>JGI12316J15310_10000850_pt3 | contig 20144 bp, 15 predicted proteins | sample MarCyaLeptolynsp_FD_15310 | JGI IMG/M metagenome (IMG submission 15310)
GGTATGATGTCATGTCCATTGCTCTGGCGGCGTCAGGTATCCGCGAAGAGTGGAATCTCTCGCAGGAACAACTGGGTTTTCTTCTGCCCTTAGAATTTATCGGGATGGCCGTCGGTTCGGTGTTCCTAGGCTCTTTGGCAGATAAACGAGGACGGCGTCTTACCATCATATTGTGTCTTATCATTCTGACGATCGGCATGGCGATCTCAGCATGGGCAAATAATCTTACCATATTGGCGGCATCACGGGTTTTCACAGGGGTTGGAATCGGTGGGATTTTGGCCTGTGCAACGGCGCTGACATCGGAATATAGCAACGGCAAATACCGCAGCATTGCTGTTATCATCATTGCAGCTGGTTACACGATAGGGATTTTTGCGGCGAGTAAGATTGCCGGGCCAATCTTGATGGAGCATGACTGGCGATTGATTTTCAAGATTGGTGCGATCATCAGTATGATCTTTATCCCAGTCTTTTGGTTCATTGTTCCAGAATCCATTGCCTACCTGGAGCGCACAAAACCTGACGGTGCTGCTGGTAAAATAAAGAAAACTCTGCAGAAACTTGGCCATCCCGGCGATTTTGTTATTGCTGATATTGTCGAGGACAATATTAAACAAATCTCAATCAAAGAACTGTTTCAAGGTGATACAAAACGTATAACCTGTATCATGATGATCTGCTACCTGGGGAACATCATGACTTACTATTTCTTTGTCAAATGGATGCCGCCAGCGGTTTTTGATTTGGGATTCAGCAAGGCGGAAGGCACAGAAGTGCTGGCCATGATCAGTCTAGGTGGCTTGGCGGGTTCTATTGGCATGGCAATTCTGACACGTTTCTTCGAATTGAAAAAACTTATGGTTCTGGCATTGACTGCCAGTGGTGCCTCTGTGGCTTTGTTTCCCCTGTTTACGGGATCACTTGACTCGATGCTTGTGACGGGTTTTATCGGCGGATTTTGGCTTTTTGCCGCGATTGGTGGTTTCTTCGCGTTATTTGCACAGTCTTTCCCACCTGCGGTGCTGGCCTCAGGCACCGGCGTTGTGCTTGGTTTCGGCAGAGGCGGAGCTGTCATGGGGCCGTGGGCAGGAGGACTGCTTTTTGGCGCAGGTCTGTCCCTGGCTGTTGTTTCACCCTTAATGGCATTAGGCTCAGTGGTGGCCGGGCTGTCGTTGTTATTTTTGCCAAGCAAAGCTTAACGTTTAAAACAAGTGGGCGATTGGCACCTTTGCCCAAACAAACTCATTATAACTCTCTCCAAAGCATATTGGCGGTGGTATTTTCCATGGGCGACAGGCCTTCTTCCGCGTCGTTCGCGTTTTCTGAGCATCTCTCAAGCCGTCCCAACGCATTTTTATTGTACAATGTATAAATTTTTATTATTATACAACTGTCGAAGGTATAAAAAACGGGAGAGAAGAAAATGTTGGTCAGAAAATTTATCGCCCTTTGTTTTCTTATGTGCGTGCCAATATCTGCTCAGGCAGGAGGAAGCTCTGAAGCGAAAGGTTTTGATCGCGGCGCTCTGATATCAAAAAGCAATATGTTGGATGGCCTTGCAATAACCTATAAATATTTGGACGGACCAAGTGGATGGTTATTTCGGCTGGAATTTTATGATGGGAAAACCGGCTGGACGGCACCAGAAGGTGATTGGACAGAATGGTTGAATTGCGATAATCCTTATAATGCGAGGAGAATCAAAGAGGATGTCTATCTTGTCCAGCTGGTGGAAACCGCAGAGTGTGCCAATGTTCCGGAAGGCAAAATTCATTATAAACTGTTTGATTTTTTGAGCCTGCTGATCGACCTCAAAGAAAAGAAAATCTATTCGTCGTCTCTTTTATATATTGAAGAAGATGAAACGCCGATGGAGTCCCATTTCGCTGAAGGCGAAATTATCAAGATTGAAAAACCGGCAAAATAATCTTGTGCCGTTTCTTTAAAATTAACTTTAAGGCTTGAGGTGTCGTCCTTTTTGTAACCCAAATCAAGGAAAGAATCTGATCCATTAATTATACGGTGTAGAAATATGATGCTTTCCCAATTTAAAGGCGATGATATGACATGTAGGAAGAATTTCGCGGGAAATTCGGGGAGGAAATTACGGTGATTTTAAAAAAATACGCGAAATGTCTTGCAGTGTTTGTTGTCTCAATCACGCTGGTAAGCTGCTTCCATCCTACTTCACCTGAAGAGCAAGAGCGTCCAAATATCCTCTTAATCGTCGCTGATGACCTTGGGTACTCTGACATTGCCCCTTTTGGCTCCGAGATTCATACACCAAACTTACAAAAACTGGCCACAGCGGGTACACGTTTTACGGACTTTAATGTTGCGGCGACATGCACCCCCACCCGGGCAATGCTTTTAACTGGTGTCGATCATCATAAAATTGGTTTTGGAGGTATGTTGGCGACAGTTGCTAAAGAACAGGAAGGCATGCCAGGTTATGAAACCCGGCTGTTGGATAATGTGATTACTCTGCCCGAAATGTTACAGGATGCCGGTTATCGAACCCTCATATCAGGCAAGTGGGATTTAGGCGGCCGCAATGGCCATGGGCAATTGCCGACTGAACGGGGTTTTGACAGCAGTTTTGCTCTCGTCGATGGAAGTGCGGATCACTTCAGGTCGATGGGTGCCTTTACAGAGACAAGTACGCCATATTATGTAAAAGATGGTCATCCTATTGAAATTCAGGAAGACTTTTTCTCTTCCAAGGATTTCTCTGATCAACTTATTAATCAGCTCAAAGAAACACAGAATGAAAATAAGCCATTTTTTGCGATGCTAACCTACACGGCACCGCACTACCCCGTTCAATCACCCAAGTCCTTTGCCGAAAAATATATGGGCAAATATGATGTTGGCTATCAGAAAATTCACGCCGATCGCATAAATAGGATGCGGGAGTTAGGCATTATGGGGACCCAACAGGCAGCCGCTCAGCCGTATCCAGATATGGCACCGGAATTTCATACACTAGACGCGGAATTCCAAGATATAGAAACGCGTCGTATGGAAGGCTATGCCGGGATGGTCGAATCTATGGATTATCATCTGGGCCGTGTCCTTTCGTATCTGGAACAAACAGGCGAAAACGAAAACACCATTATCATATTCATGTCCGATAATGGTGCCGCCGGTGAAGCACCTCTATCCTGGGGCTATTATGACTGGGCTGAAGAAACCTATGATCAAACATTGGCGGCCATCGGCTTGCGTGATTCTTATACTTGGATAGGCCCCGCCTGGGGCTGGGTAAGTGCTGCACCCTTTAAAGGATATAAGTTTCTTGGCACAGAAGGTGGCATAAAATCACCTTTGATCGTTTTTAAACCCGGACAAAAAACAACTGGTTCTATCTCTCGATCACCTCTTTATATCACTGATGTTGTGCCGACCATTCTGGAATGGGCCGGTATCGACAATCCAAACGGTTTATACAAAGGCCGAAAGGTTGAGCAGTTGATCGGGCAATCTTTCGATCCTCTTCTAAGTGAACCAGAAGGCATGTTACATCCCGACACATATAGTTTTGGGTGGGAGATTTTGAACAGTCGGGCCATCCGGATGGGTAAGTGGAAAGCTACTGCCAACAAAGCACCTTGGGGTAAAGGTGTGAAGAATTGGTCCCTTTACAATTTGGAAACTGATCCCGCAGAAGCAATCGACCTGGCGGATCAAGAACCGGAAAAACTCGCGATGCTGCTCGAAGCTTGGGACGCGTACGTTGAACAAAACGGGCTTGTACTTGTCGATAATCAGCAAGTGGACTCGATGGATAAGATTGCCGATCATTTCAAGTGGCGACCTCGAAAGGTTCAGTGAGATTATGTGATGACTGTAAAGACTTTTCTGACAGTCTCCTTAATGACGCTTGTCCCTTTCCAGCCTTTGGGAAACAGGAAATTGTCGCCAGGACCAAGCAAATGTACTTCGCCCTCATCGGAGGTTAATTCCCAGACACCCTTCAGAACATAACAACTCTCGTAAGCGGGCATGTCAAGTTTCAGTGTGCCAGGGACACATTCCCAAACACCTGTGACAAATTTTCCATCCGGGTCCTTCATCAAAATCTCTGCTGTCTGTTCCAAATGTTCACCAACAGGTTCGCCCAGGTAAACAGGGCTTTCACCTAATGCCAGTGATGCTGCATTGTGTTGAACAAGAATTTTAGACATTCATATAATCCTTCAAATTGTCTTGCGCAGATGCTGCGTCAGACGGTTAAAATGGGGAACGAAATATTTGGACGGTTATGCGGACAAGCATTCGCTGTATATTAAGAAGTAGCGGCAATAGACTTCATTCTATCTGCATACCACTTACAAAAACTTGAATTACCGGCTTCCATCTTACTGAGGGGCCCTGGAATATAATTCGGGTTCGAGATGCCAGGCACTTGATTTTCTGCCAAAGCGCCATCCTGTTCTGTTGTATGGTGCCACAACCAGGTCAGCTCTTCTTTTTGGCTTTCTGTGAGGTCGCTTGCATTATCTGCAACAAACCAACTGGTCTCGACCATGGTTTCTCCCACAGAGCGCGGCATATATGACAAGATGACAACATGATCCGCGTAAATATATCCAAATGACATGGTGCCAAAACAAAAACGGCTTGATCCAAAATCACTCTCGGTTAGGCCGCCGATCAATTTATCCGCAATAAACTCACCACTTTCTGTGCCGGTTTTTCTGCCACTGCCTAAGAGGGCGCGGTTATTGGTGCGTAAACCAAATTCCGGCGTATGATCCCGGAATTCGCCCAGAGGCATGCCCAGCTCTTTCGCCCTTGCTTCAAAAGCCTTCAGTTTGGGTTTGAACTTTTCGTAACTGGCTTTTGAAGCTTGTGCTTCGCTACCTGCGCCAATCGCCAAGATAGAGTCTCTGGATTCTACGGCAACAAATTGTGGATGCGCGGGTAAGCAGTGGTAGCATTCCAGCAGATTCTCAATAGCAGCCTTCCAGTTTGCTTCAATGGGATATTGTCGCCGCTCGACCAACCGCAGCTTGTCGGTTTTGAAGAATTCCATTGTTCCTTCAAAAGGTGCAAAAAAGCTATCAAAATCCTTAGGGTTTTCGTCCAACGTAGGATTAACGAATACAAACCCGTTCGCCGCAACAACATGACATTCCAGCAACGCATGGTCAGATTTCACAAAATCGTCCGCCATAAAAGGGGCGGCCTTCAGTTTGCCATCCAAACTAAAATTCCAGTGATGATAAGGACAGAGGAATTGACTAACTTTGCCTTCTTTCTCATAGCATAATGGATTACCACGGTGGCGACATACATTATGGAATGCCCGCAATTTATCATCTTTTCCGCGTACAATGATGATCTGAGCCTGACCAATCTGAACGATTGAATAACTACCTGGCTCAGGAAATTCACTGATATGACGAACCTGAAACCACCAGTCCTGAAAAATCTCTGACATCTCTATGTCAAAATATTCAGGATCGAAATAAAATCGCCTCGGAAGGGTGAAACCTTCCTTATATTCTGCCAAATCTGCTGTAAGGTTGTCGTGTAAACCTGATGTCATAGATGCCATTGCTTTACCATCTCCATCGCTGCCGCAGCAGCCGTATTTTATCATATCTAAAGCGTATAGAATTGAGCAACAGCAGGACTGTTGCTCTCATCATGTTGAAATTTTACATGTCTTTCAGAATTTCCTTTGCCGCATTATGGCCAGGTGCGCCTGTTACACCACCACCGGGGTGTGTGCCAGAACCACACATATAAAGGCTCTTGATGGGTGAGCGATAATCGGCATATTGTGGCGCGGGACGCAGGCTGAACATCTGATCAAGCTGCAGGCCACCGTGGAAGATACCACCTTCTGTCAAGCCGAATTCCCGTTCCAGGTCTAAGGGTGTGAATACGACACGGCCCAAAACAGACTTGCTGAAGTTTGGCGCTTGTTCGTCAATCACAGACAAAATGTGATCTGCGACTTCATCTTTCACTTCATCCCAGGATCTGCCATCGCGGCGTTTGAACGGGAAGTGTTGGGCAAAGATAGTTGCAACATGCTGGCCTTCCGGTGCCAATGTATCGTCTAATGTACTGGGGATTGTAACCTGAATAATCGGCTTATCAGAATGGCCTTTGGTCTTGGCACTGAAATAGGCGTCATCCATATATTGCAAGGATGGACAAAACTCGATTGAGCATGTGTGATGTGGTTGCAAATGGGTGCCTGGGCGGGATTTGAAATCTGGCAATTCAGATAGAGCCACACTCATACGGAAACTACCAGATTCCGAGCGCCAGTGATCCATACGGAACTGGAAATCTTCGGGTACATGACCACGTGGTACAAGCTTTGTGAACAACAGTTTGGGATTCAAATTCGATGCAACAGCTTTCGCCGTGAACCGTCTGCCGTCTTCAAGGATAACGCCTGTCGCGGCGCCATTTTCAATGATCACTTCTGAAACACCGGCGTTCACTTCGATATCAGCACCTTTGGACTTTGCAAAGCTTGCCATCGCCTGAGTGATGCCGCCCATACCGCCTTTGGACAGTTCCCACGAACCCTGTTGCCCGTTGGCCGTTCCCCATGCGTGATGCAAAAGACCATATGCGGTGCCCGGGGCATACACACTCTGAACCAGACCTGTTATGGACGAGAATGACAAAATGCCTTTCAATAAATCAGACTCAAACCATTGATCCAGATAATCACCCACGCTCATGGTAAACATATTGATCAGGGCTTGTTGAGTATCCAGATCCAACTTTCTAATCCTGTTCCCCTGCTTGATGGCCTGGAAAATATCTTTCAGGCCACCTCCCAGGTTTGGCGGACATTCCAGGATAAGCGTACGCAATGCCGCCGCAACACGCCCTACTTCTTCATCAAATGCCTTATAATTTTCGGCATCTTTTTCAGAAAGTTCCGCAATAGCCTCGATTACTTTCGAAGGGTCTGCTGGATGCATGTAGCCTGGTCCATCTTGCTCTGGCGCGAAAAATTTACCGTATGGGCGCGGAACTGTCTCATAACCATGCTTTTTCAATTCAAGGTCTTCTATGACCTTGGGCTCCAGAATGCTCACAACAAATGACAGAAGTGTGCACCGAAAACCCGGATGGATTTCTTCGGTAACAGCAGCCCCTCCAACGATATGACGCCGTTCAAGAACAAGCACCTTTTTGCCAGCTTTTGCCAAATACCCTGCACATGTAAGGCCATTGTGGCCGCCACCGATTATAATGACATCATAGTCTGTTTTCTTCGCCAAAGTTCATCTCCTCAAGAAACCAGCGACCCCACTTGTCGTGTGTCGCGGGTTACGTTAAATCCCGGCAGATTTCAGAGAAATTTTGCCGGTGATAAAATAACCATTCGTCCTACTGGGACAGTCCTCTGCCATACCCATGAGCATTCAATACAAAATCTTTATTTTGCTGTTTTTTCATGAACCGCACCATTGATGCTTCCAGTAAGTCAGTGTGAAAAGCTTATACATTTATTTATACTTTGTCTAATTATTTATTTATACAGAGTATAAGTTTAATTTTTTCAAAGATAAGTCACTCTATTTCATGGAGAATTCATCTTGGTTATATCCGACATTCAGTTTTTGGAACCGAATACACCGTCGGCTTATGTCAGTTGTGTCTGAGATTTGGTGCAAGAAGTGCAAACCGCTGCGAGCCTGACTTTTTGGGAACCTGGAGACAGAGGTTTTGTTCCCCCGAAATATCAAGTGCATTTCCGCATTCACGTTAAGCGGAGTTTGGGGGGCATAGTATTGATGAAAAATCTTAGGGTAGTAATAAATAAATCAGGTTGGCGACAGTGCGATCCGCATCGCTTCGTGGGCGCAACGATCAAGAATATCGCGGTTTTGCTTACTGGAAATGTCATCTTCCGGTACGCTTAATATTAACCCAACCCCCTCAAACAATCCGCCGATCATGTTTGCGCGAATTTCTATCTCTTGTTTGCTAAGGTAGGGCATACATTCAGAAATTAAGGGCACAAAGCGCCTGACATATGGCTGGGCAACATAATGGGAAAAATATTTGCCCGTATAATTGTCAAACATTGCCAATTCAGCGTGCATTTTCCTGGCCAAAATCTGTACTTCGCGAATTTGTATTTTTGCAATATAAAATTCGACAGATGCTCTTAGTCTTTCAACCGGGTTATCACCAGCCTGTTCAAGAATGACGCTGACTTCGGCATCATATTCTTTGCGAATGTCTTCCAGAATGGCACCAACAAGAATTGACTTGTTTGGATAATAATAACTCACATTTCGGACGTATATGCCCAGCTTTTTCGCGATAGCTCGAAAAGTAATATTTTCGTTCTGATCACTTTCAAGAATTTGTCTTGCTGTCGCCACGATGTCGGCCGCACGCTTTTCACCACGTTTTTGCGGTTTGCGCATTGTTGTTGTCCCAACATCAACTTCGGCTTCTTGTTTATTCATAGTCCCAATATTTCCAACAATAGTTTATTTCTTGACCGCCTTAAGCTGGCATCTGTTCTTTTTCCATGTGAGTATCTTACCTACAAAAGAACCAGGCCATTTAACTTATCAGCAGTATGGCCCTGAGACGGCATAAAAACAAGACAAGATAATGCCATTGACGATCTAAGCTGCTAGGGCTTGTTGTGAAAACCGGCAGATTAAGAATCTGCACTCTGTCAGGAAAAAATCCTGCCCGAATCTTGCGTAAATCTATCTAATGCTGTAGTGTTCATAATTAGACAGTGTATAAATAATATAAAACAAGCTTATTGGGGAAGGCTATGACAATTGCGGACTGTCCAAACACCATCTGCGTTTTCATGCAAAGCACTGAAAAGCAGAATAAGGGAGTATATACATGAGTCAAACTGACATGCAGACGGCGCAACACCTGGGAAGTGTTAAATTATTAGTCGCAACCCTGGTGGTTCATACGATTGGCCCACAAATGGTTCTTGTTTTGCCGGGCTTCGTGCAGGCCCTTGTGGAATACGCTGGTTTTAGCGAAGGCAGTGCCGGGTTTGTCGCATCGGCCGAAATGTTCGGCATGATGGCAGGTGCTGCACTTCTTATGGTGTTAATGTCCAAAATAAACTGGCGAATCTTATTTTACGGCGCTCTAACCATTCTTCTTGTGACAAACATCGCCAGTATTTTTTCCTATGACCAATGGTCGATGATGATATTGCGCTTCTGCGCAGGCACGGCAGGTGGCCTTCTTGTGTCCCTCAGCTATACGGTGTTTGGCATGACAGACAGGCCTGACCGGAATTTTGCACTCGGTATTTTTTTCGTCCTGCTTTACGGTGCAGTCGTATATCCATTCCTGCCCACGTTATTTGCCTGGGGTGGACTGATGGGCCTGATGATATTTATGGCGGCCTGCACTGTTCTGGGCTTTTTCTTTGTGCATATCCTACCAACAAAAATCAAGGAGAGTGATGTAGCCTCGACGGGCTCCACCAACCTCGACTGGGGACGCAGAGCGTTGGCCATCCTTGCCATGCTGATATTCTTTGCAGCCAATTTCGCTGTATGGACATATCTGTTCCGCATTGGGGTTGTTGGTGGTATTTCCGAGCAGGATGTCGCAGAAGGCCTGTCCATATCACAATTCTTCGGCATGGCGGGCGCGTTTGCATGCGCGGCTGCTGGAACACGATTTGGCCGATCCCGGATGCTTATCCTGGCGATCATTGGATGTTCCGCAATGGTATATGCCTTACTCGGCATAAAAGATGCGTTTATGTATCTTTTGATTGTCGGCTTTTATCAATTTTTCTGGAATATGGCACACCCTTATTTGCTGGCCGCAATGGCGAGCTTTGATGCCTCTGGCAGAACGGTTGTTTATGCGACATTTGCCCAATTTTTAGGGATTGCTGTGGGGCCGACAATTGCAGCTTTATTCGTCATAGAAGGCGATTTTGGAACCATCCTCATGCTGAGTTCGGGCTTATTGTTGGTGACAACTGTTTGTATTTTCATTCCGCTTAGGAAGTGGAAGCAGCTTATGAAGCTAACCTGATGTTTTCTTGCCTGGGTTCATTCGTTGCCTTCTGAAGGGCATGTGACAGCTTGGAAATAAAGGTTGCTGAAATTATTTATTCACTGTATAACTTTCAGGGCAATGATAAAATATTGATCAGCCATCTTGTGGGAATTGAGGCCAGAAAAAATGACAGTTATCGCAGCGATCGTAGAAGAGCCGAAAGGCAAATTTGAACTCTCTGAAGTAGAGTTAGACGACATACGGGACAACGAAGTTCTGGTGCGTGTCGAGGCTTCTGGTATTTGTCACATGGATGTTGAGGCCAGTGATCTTGTACCTTTACCTGCCATCTTTGGACATGAAGGTGTGGGGATCATTGAGAAAAAGGGTTCAAAAATATCTGGCGTAGAGGTCGGGGACCGTGTTGTAATCTCTTACGCATCCTGCGGTGAATGTAGCCGCTGTAATGCCGAAAAACCATATTATTGTGAAGAAGGCTGGGATATTACCTTCAGCGGTAAACGCCTCGATGGTTCCCATACAGCTTTCCGTGATGGTACGCCTATTTCCGCTGCCTTTTTCGGTCAATCGTCATTTGCCAGTCATGCAATAACCTATCAAGAAAACATCGTTACGGCAGATATGTCTGTGCCTGTGGAAGTGCTCGCGGCATTGCCATGCGGATTTTTAACAGGATCATCCATCATTCATGAGCAGTTCGCCGTGGAAGCGGGTAGTGCTGTGGCTGTTTTTGGGGTTGGTGCTGTTGGTTTGGGGTCGATAATGGCTGCAAAAATTATGGGCGCCTCGCCCATCATTGCGATTGACGTTAAACCCTCACGGCTCGAACTCGCCAAGGAGTTGGGGGCTACGCATGTAATTAATGCAATAGAAGAAGACGTTTTATCCGTTATCGCTGACATCACGGGCAAAGGACCGGCATATTCCGTGGATACAACGGGCAATGAAGCCGCTTTTAATAATGCGCTTGCCTGTTTGGCGACAGGCGGGCGAATGGCAGGGTGTATTCTGCCCTCGCCGATGGAAGATTTTACTTTCAAACCCTTTGTTTGGTTCGAAAAAGGCTTGAGCATGGAAGCCGTCTCATTTGGCAATGGCGTCGCACAGAAAATGATCCCGATCATGATTGACTGGTACAAAAATGGCAAATTCCCTGTGGACAAGCTCGTGCAAACCTATCCATTTGATCAAATTAACACGGCTGTCGATGACGCGCATAAAGGCATTACTGTGAAGCCTGTTTTATTAATGGATCACACAAAAACAACGAATAATGAGGATTGATACAATGAGCGAAGAACAGCCACAATTGGGCACCGCAGCCTTAGAATACCTTAACAAAACACGCCCGATGCTGATAGATGGCAAGTGGGTTTATGGCCAGGAAGGTGGCGAGATTGAAATTCTTAATCCGGCCACAGAAAAGGTTGTTGGTGTTGTATCAGAAGCCACAGAAGCGGATGTAGATCTGGCTGTAGCAGCGGCACGCAAAGCCTTTAACACTGTTTGGCGTCGCGTAGCCCCCAATGAGCGCAGCAAGATGTTGTGGAAACTCGCCGATCTTTTGGAAGAATATGCGGAAGAATTGGTGCAAATTGAGGTTTCAGAACAAGGCCTGCCCATCAGTCTGGCAAATGAATTTGTCATTCCGGGCCTGGTGGAATCACTGCAGTACTATGGCGGCTGGGCAACAAAAATCAATGGAACGACCCTTAACAGCTCTGTGCCGGATATGCGCGGCCCTGATGCTTTTGGCCCGCCTTATCTTGCCTACTCTTTGCGTGAACCAATTGGTGTCGTGGGCGGCATTGTTCCCTGGAATTTCCCGTTGATCATGGTGGTTGCCAAACTGGCACCGGCATTGGCCGCTGGATGCACCTGCGTGATTAAACTATCTGAACTTGCGCCACTTGCATGTCTGCGTCTGGGTGAATTATTTGCGGAAGCTGGTTTCCCGGATGGTGTGGTGAATTTGATCCCGGGCTATGGTGCCCGCGCCGGTGCAAGGCTTGCGGCTCATCCGGATGTTGACAAAATCACCTTCACAGGATCAACAGCAACCGGTCGTCAGATCGCAACAACTGCGGCACAATCCAACTTCAAAAAAGTATCGCTGGAAATGGGCGGTAAATCACCCATCATTATATGCGATGATGCCAACCTTGAAGGCGCGATCGATGCAGCCGCAGAAGGCATCTTCATGAATACTGGTCAGATTTGTTTTGCCGGCACCCGTGTCCTGGCCCAAAAAGGCATCTTCGATGATATTGTCGCAGGACTTGTTGAACGGGCAAAAGCACTGAAAATTGGCAATGGCATGAATCCAGATGTTGAAATGGGGCCTCTGATTTCAGGCTTGCAGAAACAGCGCGTTATGTCGTTCTTCGAAAATAAAACAAGTGGTGTCTCCATCGAAACAGGTGGCAATTCTTGGGGAAGCGAAGGTTATTTTGTGGAGCCGACAATCGCGGTGAGCGACAATGCATCATCCCAATTCATGCAGGAAGAGATTTTCGGGCCAGTACTGACCTGTATGCCTTTTGAAACACTGGATGATGCCATATCCGTTGCGAATAATGGTGATTATGGTCTTTCGTCCAACGTTTGGACATCTAACCTGTCAAAGGCGCACGGATTGGCCGCAGAAATCCATTCCGGAAGCGTATTTATTAACTGTCACAGCCTGATTGATGAAGGCATGCCATTTGGCGGTTATAAACAATCTGGCTGGGGCCGGGAAGGCGGCTTGGATGGTGTATTATCCTATATGGAAACCAAAGCCGTCATGGCAGCTTTTGACTAGAACCCGCTACTTGTAACGTAAATCGATCTCGTGAATAATCTTAAAGATATTCAGCAGAAGTGATCGTTGATCTATGACCCTCAAACCCATAGATCAACGATCAACTCCACTTGACTAAAATCTTCCCCAGGCACCATCATTTCTTTTCTTTTTCCTCTTGTATATCTGGTGGAATGCCAGATAGCATATGGGGCATATTTGTACTCTCACATATGAGCAAGAAAGAATTTACATTGTCATCTTGACCTATGAGGGCCAGCAAACTAATATACTAGTATGTCATATGTTAATTTAAGGATATTTTTAAATGGCCAATAATACTAAAGCCACGGTTTCAGAAGGCTCGAAATGGCTTTTATTCCTCAAGCGCGATTGTGAGACGTGTGATTTGGTGCGTCCTGTTATTGGGGCTTTGTTGTCTTCGGGGTTGGCTGTTGATGTTTTTGTTCAGGATTATCCTGAGAGTTATGCTGATTTTGATCCCGTTGATGATACGTCTTTGAAGCAGTCCTTTCTGAATGATATTGAGGTAACACCGACGCTGGTCCGTCTGGATGATCAGGGCAAAGAAGTGGCCCGGGTAGAAAGCTGGTTCCGTGAGGAATGGCGGGATCTGTTACAGATGCCGGATCTGGGTGAAGAACTGCCCGCCATGCGGCCGGGATGTGGCTCCAAAAGCCGCGAGCCGGGTGTTCATGAAAAACTGGTGGCCCAGTATGGCGATAGTGGCATTGCCGCCCGCGAGATCGAAGTGGGCAAATGGGATGATGAAATGGAAGCCTGCTTTGAGCGGGGCTGGACCGATGGCCTGCCGGTGATCCCGCCCACCGATGAGCGTATCATCCGCATGTTATCGGGTACCCGCCGGGATCCTAAGGAAGTGATTGGCAAGGTGCCGCCAAACCTGGCGCCCATCACAGTGGAAAAAGTCGCCATCAATGCGGTGATGGCTGGCTGTAAACCGGAATATCTGCCGGTGGTGATTGCCGCCCTGGAAGCGGCCCTTGAGCCGATCTTCACCATGCATGGGTTGTTATGTACCACCTGTTTTTCCAGTCCGGTGATTGTGGTCAATGGCCCCATTGCCAAATCCATCGGCATGAACTGGGGCATGAATGTATTGGGTCAGGGCAACCGGGCCAATGCCACCATCGGCCGGGCCCTGAACCTGATCATCCGGAATGTGGGCGGCGGGGTGCCCGGGGACCTGGATCGTTCCACCTTGGGCGGGCCCGGGAAATATACCTTCTGTTTTGCCGAAGATGAGACAGATCCCACATGGGAATCTCTGTCGGTTCAGCGGGGCTTTGAGGCGGGCCAGAATACCGTGACCCTGTTCCAGGGGGACGGTATTCAGGGCTTTATTGATCAACGGTCCAATACCCCGGAACAAATGGTCAAATCCCTGGCCTCAGGCCTGTTGGCTGTGGGCCATCCCAAGCTGGCGGAATTTACCAATGCCATGCTGGTTCTGTCGCCGGAACATTACGGTATCTTCCGGGATGCCGGATGGGACCGGGCCAAAATCACTGAAGAATTACATGCCCTGATGCGTCGTCCCGGCTCAGAACTTGTTTATGGGGCCCAGGGCGTTGGCGAAGGTATCAAACCGGGCCGTGAAGATGAACTGGTCAATAAATTCTGGCCGGAAGGATTATTGATTGTCAAAGCCGGTGGTCAGGCGGGTCTTTATTCCGCCATTTGTGCCGGTTGGACCGGGGGTCGCTTCCGGGCTGAATCCCAGGCCGTTACAAAGGAGATTACATTATGACACTTGCTGTTCTCAGAGATCCCACAGCGGAAACATCCCCCACCAAACGTCAACGCAAAACCCCGCCCGAAACATTGGATGGCAAGACGGTGGCTTTGTTGGACATTGGCAAGATGCGGGGTGATGAATTTGTCGACCGTCTGGAAGTTTTATTTACCGAAAAAGGTATCAAAACCAAACGTTATAAAAAACCCACCAATACCCGCACGGCCCCGCAGGAGACCATTCAGGATATTGTCAGTTCCACTGATGTGGTGGTCATTGCCCTGTCGGATTGTGGTTCCTGTACATCCTGTTCCACTCATGACTTGAATGATCTGGATCAGCTGGGCATTCCCGGGGTCAGTATTCTGACGGAAGAGTTCCGAACTGCCTTTGCCGGACAGAGTGAGAAGATCGGCTTTGCCGGGGCGTCCATTTATACCCCGCATCCCATGCAGAATAAAACCACCGCAGAACTTCATGAGTTCGCCGATAACATCTTCGATGAAATCATCACATCAATTACAAAACAAGCTGCTTAAAAGATAATACAAAATGAATAATCATTCTTCCGTTATGGTCAATGCAGGGTTCTTCCTGAATTTTGCCCGCATAATAGTGATTATAATTTCTCTTATTGCAGCAAATGAACTAGGCTTGTTTTAATTTTACGATCTGGGGTATGGGACGGAGTAGACTTAATGGTTAAATCGCAAAAAAATAATACCTTCAATATCACCAGGAACTTATTTGGTCATATGATTATAGTGGCCAGTTTTCTGCTCACAGGTTGTAATGAAAATTCTGCACCGGAGAAAATGGTATCTGCTCAATCGCAAGATACACTTCTATTTGGAGGCCCGATCTATACAGGAGATGACGAAAATCCATTAGTGGAAGCGTTGCTGATCAGAAAAGATAAAATTGCGTTTGTCGGCACCGAGCATAAAGCGCGATCATTGGCGAAAGAAGGCCTAAAAGAAATAAACCTTGATGGTGCGGCTGCGTTTCCAGGGTTTGCGGATTCTCATGTCCATCTGTTAGGTATTGGCAATCGTGAGATAGAATTTGATTTATCAGATGTTTCTTCGATCGCGGAAATGAAAACCAGAGTAGCAGCGGAAGTAGCCAAATTACCAAAAGGGGAAACTTTATTTGGCGACGGTTGGATAGAAACCCATTGGCCAGAAAAAAGGATGCCTACCCGCTATGATCTGGATGAAGTCTCCCCTGATCATCCTGTTATGCTGGGCAGAGTTGATGGGCATATGATGTTGTTTAATTCTCTGGCTTTGGAACTCAGCAATGTGGATTCCACAACCGTTTCGCCAGAAGGCGGGAAAATTGTTAAAGGACCAGATGGTCAACCAAACGGACATATGCTGAACAACGCAATGGCCTTCGGTGACAAACTGATGCCGGTACAATCTTTAGACCAGATGAAGGAGGCTATGGCCGCTGGCGCAGAAGTGATGGCCCGAAAATGCTGGACATCCGTACATAATATGTCCGTTGGCATGAACAGGTTGCCTCTGTTTAAGGAACTGGCCAAAGAAGGCCGATTACCCATCAGGGTTTATAATGCGCTAGGTGCGACTGCGGACAATTTGGCTTTTACAAAGCTGGAACCCGAAATTGACTCTGATCTCCAAATAGTGCGTACAAGATCGGTAAAGCTGTTTGCCGATGGTTCATTGGGGGCGCGGGGAGCGGCTCTTTTCGAACCCTACAGTGATATGTCGGACAGCAACGGTTTGATGTTAATGGATGAAGAGCGTGTAATGCCCTTTTTGGAACATGCGCTTAAATCCGGCATTCAGGTGACGACCCATGCCATCGGACCCAGGGCAAATCGTCTGGTATTGGACTGGTATGAAAGGGCTTTCAATAGTGTACCCGTTGAGGAAAGGGCAGTGAAAGAACCTCGCTGGCGTATTGAACATGCTCAGATCATTCATCCTGATGACATCAAAAGGTTTGCTGCATTGGGTGTCATTCCTTCCATGCAGCCGTCCCATGCCATCGGCGATTTTCATTTTGCGCCAAAACGCCTTGGCAAAGAGCGCCTAAAGGGGGCCTATGCCTGGAATAGCCTGATCGATGCTGGTGCGATGATCGCCGGGGGCTCCGATGCGCCGGTGGAAAAAGGCAACCCTGAAATCGAATTCTATGCGGCCACCAGCCGCCATGATTTAAAGGGCTTTCAGGGAGAAGACTGGCACCCGGAAGAAGCCGTTTCCAGGTCTCAAGCCCTGAAAATGCTCACAGCATGGCCAGCCTATGCCGCTTTTTCAGAAAATGATTTGGGAACACTGACAATAGGTAAGCAGGCCGATATTTCCGTGATGTCCACCGACCTGATGACAATCCCGGAAGCTGCCATACCAAAGGCAAAATGTATGATGACCATTGTTGGCGGCCAGATACAATATCAAGCTGATAGAAATCAATAATAAAACGAATGGGGAGTGGTAGTGGACGCAGTCTACAACTAACCCGTCTCTCATGTATTTCGCTGATAATATGGGAAAATACGGGGAGTTTATTAAGATATAGGAGCCCGCTTCATAATAAAGCTTAAAAAGCCTTATACATACAGCCACTTATTGCCAAAGTCCCTAAATATAATGATAGGGAAATAAATCGAAAAAGCGGGTTAGACACTAATACTCCTTAATTGTGAAAACTTTACATTTCACGATAGAGCGCATATGGTTTGATCAAAATTGCTTATGTCTTGGAGCCTGTAAAAGGTATCCACAGAAGTTTTTACGTTCTTCATATTCTGGCATATGATGGCTGTCCATGAAACCGGTAGATGATAAAAAATCTTTTACAAAAATCTTTACGTCTTTCATTAAACATGAAAAGGCCATACGGGCTTTTTTGAGCCGTTCTGTGCCCAATAATGCGGAATTAGATGATCTATTGCAGGATGTTTTTGAGACAGCCTACAAAGCCGAAACCAACAAAAAAATCGAAAACCCGAAAGCGTTTCTCTATGGTGTCGCCCGCATACTGGCCACACGTGTTATTTCCAAAAAATCCCGGTCCATTATTGATTTTGTTGAAGACCTGACAACCTCATCAGACATACCACATGATAACCCCTCTGTGGAACAAACGGTTAGCGATCAACAGCGCTGGGATATATTTTCACAAGGCGTTTCCACTTTACCGCCTCAATGTCAGAAAGTCTTTGTGCTCAAAAAAGTTTATGGCTTGAGCAATAAGGATATCGCCAAACGACTTGAAATTTCCGTCAGCACCGTTGAAAAACATATTGCACTTGGCCTGAAAAGATGTGCCGATTATATGGACGCACAGGAAAGTAATAACGCTAATGTGCATATTCTTGCAGATGCTAAAGACCGGAAAACGGGAGACGGGTCAAAATGACGAACTCTCCCCAAAAAAGCGCCGACAATATTTTACGTTCCGAAGCGGCCGCCTGGATAGCGCAATTAGAAACGGGCGATCTGTCTGGGGGCGATATAACGGCCTTGAAAGAATGGGTCAATCGCAGCCCCCAACATAAAATGGAATTACAAAAGCTCGCAAAATTATGGGGCATGCTGGATGAACCGCCTCTTTTGAGAGAGCTTCTGGATCAAAACCACGCTCAACAACGACATATGACGTCCTCACCTGTGCGCAAAAAGTCAGTCCGCAAAATTTTCTGGACCACGGCTACGGGTGTTTGTGCCGCCATCTGTTTGATGCTTGCTATCAGTTTTTATCAAACAAGCTTGATGCAGGAAGACCGGCAAATCATGACGGCCGTCGGTCAAATCGAAACGATTGATTTAAAAGACGGGTCAGTTATTTCGATTAACACGGATACCCAACTGGATATTTCATTCTCGGCTAAAGAACGGCGCATTCGCATGTTATCCGGGGAAGCCATTTTTGAAGTGGCCCATGATGAAAAACGTCCATTCCTGGTCCATGTGGGCAAAAATCAAATACGGGCCGTGGGCACAGCTTTTGCCATCCGTATCGATCAACAGGACATGCGCCTGACCGTGACAGATGGACGTGTTGAAATGGCAAAAACACTTAATGATGCCCCAAGCGATAATGACAATACCTCTCAGGCCCCTCAACCCATAGCGATCCTTTTAAAAGGCCAAAGCGTTGAAATGAAAGATGACGTCCTGGGCGCAATCAGCTCTCTGGAGCAGGACCAGATCGATCGTAAATTATCCTGGCAAAAAGGCGTACTGGAATTTGCCGGGGAACCTTTGCAGCATGTGGTCACTGAACTCACACGGTATACGTCCATTTCCTTTGAGATCGCTGACGAAGATTTAGCCAGTTTGCCTGTTGGCGGCGTCTTCCGAATTGGTGAAACAGATAAATTGCTGGAAGTGCTCGAACAGAGCTTTGGCATAAAAGTATCACAAACAAATCCGAACAAAATCCAGTTATCCAGGTCGGAAATATAATTTTTCCCAAAATTATTTTCTTCAGAACTTCATGTTTTATTATTTAAAATCAAATCCTTAAATCAATACACCAGATTGAGATTTGTTTTTGTTGCAAAAAAATCAAATTTTTTATGGAGGATTTTCTTTTCTGCCGAGACTTCAGTGTAAGACCACTGAAAAGATGGCCGATAAGGAGAAGGGATGGAAAATATCCAGTAATTTGTCTAGGACAAGACAAAAAGTATCTTATGTGTTGATTGTTCTTTATTTTGTGATTTCGATGTTTGGTGGTGCAAGCAATATTGCGTTTGCATCAGGGGAGAGCTTTGACCTTAACCTGGAAGCAGCTCCCGCGAAATCAAGCCTTGTTAAATTATCCAGAATTACTGGAATTTCTGTTCTATATGACTTTAATGCTGTTGGTCCTGTTCGTACAAACCCTGTAAAAGGGCAGTACAACATTGCTGATGCATTAAAAATCATGTTCGATGGGACCGGCCTGTCCGGTGGTCTGACCGAAGGAGGTGCGATCCAGGTATCTCTCTCGGCTTCATTAACACCACGGGAGGAAACTCACATGTCGAATATGGAAAAAATATCCAAGCCTACGGGCCTGGCTGGCATTCTTGCCTTTTTAATCAGCAACACAAGCGCCGATAAAGCACAGGCCGCAGATGCCGATAAAGAAGCAAATACGGAAGGCGTCTGGGAAGAATTAATTGTAACTGCCCGAAAACGGGCGGAGTCTCTGCAAGATGTGCCTGTATCGATTGTCGCTTTTTCTGGCGAAGAAATTGAAAAAAATCAAATCTTTGACCTGGGGTCAATTGAACTTAATACCCCGAGCTTCAACTATGACCAGATTGGTCTGAAATCCCGCCCGGCCCTGCGCGGCTTTGGGGGCGACCCGCTGAGCCCGGGCCAGGATTTCACCACCGGTATTTTTGTCGATGGCATTTATCAAAGCACGGGCGGTATGACAGTAGTTGATGTTTTTGATGTTAACCGGATTGAGGTCTTGCGCGGACCCCAAGGTACTCTGTGGGGCAAGAACGTCATCGGGGGTGGCATTAACATCGTGCCTAATAAGCCGGTTGATGACTTTGAAGCCAAAATCGGTTTAAAGGTTGGTAATTAT
>JGI12316J15310_10000041_pt79 | contig 20121 bp, 17 predicted proteins | sample MarCyaLeptolynsp_FD_15310 | JGI IMG/M metagenome (IMG submission 15310)
GCCGCACCCCCAACCGATCCTCGAGCTCGGTGACCTGGCGCGAGATGGTCGACGGTGAGCTACCCAGACGGCGAGCGGCAGCAGAGAAGCCCTCGTGCTCCACCACGGCTACGAACGCCCGGATCGCAGCCAGTTCGCTCACTTTGCTGATTCTTGCATGATTCGCAAAGGTATTTCTCGCATTCTCACCGTTCTCGGAAAGGTGTTCGTGCCCCAGTGTGTCTGCCATGACCACGGCGCACAGCACCAACGCTCTCATTCTCGGCGGTACCAGCGGCATCGGGCTGGCCACTGCCCATCGACTCGTTGGCCGAGGGGCAAACGTCACGCTGGTGGGCCGTAACCGCCAGCGGCTCGACGCGGCCATTGCCGAGCTCGGACCCGACCACGCCAGCGGAGTCACCGGCGACCTTTCCAAACGCGCGGACGTCGATGCCCTGCGGGCCACCCTTCCCGACACGTTCGATCTGCTCGTCAACGCCGCCGGCGTGTTCAAGCCCAAGCCGTTCCTCGAGCACGGACCCGAGGACTACGACGCGTACATGGACATCAATCGCGGTACCTTCTTCGTCACGCAACACGTCGCGCGTGGCATGGCCGAGCGAGGCCGCGGCGCAATCGTCAACGTGGGATCGATGTGGGCTCACCAGGCCGTCGCGGCGACGCCGTCCAGTGCATATTCGATGGCCAAGGCCGGACTGCACGCGCTGACCGAGCATCTCGCAATGGAGCTGGCCCCGAAGGGCATTCGGGTCAACGCCGTTGCCCCGGCTGTGGTCGAAACGCCGATCTACGGGGCGTTCATCGAGCCCGACAAGATCAGCGAGACGCTGCGTGGCTTCGATGCCTTCCACCCGATCGGGCGCATCGGAACGCCAGCGGACGTCGCAGCGACGATCGACTTCCTGCTCTCCGACGAAGCCAGCTGGGTGACGGGCGCGGTGTGGAACGTGGACGGCGGGGTGATGGCCGGACGGAACTGACTTCGGCCAAACAACGTAGACGAGCACTGCGAGGAGGAAGACGACGTTCGTCGATGTGCCTGTGAATTCGATCTGACGGATCGCTCGGACCTGGTCACTAGGACAGGCAACCATGTCAACGAGCCCCCAAAACCCAATCGTCTTTCCGAGTGGAGCCCCCACCAGACAGCTTGTCGCTGGATGGGGGCTACTGGCGCTGGTCGGCTGCACCCAAGAGGCCCCGCTGTCATTCGAACCGCGCGTCGCAACGGTCTGTGAGTGCGTCTGCCTGGACCCGCCCTGCGTTTGCGGCGTGGACTCGGAGGGTCCCGGCAGCGACTCGCTCGATGGCTCGGAGGCATCGACCGCATCGGAGGAATCCACCTCGTCGGAGAGCTCGTACAGCTCCGACTCGAGCTCGGGGGGAGGCAGCTGCCCAGACATCGTGGACGGCCTGGTCGAGTATGCACCGGGGTTCGTCGCCGAGGTGCGCAACGCCGGCCCCGGACCCTTGTTCATCTGGCTTCACGGTACGACGCGCACGCCGCTCGCAGACATCGTGGACGTACCGGTGGTCGGCGCCATGCTGTCTCAGCCGGTCACGACCGTCATTCCATGGTCGACCCCCGAGACGTACACGCCCGGTGCCCACCCGCTGTGGGACGGCGAGCCCGCGCCATACCAAACGCATCCCTGGACCGAACGCGACCCACAAGCTGTGGCTGCCGACCTCGACGCCATCATCGCGTGCACGCCCGCGACGGAGGTCTACGTCGCGGGCATGTCCAACGGCGGCATCATGACGAGCCGGCTGCTCGAGCTGCGCGCGTGGGTCGATGCCGCTGCAATCTGGTCAGGCGGGCAGACCGACGAGCACACCACGGTTGCGCTCAACCCCGATCTCGACGTGCTCGTGTTCCACGGCGGCCCAAATGACGTGTACGCGTGCGTCCCCGGCGATGATTGCTACCCAGGGTTCTACGCGTTCGAGGGGCCGAGCGTACAGCTCGCCAACGACCTGGACGCCGCCGGCCACGACGTCGCCCTCTGCGACCACAACGGCGGTCACTCGACACACGGCGGACCCGAGGGGGCGGAGTTTCTGCGCGATACCGCCGACCCCCACGCGTGGCTGGACTGGCGTCCCGCAGTTTGGGGCGGCCCGGTCGGCGACGACGCGGGTGCCTCCTATTGGTGGCTGAACGGCATCTGCGAACGCTCGCCGCTGTAGGAGGAGGTCACTGATCGACGGCGGCGGCTTCGGCGAGGTCGAGGATCTCGGCCTCGAGGACCTGGACCCGCCGGGATGGAACTGCGTCCGAGACTCTTTCAAGGGCTATCGCCTCCGGCCGGAGGCGACGGGGACACTCATCAGCGTCGTCGTTGTCGAGCTCCCCTCTGGATGAGGCCGATGCTAAGGTCTACGGGGAACGCAGCCGATGATTCGACACTTGAGTGGACCCCGCCCGCTGCAGTGGTCCGCGGAGGGCGTGACGTTTGCGGTCGACGAGGTGGAAGCGGCCACTGAGGGCCTCGGCGATCTTCCTGCGGGTGACGTGCTGGCAGCGCGCCTGGGTGTCCCCGTGCGGTTCGCTGACGTGGGTGCAGAACGTCTGCTCGAAGATCGCGACACGCTGGCACTGATCCAGCGCGACGCCAACCCGCTGTTGGACGCAGTGCACCTGGCATTCAGCGGGCATCGGCCGCTCGTGCTCAGCCCGGACGCCATCTGGCTGACGATTGCGCAAGGCATCGCCCAGCACGTGACGCTTCACGCCGAGGACTTGCGCGACAAGCTCGTCGGGTTTCGCGGCAAGCAGGAGCTCGAGGTTCAACGCGACAAGACGAGCGCCGAGCTGACCCAAGCAGACTGGGCCGAAGCGATCGGCGAGTTCGCCGCAAGGGTGGAGTCGAACGCGATCGTCGAGAGCCTGCCTTCGATGCTCTGCGACTTCACGACCTCGACCCCTGCGGCCCGCATCGCGAGCCAGGTCGTCCTGCTCGAGTCGTTCAAGCGCTACTTCGACTATGTGATGTTGTGCATCTGCGGGTTTCCCCAGATCACGCTGCTCGGAACACCCGCGGACTGGGACGAGATCCTCGCTCGCGCGAAGCGGCTCCCGGAGCTTGGACTGGGGTTTTGGTCGGAGAAGCTCACCCCCGTCTGTGAGCAGTTTGTCTCCGCAGCCTCGGGCACGCCGGACCGTGCCCATTGGCAGCGCATGTACAAGCTGGCCGAGGCGTACGGCACCAAGGAGATCAACGGGTGGTTCACCCATCTGTTTCCATACGTGCTGGACCACGGCGACGCCCCCACCGAGCGCAACCCCGTGTTGGTCGGGCAGGCGAAGCACCTGTACTCGCGGCAGATACCCAAGGGGCTCTCGAAGGTGCCGGTTCGCGTGCACGAGGCGACGACGGGCGTATCGTCCCGGCGACAGCTCATCGCCGGGCTGACGGGCGTCGCGCAGGACACCGAGACGCTCGCGCTGTCGCCTACGGTCGGCTGGGCAATTGCCGATGGGGGTCGGATCGACGGGTTGCTCGAGGCGATCCGCCAGAGTCCAGAGCACGCCACAGCACCGCGAACACAGGACGCACAATGGTGGCGCTACGATTGCTCGGGCGAGCTCGTCGAGCTCATGAACGACTTCGATTCCATCACCCTCTTCGCCGACGATCCGGACAATCGTGTCGTTGTCGATGGGCCACGCCGCCGGGTCGCGAAGGAGGCGGAGTCGGGGCTCATCGTGGGGCTGGGCACGGCGATCGGACGCGGCCCCCTCGGAAGAGAGCTGCTGATGCACAACGAGCGTGCAGGTAGCTGGTTTCGCTTTCCCATCTGTCTCGAAGACGACAATTCCGAGACGACGCTCGTCATCGCCGAGTCCTTGGGCGAGCTGATCGACCGATGCCTCGCCGAAGGAGCGTTCTTCGCCAAAGAGGGCTTCGAGGCGCCGCGGCGTCTCATTCGGTGAACGCAGCCGCGCTCCTTGCCGAAAACCGTCACTTTCCGCGCTCTGCCGTCCGACAACCGGACTACCCTATGGGTGGTGGATGCTCGTAGGTATGTGGTCGTTACGTTGGCGCTGGCTTGGTGGGGCTGTACGCCCCCGGCAGATCGGTCGCCCGAGTCTCCGTCGCAGACCGATCGTCCCTCGCAACCCATGGCGCGACGCGAGGTCTCCGAGTCCGTCCTGCTCGGCTCGGAGCGTCTGCGCCACACCGGCGTTCGTTCGCTCGCGATCTCGGGTGACGGAAGTCTGTTGGTATCCGGCAACCGCGGCGTCGTCAAAGCGTGGAACGACGAGGGAAGACTGCTCGACTTCGTTTCGGTCGACAGCGGCCCGATGACGTCCGTCGACATTTCGCCGTCCAAGAAGTGGGTTGTCGTTCAGGAAAAAAGCGGTCCCGCATGGTTATTGCCGTGGCGAGACGGGTTCGGCGAAGGCCGTGCGTTTCACGAGTGCGGCGAGCGGTCGATGACCCGGGGGACGCGCTTTTTCCCCGACGAGACGGGCTGGATCGCGGCGGACCGCGAGAATTTGTGCGTCGTGCCGCTGGATGGCGGCGCAGTGAAGACCGTCCCCTCGGCGAGCAAGATCCATGCGTTCGACATCGGGCCGGACGGCATCGTCTACGTCCTCCGCAACGACGGGCTGTTCTCGTGGTCCAGGAAAGCCACGGACATGACGCTCGTTGCGACACTCGATGCCAAGACCCTCGACGTTTCTCGCGACGGCAAGTGGGCGGTGACGACGAAGGACGCCGAGGTCTCGCTGATCGACACGGCGACGGGAAAGATCGAGAGGGTCGAACCCGGCGTCGACGCCCGGATGGCTGTCTTCGCTCCGGACAACAGCCGACTGGCGCTGGCTGGCGCAAGACTCAAGGCGGTGCTCATCGGCTCCGGAAGCGAAGAGATGCGGGCCGAAGTCGACCGACGCAACGCCAAAGCCAGCGAGTCGATCGCGATCTACGATCGATCGAAGCGCTCCGTGACGACGCGACTCGGAGACCACGGGCACTGGGTTTCCGCGCTCGCGTTCGCCGACGAGACCGGCGTCCTTGCGTCCGCCGGCGACGGTGACGCGTCGATCCGCCGATGGGGAGCGGACGGAACGCCCTTGGATGGGCCACCGAAGTCGCCCGTGTCGGCCACGCGCTCCGCCCGTCCGCTCGGCGGCAACTCGACCGTCGTGACCATGCACGAGGACGGCGCGCGCACGTGGGACTCCACCAGTGGGCGACAGCTCGAACGGTATTCGCTGCCGGGGCTCACTGCCTTGAGCGCATCGAGCCGCGGGTCGACCGTCGCGGCCTGGAAGCCAGGCGACCGCAGGGTCGCGATCTACCGCGAGGGCCTCGGTGGTAAGGCGACCGAGATCGAGACGCCCTACGAGCTCGAGGCGATCGCCCTGAGCGCGGACGGAAGCACACTCGCCACGGCCGGGCCTTCGACGAGCCTCCACCTGTGGAACACGTCCTCGGGTACCCAGACGCAGGAGCTGCAACGACAGCTGGGAGAGTTTCCGACGAGCGTGGAGTACGAGGTCAACGCCCTGGCGGTTTCGGCCGACGCCGGGCGCATCGTCGTCGCCAACTTCAAGGGCATCCAGATCTGGGACGGCGCCACGGGGGAGACCCTCGAGATGTTCCAGCCGCACGGTTCGACGAAGGCCGCGTCCATCTCTGATGATGGCGAGTGGGTCGCGACGGTCGCTCAGGGCAGCGACGAGCCGCCGCTTCGAGTCTGGGGGCCCCCGAACTACCGCCCAATCGAAGTCGTGACCCGCGGCGAGACCGGGATGGCAGTCGCACTGTCGCCCAACGGAACTCGTCTTGTCGTCGCCGCAACCGACAATGGCGCAGTGGGCAAGGACTGGCTCGATGCGACAGTCCAGCTGCTCCGCTACGACGGCAACCGCTTCGTCCCGGTCACTGCGCTACAGGGCCACAGCGAGTCGATCACCGACCTCGCATTCATGCCGCAAGGCCCCCACATCGTCTCGGCCAGCCGGGACACGACCGCACGCGTCTGGCCGCTACCCTAGCGAGTCGTCCCAGCCGCCGTAGTCGATGTTTGGACAGCTTGCTTCGAGACGCTTGCGCGTGTCGTCCAGGCCGAGGCCGAAGTCGCAACGAACCTCGAACTTCTCCAGCGTGGCGAGCGAGCCCGCCGCCTTCTCGACGAGCTCGAACACCTCGTCGTCTTCGGCTTCGCGACACCGCAGACAGAGCGTCCTCCAGTGGGAAGGAACTCCGTGCTCGGCGATCGCCTCCAAGAACTCGGACAACTCGTTGTAGCCCAGCGAGACATGTGTGAGGTGCGGGGCGGTCGCCAGCAAAGCCCCCGCGATCGCGCCGCCCGAGTCGAGCATGTCGAACAACTCGAGCCGCTCGAGCTTGGGCGATCCCAGCTCGAGCCAAGCCCGCAACTGCTCCGCCGTCACGTCCCCTCCGGTCCGACTCTCGATCGACGCCGACCTCAGGCGTGGCATCCGGCTCTTGGCCAACGCATCGCCCACGTCGTCATCCGTACTCCAATCCCAGATCCGTAGCCGACGAAGCCGCTCCGCCGTGAACCTCCGGAGCTCGCCGCCCCCCTGGATCTCGACCTCCCGGAGATTGGGGCAGCACTCGAACAGCGCCGTGAGATCGCCGAGATCGGGGCCGACGTATTCTCCGCCGTCGAACTCGAACGACCCGACCGAGGGCAGCGTCGTTTCGGACATCGCCTTCATCCACAGCTCGTCCGGCAGGTAGTCCCGGGCCACGATCGAGATGCTCCCGGATCCAGCGTCGGCAATGCGACGAAGCACGGCACGAAAGCCTGGCAGCGAGGCGCCGTCACCCGTGCGGTCGAGCAAGATGTCCGCGCGCGCGGGCGAGATGTCCGCCTCTCCCTCGAACGGGCTGTCCGCGGGATCGTCGGGCTCGATGGGCTCGGGCGCGGGGGGCAGCTCCGACCTCGGGATCCGCTCCGGATCGGAGATCCGAAACCCCTCGCCCTTCCAGTCCGCGAGTGTGCTGCTCGCATAGAGCTTCGCCTCCTCGGTGGACGGAAAGGCATAGCACTTGCGGTCGAAGCTCGACCCCATGATGACCTGCTTGCCGTCGAGCACGACGAGGCGCAGGAGGTTCGAGCGCCGGCACTCCCAGCGGAGGACCGTGGCGCTCTTGGAGGTGCGCTTCGCTTTCTTCTTCTTGGTGCCATCCCCGTCGAGCTCGGCGAACCCTTCGGCGAGTTTCGCCGCGATGAGCTTGTCTGCTCGGCGTTGCGCTGCCGCGGCGTTCTTGCAGGTCTTGGTATCGAACTCGCGAACGCCGCCACTACAGCCGATGATCAACAGCTCGGAGTCGGCAATGCTGATCTCCCAAGTGTCCGGGCCCTTCGCAAACCTGCGCACGGGGGCTGTATAGCAGCGTGTGGCGGCCGGACTCACGGAGCGAGACGAAGGCCACTTTTTTTGTGATCCGAGTCGGGAGTTGGCGCTCTACGACGATGGGCGGCGCGGGCAACGGCTGAAGATGCCGACGAAGCCCTCTGCGCCATCCGTCGGGACAGGAGCACCTCATGAGCACGAAGCCTTTGATCCTCCCTATCACCATTGCAGGCAGCCTCTGCGCGCTCGCAAGCACCGCCGCCGCCGCTGAGCCCTCGGGCCATGGTGTCGCTCAGCTCAGGCCGAGTCTGGCTGGCACCGGTGCCATGACCCTGATCGGTCACGGCAATGTCGCGCCAAGCATCAATCACACGCCGACGGACATCCATCCTCGACTGATCGTCGAGGACAGCCTCGGCAATACCGCAAGCCTCGACGCCGAGGCCGGGAGTTTCTGGGCCGACGCCTCGCCGAGTGAGATCAACGCGATGTTGGACGTGGTCGATGCCGAGTTCGACGAAGTCCTCGCCAACTACAGCGCCGCCCTGGATCTCGACCTCGGTGCGGGCGACCCCAGCGCGCCTTCGGTATTCGCGGAGCTCGACACCCCGCTGTGCATGGGTTGCACCGGCCTCGGCGTCGACGTCCAGCACGAGAACGCCGCCGTCGTGGAGTTGCTCGAGAAGCTCTACGTGCAGCAGCTGCCCACGATCGAGCTCGCCTACGACTTCACTCGCTACTTCGACTACGACGTCGGCAACGTGACCGACTACTACGACGCCATGCAGGGGCTGGTCGACTTCGCGACGTACTCGCAGATGGTCGGCGCGGGCGGGACCTACCCGATCCACGAGTCGAGCTACCACGTCACCAAAACGACCTTCAACATCGTAGAAGGCGACATCCGCTCCGGGGCCGTTTGGGAGACCCAGACCACCGCCGACGGGACTAGCTATCAGCACCAGATCGACGACCACGACATCGACAACGACGGCATCCCCAATGGCGAGGATAGCGACATGGACGGGGACGGCTGGCCGAACTGGCTCGACTGCGATCGAGACGGGGACGGGACCGTCAACTGGAACGACTCGGACCCCGACAACCCCCACGAGGAGTGCTACCCCAAGCAACGGCTCACCGGCCTGACCGGCTATGGGCTCTGGTTTCCGGTGACTCCGCAGAACTATCTCGACGAGGTGGCCGTGCTCGCCGAGTGGGAGCTGGCCAACTTCCTCAGCAGCGAAGCTGCGCGCGTGCTCGTGGACGACTATGCTCGTGGTGATATCGGCATGGCGGAGCTACTCAGCGAGCTCGACCTGGCGTATGTCCATGCGACGGCGGGCATGCACCCAGTGCTGGCTTCCGCGCGCCTATATTCCGGGCATTGAGTTGCTACTGGCCGGCGAGCTCGACGTCGACCACCGAGACGCTCCAGCTCGGCGTCATCGTATCGACGACCAACACCTGCAGGAACCCGCTCTCGAGCCCGCCATCCTCCAGCTCGGGACTCGGGTCACCGGCAACGATCGCCCACTGTCGTGCGCTGCCCACCGCGTCGTACGGAAAGCTCACGATCGGTTCGTAGGGCGGCTCCGGCCGGCCCACGGCATCGGCGATCCCCAGGCGGAAGAAGCCTTCCATCAGCGACACCTCGGTGCTCTCCACGCTCCAGCTGATTGGCGCCGTGTAGACATTCGAAGCCACGATCGCGTCGTCCACGACGGAGCCAACGTAGATCTGCGAGTACGAGGCGCCGTGCACGAACCGAAGACGCGCGGCACCGGGGTCGTCGAGCTCGAAGCTGTCGTCGAACGTCGTGACCTGAATTCCAGCTTCTCCGACGTCCTCGGGATCGGTCTCCCCGGTCACGAGGAGGAGGTATCGACCACCGGCCTCGAGCGCGCCCGTGGCGTTGGTGTTGAGCACCTCGCCCGCGCAGCCACTCGGGTAGTTGTGAATGCTGACCTCGAGCGCGCCGGGGGCAACGCGTGTGCTCTGGATCTCGGCGTAGTCGAAGTTCGCAGCAAGCTCGAAGTCCCCAGCGCAGACCTCGAGGTTGCCGGCATCACGAGAGCCATGCAGCACGAAGAGCTGCGGGTCCTGACGAACGACGCCCAGTGCACCCTCCCGACCCACGGCGACGACCGACAGTCCATCGGGCTGACGAGCCAGTGCTTCGAACCGGCCCGATGCGATGAGCAAAACCTCGTCACCCTCGACCAACGGTGGCGTGGTGAAGCTCGTCAGCTCGTTGGTCGTGTCCGGGGCGAACAGCCGGATTCGATCGCCGCCTTCGGTCTCGAGCCCGAAGCCTTGGGGATCGGTCGACCCAAACGGAGCGAGCGATTCGGCATCGACACCTTCGATGTCGACCGTGGGAACGTCGATGCCGGCGTGCACGAGTCGGGCTCGCGCGCGGTCGGCCAGCGGCGCGCCCCAGTCCTCGACGATCGCCTGCAGCCGGAACGCGGTGGCCGGGTCCTCAGACCCGAGCAGCCCGGCCGCCACCGCGGTCATTCGCTCGTCCTCGTCGAGCGAGACCTCCTCGCTCACGAACACGGGTTCGACGTCGGCAGCCGTTCCCGCAGGACGAAACTCGAACGTCCAAGCCCCCGCTTCGAGGTCGAGCCAAGGACTGGCGTCAGCGTACGAGAGGCCCTGCACGACCGGGGAGTCGCTGCCCGAAACATAGATGTCGACGGGTCCTACTCCCGCGGCGGCATGCACGACTCGGAGCTGTCCGGTTGGAACCTCGCCGGTCGGGTCCTGCGGTTCGCCGCTCGAGCCGTCGGAGGCGTCGGCTGCATTGCCGTCGTCGGACGATCCATCCACGACGTCGCCGGGCCCCGTCTCGTCGATCGCGTCACCGGTGGTGCCCATCTCGTCATCATCGTCGTCACGCGCTCCTCCGAGGCCACCGGCGCCGTCGTCGAAACAGCCACCCACGAGAACCGCCGACAGCATTGCCGACCGAAGTGTTGAACGATTGAAACCAATCACTGCCCGTCCATCCCTTGTCGAAGGTTGTACATCCTTGTTCAAGGTTTGCAACTAGCGTTCCGGCGTAGGGCGCGCAACCACAAAGCGCTACAGGTATGTTCGGGTACGTGACCGTGCAGCCGATTTCCCTCCATTTTTCGGGTAGTTCGGGTCGGCATCGACGGGAACTTGGGGTCGTTCTGGCGGTCCTTGGCGTGTCGATGATGATGCGACTCCTCGCCGCGGGCTCCCTGCTCATGGGATGCGGTCCCGCGAACGACGACGCCACGCGCTCCGAGATTGCCGCCCCGTCGAAGGCCGAAGAGGAGCCAGACGTGAAGGCCGTCGGCACTACGGACACCGAATCTGAGCCTCGAGCTGACCCAGAGCCCCCATTGCCCGCCGCGAGCCCCGACTCGGTCACGCCCGCCGAACCCAAGCCGGAAGCCGCCGAGGCCCCAACGTTCAACGTCGTCGCGCGACTCGTCGACGCAGGCACACCCACCTCTCACTGCGGCGTCATGCACTTCAAGGTCGTGATGAAGTACGAAGTGCTCCGCGTGGTGGACGGGCACTTCGCAGGCGAAACGCTCTACGCGGGTGTCAGCTGCCCGGAGATGCCCCCGACCCGCACTCGCAAGTTTCGGTTCGTGGTCGGCGACACGTACGAGCTGAAGTTACGCACCGCCGGCCTGCGACGCGAGGGCGCAAAAGTCGACGCCTTCGAGGGTGAGCCCGGCAAGCGCTACGAGCTGCTGCACATCGAGCCGGCTTCCTAGCTTCCGCGGAGCTGCTGGTACTGCGCGATCGAGGCCGCACCCATGGACGGGTTTGGATACGCGGCGAACCTGGCGCGCTCAATCTTGTGAACGATCTTCGTCTCACCCGGCTCGTGCAGCTCGACCGTCAACGTTCCTTCGACACGAGTCTCGTCGGCCCGTTCGATCTGATTGCTGCCCGTTTCCCCCTGCAGCGAGAAGTACTTGTCGGAGAAGTTGGTGATCGAGAAGGTCGTGGCCTCGAAGAAGCGGCGATCCAGATCCCGTACGGTCTCCAGCGGAGTCCGGCCTACGGCGAACCAACCGTTGAACGAGGGCGCCCCCAGAGTGTCGCTGTCTGCACTGAGCCGAACGACGAACTTCCCGCCGTAGAGCTCGACGCCGATCTGCGTGTAGGGGATCTCCGCGCGGCCCTTGGCGCCTTCGAACGCGAGCGTGTAGCCCTCGGGCATGGGCTTTCCGCCGCTGGCCTGGATGTCGGGTACAGACTTCGGCGCGCCCGGCGTGACCTCGCTTGGACAAGCGCAACAGAGCGGGACGACCAACGCGAGCGGTGCGTAGCGAGGACGACGCCCCCGGTCAACCGCGCTGGGTTGCATTACGTGGTCGAGCGCAGCCCTCGCCGGTACACGGCAAAGTAGTTGGCGGTGCTCAGCAGCAGAAGAGCCACGGCCGCCCAGCCCAGCCAGTCCAGACCGAGCAGCTGCACCTCGGCGGGCCAGAACGCCTGCCGAAAGAGGTACAGCGCGAGCAGGACGGTCGAGGCTTTGCCGAGTGCGTTGCTGCTCGGCACGTCGCGAATGCGGCCCATGTGCAGCGCCCCGCCCAGCGCGACCAGGGCATCACGACCGATGATCACGGCGACGAGCCACCACGGGATGATCCCCAACCAGGCGAACGACAGACCGAACACGGCAAACACGAGCTTGTCGGCGAGCGGATCCAAAATGCGCCCCCAGTCCGACTGACTGCCGGTCAATCGAGCGACCGTGCCGTCGAGCGCATCGGTGAGGAACGACGCGGCCATCAGCACCATCGCCGCGACGCGGGCCTCGCGGGTCACCGCAACGACGGCCGCCACCGCCAGCGGCACGCGAGTGAGGCTGATGACGTTGGGCAGCGTCCAGAACGGCCCTCCGACGACGGGCTCGCGCTTGGCCGCGCGGCGATCGATCGGCGTTGCGGCTCCCATCTCATGTGACGGTACGAGGCTCGGTTCGTCGAGGACCCGCAGCTTCGACGCCGGCCCCGGCGTCAGGCCGCAATCCGTGCGCGGCGCTGCCCGTCCCGCCGTGCTCTGACGTAGAATCACGCATGCTTCGGCGCCTCGCGGTACTCGGCCTCGCGCTGGCGGCTTGTGGGGATCCCAAGACCGAACGTGCCCATAGCGTCGAGACGATCGCGTACGTCGCGTCGGCAACGCCCCCACGCCTGGTGCTCAGCGAGTCGACTCGCGTGAACACGGGCGGTCGGAGCAAACGCGCGAAGTTCCGCCTCGACGTTCGCGACGCGCAGACCGGGAAGCAAACCGGCGTGTACGTGTTCGAGCGAGGCGAGCAACGTGGCGCTTGGTGCTTTCCTGGCCAGTCCGCGAGCGTCTGGTGCTGGACCAACAGCGAACACCGGCTGCAAACGCGAGACCTCGAGACATTCGAGCTCGAGGCAGACATCGACGCACTGACGGCTCGCTTTCCTGCGCTCGAAGACGGCCTGGTGAATCGCAGCCCAACTGCGGTACCGGGGACTGGCGAGGTCATCGTCGAGACGGGTCGGGGCGAGACCTGGATCCTCGGCGACGATCCGATCAAGGACGACGGGGGCGAGGCGTACAAGCGCCGTGCGCGTGGCGAGTTCGCCGAGGAGCCCCAGCGGTTCTTCTCGCTGTCCAAGCACGGCGAGTTCGTGAACCTTTCCATCGAGCGGGAGTACGTGCCCACCGACGTCAGTGCGGACGGGGTCAAGACCGCGGCCGTCGTTCGGGATCGGGCCAGCAACGAGCTCATCATCTACGAGGCGGAGCAGGTCGTGGTGGGCCGGGTGGAGGGTGACGACGGCGCGCAAAGACTCGCCGCCTTTGGCTTCGACGCGTCGACGAAGTGGACGACCGACCTCGGCAACGTCACCATCTCGTCTGCTGCGCGCATGCCCGACGCGGTGGCGCTGGTCCTCGCGACGCCCGAGCGTCAGTTCAAGCTGAGCTGCTTTGGGATCACCGACGGTGCGATCCGGTGGAGCCATGACCTCTGATCGGATCAAGGCGTGGATACGGGAGCACCAGGCTGGGGTCTGGTGCGTCGGGCTGGCCGCGGTCCTCCTCGGAGGGCTCTCGGCTTGGCAGATCCTCTCGGCTCGGAGCGGCCCCTCGAAGGTGGTGTCGATTCAGCGGCTCGAGTCCGGCGGGGTCACATATCTCTTGGTCATCCGCGAAGTCGAGGTCGCCCTCGGCGATGGCTGGGGCGGCGGCGAACAGTGGACCGAAGACATCCTGACGTTGCTCGACCCGAACACCGGCGACCTTCGAGCCGAGACACGTTGGCCCGAGGACGGCGACCAGCCACGGTGTGAAGCGCTCAGCGCGGGCAAGATGCGCTGCTCCTCCCGCAAGGTACCGGGTCTGGTGTACTCGCTTCCCGAGCTCGAGAAGCTCGAAGAGCTCGAGCACGAGGTTCCCTTCTTGGGGGTCGGCACCTGCGGTGGCGCCTGGACCGACCTCGGCGAGGTCACCATTCGAAACGAGCCGGTCGCCGGCACATCACGACGCCAGTACAGCTTCAAAGCGGATGGACAGACCTGTCTGACCGAGCACGAGTTCATCGCCAGTGAGATCGTCTGCGACCGCGAGACCGACACCCCGCTGCAGATCGACGACGAGCCGACGGCGCTGTTGCTCGACCACAACAACACCATCCGCGACAAGCAACGACCGACGCTGCTCGCCTATCGCCCCGACTGCGGGCTGCGTTGGGAGCACGGCTGGCCGAAGGGCAACTTGGGTGACGCCATCGTGTTCGACGGCACACTCTTCGTCACGATCAAAGCGCTCGACCCCGACGAAGAGCACTCGCTCGTCGAGGCACTGAACCCCGTCGACGGCAGCACGCAGTGGGCGGTCGAGTTCTAGCAGCCCGTGGTGAAACCCTCGTGTCGACAGAACGCCGTCAGCGTCGACCGAGGCAAGGCGGGAAGAGGGCGTTTGTCGGGCACAAACAACCGATGAGCAACGAAGCCTCGGTCGACGGGGGCGGTGTTATGGCGTCGCGAGGGTTTCACCACGGGCTGCTAGGACCAAGTCAACCAGTTGACCATCAACCCGCCCCGCGCAACGCTGCCGGGCGTGCTTGCTCGTCGCGTGCTCCCCATCGCGCTGATGCTGACGCATGCGTTCGGCGTGTCCGCATGCCGTCCTACCGCGCCGCCTCCCGCAATCCCTCCGGCGGCGGGTCCCATTGTTCCTACCGCGGCAATGACACCATCCCAGCCCGAACCAGCACCACCGGACGCCGAGGCCCCCGAGCGCCTCACGCACGCGCAGGCTGTTTCGGACGCGCGCTACTTCTTCGACGCCATCGAGGCGACGCACCCCGACCCGTACACCGCGATCGGAGGCAAGGTCGCCTTTCACCGGCGCAAGCAGGCGTTGCTAACCGCGTTGCGGCCGGAGGGTCTGTCCACGGTCGAGCTCGGGCGTCAGCTGTCGGATTTCGCGTCGGCGCTCGGCGATGGTCACACCTTCATCAGCGGCGACGCAGTTCGCTGGAACGACCCCGATCCGTTCTTGCCACTCGCGTGGGTTGCAACCCGCGATGCCGTGTACCTGGCGGGGCACGACTACGCGGACCTCGACCGTAAGCGTGGGCATCGGCTCACCGCGGTCGGGGGCTTCTCCATCGAAACGATCGCAGAACGCATCGGGCGGCGACTCCCGGCGGAGAACGTGATGGGAATCCAGGGTCGCCTGATCCACTTCGTGCGATCGCGGGCGATGCTGACGCGGCTGGTGCCCGAGCTTGAGGACCAGAAGACCCTCGAGCTGTCGCTGACATCCCCACGAGGGCGCGTCACCACCGTCGCGATCCCGTTCGAGGGCAGCAGCAAGCCCCGCGGTCAGTGGCGGGCCCCGCCGCGCACCACGCTGGATTTTTCGCCCGGCAAAGACCCCTATGAGACGCGGTTCTTTCGCAACGACAAGGTGGGGTACCTCCGCGTCGGCGACATGATGGGGCGTGAGGGCTTCGAGGCCATGCATCGTCAGGGCTGGGGTGACGCCCGGGCTGCGTTGACGCGCTGGCACGCGCAACGGGATCGCCCCATGCCGGAGGACATCGAAGAGGCGCTGGCGAATGTGCCCTCCTTGATCGAGGCCACCGTTGCGTTGCTCGAGGCGATGAAAGCCAAGGGCACGACGGCGCTGATCGTGGACCTGCGCGGAAACACGGGCGGGGTGACCTCGACGTTCCGCGCCGTCTGTCACCTCATCCACGGTGACGTGGCGTGGAGCGTTCCCTTTGCCGAGCACTTTGCGACGCGGGTTTCGCCGCTGCTGCTCGACAAGTACCAGACTACCCTCGAGGAGTACCGCGTCGACAACGACGCCCCCGATTTGAAGCTCGGCGACTACCTCTTCGGTGAGGACCCCCCAGATGCCACGACGGCTCGGCAGCAAGCCGTCGCCAGCTGGAAGGCCACCGGCATGGGGTTCGCAGACACGATCGACTCGCTGGGATCTGGTGCGCTCCACACCCCCGCGCGAGTCATGGTGCTCATCGACGCCAATACCTTCAGCGCCGGTTTTCACGCGATGTACTTCCTCGATCGCCTCGGTGCAGAGGTGGTCGGCGTGCCGTCGATGCAATCGCCCAACGCCTTCATGGAGTTCACGAGCTTTCGCCTGCCCGCCTCCAAGCTCGAGGGTGGGATCTCCAACTCGATCCAGCAACTCGACCCGGACAACCCCACGGCCACCGTCTATCCCGTGAACCACGAGATCGACGGCAAGATCCTCGCCCGCTACGACTACGACACCCAGACCGCGCTGCGCTGGGCGCTCGACCTACTCGACGCCGAGCTGGGTCAGTAGAAACGCGTAGGCGTCCACCGTTTGCTCGATCTTCGCCGCGAGCGGCGTGCCAGCACCGTGCCCGGTGTTCGCACTGGTCCGCAGAAGAACCGGGCCCCCGTTGCTCGCGGCCTGCAGGCGCGCGGTCATCTTGCGTGACTGCATCGGGTCGACGCGCGGATCGTTGGCGCCGGTCATGAACAGCACCGCCGGGTAGGCGGTCTCGTCTTTGACGTTGTGGTACGGTGAGTAGGCGCGCATTGCCTTGTACTGCGCCTCGTCCTTGACCGTACCGAACTCGACGACGTTGAACGCACCGTTGGACGACAGCTCGACGCGCAGCATGTCGTAGATGCCGACGTGCGAGATCACGGCTTTGACGAGATCGGGGTTCTGGACCAGCGTCGCGCCCATCAGCAGGCCGCCGTTGCTCCCGCCCTCGATCGCGAGCCGCTCGGACTTCGTGTAGCCGCGATCGATCATGTGCTGCAAGACGCCGGCAAAGTCGTCGAAGACGTTCTGCTTCTTGGTGAGGCGCCCCGCCTCGTGCCACTCGTTGCCGAACTCGCTGCCGCCGCGCAGGTTCGCCACGGCGATGATGAAGCCGCGCTCGAGCAGCAGCGCGTAGCTGTTGCGCTGGTAGGGCGTCAGCGCAATGCCGAAGCCGCCGTAGCCGGTGACGAGACACGGATTGCTGCCGTCGAGCTTGGCCCCCTTCGGCATGATGATGTTGACCGGGACCTCCGTGCCGTCCTTGGACTTCGCCATCTCGCGCCGAACCTCGACGTTGGAGAAGTCGGCCGCGGACTTGGACGACAGCGCCGTCTCGCGGGACTGCTTGGCCTTTGCGTCCCACACGAACCAGCGCTTGGGCTCGACGTACGAGGTGGTGGCGTAGAGCAGGTCGTCGTCCGTGAGCGGGACCATCTCGGACACCGCGGAGACCGGCGGAATCGTGGGGCCATCCACCGCCTTGCCCTTGTGATCGAAGGTGCGGATCTCCGACGGTCCGCCGGTCTGATACTGGACGTAGAGCCGCGAGCGCGTCGGCACGACCGTGACGGGATCCCAGAAGTCGGTAACGAGCGTGTCCTCGCCCTGCGGCAGAACCTCGCGGGCCTTCGCGACGTTGGGGAGCTTGGTCGAGGTCACGACGAGGCGGCCACGCGGGGCATCGGCGCGCGACACCGCGTACAGCCCACTGCCCTGCCCGAACAGCATGTGCACGGCACCGTCCCCGAACTCGCTGAGCTGCGACCACTTGCCTCGCCCGCGTCGCAAGTGGTGCATGAACTGCCCACCGTCGCCGAGCTGCACGGTGGCAAGCACCTGATTGTCGGCCGGGTTGCGGTCGACTTGAATCTCGGCAACGCGCGGAAAGTCCGTGCCGAGCTCGAAGCGATCCTCGGAGACGGGCTTGTCGAGCTCGTGAAAGTAGAGCTGCTGGTAGAACGCGAGGTCTTCGTCGGGACGCTCGCCCTTGGCGGGATAGCGCGTGTACCAAAAGCCGCTGCCCTCGGCGGTCCACGCGAGGTCCCCGCCTGCGGTGCCGCCCTGGACCCGCGGGACAACCTCGCCGACGCGCTCACCCGACTCCACGTCGAACACGTGCACGTCACCAGACTCGCTGCCGCCAACCGAAAGCGAGACGGCCAACAGCGAGCCATCGGGCGATGGTCGGAACCAGTCGACGTGGGTCGATCCTTCGTCGTCGAGCGTGGATGGATCGATGACGACCTTGGCGCTCTCCGTGTCGTCGAGGCTGTCGAGGCGCACGACCAGCGGTTGCGGCTTGGGTGGCTGCTTCTTGCTGGCGAAGTAGTAGACGCCCGCCCGCGTGACGCTGGAGTACGTCACGACGGGCGCGCTCAGGATCGCTTCGGCCTCGGGGCGAAGCTCCTCCGCGACCGCGAGTGCATCGAGGTACTTCCGAGCGTGCCCATTTTGCGTCTCGCTCCACGCCTTGACCTCCTCGTCGTCCCAGTTCTCGAGCCAGCGATAGGGATCGGCAACGGTCTCGCCGAAGTAGTCATCGCTGGCCTCGACGGTGCGAGTCTCGGGAGCCTTGGCACCGTCTGTCGCCGTCGCATCGGTCGACGCCGGCGGAGTCGGGGGCGGAGACTTCGTGCACGCGCAAGCGAGCAGGGCGACGGCAGCGATCGATCCTCGACGCATGGCCGCGGGATAACACGAGTCAGCGGAACATGACGGCGTGCAGGATCGTCGACTGTGCGAAGCGGACGTGCGCCTGCTTGCGCTCCAGTTCTTCGGGGGGAATCTTGTCCGCGCCGCCGTACCACTGGGCCCGGCCTTCTTCGAGCGCACGGATCAGCTCGGGCCAGCCCGGGTAGCTGGTTTGCAGTGCTCGTTTCGCGTCGAGGGCCAGCCGCCACGACGTTGCCTCGTCGAGCCATCCGGCGCCGGCGCCGATTCGGGCGAGCCAGATGATGCGCGCCTTGTCGAAGGCGACGTTGCACTCGCCCTGGACATAGCGCTGGATCAGGGCCTGGAGCTCCTGGTGATCGGGGGTACTCCAGCCCTGCTGGATCTCCCGCTCTGCGTCCTCGCGCTTCCAGTAGCCGGGATCGCCGACGTCGCCCCGGTAGATCGCCAAAACCCCTTGCACCCAGCGACGCTCGGGGTCGGCGGCATCCTTGGCTGAGTGGGCACCGGCGCTATTGCGCCGATGGGCGAGGACTTGAGTCACGATGACGACCACCGCCATCACGGCGAGGCCGACGTAGGTGTAATAGGGCATGGGGCTCCTCGAACGTGGGAACGTCGGGAGCCCGCTTCCGGATCACTCGTCGTGGCCGGTCAGCACGCGCCGCTGGCGGCGACGCTGACGCCGGCCCCGTTGGCGTCGCACTCGTTGCTGTATGTGTTGCCGTCGCAGCCGCACACCGGGGCGAAGATCTCGGGGCAAATCTCCGGGATGACCTGGCAGGTGCCGAGATGGTCGGCGGCGCCGCAGAACTCGCCCTCGTCCCAGTCGCAGAACAGGCCGTCGTTGCAGGTCAGGCCGAGAAAGCCACCGCAGTCCGCACCGACGCCGCTGTCGTCGTCATCATCATCGTCGTCGTCGCCGCCGATGTCACAGGGACCCTCATGAATGATGGCGGTGCCGGCCCCGTTGGCGTGGCACTCGTTGCTGTACGTGTTTCCGTCGCAGCCGCACACCGGGGCGAAGATCTCGGGGCAAATCTCCGGGATGACCTGGCAGGTGCCGAGATGGTCGGCGGCGCCGCAGAACTCGCCCTCGTCCCAGTCGCAGAACAGGCCGTCGTTGCAGGTCAGGCCGAGAAAGCCACCGCAGTCCGCACCGACGCCGCTGTCGTCGTCATCATCATCGTCGTCGTCGCCGCCGATGTCACAGGGACCCTCATGAATGATGGCGGTGCCGGCCCCGTTGGCGTGGCACTCGTTGCTGTACGTGTTTCCGTCGCAGCCGCACACCGGGGCGAAGATCGCCGGGCAAACCTCGGGAATGGGCTCGCACGAGCCGGTTGCGTCCGCGAAGCCACACGTGGCGTTCAGGTCGTAGTTGCAGAACTCGCCGTCGTCGCAGGTGAAGCCACCGAAGCCGCCGCAGAAGTCGATGCCGTCGTCGTCGTCGTCATCGTCGTCGCCGCCTTCGCACTCACCGACGTGGTCCACGGTGACGCCAGCGCCGTCGGCGAAGCACGAGTTGCCGTAGGTGACGCCGTCGCAGCCGCACACCGGCGCCCAGATCTCGATGCAGATTTCGGGCATCGGGGTGCACACGCCGATATCGTCGGCGTGGTGGCACGTGCCCTCTTCCATCTTGCAGAACTCGCCGGCATCGCAGCCCCAGCCGACGATGCCGCCGCAGATGTCACCACCGTCGTCGGGCTCGCAGTCGGGGTCGGGCTCGAGGCAGAAGTCGTCGCAGATGCCGTCGCCGTACCAATCCCACTCGGCACAGAAGTCGATCT
>JGI12316J15310_10000083_pt57 | contig 20104 bp, 17 predicted proteins | sample MarCyaLeptolynsp_FD_15310 | JGI IMG/M metagenome (IMG submission 15310)
CGAGGGCACGATCGTGCTCGACCTGCGGGACTTGGCCGTCGTCGGTGAGTCGCGCGAGGAATCGGTGGTCCTCGACATCTCCGACGTCGCTGACGAGCCGCCCGACGAGTACCGCCTGCCCGACCTCATCTTCGACGAGGAGTCGTCCGAGATCGAGCTCGCGCCGGGGGACCTGGTCACGATCAACAAGAAGATGCCTGCCCCGCCTCCCGTGGCAACGGCGATTCGTCCGCAGCGTTCCCCGAAGTCGCCCACGATGCCCCTCAAGGTGGCCCGCCCCGCGCTGCAGCCGATGTCGTCGGAGCAGCGACGAGCGCAGGGAATCGACGAGGACGCGCCGACGCACCCTCCCGGTGCACGCCTTCCGGGCAAGCCCAGCGTTGCGCCCGAGGACCTCGAAGAGGAGCAACCCACGGCGCTGATGGCGGTGGACGCGGGGGAGCTCGTCAAAGACCTGCTCAAGAAGAAGCGAACCGGTCGCGATCGCTCCGCGTCGCTCGTCGACAAGCTGGCCGCACCGGGGTCAAAACGTCGACAGCAAGAGGCAGCACGCAAGGCTGAAGCCAAGAAGGCTGAAGCCAAGAAGGCCGAAGCCAAGAAGGCCGAAGCCAAGAAAGCCGAAGTCGAGCAAGCCGAGGCCGAGGCCGAGCAAGCAGACACGAAGGTGCCGACGCCTACCAAACGGACCAAGCCGAAGACCGAGGTCGGCAAGCGGGCGGTTCGAGGTCGTTCGCGGCGCGCGAGTGCTCGGCACCCGGTGACGACGACGGCGCCGCAACCTGTCGTTCCGCAATCGCATCCGACGGGTCCGCAGTCGCCTACAGACGCCCTTCCGCCGGCGGTGACCGGCGATACCCACGTTGGACCAGCGCCGACTGGAGCGACCGGCCAAGCCGCACCGCCGCCGGGCCAAACCGCGCCGCCAACTTCGTCGTCGAAGCGCAAGACCGTTGCACCCGGTCGCAGCGGAGGCGTCAAGTGGCGCAAACCCACCGCCCCCAAGCGCGGCAAGCCGCCCGGTGACAAGAACGATAAGTAGAAAATCAAGCGCGCCGCCGTGTGCGGCTTGCTAAGGTAAGGACGTGCCCGTGTCTTGGAAACGTAGAGTTGCCGTCGCCATGTTGCTGGTCGGCGGATGTGCCGAGGACGATGGGCGCGGGGGACCGGGCCTGCTCCCCGGCCTGACCGGTCTTGGCGGCACCAAGGGCGACGATGCGAGCCAAGACAGCGAAGGTGACGACGACGAGGACGACGACGACGACGATGCCGACGGCACCGCCGGCGACGACGACGACGACAACAGCGGTCCGAAGTTCGACATCGGTGGCCAAGGCACGGGCGACGGGATGATGGAGGACACGTGCGGGACGGAGTGCGAGTGCGTCACGCCCGAGCACATGCCGTGCGATGCAATGTCGACGGACCTGTTCAACGCGATCGGCCTCAACTGTCCCGGCGAGCCGCAGGTGACCGTGTCCACGAGTGGACCGGTAACGGCCATGGGAACGCGGACCGGGTTCGGCAACACCAACACGTGGGCCCCGACAGAGGGCTCGAAGTTCGCGGTGATCGGAAGTGGCCTGATCTCGGACCTCGATCTCGCCACGCCGCCGGGCGACAGCGATGCCATCCCGACCCACTGCAACGACGACCTCGGGGGCAACGACCCCGGTGGCACACTCCCGGCTCCGCTTCGCACCAACGACGTGGGCGCCCAGGACTGTACGGCCGACCCCACGCTGGTGGGCACGGGCGACTGCAGCAACACGATTCAGGGCCAGTTCAGCCAGGGCTCGTCGGCCAACGACTACGTGGAAATGCGCGTCGAGACCGACCTGCCACCGGATATCGTCTCGATCTCTTACGACTTCGCGTTCTTCACGACCGAGTGGCCTTGGTACGCGGGCAGCGGCTTCAATGACATGTACGTCGGCTGGCTCGAGTCCGAGAACTGGACCGGCAACATCTCGTTCGACAACGCGGGCAATCCGATCTCGCTCAACGCCGGCTTCTTGGACTACACGGACCAGGGCGGCGGAATCCCGGAGTTTGCCGGCACGTGCATGCGCCAGCACGCGGGCACCGGATGGCTCACCAGCACCGTCGGCGTCACACCCGGCGAGCACATCGTGCTGGTGTTCGCGATCTTCGACCTGAGCGACTCGATTCTCGACAGCTACGCGTTCATCGACAACCTGACGCTCGGTTGCGACCCGACGACCGGACCCGTGACGCAGCCTGAAGGTTAGGCTGCGCCCGGATCGCGTGTCCGTCTAGAACCCGCCCAGACCGCCGGTTCCGCCGTAGTCGCCACCGCCGTAGTCGTCGCTACCGCCGTAGTCACCGCTGCTGTCGGATCCGCTCGTGCTCGTGCTGCCCGAGCCCGTCCAGGTGCAGAAACAGTTCGCGCCGTTGTTGTACCACTGGCAGGTGCTCTCGTCGCACGTCATGCGCTGCGCCTCGTAGGTCTCGTGGTTGTCCGCGGTGTCGCAGGTGCAGTCTCCACCTTCGGTATCGCCCTCCGTCTCCGTGTCGACCACGTCATCGTCATCGTCGTCGTCATCATCGTCGTCGGCCGGAGGTTCCGGCAGCGTGCCTCCCGACTTGTCGACGCAGTCGGCATAGATGTCGCACCGATGCTCGAGCTGTTGCTCGTAGCCCTTCTTCGAGCACCACTTCTTGAGGCTCTTGTCCCAGTACGTCGCGTGCTTCTGGCAGCACTCGAGCGCTTCCTTGCCCCACGTGTCGCCGCAGCCAAAGATGTCTTCGACCTCGGGCCAGCACTCGCCGACGGGCAAGACGGCGCCGCCCTCGTCGTCCGCTTGGGGGTGGCAGTGGTGCTCGTAACACGCATGGCCTGGCTCGCCGTCCTTGGTGTCGGGCGTCTTGTCGTCTTGAACCCAGCAGCACTTGCTGTTGTTGGGGTTGGCGTGCTGCGGCTCGGACAAGCAGATCACCCACTTGCCCTCGTTGGGCGCCGGCGCCGGGTAGACCGTGTAGTTGATCGTGTGGCCGGTGGGGCCGTCGGTGATGTCGTGGTTGCAGCTGAGAATGCCGGTGGTGTCCTCGCAGACCTCTTCGCCGGATTCGACGCCACAGCTCGCGGCATGGTGACAGTTGTCGCGATAGATGTTGTACGGCCCCGGCCAACCGCTCGGCGGAATCGTGCAGACGCCCTCGGTTCCCGGGGCGCATCCCGGATTAGGCGGCGTGGGGTTGTTCTTCTCGCAGTGGGGACCTGGCCCCTCCCATGGCGGGGGCGCCGGGTAGTTCTTGAACAGCGAGCAGTCGAATCCGGTGATCGCATCATCGACGACCGTTGTTCGGTCTTCGACATCCACGATCTCGTCCAGCTCGTCCCCGAATCCCACGTCGTCGACCTCGCAGCTGACGATCGCGAGCAGGCCGAGGCCCATCCCTAGCAGTGGCAACTTGACTGATGTCATGCGCTGCGAACCACGCCTCGCGCGGCCCCATATTCAGGGGCGTGCTGGCGGCTCGGAGCAGCGTCTGGTCGTTGGGCGACTTGCTCAGTCAGTCCTGCGTGCGGACTCGGTCAGGCTCGAGGTCGGTTGTGCAGTTTGCCAAGCGGGCCTGCACTCGAGGCAACCTCGAAAAAAGATGTGCATCAGGGAATGTCGGCGCCGCACCAGTCGGACTCACCCGAGACGATTGGTCTTGGGTCGCCGTCGATGTCGGTGATGGGGTCACCTGCCTGCCAACGCGCCACGCCCGCGAACATCGGCTCGGTGGCGTCGAGGTCGAGGTGCAGGTCGCCGCCGGCAAAGTCGGAGAACCAGGCTCCGGTGTCGACGGGGCCCACCGCGACGTTGCCCGTGCCGTAGGCGCTCTCGAGCGCGCTGTCGCGGATTTCCGCGTCGGGGCAGTCGACCTCGCCCCCGGCGGATTCGGCAACGACGATCGAGTTTCGAACGGTCTGGATGCCGTCACCTCGACAACGCAGCGCCTGCGACGATCCGAAACCCGCCGCGAGCGTGGAGTAGAGGATGTGCGCGTCGGAGGCATCGACGTCCACGGCGGGCACGTTGTTGCGGTCACCACCGAACACGGAGTTGGTCGCGTGGAGGGTGGCGAGCTGGCTGAGGTGCACGGCGCCGCCCTGGTTGTTGACGATGCGCGCGCGGTCGGTGAACACGGTGGCACCTCGCGCCGCGATGCCCAAGCCCCACGCGCCCTCGACTGCGAAGTCCTGAAGGTAGAGCGTGGCGTCGTCGGCAACGGTGAGCGCCGGTGCGTCGTCGAAAGACGTCAGGCACGGACCATCGGCGCCGAGCAGTGCCACCTTGCGCGCGCCGGTGATCTCGAGGGTTTCGAGATAACACTGCGAGGACGCGCTCACCACGATGGCTGCGCTCTCGCCCTCCGGGATCGACTCGAGGGCCAGGCCGATCTCGGCAAAGCCCCCTTCGGGGCCCACGGTGATCAGGGTGTCGATGCACGCGCCGCCATCGAGCTCGCACGCCACGTCGCACTGATCATGGGCGGTGCAGGCAGTGCACTGCGTATCGGCGCAGATGGGCGTGTCGCCGCCGCAGGCGTCGCTTCGATCGACCAGGCACTGCACGCACGCTCCGTCACTGCAGATCGGCGCGGATGGATCGGCGCCCGCACACGCGGCATCGGGGTCGGGGAGCGAATCGCACGCCTGACAGGTACCCGCGACGCACAGGGGCGACTCCTCGCCGCACTCGTCGTCCGCGGTGCACTCGACGTCGCCGTCTCCCTGCCCGCCGCCGTCGCTGCCGTCGTCGTCGAACCCGGCGGAAACCGAGGTGGTGGGGCTGCTCGCGCCGTCATCGTCGGTGGCGGCCTCGGTGTCGCCTTCCATGGGAAGGGTCGCGTCTTCGAGATCGCCGCAGGCCCCGAGCGCGAACAGAGCGAGGATCAGGCCACGTGTCGACATGGCGCGGGCTTTTGGCACGAGCGCCACGCGCATCGAAAAACCAAGCGCGAAGTCGAGCGCACTGGTCGGCTTTGCAGGTCGCGCGGCGGGGTGCCGGTTTCTTGGTCGAGGCGTCGAGCAGCGGGACCCTTGGCCCGCATGTCGAAGCTCCCGTTGATTGGCGCCGTGATCGGCCTGGGTCTGTTGGCGCTTCCCGGTGAGGCGAAGGCAGACGGCGGCCCGGAGATCGAGCGGCGTGGGGGCCAGTGGAGCGTGCTCGTGGGTGGCTCCGCGTGCGTCCCCGGCCATGCGCCGTGCCGTCGCGAGTCGACCGTCAACGGGATCACGCTGGATGGCTCGACGCGCCCCTCGCTCGCCGCGGGTGGTGAGCTGGGTTACCGCTTCAATCCGTTTGTGTTCGCGGGCGCATCTTATCGCTTTGGCATGTTCGACATGTCGTTCGTCGACGTCTCCGGCGCCCCCTACGAGGTCGGCTACCAGCACTCGATCTACGGCGTGGTCCGCCCGACGCTACCGCTGTGGCGCTTCGACCTGGGGCTGACGCTCGGGCCCGGCTACTCGCGGCAGGTGTTCAGGCTTCCGCACGGCGACCGCGACTACGGGGCCGGCTTTTCGTGGATGTTCGGCCCCACCGTCGACGTCTTTTTGGCCAAGCGGATCTTCCTCGGAGTTCGCGCTGACCTGCTGCTCAACGGTCAGGGCAAGCTGTGCCAGCAGCGCGTCGGCACGACCACGTGTGCAAAGGCCACCACGAACGATGCCGGCCCGGTGCACCAGGTGGTGTTCGGCCTGCACGTTGGCGGGACGTTTCTCTAGGCTCGGCCAGCCAGCCGGCCGAAGGCCGAGAGCCGATCTAGGGGAGAATCGTGACCGAAACGTTCTCGTTGATGTCAGGCTTGCCGGACTGTGACAGCGTCAGGATGACGACCGCAGTCTCACTGTCCTGCGCCGAGTCCGTCCGGAAGATCAACCGTCGTTCGTAGGTCTTCTCCGGCTCCGCCGGCATCACGTCCTCGCTATCGCTGCGCGAGCACGGCGGGGTCTCCCCGCTGGGCGGCGACGGACAGTGCGACTGGTAGTCGACGTCGTGCTGAATCTTGGCCGCGGTGATCGAATAACCGGCCGGGAGCTCGCTCTCGGCTGGGATCGTGTACTTGCCCCGCTTGATCGAGCAATTTGGGCACCCTGGCTTCGCCGGACACGCCGTCAGAAATAGCGGGGCAGAGCCGATCAAGAGGAGGGAGAGGGTTCGGAGGGGGCGAAACTCGATCACAGTGGGATCTCTTCTAGCACGCTCTAGCGACGCCAAACACGTAGACCCGACGCTCCACGACCTGACTGCCCCGATGCAATCTCCGCAGCGCGCCACATCTCGGTCAGCTCCCAGTCGGCCTGCTGACCCGCCGCATACATGTCCCGGCTGAACTGAAGCGCAAGCTCGTCTGGGATTTCCTTGGTCGTGGCGATGACACGATCGGCTCCGGCGAGAACGAATGCGCTTGCCAGATGCATGGCAACGCCGCCGCCCGACGCTACCTGCCCGGTCTCGCAGCCCATCAGGATCACGTTGCGAGGCCCGCGGCGCAGCGCGAGGATGTCGCGCACCTCGAGACTGTCGCCCTCTGCCATGGCGATGTGGCTGTCCCAACCGGCTGTACCCGCGGCCGCGCCATGCCCAGAGAAGTGGAACCAGTCCGAGGACTCCAACGCACTGAAGACAGCGCCGCGCTGGGCCTCCGCCGCAGTGAGGAGCTCGTACGAGATCGTAGCTTCCTCCAGCGCCGACGTGACGACCTCAACCTCCCGCTGAGCGCCTTGCAGCCGCCCCTGCTCGCGAGTCGCCGGGTCTGCGACGACCAATGCTCGAGCCGGCTCATCGTCACCACTCGTACTCGGACTCCCCAGTCCAAGCGAGTACTCGACCCGCTTGGTCGCGAACAGTGGCTCCGCTCGCCATCGAACCGCGTGCACGTCGACGTCGGAGAACACCCCAAGCGGTTCCACGACGACGGTCGTTGCCTCGGCAATCTTCGCGTCGAACTTGGCGAGAACGCGCTCGACGATCTCGACTGCACGCGCAACGTCCTCGACCTCCCCGACGGACTCGGCGTCCACTCCATCGGAGTCGACGGCGAACACGGTCCACCCTTGCTGAGCCGGGTGGAATCGCAGCACGCAGTCACCTTCGCCAACCGAAGCAGGTCGAGCGAGCACTTCACTGGCCGCCACAGACTGCGCCGCGTCCATTTCCTCCCTCATGGTCTTCCGGACACGACTTGCCTCTTCTCGGAGCGCCACGAGCTCCGTGCGAGAAGCGAGCTCTTCGCGCGCGACGATGTCCTCGAGCTTGGACAATCCATCGCGGTAGCGCTGCATGTGTTGAGCCCAAAGTCGGCGATCGGCCGGCGACAACCGCCCCGCGGTAGGCCCGGCCGCAATCAACGCGACTGCGCGGCTGCGTGACCGCCCCGCGATCTCGGCCGCCCGGGCTGCGCTCCCCTGCCGCAACGAGATCCGGATCGCACCGATGGCACTGGCCATCGATTCGGCCAGCAGCGCCTCGCGCCCCTGCCCGACCCCCACGACTCGAGCAAAGCCACCGAGTACCTCCTCGCCTTGAAGATAGTGCTGGAGCGCGGCAGCGTCGTCGCCGAGAGCCTCGGCAACGCGGCCGCGAAGCGTGGCACTCCGCCACTGGAGCGTCGGATCTGCGGGACCGTAGTCGAGCGATTCCAGCTCGGACAGAGCATCACGGGCGCGCTCTCGATCGCCCGACGCATCCGCATACAGGGCATCCGCAAACAGTCTCCACGCCTTCTGGAGCGGATCGATTTGAACTTCGTGGAGCTGGGCGAGGTGCGACTTCGCTTCTTCGAGTTTTCCCTGACCGAGGGAAACCATGGCCACCGTCAGGAGCGTGTCCGCCCAAGTGGTCTTCCACTCTGGATGACCCGCGTCAGAGCAACCTGCTTGCTCGGCGATGGCGAGTGCCCGCTCGACCAGGGTTCGCGCCGATGCCAGAGGCCCTTCCCCGCTGGTCTCGGCAACGATCGCCCACGCTGCGTTGTTGAGGTTCAGGACGTCCTCGCAGCGCTCCGTGGACGGGTTGCGCACGACCAAACGGAGCAGCCTCTGTGCAGCCGCGTCGAGCTCGACCGACTTCCCGGCCACGGCGAGTGGCGTCACCGTGAGCGAGAGGGCAAAGCGTTCGTCGGACACCATCCCGAGCTTTCGGAACAGCGCCATGGCAGAGGTTAGCTCCGACAGCGCACGCCCGTACTCGTAGCGGCGAAACGCAAGTGCTCCCCGATGGTAGTGGGACCGCCCCCTCCAGCGTGCGTCGCCGAGCCGGGCGGCGTAGGCCGCCTGGACGTCGAGGAGCTCTTCGGCGTCGCCTTCCTTCGCGATGCGCCCGGCGTCGTACGCGAGGATCTGCGCCAGGTCGACGGCCTCCGTGTACAGCCCGAGGCTCAGCGCTTCGTCCATGACCTTTCGCCCTGCCTCGAAATTCTCGGCGGGGTCGAGCGAGCCTCTGCCGAGCAGCAGTCGCAGCCGGCGCGCGTGGATTCGTTCCCGCGGGGTCGAGGACCGAGCCACCGCATCGAGCTCGCCGACAAGCACCTCGAGCTGGGCGGGGGACGTCTCCTCGTCCATCACCCGCTTGCGAATCCGGTCATGTTCTGGGGTCGGTTCGACTGAAAACAACGCAAGCGTCCAGCGGCCGGGCCGCGACGAAGGTCCCGTCTCGACGACCAGCTGCTCCGCGCCAGAAGGCACCTCGACCTCGATGAGCTTGCCTCCCTCGGCCTCGACGGGCTTGCCCGATGGCGACATGTCTTCCGCGTCGATCGACACGGTGACCGCATGCGTCGTGCCCACCCACAGGCGCAGGACATCCCCGCTCCCTTCGAGGCCGCACGTCGGCGGAACCCGAGTACTCGCCGCACACCCGGTGAACTCGACCTCGAGCTCCCGGAACTCGACCTCCTCGACCCCATTTCGGGCCTCTTTGACGCTTCCTTCGGGTTCGCCTCCGCATCGGCAACCGCTTGCCGCCATGGCCGCGGCGAGCCCGAATGCCATCGCGATTCGCCGGCCGAACACGTCCCGCTCAGTCTACCCATCCCCGGCGGGCGGACACCAAACCGCGTTATAGTTCCGGCCCATGCCGCGGAAGGGCAACGCCACGCTGGTCGGTCTCAGTGCGCCGCGCGTCATCGTCGTGCCGCGGTGGGGCGGGACGGCAAACGACGAATGGTACCCGTGGCTGGCGAGCGAGCTGCCCGGCGTCGACGTGCTCGACCTCCCCAACCCCGAGACGCCCGACCTCGAGACTTGGACGGCTGGGGTCGCGCAGGCGGTCGGCGACGATCCGTACGCCCTCGCGCGAACCTGCCTCATCGCCCACAGCGCGGGATGCCGCGCCGCCCTGCATGCGCTCACCAAGCTGCCGCCGGGGCGCGCAGTGAACAAGGTGCTCTTCATCGCCGGTTGGTGGAACCTCGACGAGCCATGGCCCGAGATCCAGCCCTGGATCGACACGCCGCTCGATCTAGAGTTGGTCAGGGACGGTTTTCAGTCGCTCAAGGTGCTGCTGTCCACCAACGATCCGTTCACGGCGGACCACGACGGCAATGCCGCACAGTGGCGCGAGCAGCTCGGCGCCGACGTCGTGATCGTCCCGGAAGCCAAGCACTTCAACGGGATCCAGCAGCCGATCGTGCTCGACCAGGCGCGCGAGCTCTTCGCCGAGCTGTAGCCGGTCGGCCGCAAACCGGCCCGATCCAGCACTCAATCTCCGCCCTCGATGGTCGATGCCCCGGCCCGGACTGGAGGCCGTTGCGTACGTGGCGTGGTTTCGACGGGGATCGACAGCAGATGAGACGAGCGCGGAGGCAGCCAGCGGATCGGCCAATGAGGCCCCGTCGCTCGAAACAGCCGGGGCAACCCTCGATGACGCGTTGACGACGCTCTCGAGCATCCTTCGCACGATGGGCCAGATCCGGTTTCCCATCGGCGAGGAAGAACAATCGTTCGTCGAGGAATCAGAGGGGTGGGCCCGCCACGTCATGACCGGCGGGGCAGCGCCAGCGGACCACGAAGGGCCAGGTCGAGCCTGGCGCGGCGTTCGAGAACACGTTCGCCGACGCCGGGTGGCGGAGCGCGATCACATCGACGCGCGCATCGGCGGCTTCACCGAGGTGCTCCAGGAGGTCGTCTCCCAGCTGCAGACCTTGGTCGGTGGCAGCGACAAGGCCGCGAGCATGCTTCAGGCCTCGATGGATCGGCTCGGCGAGTCCGCAGACGAAGCCACGCTCGAACAGCTGCGCGCGCACGTCCGCCACACCGTGCGAGAGGTTCGCGACACGGTGGAAAACCAGCGCTCGCAGTTCACGATGCGCGTCCGCAACCTGGGCGAGCGGCTCGTTGCGGTCAACCAAGACCTCGACCAGGCGCGCGAGGAAGCCAAGCTCGACCCCATCACGCAGCTGTACAGTGGTGCCGCGCTCGAGAACGAGATCGACCGCGGCAGCCGCGTCGCCGAGCTGTCCGGGATCGCGTTGAGCCTGGTCTGCGTGCAGATCGACGGGCTGCCTGCGCTCATCGCTCGCCACGGACCCGACGTCGGCAACGGCATCGTCCAGGCGGTCGCGGACTGCATCTCGCTGTGCTTCTTTCGCAAGTCCGACTGCGTCGCGCGCTACGACGACCAGCGCTTTGCGATCCTGCTCTGGGACACCGAGCGAACGCCCGCCGAGCGCAGCGCCGATCGCCTGATCCAAAAAATCCGTCGACTCAGGATCCCCCACGAGCCGAGCCCCATCGAGGTCACGGCATCGGTCGGAGTCTGTACCCGCAAGGAGGCCGAGCCGCGCGACGCATTCGTGCAGCGGGCTCTTCAGGCCGCCGACCATGCATCGCAGGGCGGCGGCGATCGACGCGAGACCTCGCGCTAGCTGCGACCGACTAAGGAATGACGCGAAGGTCGAGCGCCCCGTCGCGAATCGGCGGGCACCAGTAGTACGCGCCCGAGATCGGCCGGGTGAAGCGGAACAGCGCGTCGACAATCCCGTCGTCCTCGCCGCACATCCGCCGCAGGATTCGCTCGAACGGATCGACGGTCGCGCCGAACGACACGAACATCAGACCTTCGCCGTCGCCGTCGGCCCACGGCATCGAGCGTCGCAGCACGTACGCGTGGGGGTCGTAGCTTTCCTGCTCCGAGCGCTGCACGTGCGCGGTGGGGGGCGCATCCTCGAGCTCTTCGTTGTCCGACAGGCGCCGACCGAACATGTGGTCGCGCTCCTGCGGCGCGTGGGACTCGAACGCGTGCAGGTCGTGCAGCCACTGCATGACCGCGACCATGCTGCCGCCGTCGTAGCCATCGCCCTGCCCGGCTGCGATCGCGGTGGACACCGCTCGATCACCGGTCGGGTTCTCGGTTCCGTCCTCGTACCCGGTCAGGTCGCGACCCCCGGCGTGCATGAAGCCGTCCACGACCGACTCGAGCTCGTACGCGGGCTCGAGTGCCGACACGACCCGACGCGCCCGGTTGACCAGCTCCCCGCGCTCATCTCCACGCAGCCACACCCACAGTGCGGCCGGCGTTGACGGAATCGTGATCCCGGGCCCAGTGAGGGCAGGAAACGATCGCATCGTGTCCATGCGGAGGTTGAGGGCCAGCAGCAGCGGTTGGCCGATCCCCACGACGGATCGATCGTCGAAGGGGGCATCAGACAACAGCTCGCGCGCCTCCTCGGGCGACGCGTCGGGAGCCAGCTGGAACGTCAAATACCGCGCCGCAGGGGTCAGCGGCGCGAGAATCCCGGGTTGCGGATCGCCCATGGTGGCCGGAGTCTACGCCGCTGCTCACGTCCCGGGGGGGTCCCTGTAGTGAGCCCGACAACAACCTTTGCAGCCCTACTACCTGGACCCCGACCAACCCCCATGTTAGTTGCCTTGTCTACCTCCAGCCGGGTATACAGGTGTACGCGGTTGGGGTCACAGGGGAGCCGACATGTCGATCACTACTATCTTCCTGTCGCTGATGTGCGCCGGCGTCGTTGCCGTGTACGCCTACGTCACCGCGACCAAGGATCTCGCGACCTAAGCGCTTTCAGGTCGTAGAGCAACACGCCCGCGCCTCTGCCCAGAGCGCGGGCTTTGTCTTTGGTTTCGCCCGGGCTCAGTACACTGCGGGCGATGTTGATCCTGTCCAACGTCGCGCGCCTCTACGACGGCACGAGCGCGGAGCCGAGCGCGGTGGCGCGAAACTGCGATCTCGGGATCGAGGACGGCAAGGTCGCGTTCGTCCGGCCGCACCAGCCCAACGCCGATCCGGGCGCCCCGCGCGTCGACGCCTCGGCGTGGACGGTGACCCCGGGGCTGATCGACTGCCACGGCCACATCACGATCCTGGGTCTGGCCGACGTCGACTCGCAGAAGATGGAGAGCCAGCAGGAGCTGCTCTACGTCGAGAAGATCCTGCACACCTCGCTCGTCGACGGCGGCGTCACCACGATGCGAGACATCGGCGGCGCCACCGACTTCATGAAGCGGATGGTCGACGAGGGCGTGATGATCGGGCCGCGGCTCAAGATCGCGATCTGCATGCTGTCGAGCACGGGCGGTCACGCGGACTTTCGCGGTCCCGATCGCTGCCACGGCGAGGTGTCCAAGATGTGGGCCCCGCGTGCGGGTCGCCCCTCGATGATCGTCGATGGGCCCTGGGAGTGTCGCAAGCGGGTTCGCGAGATCGCGGCGTGCGGCGCCGACCTCATCAAGGTGTGCGCGAGCCCGGGCGTGGCATCGCCGTCGGATCATCTCGAGCACCAAGAGTTCACGCCCGAGGAGATCGACGCGATCTGCAGCGAGGCGACCGCCCGTGGATTACGCGTCGCCGCGCACGCGCACAGCCAAAGCGGGATCGACCTCGCGATCAAGAACGGGGTCTACGACATCCAGCACATCTCGTTCATGGACGAGCGCCTCGTGGACGAGGCGTACAAGGCCGGCTGCACGGTGACGCCGACCTCGTGGATCATCACCGAGCTCCAGCAGGCCGAGGGACTGTCCGACTTCGTCAAGGACAAGGCCAAGCGCGTGGGTGAGGCGCACGCCCGCGCGGTGGACTACGCGCGCAAGGGCGGCCTGAAGATCCTCGCCGGCACCGACCCCGTGCTGCCCGGCATGCACGGGCGCAACTACATGGAGATGGCCGCGCTGATCGCCGACGGGCTCCACCCGCTGCAGGCTTGGCACGGAATGACCGGCCTGGCGGCGCAGGAAATCGGTCAGGACGACGCTGGCACGCTGCAGCCAGGCAAGCGCGCCGACTTTCTCGTCTGCACCGACGACCCGCTCGGGGATCCGACCCGCCTCGACCACGGAGCCCTGCTCGAGGTGGTCAAGGACGGCGTTGGATATCGCGGCGCGGTCGAGGAGCTGCCGCAGCGAACCTTCGCCTCGACCACCCGCCACATGTGGGGCTAGCTAGCGCGCAGCCGGCTTGATGACGCCGACCACCGCGCCCTGATCGTCGGCGATGATGCCGAAGCGGCCGACGCCCTCGACGTCCTGGGGCTTGGCGATGACCTTGCCGCCGTTCTGCTCGGCGCGCGTCAGCGTGGCATCGGTGTCCTCGACCGAGATGTATGGGAGCCACATCGGCGGCACCTTGGGATCGGGCGAGGTCATCACGCCGCCGAGCGAGCGATCGTCGTCCGTCTTGAGCACGTAGTACTTGCCGGTGGGCATCTCCATCTCTTCGACGGTGACGTTGGCGACGGCCTTGTAGAAGTCGAGCACGGCCTCGGCATCCTTGGCCCACAGCTCGTTCCAGTGCATGCGCTCGGTCTCGTCGTCATCGTTCGCTCCCTTGAACAAATAGAGCGTGGCGCCCTGAGGGTCGGCCACCGGCGCCATGCGACCCACGGTCGGAACATCGAACGCGGGCGCGAGCACCTTGCCGCCGGCCTTCTCGACGCGTGCCACCGCGGCGTCCACGTCATCCACGGACAGGTAGTTGGCCCAGTGCGGCGGCTGCGGCCCCCCCTGCGGATTGACGACCCCGCCCTTGGTGCTCTCGCCCTCGGTGAGCATCGTGTACATGAAGTCGCCCATGTCCATCTCGGTCGTGCCCCAACCGAGGGTCTCCGGGTAGAAGCGCTTTGCCTTGTCGATGTCGGGAACGACGAGCTCGTGCCACACGAAACTTCCAAACTGGTACGCCATGATCTTGTTCTCTTTCGGTGTCGGTCGCGGTCTTCGTGACCGTGTTCGCCTGGGCGACGTTCGAGCCCGGGCGTTCTCGACATCGATCGGAGAACTTTTTCGTTTTTTTCCGCTTCGCGAGGAGGGAGGACCCGCGAAGCGGGGGGAGGCCGGCGCGGCCTCCCCATAACGCGAGGAGGGAGGACCCGCGAAGCGGGGGGAGGCCGGCGCGGCCTCCCCATAACGCGAGGAGGGAGGGCCTGTCACATCGCCGCGCTGGCGACTCCATCTCCCGTGTCCGTCGCCGATCGAATCGCTCAGATCCGCCGCAAGCTCAACGATCTCGCCCGCCTGCAGGGATGGGAGCTCCCGGAGGCGCTGGTGGAGGCAGAGGTGGCCGCTTGGGAGGCCGACCAGAGCGTCGCTTTGCCGGAAGGCTACCGCGCGTTTCTGCTCGGGGTCGGCAACGGCGGCCCCGGTCCGGAGTATGGACTGACCCCGCTCGGCGAGGGTCCCCTGCCCGAGACGGGCTTTTCGCAGGTCGTCTCGACGATCACCTACGACGACGGCGATGGCGGTGGTGAGGTCTCGGCGGGCACGGGACCCCGACCCGCGGTCGATGGTCCGCCCAAGCTCGCCAACCCATTTCCGCTGAAGGACGAGTGGCGGCCGTTCAACGCCGAGGGCGAGTCGGTTCCCTCCCCGGTCGACGAAGGCGTCAATCCCTACGACGGCGTGCTGCACCTCGTCGAGCGCGGCTGCGGCTACTTCGACTTTCTCGTGGTTACGGGGGACCGCGCCGGTCAGGTGTGGACCGACTACACCGCCGGTGACGGGTCGATCTTCGAGGCCTCGCCGAGCTTTCTCGACTGGTACGAGACCTGGCTCGACGATGCGCTGCGCGGGTTCACGGTCCGCGCGATCACGGGTGAGGACGCCGACAAGCGCGTCATCGCCGTCGAGCTCGCCAAGGCGTGGTTGGCGACCTTCGACGAAGCGGTCGCCCAAGACGGCCGCTATCCGATCGACACGCGCATCGACGCGATCTGGGCGCACCATGCCGCCGGCAATGCCGCGAACGTCAATGCACTCGTTGCCGACATCGAAGCACGTCCGGATGGCCCGAGGGCGCTCGAAGCGGTCTACCGCGAGCTGCATAGCGACGCGTTCGCTCGCGCGGAAGCCGAGCCGCCCGATGTCGGCGACGATCTCATCGAGCATGCGATCGCCGCCGTTCGGCGCACGCTGGCCAACAACCCGAGGTGTCCGGCCGATGCGCTGATGCGTTTGGGCGCGGATGACAACCGTGAGGTGCGAATCATGGTGGTCCGCAATCCGGCGGCACCGGCTGCAGCACTGGAAGCCGTGGCGGACCTCGAGCGCAGCCGCCTGGACCAAGATCTGGACGCGGCGGCCACGCTGGAGTTCGTTGCGCGTCACGAGAGTTGCCCGCCGGCCCTGCTGACTCAGCTCGCGAGCATCGAGTCTCCGGAGCCCGGCCACATCTTTGCCACGATCCTGCGCGCGGTCGCTCTGAACCCCAGTACGCCGACCTCGACCCTCGAGGCGCTCGCCACGAACACCGACCCGTTCGTGCGGCACGGCGTGGCGCTCAACGAGCAGACCCCGGCCGCGAGCATCGAGCGGCTCTGCGATGACTCGGAGCCCGTGGTGGTGGCGGCGGCCGCCCACAGTCCGAACGTGAGCGTGGCGCGGCTGGTGAGCCTCGCGGATCGCACCGAAGGCGAGATTCTCGGCGCGGTCGCCAACCATCCCGCCACGCCGCTGCCGACGCTCCTGCTGCTGGCGGGCAAGAGCGGGCCGTGGACGATGCATCGGCTCGGCCGCAACCCCGCGCGCCACCCGGAGATCGTCGAGCTGCTGGCACTGCTCGACCCGGACTACGGCCTGCCGAAGCCCAGTGCGCGCCCCGAGGGGTGGGCGAGACAGCCGTACGACGTCACGAGCATCGACGCCGTGATCGCGGAAGCGGCGGGCCACCCGGCGTTCCCCGCCGGTGAGCTGATGCGCCTGATCGACAGTCGCGGCCGCATGTCCGCCTATGACGCCGGCTCCAATCCCTGGGCGAACGCCGAGCACCTGCGGGCGATCGCCGAAGACAGCTACGACTACGCGCGGGCCAAAGCCGCCGTGCACCGCAACGCGCCGCATGAGCTGCTGGTCGAGCTGGCGTCCGATCGTTCGGAGATCGTCGCCGCAGCCGCTGCCGCCCATCCCAACTGCCCCAAGGACATGCTCGAGCAGTTCGCCAGCGACGAGGGGCGTGACGTACGGGCCGCGGTCGCCGGCCGTGAAGACACCGACCCCGCCGTCCGCGAGCGACTCGCGGGCGATCCCGAGTGGTTCGTGCGCGCCGCGGTCGCGCGCTGCCCTGCGACCGACCCCGAGCTGCTGCGCCGCCTCGCGAAGGACGACAGCGCGCACGTGCGCAAGGCGGTCCCCGCCAACTTCTCGGCGCCGGCCGACCTTGTCGCCTCCCTCGCCGACGACCCGAGCGACAACGTCAAGAACGTCGTGAACTGGCGGCGGCGCTACGACGAGCTCAGACGGTAGCCGACTTCGCCAGCCGCACGAGCTGCTTGGGCCACAGCGACCACTCCAGCGTCGCGCACGGGCCCACGCGGAGCTCGCCGACGTCGAGTTTGGCGAGTCCGGCCTTCTTCATTCGAACGGCGCTCCAGTCGTGGCCCGCGATCAGCATCGAGATCAGCCGACTGAGATCGGGCTCGTGACCGACGACCATCACGCGCTCGGCCTCGGGGGCTTGCTCCCAGATCGCGTCGACGAAGTCGGCCGGGTCGGCGCCCGCGGACAGATCGTCCGCGATGATCGGCTCCACCCCGAGCGCCTTGGCCGCAACGACGGCCGTGTCGTGCGCGCGTACGTACGGTGACGTGAGCATCGCGTCGACCTCCACGCCGAGGGGTTCGAACGCGCCGACAATCCGCTCGAGCTTCGCGAGGCCCTCGGGTGTGAGCGGTCGCTCGCTGTCCCGGGCGTACTCGGATCGATCCGCCGCGATCGCATGCCGAAGCACGTAGAGCTCCATGGGCGCGGAGTCTACCTCCTGCTACGGTTCGCGCGATGAATCCCGCGGACTGGCTTCCCGTTCTGTTCGACTTGGCCGACCGCGCCGATGCGGTGTCCACCCGCTACTTCTTGTCGGAAGACCTCCACATCGAGGCCAAGCCCGACAAGAGCCTCGTCACCAAGGCCGACCTCGAGGTGGAGACCACGGTTCGCGATGCGCTCGCCAAGTCGCATCCGGAGCTCGGCGTCTTCGGGGAGGAGCACGGCCAGTCCGAGGGCAGCTCGGGCATCCGACTCATCATCGATCCCATCGACGCGACCGCGAACTTCGCCCGCGGAATCCCGGTCTTCGCCACCCTGCTGGCGATCGAAGCGCCCGCCCCCGAGGGCTCGGACGAGCGACAAATCGTGGCGGGTCTGGTGAGTGCCCCCGCCCTACATCGGCGCTGGCATGCCGCTCGCGACCACGGTGCCTGGTGCGGGGAGCGCCGTCTTCGGGTCTCCGGCGTCGCCAAGATCGAGGACGCGCAGATCTTCCACGGCAGCATCGCGGGGGGCGAAGCGGTGCCCAACACTGCAAAGATTCCGGGCCTGTTGGCCCAGTCCTGGCGACAGCGCGGCTTCGGCGATTTCTACCAGCACATGCTGCTCGCCGAGGGCTGCGGTGAAATCGCGCTCGATCCGATCGTCGCTCCGTGGGACATCGCACCTTTGCAGGTCATCGTCGAAGAAGCTGGTGGCAAGGCAACGACCGTCAACGGCAAACGCTCGATCTACGGCGGTAGCCTCATCTCCAGCAACGGTGCGCTCCACCCCATCGCCCTCGGTGCGTTCAGCTGAACGAACTCGTCCGCGATTGTCACGTTGCGCCTCCCGGTCCGCTGCCCTATGTTCGAGGCTGGCCGAAAGGTTTCTGTTGATGAAGTTCGTCAAGCCAATCCGCAAGGGTTCCTTTGGAGGGTTCTCGTGAACGGCTGACATCCCCATCGTGGAAACCAGCACAAGCCCGTTTGCGAGTCCCCCCAGGTCTCGCAAGCGGGCTTTCTGCATTTAACCCGGTCCTGCTCTCCTTTCCTTCTGTTCGTTTCGGCCCATGACCTCCAGCATCCGAGCCCTCTGGCAGCTCATGGCGGGCTCCCGCGCTCGCTACGGCGCTGCCATCGCCGCCCTCGTGTTCGCGTCGGCGTTCCTCTACCTCGCCCCCCTGATACCCCAGGTGGTGATCGACGGCGTGCTCGTCGGGGATCCCACCGCCGCTTCCAACTTCGTCCAGCGAGGCGTCGCGCTGCTGGGTGGGGCCGACTTCGTTCGCGACAACCTGTGGGTCCCCGGGCTGCTGATCGCGGCCACCACGGCCGTCGCCGGCGTGTTCGCGTACCTCCGTGGGCGCTGGTCCGCCGAGGCCACCGAGGCGATTGCCCGTCGTCTACGCGACCGAGTCTACGACCACCTGCAGCACCTCCCGTGCCGCTACTTCGACGAAGCGGAGACCGGCGACCTCGTCCAGCGCTGCACCTCGGACGTGGAGACGGTGCGGGTGTTCCTCGCCGAGCACATCGTCGAGATCGGCCGGGCGCTGATCATGTTCTTCGTCCCGCTGCCGCTGCTGTGGCTCATCGATCCGGAGATGACCAAGGCGAGCGTGGTGCTCGTGCCGGTGGTGATGCTGTTCTCGGGCTTCTTCTTCGTGCGGGTGCGCCGTGCGTTCAAGAAGGCCGACGAGGCCGAAGGCACGCTCACCGCGAACGTGCAGGAAAACCTCACCGGCATTCGCGTGGTGCGAGCCTTCGCCCGCCAGGACCACGAACGGGAGAAGTTCGCCGGCAACAACTCGAGCTACCGCCGCCTCGACCAGCGCGTGTACACGCTCGCGGCCTGGTTCTGGGCGGTATCGGATTTCCTGTGCTTCGCCCAGACCGGCATCGTGTTGGTCGTCGGCCTGTACCGCCTCGCGCAGGGCGCCCTGCCCGTCGGCGCCTTCTATTACTTCCTCACCGCGGTCGGAATGTTCATCTTCCCGCTGCGCATGCTCGGCCGGCTGGTGTCGGACTTCGGCAAGGCCACCGTCGCGTTCGGACGACTGCGGGAGATCCTCGAGGCGCCAACCGAGAGCGAGCCCGAGACCCCCGCGACGATCGACAAACCCGAGGGGCACCTGCACTTCGACGGGGTGACCTTCGGGTACCGTGAGGACAACCCGGTGCTGCACGACATCTCGTTCGAGCTGCACCCGCGGGAGACCATCGCCGTCGTCGGGCCCTCGGGGAGCGGCAAGTCCACGATCGTCAGCCTGATGATGCGACTGTACGACCCCACGAGCGGGGCGATCCGGCTCGACGGGGTGGACATCACCACCCTGCCCCGGCAGGACCTCCGCCAACGGCTGTCGGTGGTGTTGCAGGAGCCGTTCCTGTTCTCGAAATCGATCGCGGCCAACCTGGCCCTCGGTCGCAAGGACGCGACCCACGCCGAGATCGAGCAGGCCACCCGGATCGCCTGCGTGCACGATGCGATCGCCGACTTCGACGACGGCTACGACACGAAGGTCGGTGAGCGCGGCGTCACCCTGTCGGGCGGGCAGCGCCAGCGCGTCGCGATCGCCCGAGCGCTGCTGCAGGAGCCATCCGTGCTCGTGCTCGACGATGCGCTCTCGGCGGTGGACACCCGCACCGAGGCGCAGATCCTCGCCGCGCTCGCGCGCCGCCGCGGCAAGCACAGCACCCTCGTCATCGCCCACCGACTGTCGACGCTAGCGCTCGCCGATCGCGTCATCGTGCTCGACGACGGCCGCGTCGCCCAGGTCGGCACCGTCGACGAGCTCAAGAACCAGCCCGGTCCCTTCGCCCGCATGTGGGCGCTTCAGACCGCGCAAGCCCCCCCGAAGGCCACCGCCAAGGGGGCCTAGGAACCCGATCA
>JGI12316J15310_10000066_pt20 | contig 20097 bp, 25 predicted proteins | sample MarCyaLeptolynsp_FD_15310 | JGI IMG/M metagenome (IMG submission 15310)
CGGTGACTCCCGTGCTCAAGACCGAACAAGCTCTCTCGTTCCTTGACGTCTTCAGACGGCTGCAGCGGTCACCCGATGCGCTTCCGCACAAGGCCGATATCACCGCGGAGGCGGTGCGCGACTGCATCGGGTCGGTGTTCGTCGTCGAACGCACGCCGGAGGGCTACTACTACCGGCTCTTCGGAACCAGCATCGTCGAGATCACGGGAAGCGACCATACGGGCGACTACCTCCACAACGTGCTGAGCGGCCGGGATCACGACCGTATCCAGGACCTGTTTCGCCGCCGCCTCGACGAGCGCGTCGCGATCGCCTCGACCGAGCGGCTGACCTATTCGGGCAAGGAGCACGTTCAGGTCGAGATCTTTCGCACGCCCTGGGCGGATGAGACCGGAGCGCCGCGCTTCATCGCCGGAACGTTTGCCCGGCTCAAGGGAATGGGTGACGGACGCGGCCCGAAGGTCCGCTCGCATCACGACATCGACGTGCTGCGGGACGCGGAACCGCGGATTGAGCTGCCGGTGAGCGCCCTGTAGCGAAAACCATGAGCGAGTTGCGGCGCGACCGGCGCTCGACGAAAAAGAGCCGCCCGAGGGCGGCTCTTTTGAAAAGGCATTGAGATCGGGGATCAGACCCCGGCCTTCGGCTCCGCATCGGTCTCCTCGGAGGCTGCCTCTCCGGCGGCCTCGTCCTCGGCGGCGGTCACCGCGTCGGCCGCTTCCGGCTCCAGCAGCTCCTCGACCTCGGGCGCCTCGTCCTCGTCCTCCTGCTCCTCGAGCAGGCCACGGTCGAGGGCACGGCCCAGGCGCGCCTGGGTCTCCGCCTCGTCCTGGGACCGGGCGATGTTGACCGTCACGGTGACCGCGACTTCCGGGTGCAGCTGAACGCGGACCGGCTCCAGGCCGAGTGCCTTCAGCGCCTTGTCCAGCTTGACCTGGCCCCGGCCGACGGTCACGCCGGCCTCGGTCACCGCGTCGGCGATGTCGCGGGCCGATACCGAGCCGTAGAGCTGGCCGCTCTCGCCGGCGGCGCGGACCAGGACGACCGACAGGCCATCCAGGGTCTTGGCGACCGTCTCGGCCTCGGACTTGCGCTCCAGGTTCTCAGCCTCGAGCTGGGCCCGGCGCTCCTCGAACACCTTGCGGTTGCCGTCGGTCGCGCGCAGCGCCTTTTTCTGCGGCAGCAGGTAGTTGCGGGCGTAGCCCGGCTTCACCGAGACCACCTCGCCCATCTGGCCCAGGCTCTCGATCCTCTCCAGCAGGATGACGTCCATCGTCCTCACTCCTTCTCTTGCGGGCCTTCGCCCCCCGGACGCGCGGTCCGGATTTCCTCGTCAGGGCGGCGCCGAGGCAACCGCACGTCAATCATTCGTCACCAGTCACTCGTCGTCCGGCGGCAGGCCCGCACGACGACGGAAGTCGAACACCACGTCCAGCATGCCGATCAGCACGATCACCGCGGCCGCGGCCCAGCTGAAGATGAACAGCAGGGCGTAGGCACCACCGAGCCAGAAGCCGCCGCTGCCGCTGCGCCGCGCCACGGCGTGAAGCACACCGAGGCCGGAGAACAGGAACAGCATCAGCACCACCGGCACAATGTTCTTGCCGACGAAACCGATCCCGTCCGGCAGATAGGCGACCGCCAGGGCCGCGAACAGCACGAACGCGGTCCACCGTGGCGGATGCAGGTCCGCGATGTCCGGCGTCGGCAGAAGCGCCCGGCCGGCCCGCCGCAGAACAAGCTGCGCCACCCCCGCGCTGACCGACGTTGTCAGCACCCAGCCGGCGGCGGCGATGGCCGGGAACAGTCCGGCCAATTGCCCGATCAGCGCCTCCATGCCCTCCAGAGGAAGCGGCTGCTCCCCGGTTTCCGCGGCAAACTCGGCGAACAGGGAGAACGTCTTCTGAAGTTCCTCGACGATCAGCCCCCGCATGCCGTCCGGATGACCGGACAACAGCAGGCCCGCCGCCGCGATCATCGCGCTGGCATACGCGACCATCGCCAACATCAGGACCGTCGGGTCGCTGCGGGTCCGCTCGGCAAGCCAGATCAGAAGCACCGCCGGAGCGCCGGTTGCCGCCGCGTGATAGGCCGCGATGTCGAAGCCCAGGGCCAAGCCGAGGGCGACGAACGCCGCCGCCGCCGAGGCCAGGGCCGGCACCGATCCGAAGGTCAGCCCCACCAAGAACAACGGCAGGGAGGTCAGCGACAGCTGCAGCATGGCGAAGAACGGTGACGGATACACCGCCACCGTCATCAGCGCGCTTGCTGCCGCCGCAATTCCGACCAGGAGCCATTCCTTGACCATGGGGAGCCATCTTTGTGCCGACGCTCATTCGGTCGCCGCCGGAGGTGGATCCGACCGCTCAGCTCACCACGAACGGCAGAAGAGCAAGGTTGCGGGCACGCTTGATGGCGCGGGCCAGCTCACGCTGCTTCTTCGCCGACACGGCGGTGATCCGGCTCGGCACGATCTTGCCGCGCTCGGAGATGAAGCGCTGCAGCAGCTTGATGTCCTTGTAGTCGATCTTCGGCGCGTTGGCGCCGGAGAACGGGCAGGACTTGCGGCGCCGCATGAACGGCTTGCGGACGGCCGCGCGGGCGATCTGAAGCTGGCTCATCATTCGGCTCCCTTGTTGGCGTCACGACGGTCATCGCGGTCCCGGCGGTCGTCGCGGTCGCGACGGTCGCCCCGATCCCCGCGATCGCCCCGGTCACGGTCGCCGCGGTCGCGATCACCTCGGCCGCCACGGCCGCGGTCGCGGTCCGACTTGGCCTGCATCATGATCGAGGGGCCTTCCTCGAGCTCGTCGACGCGGATCGTCATGTAGCGCATGACATCCTCGTTCAGACGCATCAGGCGCTCCATCTCGGTCACCGCCTCGGACGGCGCGTCGAGATTGAAGAGGACGTAGTGGCCCTTGCGGTTCTTGTTCACCTTGTAGGCGAGGTTCCGAAGACCCCAGTACTCGCGCTTCTTGACCTCGCCGCCGAGACCGGCGACGACTTCGGCGAACTGGTCGCCCAACTGCTCGACCTGGGTGGACGAAACGTCTTGGCGTGCGATGAACACGCTCTCGTAGTACGGCATCGCGCACTCCTTGTGGATGTTACGCCCGGAGCATCACCCCTCGGGCAAAGCCGCACCGGCGCGTCAGATGGCGCGTCGCTGCGGCAAGGAGCTATGGTCACCGGACGCTCCCGCGCCCGGAGGAGCGCGCACAATACGCAGAATTCCGCCGCGCGCAAGGCTTTTCCCAGGTGCTATCGTAGGCGATCACGAGGAGGAGGATCCATGGCGGGGGCAAAGACCAGGAAGGCCAAGGCGGCCGTGCCGCCGGGCGCCGAGCCAGAACCCAATCCCGGCGTGCGCGCTGCCGCCGAGGCCCGTCATCATCAGGCCGAGATGCGCCACGACCCGGCCGTCCTGCGCCATCTCTTCGAGAGCGGCGACTTTCCCTACAAGACCCCGATGGAGCGGGAGTCCTACGACCGGCACAAGCGCGCCCTTCAGGTCGAACTGCTGAAGATCCAGCGCTGGGTGAAGGAGACCGGACAGCGCATCGTCATCGTCTTCGAGGGCCGGGACGCCGCCGGCAAGGGCGGCGCGATCCGACGCTTCATGGAGCACACCAACCCGCGCGGCGCCCGGGTTGTGGCGCTGGGCAAGCCGAACGACGAGGAGCGCGGCCAGTGGTACTTCCAGCGCTATATCGCCGAACTGCCGACCAGGGGCGAGATCGTGCTGTTCGACCGCTCCTGGTACAACCGGGCCGGGGTCGAGCGGGTCATGGGCTTCTGCGACGAGGAGGAGTATCGCGAGTTCCTGCGCGAGGCGCCTGAGCTCGAGCGGATGTGGGCGCGCTCCGGCATCCGGCTGTTCAAGTACTGGTTCTCGGTCAGCCGCGAGGAGCAGGCCAAGCGGCTGCGCGGGCGGGAGCGCAATCCGCTCAAGCGCTGGAAACTCTCGCCGATGGATCGGGAGTCGGCGATCCGCTGGGACGCCTACACCGAGGCCAAGGAAGCGATGTTCTTCCACACCCACACCGCCGACGCGCCCTGGACCATCATCAAGGGGTCCGACAAGAAGCGGGCGCGGATCAACGTGCTGCGCCATTTCGTCTCCTCCCTCGACTATCCCGGCAAGGACCGCCGTGCCGCCAAGAAGCCCGACCCGCTGATCGTCGGCAGCTGGTGACCCCGCCTTGACAATCCGGCCCGTCCGTCGCAAACGACCGGACCCTTGAGGCAGGCAAAGAACCAACGGGAGGGAAACACATGGCCGGCACCGCGCGGGCGCTCGTCTTTCCGGGACAGGGCAGTCAGACCGTCGGCATGGGCAAGGATCTGGCCGACGCCTATCCCGCCGCCGCCCAGGTGTTCGAGCAGGTCGACGACGCCCTCGGCGAGGCGTTCTCGGCGCTGATCTTCGAGGGTCCCGAGGACAAGCTCACGCTGACCGCCAACGCCCAACCGGCGCTGATGGCCGTCAGCCTCGCCGCACTGCGCGCCATCGAGGCCGAGAGCGGCAAGCAGATCGCCGATATCTGCGATTACGTCGCGGGCCACTCGCTCGGTGAGTATTCGGCGTTGGCCGCCGCCGGCACGCTGGACATCGCCACGGCCGCGCGCCTGCTGCGCCTGCGGGGAGAGGCGATGCAGCGGGCGGTGCCGGTGGGAGAGGGCGCCATGGCGGCCCTGATCGGCGCCGACCTGGAGACCGCGGAGGCGATCGCCGCCGCTGCCCGCGCGGACGGGGATCTGGTCTGCGACATCGCCAACGACAATGGCGGCGGTCAGGTCGTGCTGTCCGGCCACGCCGCCGCGATCGAGCGGGTCCTGACGCTTGCCGGCGAGCATGGGGTGCGCCGGGCGGTGAAGCTGCCGGTCAGCGCGCCGTTTCACTGCACGCTGATGGCGCCGGCGGCCGATGCCATGGCCGACGCGCTGGCCAGCACCGATCTGCGCGCCCCGCTGGTGCCGCTGATCGCCAACGTGACCGCGACGCCCTCCAGCGACCGCGACGCGATCCGCCGGCAACTGGTCGAGCAGGTCACCGGTCGGGTACGCTGGCGCGAGACCATGGAGAGCCTGGGGGGGCTCGGCGTGAACACGGTGGCCGAGGTCGGCGCCGGCAAGGTGCTCTCCGGCATCGTGCGGCGCATCGACAAATCGATCGACGCCCATGCCATCAACACACCGGCCGATGTCGCGGGTTTCGTCGCCGCGATCTGAGCCAGCACGGGGAGAGGAACATGTTCGATCTGAGCGGCAAGACCGCGCTCGTCACCGGCGCCACCGGCGGCATCGGTGCGGCCATCGCCGGCACCCTCCACGCCCGGGGCGCCCATGTGGTGCTGTCCGGCACCCGCGAGGCGGTGCTGGCCGAGACGGCGTCGGCGCTGGGCGATCGGGTGTCGGTCGCGGCCTGCAACCTCGGTGATGCCGAGGCGGTCGAAGCGCTGCCGAAGGCGGCCGAGGCGGCCGCCGGCGCGCCGGTCGACATCCTGGTGAACAACGCTGGCATCACCCGCGACCAGCTGCTGATGCGGATGAAGGACGACGACTGGGATCAGGTGATCGCCGTCAACCTGACCTCCGGCTTCCGCCTGTCGCGGGCGCTGGTGCGGGGCATGATGAAGCGGCGCTGGGGCCGGATCATCGGCATCTCCTCGATCGTCGGCGCGACCGGCAACCCGGGTCAGGCGAACTACGCCGCCGCCAAGGCGGGCATGGTCGGTTTCACCAAAGCGCTGGCCGCCGAGGTCGCCAACCGTGGCATCACGGCGAATGTCGTGGCGCCCGGTTTCATCGCCACCGCCATGACGGATGCTCTGCCCGCCGCCCAGAAGGACAAGCTGCTGGAGGCCGTCCCGGCGGGGCGACTCGGCACACCCGAGGACATCGCCGCCGCGGTTCTGTACCTGGCGAGCGAGGAGGCGGCCTACGTGACCGGCGCGACGATCCACGTCAACGGCGGCATGGCAATGCTTTGACGGGAAAGGCACCGCGCCCCGTCGCAAAAGCGGGCGGGTGTGCTGGTCTTGGGAAAGGACTTGTGATACAGCCCGCCGATCCAAATATCGCGGGTTCGCCGGAACGACGGCGTGCCGCGAATAACTGGGCAGCGAAAGCGCCCGCAGTCGAGAGAGAGATCAGAGGTTCAGGACAATGAGTGACGTTGCCGAGCGCGTTAAGAAGATCGTCGTCGAGCATCTTGGTGTCGACGAGGCCAAGGTGAGCGAGGAGGCCAGCTTCATCGACGATCTGGGGGCGGACAGTCTCGACACCGTCGAACTCGTCATGGCGTTCGAGGAGGAGTTCTCCTGCGAGATTCCGGACGATGCTGCCGAGAAGATCCTGACCGTCAAGGACGCGATCGACTTCATCAAGAGCCAGGAAGGCTGAGCCGACAGCCGGGGCCTCGACGGCCCCGGCGTCGTCTTGCCCCGCGCAGCTGGAAATGAGTGACGTCATGCGACGCGTCGTCGTCACCGGTCTCGGGATGGTCAGCCCGCTGGGATGCGGTGTTCAGACCAACTGGGACCGTCTGATGGCCGGCAAGTCCGGCATCAAGGCGATCACCTCCTTCGATGTCTCGGACCTGCCGGCGAAGATCGCCGGCATCGTGCCCGAGGGTTCCAAGGAGGACGGGGCATTCGACCCGTCGGAATGGGTGGAGCCGAAGGAACAGCGGAAGATTGACCGGTTCATCCTGCTGGGCCTCGTGGCCGCCGAGCAGGCGGTCGCGGATTCCGGCTGGCGCCCCCAGGACACCGAGAGCCAGGAGCGCACCGGCGTCATGATCGGCTCCGGCATCGGCGGCCTGACAACGATCGCCGACGCGGCCATTCTGCTGCAGGAGAAGGGACCGCGGCGCATCAGCCCGTTCTTCATCCCGTCGGCGCTGATCAATCTGGTCTCCGGCCAGGTCTCCATCAAATATGGCTTCAAGGGCCCGAACCATTCGGCGGTGACCGCCTGCGCCACGGGCGCGCATGCCATCGGCGATGCCGCCCGGCTGATCGCGCTCGACGACGCCGACGTGATGGTCGCCGGCGGCGCGGAGGCGGCGATCTGCCGGCTCGGGGTCGCCGGGTTCGCCGCTGCGCGGGCGCTGTCCACCGGCTACAACGACACGCCGGAAGAGGCGTCACGCCCGTGGGATGAGGGCCGCGACGGCTTCATCATGGGCGAGGGCGCCGGTGTGGTCGTGCTCGAGGAATACGAGCACGCCAAGAAGCGCGGCGCGACGATCTATGCCGAGGTGACGGGGTACGGCCTGTCGGGCGACGCCCACCACATCACCGCGCCCGCCGACGATGGCGATGGCGGCTTCCGGGCGATGAAGGCGGCATTGAAGCGCGCCAAGCTCACGCCCGACGCGATCGACTACATCAACGCCCACGGCACCTCGACGCCGCTCGGCGACGCGATCGAGTTCGGTGCGGTCAAGCGGATGTTCGGCAATGCCGCGGCCACCGTGTCCATGTCGTCGACCAAGTCGGCGATCGGCCACCTTCTGGGAGCGGCGGGCGCGGTCGAGGCGATCTATTCGATCCTGGCGATCCGCGATCAGGCGGTGCCGCCGACGCTGAACCTGCATACCCCGTCCGACGGGATCGACGGCATCGACCTGGTGCCGAACCAGGCGCGCGAGCGGACCGTCCGCACGGCGCTGTCGAACTCCTTCGGGTTCGGCGGCACCAATGCCGCGCTGATCTTCTCCCAGGTCGCCTGACCGGCGGGGGTGGCGATGGGGCGGTGGCTGCTCCGTCTGGCTTCCCTGCTGTTGTCGGCGGCGGTCATCGCCGGGTTCGTCGCCGTCTGGGGCTGGAGCGAGTTCACCCGCCCCGGACCGCTCGGCGCCGAAACCACGGTCGTGATCCCGCGCGGCGCCGGCGTCGAGGCCATCGCCGGCACCCTGCTGAACGCGGGTGTCGTGGCCGATGCCGACATCCTCGTCATCGGCGCCAAGCTCACCGGCCAGGCCCGGCGCCTGAAGGCCGGCGAGTTCACCTTCCCCGTCGGTGTGAGCGCCCGCGAGGTCCTCGATATCCTTGAGAGCGGCGACGCCGTGGTCCGGCGGGTCACCGTGGCCGAGGGGCTGTCGAGCGCGCAGGTCGTGGCGATCGTCGCGGCTGCCGACGGCCTGGTCGGAGAGGTCGAGACGGTGCCGGAGGAAGGCGCGCTGCTGCCCGAGACCTATCACTACGCCTGGGGCGACTCGCGAGCCGAGATGATCGATCGCATGCGCGCCGCCATGGAGAACACGATGACGCGCCTCTGGGAGCAGCGGGTCGAGGATCTGCCGATCGCCAGCCCGCGCGAGGCCATCATCCTCGCCTCCATCGTCGAGAAGGAGACCGGCGTTGCCGAGGAGCGGGCGATGGTCGCCAGCGTGTTCGTGAACCGCCTGCGCCGGGGCATGCGGCTGCAGTCGGATCCGACGGTGGCGTTCGGCATCGCCGGCGGGGCCGGGCTCGACCGGCCGCTGCGGCGCTCGGACCTGAGGACCGACACTGCGTACAATACCTACGTCATCAATGGCCTGCCGCCGGGGCCAATCGCCAATCCGGGCACCGCGGCGATCGAGGCGGTGCTGAATCCGGCGGAGACCGATTACCTGTATTTCGTCGCCGACGGCACCGGCGGCCATGCCTTCGCCAAGACCCTGGCGGAGCACAACCGCAATGTCCGCGCCTGGCGCAAGGTCCAGCGCGAGCGGCGCGGAAACTAGCTCTTCCTCGGCAACCGGCGCAGCAGAGGGTCGATCAGGCCCGGCGGCAGGGTCTGAAGCAGCCACACCGCCATCGCCATCGGCCAGGGGAAGCTGATCCGCGCCCGGTTCGCCGCCAATCCGTGCCGGATGATCCGGGCCGCCCGTGCGCCATCCATCAGGAACGGCATGGGGAAGTCGTTCACCGCCGTCATCGGCGTGCGCACATAGCCGGGGCACACCACCGAGACCTTGACCCCCTTGGCGTGAAGGCTGCCGCGCAGGGCCTCGCCGAACACCTTCACCGCCGCCTTGGAGGCGCAGTAGCTCGGCGCGCCGGGGATGCCGCGATACCCGGCCAGCGAGGAGATCAGCGCGGCCTGGCCGCGGCCGCGCGCCTCCATGCGGGCGATCGCCGGCAGCACCGTGTTGAGAACGCCATCCAGGTTGGTCGCGAACACCGCGCGGATCTGGTCCGCCGGCTCGGCGCCGTCGCGCCCGGCGGTGCCGGCGGAGATCCCGGCATTGGCGATGACCAGGTCGAGCGGCGCCGCGTCGTCGCTGGCCTCGACCCAGGCACCGGTTGCCGCCGCGTCGCGGACATCGACGACGGCGGTCTCGCACGCCGCCCCGAGCGTCCGGCAGCGCTCGGCCACCGTCGAGAGGCGCTCGGCGTCGCGCCCGGACAGGAACAGCCGGCGGCCCGGTTCCGCGTAGGCTTCGGCCAGTGCGGCGCCAAGGCCGCTGGAGGCGCCGGTGATCAGGATGGAGGTCGGTGACGTCATCGCGGTGTCCAGTTTGCTTGGCGCCTCGGGTACCCGCCGATATAAGGGCCTCGGTTTGCGTCGTGAAAAGGATTTCCTGTGAGCGAGAACAGCGCCCGCGTCACCAGCATGACCGGCTTCGCCCGGGTCGAGGGCGCCGCCGCGTCGCGGTCCGAGGACGGCCTCGAGACCGCCTGGTCCTGGAGTTGGGAGATCCGCAGCGTTAACGCCAAGGGTCTGGACGTGCGCCTGCGCCTGCCATCGGTCGCCGACGGGTGGGAGCAGACGGTGCGCGAGCGCGTCGCCGCCGTCCTCGGCCGTGGCTCGGTCACGGCGAACTGGTCGCTGGAGCGCGCCGACCGGAGCGATACGCCCGATCTGGTGGTGAACGAAGCGTTCCTGGAGACCGTGCTCGGCCTGCAGCAGCGACTGGAGGAGAAGGGGCTGGTGTTCCCGACGGCGCCGAGCCTGGACCGTCTGCTCGCGGTGCGCGGGGTTGTCGAGACGGTCGAGCGCATCGCTGATTCCGACGTGATCGAGCAGCTGCAACCGGCGGCGCTGGGCGACCTGGACACCGCGCTCGCCGCCCTGGTCGCGGCGCGGCGCCGCGAGGGCGGGCGCCTTCAGACGGTCCTGCTCGGTCACCTGGATGAGATCGATACCCTCACCGCCGACGCCGCCAAGGTGGCCGAGGCGCAGCCGACAGCGCTGCGCGGCCGGATTCAGGCCCAGCTCGCCCTCCTGCTCCAGGCCTCGCCGCCGGTCTCCGAGGAACGGCTGGCCCAGGAGCTGGCGCTGCTCGCCACCAAGGCCGACGTGCGGGAGGAGACCGACCGCCTGTTGGCTCATGTTCAGGCCTGCCGGGAGCTGCTGGCGGCCGGCGGCACGATCGGGCGCAAGCTCGACTTCCTTTGCCAGGAACTGAACCGCGAGGCCAACACGCTCTGCTCGAAGGCGGTGGACCTCGACCTGACCAATATCGGGGTCGAGCTCAAGACCCGGATCGAGCGGTTCCGCGAGCAGATCCAGAACGTCGAATAAGCCCGGAGAGCCGACCCATGATCACCAGACGCGGCCTGATGCTCGTGTTGTCCTCGCCGTCGGGGGCGGGCAAGACCTCGATCTCGCGCAAACTGTTGGAGATGGAGGACGACCTGTCGCTGTCAATCTCGGTGACGACGCGGCCGCGCCGGCCCGGCGAGGCCCACGGCACGGACTACATCTTCATCGATCCGACCGAGTTCCAGTTGAAGGCGAACCGGGGCGAGCTGCTGGAGCACGCCAAGGTGTTCGGCAACTATTACGGCACCCCGCGCGACCCGGTGGAGGAGGCGCTGTCCTCCGGCCGGGACGTGCTGTTCGACATCGACTGGCAGGGCACCCAGCAGCTCAAGGCGAATGCCCGTGACGACCTGGTCAGCGTGTTCATCCTGCCGCCCTCGACCCGCGAGCTGGAGCGCCGGCTGCGCGCTCGCGCCCAGGATCCGGATGACGTCGTCGCCCAGCGCATGGCCAAGGCCGCGGACGAGATCAGCCACTACGCCGAGTACGACTACATCCTGCTGAACGAGGACATGGCCGAGAGCGTCGCCAAGGTTCGCGCCATCCTGCATGCCGAGCGGATCCGCCGGGAGCGCCTGGTCGGCCTGCCTGACTTCGTGCGCGGGCTGCAGGACGGCAGCGGCGACTGAGCTGATCGGCGCGCGGCCTATCGCGACGGAGCGGTTTCGAGGAGCGGCAGAAGCGCGCTTCGCAACGCGTCGTACTCGTGTTGCGGGATGCCGGTCATCGCCGCCTCCCACGTCGTGACGTCGTCGTCGTAGGTGCCCGGAGCGGCGAACAGCGCGCCCGGCGCGCTGAACTGGCTGTCCGTCAGGTCGACGCGCCGGCCATCGATGCGGTTGTAGTAGTGCCAGACCCCGGGCAGCTGGGTGCGCAGGATCTCGCCGCCGAACAGGTCGTGAATGACCGCGGCCGTGACATTGCATTGGCCGGAGGCGGGGTTCTCGGCGGTCCACTGGACGGCGGTCCGCAGCGACCACGCCTGCGGCAAGACGCGGCGAACACGGCTCTCGTCGAAGCTGGGAAGAGCAGCCATCATCATCCTGATGTAACGGTGGGGTCGGGAGTCTTCCCTAGCAACCGCGCGTGGTTGTGTCCACAGCGCGCGCTTTCCGGGGCGGATCAGCGATCGGCGAGCCAGAGCTGATCGGCATGGCCGACAAAGAGGCTCCCCGGCGGGGCGCGGGCCGTCCGTTGCCAGGCGTCGCCCTCCGCCGCCCGGTCCGGGGCGGTCTCCCGCGCCGCCGCCGCCCAGCCATCGACCAGCGCCGCCCGCATGTCGCCGTCGCCCGCCGCGATGCGCCAGTCGCTCGCCACCGTCGTGACGTCGGGCAGCAGCGTCGACAGGGCGTCCGGCGCCTCCGGTCCGAGGGCCGGGCCGAATCCCTTGTCGCCGCGCTGGTGCCGGTTGACCAGGGCGCGGACCATGCTGTCGGCATCGGTCTCGTCCCGCCAGCCGATCCGACCGTCATAGGTCAGCACCACCAACACGGCGCAACCGATGGCGCGGACCCTATCGGCAAGGCCGGTGAGCCACTCGCGTGACACCAAATCGATCAGCGCCGATGCCGTGACCAGGTCGGTCCCCTCGGGGATGAGGTCAGCCAGGTCACCGGTCAGGTCCGCCTGACGGACCGTCGCCGCTGGATGCCGGCGCGCCGCCGCCGACAGCAGGTCAGCGTCGCCGTCCACCAGCGTCCAGGACTGGGCGACCGGCAGGCGGTCGTGCAGATGCGCCAGATTGTTGCCGGACCCGGCACCGAGGTCGACGACCCGCAGGGAGCCGCGGCCGCGCGCCCAGTCGGCGAGTCTTTCCTCCAGCGCCACCGCCCGCGCTGCGCTGTCGAACGGCGCCCGCAGCGCCAGCCAGTCGGCCGAGAAGCTCACGCCGCCACCGCCTCGGCGAAGGCGACGCGCATGGAATCCCAGGTCCTCAGACTCCGCGCCGCGTCGCGGGCGCCGGCGGCCAGGGCGGCCCGGTGCGCGGGATCGTCGAGCATCCGCGCGAGGGCGGCGCGCAGGGCGGCAACGTCCCCCGCCGACACCATCACACGCGCCGCCCGCGGCACCGATTCCGGCAGGGCGCCGGCATCGCTGGTGATCACCGGCAGGCCCCAGCGCACTGCCTCGACCGGCGCGATCCCCCAGCCCTCGTGCAGGCTGGGGAACACGAAGGCGTCGGCCCGGCGCCAATGCCGCTCGAGCGCGGCGTCTGGCAACGCGCCGGTCAGGTCGATCCGGTCCACCAGACCGTCTTGCGCGACCCTCTCGCGGACTCGCGCCGCGTAGGCCGGGTCACGGGCGTCGCCGACCAGTGCGAGGCGCCAGTCGCGGTCGCCGAGGCCGGCAAGGGCGTCGAGCAGCAGATGCTGGCCCTTGCGCGGGATCAGGGTGGCGACACATAGCAGCCGGAGGGGACCCGCCTCCCGGACGTCGCGGAACGAGAGGTCGGGGGCAGGGTCGACCCCCGGCACCACCACGGTGACCCTGGCCCGGTCGATGCCGAGATTGCCAAGTCGCGCCAGGGTGGTGTGGCTGGTCACAATGATCGCCTGGGCCAGCGCCAGCGCCTCGGTCTCCGCTGCGAGCCAGCGGTCGCGCGCCCGCGGATCGAGCCCGGTCTCGTCGCCGAGCGGGTGGTGCACCAGCGCCACGATCTCCAGCCGTCCGGCGTGATCGCGCAGGATCGGGGCGAGGGCGGTGAAGGCGAGTCCATCGACGATCACCCGGTGGCCGTCCGGCGCTGCCGCCAACGCCGTCCCGGCGGTCCGCAGCGCCGTCGCGTCGCCCTCGGGGAAGGGACCGTCGACGCGGATCGTCCCGGCAAGCATCCCGGCGGCCCGCAGGCCCTCGATGGCGTGGCGATCGTAGACGAAGCCGCCGGTCGGGGTCGCCGGATCGCCAGGCAGCAGGAAATGGACGCGAGGCTCGGCCACAGGGTCAGAGCGTGCCGTGATAGCCCGCCGAGGCGACGTGGGACTCGTTGAAGACCACCTCGATCGAGGAAAGCTCGTCACCCGGCCGGCCGAGGCCGCCGGCACGGGCGATCTCCGCCAGCCTGTCGAACGCGGTCTTGGCGAGGAACTCGGTCGTGGTGTTCACGCCGGCGAATTCCTCCATGTCGTCGAGGTTGCGGTAGGCCCAGGGCTGCAGCACGCCGGCCAGCGCGTCGTGGGCGGCACCGATATCGACAACCACGCCGTTGGCGTCCAGGGTCTCGGCGAAGATGCGCATGTCAACGACATAGGTGGCGCCGTGCAGGCGCTGCGCCGGGCCGAACAGGTCGCCCTTGAAGGAATGCGCGATCATGACGTGGTCGCGCACGGTGACGGTGAACATGGGTGGCTTCCTCAACCCTCGTAACGGATGCGATGACATAGGGCGGGGCGGCTGCCGTCGGCAAGGGCCGCCATGGTCTCTGGCAGGGATGTGAAAGCGCTCTCGCCGTTGATCAGCACATCGAGCGTCGGGTCGGCCAGCAGGTCGAGCGCCTTGGCCAGGCGCCGTCCATGGCTCCAGCGCGGCCGCCGGGAGGGGGCGACCATGCCGACCTGGGTCGAGCGCAGGGTGAGACGACGGCTGTGGAACGCGGCGCCCAGGGGAATGGCGACCGGGCCGGCGCCATGCCAGCTCGCCTCGAGCACGGTCGCCTCGATCCCGGCCAGCGACAGGGCCGTCTCCAGGCCGGCGGCCGTGCCGCTGGCATGGACGACGACATCGGCATCGGTGTCGCCGGAGGCGGTTGCGGCGAAGCCGATGCCCAGCTTTTCCGCCACCGGGCGCCGCCGGCTGTCGACGTCGATGCCGAGCACCTCGGTGCCGGGCATGCGCGCGGACAGGTAGCCGATCAGCAGGCCGACCACCCCGAGCCCGACCACCGCCAGCCGGTCGCCGGGACCGATCCCGGAATCCCAGAGCGCGTTCAGCGCCGTCTCCATGTTCGCCGCCAGCACCGCGCGGGCCGGCGGCACCCCATCGGGGATCGGATGCACGGACTCGCGAGGGACCACGTAGCGGTCCTGGTGCGGGTGCAGGCAGAACACGTCGGTCCCGTCCTCCAGCGCCCCGACCGAGCAGTAGCCGTACTTCACCGGTCCCGGGAATACTCCGGCCTGGAACGGGCAACGCATACGATCGTATTCGCTTTCCGGCACGCGACCGGTGAAGACCAGGGTCTCCGTGCCCCGGCTGACCGCCGAGTAGCGAGCGTTGACCAGGACCTCGCCGGGGGCGGGATCGCCCAAGGGTTCCTGGCGCAGCGCGCCCCGTCCGGGCTCGACCACCCAGAAGGCGGTGGCGGTGGATGCCATCTCCGTCCTCACGTGACTGCGCCACGCCGGGACGTCGCGCCCGGCACGTTTGGTACTAGCGTGGGAGCCGGGATTGCGGAAGAAGGAAGCTGGGCCGCGCGGCGGGGAACGAGAGGATCACGGGTTTGCCTCTTGCTGTCGCCGCGCTACACCTCGAGCGCTATCAGCCGGAGGAACGCGATGTCGAGCGAGGGTGAGCGCCGGGGGCCGTGGATCGTGAACGCGAGCCGGCGGGCCTATGACAACCCGTGGATCGGCGTCTCCGAGCATGACGTCACCGATCCGAACGGCAATCCCGGCCTCTACGGCATCTGCCACATGAAATCCTTCGCCGTCGGCGTCGTGGCGGTCGATGCCGAGGGCTATACGTGGCTGGTCGGACAGCACCGTTTCCCCCGCGACTACTACTCCTGGGAACTGCCGGAGGGGGCAGGGGACAAAGCGGTCGATCCGGTAGAATCGGCCAAGCGCGAATTGAAGGAGGAGACCGGGGTGTCGGCGGCCGGCTGGCAGGAGTTCATGCAGACCGACTTCTCCAACGCCGTCACCGATGAGATCGGCTTCGGCTATCTCGCCTGGGACCTGACCGTCGGCGCGCCGGAGCCGGATGAGGGCGAGAAGCTGGAGATCCGCCGCCTGCCCTTCACTGAGGCGCTGGAGATGGCGATGACGGCGGAGATCCGCGACGCCTTCTCCCAGATCATGCTGATGAAGGTCGATATCCTTGGCCGTCGCGGGGCGCTGCCGGGACCGGTGGCGCAGGCGCTGGGATATTAGATCAAACCATGGACTGACGCGGTCGCCAGCGATCGCGACGAGACATGCCCCGGCACTTAGCGCCGCGCCGTGCCCAGATCGTAGGTGATGGCCCGCAGGTGGTCGATCAGCGCGCGGCGGTCCTTCATGTGGGCGAGGCGGTCGAACGGGATGGTCTCGCCGATGGTGAGGCCGATATCGGTGCCGATCTTGTTGGCGACCTCCTTGAACAGCAGCGCCTCGCGGAAGGTCTGGCTGACGTTGCTGGCGAATTGGAACAGCTTGCTGTTCTGGCCGTCGAAATAGACCGGCACGACATTGGCCTTGGCCGAGACGATCAGTTTGGAGGTGAACGGCTTCCAGTCGGGGTCGACGGCGCGGCCGAAGGTGGACGGGGCGGTCGACACCGTGCCGCCGGGGAACACCACCACGGCGCCGCCCTCGGACAGTTCCTGAAGCGCCAGCTTGCGGGTCTCGATGTTGGTGGCCAGCGCCTCGCGGCTTTCCGCGAAGTCGATCGGCAGCAGGAACGGCCGGACCTCCGGTGCGCGGAACAGGACCGAGTTGGTCAGCACCTTGAAGCGGGGGCGAATCCGCGAGGTGAGGTAGCTGATCACGATCCCGTCGAGGACGCCGAACGGATGGTTGGCGACGATGACCAGCGGGCCGTCCTTCGGCACCGCCTCCCACTTGGCGCGGTCGTAGACCAGGTTCAGCTCGAGCTTGCGCACCGCCGCCGACCAGAAGTCCTCGTCCGGCACCGGGTTCAGGCGATGCTCGAGATACAGGCGCTTCAGCCGCGGCTGACCGGTCATTTTCTCAACCGCCTGGATCACCAGGCGCTTGAGCAGGGGGTGCTCCAGCGAGGAATAGGAGAAATACGGAAGCTCCGGTGGCTCGGCGATACGCGCGGGCTTCAGACGCTTCAACAGGGCGGTGGTCCGGCCTTTGACCATGGCATTTCCGGTCGGATCTTCTTGTTTCGATGCCGATCTAACTGGATGGTCGCTCGCGCCAGCACCCCGGTCAAGTCGGCGCTTGCGGACGCGCGGTCAGGTGTCCGCCCACATCCGCAGCAGGTTCAGCCGGCTCTTCTCGACCATCCGGATCAGTTCGTCATCCCCTTTCGTGGCGACCAGCCGATCCATCACCCCGGCAAGGTCGCCGATGATCTCGCGGCGGGCCGGATCGCGCACCATGCTCTCCATCCAGGTCACGACCGCCATGCGCCGTCCCTTGGTCACCGGGTTGACCCGGTGGCGGTAGTGCGTGGGGTAGAGTACGGCGTCTCCGGCCTTGCCCTTGTAGACCTGCTCGCCGAAATCGGTGACCAGCACCAGTTCGCCCCCCTCGTAGGCGCCCGGGTCGTTCAGGAAGATGGTGATCGACAGATCGGTGCGCAGGCCCGGATAGGGCCCCATCAGCGCGGCGTCCACGTGATCGCCGTAGCGGTGACCCTCGGTGTAGGACGCGAAGATCGGCGGCAGGATGCGCCGGGGCAGGGCGGTGATCGCCACCTGCTCGTTCTGTTTCAGGATCGACAGCACGAAATCCGCCAGCTCGCGGTACTCCGGGCTGTTTGGGGCCACCTGGGTATTCTTCTTGATCTCCTTGCCGAGCGGACCGCCGCTCATGGTGCCATCCATGAACTTCGCGCCGAACAGGCGCTTGGCGATCGTCTGGACCTGTTCCTTGGTGAGCAGACCCTCGATCTGGGCAACCATCGCGAACTCCCGGGTGATTCCGTTGGCATTGAACAACCGGCAATCCACCCCACCTTGCGTGACCAATCAAGCGACTAAGTGGATGAGGCACCGATGGGACAACTAGTGGACGGCGTTTGGCAGTCCGGCGACCCGCGCGGCAAATCGAAGAATGGCGCGTTCCAACGCAAGGACAGCTCCTTCCGCGACTGGATCCGCGATGAGCCGGGCGCGCGCTTTGTGCCGGAGGCGGGGCGGTACCATCTGTATGTCTCCTACGCCTGCCCCTGGGCGCACCGGACGCTCATCCTACGCGCGCTCAAGGGCCTTGAGGGCACGATCGGCGTCACCGTGGTCGATCCGCTGATGCTGGACGACGGCTGGCGGTTCAGCGCCGACCACCCGGACATCCTCAACGGCGCCGAGTTCCTGCATCAGGTCTACACCCGGGCCGATCCCGCCTATACCGGGCGGGTGACGGTGCCGGTGCTGTGGGACACCAAGGAAGGCACGATCGTCAGCAATGAGTCGGCCGAGATCGTCCGCATGCTGAACAGCGCGTTCGACCGGGTCGGCGCGCGACCCGGCGAATTCTACCCGGCGGACCTTGCCGGGGAGATCGATGCTGTGAACGCGCGGATCTACGAGACGGTGAACAACGGCGTGTACCGCTGCGGTTTCGCCACCACGCAGGAGGCGTATGACGACGCCTTCGACGCGCTGTTCGAGACCCTGGACTGGCTGGACCAGCGGCTGTCGTCGCGCCGCTATCTGATGGGCGAGCGGGTGACCGAGGCGGATTGGCGCCTGCTTCCGACCCTGCTGCGCTTCGATCCGGTCTACCACGGCCACTTCAAGTGCAACCGCAATCGACTGACCGACTTCCTCCATCTCTGGGGCTATGCGCGTGAGCTTTACCAGTGGCCTGGCGTGGCTCAGACCACGGATTTCGATCACATCAAGGCGCACTACTATCGTAGTCACCGCTCGGTGAACCCGACCGGCATCGTGCCGAAGGGACCGAGGGTGGATTTTACCGCCCCTCACGGGCGGGAAGGACTGCGCGCCGCTGCCTGACCGCCGGACACCGCCGCGACTCGGCGGAATCCTGAGAACGGCACGGCTCTTGCTTGAACCCTGGCGACAGATCGGATCGGCGACGGGCCGCCGGTCTAGCAGAGGGAGAACAGCATGTCGCTTGCCGCCGCACTGAAGAAGGGCCTGGAGACCGCCGACAGCATCGGCAATTGGGATCCGTTCGGGGACGAGGGGGGCGCCGCGCCGACGGGGCCGGCCAACACCAACGCCTCGGCCCGCGCCCTGGCCAAGCGCCCGGACGGCGCTGCCGCCAAGCGGAACCCGATCTCGGCCGTGCGGGATGGCGTGGCGGAGGCCTCGCCCAAGGCGCAGCCTCAGGCGCGCGCCGCGCAGCCGGCCCGCCCGGCGCACAAGCAGGCGGCCCAGAAGCAGGTGGCTCAGAGGGTGGTCGCGCAGAAGCCGCAGGCCGGCCGGCAGCCGGCGCCGCAGCAGCAGCCGAGCCGGCGGGCCAATTGGCTGCACGATGCGGTTCCCGGCGGACGGGTCAACGCCGCGCAGTACGTGCGCGAGCTCGATCGCTTCGCCGCTGAGGAGAACCGCCGGGCGGTCGCGGACGTGGTCATGGAAGTCAACCAGGGCGAGGTCGAGGGCGTCGTGCGCCACGCCGCCCGGATCAAGGGACGTTACCTCGCGAAGCTCCTGGACATTGGCAACAAGGCCAAGTCCGGCGTGATGGAGGCGGAGATCACCGAGTTGACCCGCTACCGCGAGGGTTACGAAGAGCTTGCTCGCGGGCTTGAGATTCTCAAGACCGCGATCGAGGCCGGGGACATCGCCGTCTCCGGAACGGTTCGCCGCTGAGGGACAGCACCCCTGGGGCACCCCGCCCCAAGGGCCCGATGGGACGAACCTTCTGCATTCCCCCCCGACTCGAGGGCCGCCCGCGGGCGGCCCCTTTTTTCGGCGTCCAGGAAGTCGATTAAAGCGATCCAGACGGCGATTAGGCCTAACGCAGCCGCTTCGCCGCCTCGATGGCGAAATAGGTGAGGATGCCGTCGGCGCCGGCCCGCTTGAAACCGAGCAGGCTCTCCATCATCGCCCGCTCGCCGTCGATCCAGCCGCGCTCCGTCGCCGCCATGATCATCGAGTACTCGCCCGAGACCTGATAGGCGTAGGTCGGCACGCCGAACGCGTCCTTCACCCGGCGCACGACGTCGAGATACGGCATCCCCGGTTTCACCATCACCATGTCGGCCCCCTCGGCAATGTCGAGGGCCACCTCGCGCAGGGCCTCGTCGGAATTGGCCGGGTCCATCTGATAGGTCGATTTCGACGCCGAGCCGAGCGTCGAGGCCGATCCGACCGCGGCGCGGAACGGCGCGTAGAAGCCCGACGCGTATTTGGCGGCGTAGGACATGATCTGCACGCCCTGGAAACCGGCCTCGTCCAGGCCCCTGCGGATGGCGCCGACGCGCCCGTCCATCATGTCGGAGGGCGAGATGATGTCGCAGCCGGCGCTGGCCTGCAGCACCGACTGGCGGACCAGAACCTCCACCGTCTCGTCGTTCAGGATCGAGCTGTCCTCCAGCAGGCCGTCATGGCCGTGGCTGGTGAACGGGTCGAGCGCGGCATCGCACATCACGCCGATGGTCGGCACCGCGTTCTTGACCGCCTCGACCGCCTGGCAGACCACGTTGTTCTCGGTCACCGCGTAGCTGCCCTGGGCGTCCTTGAGGTCGGAATCG
>JGI12316J15310_10000159_pt44 | contig 20090 bp, 20 predicted proteins | sample MarCyaLeptolynsp_FD_15310 | JGI IMG/M metagenome (IMG submission 15310)
CTGCTCGGCCGCGCCCAGCCACGTCGACTTCGCAAATCCATGCACGTCCGCCACGGGTGGCGAGGCGGGCGCGCCGTGTCCGGCCGGTCCAACGATCGTCCCCTCCTGCACGTGACACACCACGCACGTCACCCCCTCGCGATGCAGCACCGGATCGAAGTCGGGGTTGCGCTCGCCCTCGGCGATCGGCGGCACTGCGTCGGCAAGCCCGGTCAGCCGTCGCGGCTGCTGGACGTCGAGCGGCGCATGGCACTTGAAGCAGACCTCGCTGCGAGCGTTTTCCGGCGCATTCCAGTCGGCGAGGAAGACCGCATTGGTCGTCGCGCGCCCCATTCGGGAGGTCGACCACTCCGCGTAGATGTCGGGATGACACTCGCCGCACCACTGCGCCGAGTGCGAGGGCAGATCGGAGCGACGCTCGACGGCAACGGGCTCGAACGCCTCGAACACCCGCGCGTGCACCCAGTCCTGGCACCCGGGAAGCAGTGTCCCGAGCGCCAACGCGACCAAGCTCGCTCGCACGCTCATCCCCGCAATCGTACGCGTACCGGCAGTCCATCGCAGGGGCGCAGCGTGAGCCCCGGGCGTCGAGCGGGTCGCGGATCGGCGTCCGGCTCGAGCTCGAGACGCGCCTGCTGCCACACCAGCGCCACGGTTGCGACCGCTTGCCAGCGCGCCCAGGCAATCCCCGCGCACGTTCGCGGCCCGGTCCCGAACGGAATGTAGCTGCGCCGCGCCGAGGTGCGCCCCTCCCCTCCGGGGAGAAAACGCGAAGGGTCGAAGCGGTCCGGCTCCGTCCAGCGCTCGGCGTCCCGATGCATCACGTGCGGACAGATCATCGCGACCGTGCGCGCGGGCAGGGGCTGGCCGCCGACCTCGAGCGGCGTGTCGGCTTCGCGCGTCAGCATCCACGCGGGCGGGTACAGACGCATCGCTTCGTCGACCACGGCCCGCGTGTACGGAAGCCCAGCCAGGCTCTCCGGCGAGCAATCTGCGGGCTCGACCACTTCGGCGTGTACCTTTTCGGCGGCCTCCGGGTGCTGCGCGAGCAACACGAGTGCCCACGTGGTCGCGATCGCGACGCACTCTTGGCCGGTCGCGAGCAGCGTCATCGCTTCGGCGAACGCCTCGTCGGCCTCCAGCACGTCCGACTGCAGCACCGCCGAGATCGGCGAGTCGTCCGGCCGCGATCGCCGGGCGGCGACGAGCTCGGCCACGGCCGCACGGACTCGACTGCGCGCCGCCTCGTAGGCGCGACGCCGGGGACCGGGAACCCGCGCCGCAAGCGGGCGCCCGATCCGGCGACACATCTCGCGCCACACAGCGTCGAGATCGTCGAGCAAGCTGGACCGCTCGTCGATCTCGGGCATGCCCATCAACGCCTCGGCGGCAATGCACGTGCTCAGCCGACGAATCGCAGGCGTGAGCTCGACGCGGTCCCCATCCCCCCAACGCTCCATGATGCCCCGCACGCGCTGCTCGACGATCGGAAGCCGCGGGGCGAGGCCCGCTCGCCGAAGCGCGGCCATCACCGGAGGCCGCTGACGCTTCCAGTCCTCCCCTTCGGCGAGGAACACCGAGTGCTGCATCAGCGCGAGCAGAGCCTCGTTGCCGAGCCCCTTGTGAAACTCGTCGACGTCGCGCTGCAGAACCTCGCCCGCCACGTCCGGATCCGAGATCAGCACCGCTCGTCGTGCCCCGAGATTGAGCGGCGCCCAGTCGCCATGCTCGGCGTGAAGCCGACGGTAAAAGCCCAGCGGGTCCCGCAGTAGCGCCCACGTGTCCCGCAACGGCCGAGGTCGCCGCGTCATGGTCCGTGACTCTCCAACGGCGCAAGCGTACCGCTGCCCGGTCACCACCCGACGGAAGATCCTGCGCCGTCACCGACCGACCGAAGCGTGGAACCGAGCCTGCGCTCGGACCAATGCTCGATCGGTATGGGAATGGAAACAAAACCAACAAGACCGAGTCGTGTGGTGGGTGTCTTTGCCGTCATCGTGGGCATGGCGTTTCTGGCGTGCGACGCTCGAGAGGGCGACTACGACGGCCTCGAGGCGGATCGCGCTCTATTGGCGCCGCCTCCCGATCTGACGCTGGCCGCGCTGGTCCAAAACAACACCGAGCTCCCGCAGTGCGGCATGGGCACCGTCAGCGTCACCGTCGACGAGGTCAACCTCGGACCGGGCGGCGTCGGACAGTTCTGGATCCACCTGCTGGATGCATCGACGGGTCAGCCTGCCGCCGGCGGCATCGCTCGACCCGCGCTCGCGGGCAACAGCTCACGCACGACCACGCTCACGTTCAACCCCTATCTGGGACCGTGCGACACGACCGGGCAGTGCAACCCAGTCACCCGCACCTACGACCTGTTCATCGACGGAGGCGATCTGTGGGCCGAGTCGGACGAGACCAACAACCGGCTCGGAACACTCACCTACACGACCAACTGCGCGCTGCCCCCTGGCGAATGCCCGCCACTGGTGTGTCCAGTACCGGTCCCCGTCGACGCAGCGCCGTTCGAGCCCGGAGAGCCTCTCGACCCCGACGCGGGCTAGAGGCGGCCAAACACCGGCTCAAACGTGCGCCGGAGCACGTAAGACTGGGAACCGCGGCGCGTTGCGGCCGTGAATGTCAGGCATGAAGCCGGCTGGAGCGCTCGCCCTCCTCCTCGCCGCCTGCGGCACGAGCTCTTCGAGCCCGCCGGCGGGTAGTCCGAACTCGCTCTCGCGCCAGCCCGAGACCCCAGCCCCGACAGTTCCGACCCCGCCCGATGCGTTCGAGCTCACGGTCGCCACCTACAACATCAACTTCGGCAACGGACACAGCCCGCCCACCATCGACGTCATCGCCAGCCTCGACGCCGACATCGTTCTGCTCCAGGAGACCACCGAGCAGAGCGAGGCCGCGATCCGGGCCGAGCTCTCGGACGCCTACGACGAGATTCGGTTTCACCACTGCTGTCGCGCCGGTGGGCTCGGGGTGCTGTCGCGCTTTCCGATCTTCGACGCGGAGATTATCGAGCCGGAGGTCGGCTTTTTCCCGGCGTGGTGGCTGCGGGTGCAAACCCCCGCCGGCCCGCTCGTGCTCGTCGACGTGCACCTGCGTCCGCCGATCAGCGACAGCGGCAGCTGGGTCGTCGGCTTCTTCTCCACGCAGCACATCCGCGCCCGCGAGATCGGCAACCTTTGGGTCGACGTTCCCAAGGACGATCCGATCATCGTGGCCGGCGACTTCAACGAAGAGACCAACGGTGGTGTGGTCAAGCTGCTCAGCGGCGAGGGGCTCACCGACGCCCTGCCCCAGTTCGCCCCCAAGCAGCCCACGTGGCACTGGCCCGTCGGCGCGGTCGAGCTCCGGATGCAGCTCGACCACGTGACGTACGGGCCGCCTCTCGTCGCCACCGATGCCCGCGTCGTCGACGGAGGACTCTCCGACCATCAGCCGGTCGTCGTGAGCCTGCGTTGGCCCAGGCAAGAGCCCTGAGCCGGGCGTGTACAGAAAAGTACTCCGCGCTTGTGATCCGTCTCGCGTGGGCCGGCGTTTCCCCCAGCGGGAGACGAGGATCCATGCGGTCAAGGCGAAGAAAGGCGCCCGCACCGTCCACGCGACGGGAGCGGTTTTGGTCCTGGTGGAGGGGCGTTGAGCCCAAGGACATGCAGTGCGACGATGCGTCCTCCATGGAATCGGTCCAAGCCACCGAGCTCGATCTGCTCGGGCAGTGGTGTGACGGCTCCGACCGCGCCGGCGACCTGCTGCTGCGACGCTGCTTCCCTCTCCTCTATCGCTTCTTCATCAACAAGGTCGGCGACGCGACCGACGATCTGGTCCAGCAGACGCTGATCGGGTGCGTCCGCCACCGCGAGAAGATCCTCGATAGCGGCGCATTCCGGATGTATCTGCTCAAGATCGCCCGGAGCCGACTCTACGACCACCTGCGAGCACTCCGGCGCCGAGCCGGGCACCTCGACGACGACTTCGAGCAGGTGTCCGTGGCTCAGACCGGCACGTCGCACACCAGCCGCTTCGGCAAGATGCAGGCTGCCTTGCTCGTGCGGGATGCGCTGCGCCGACTCCCGGTCGACATGCAGGTCGTGGTCGAGCTGCACTACTGGGAGGGGCACTCGACCAACGACATCTCCGAGGTGCTCGAGGTTCCCCAGGGCACGGTGAAGAGCCGGCTGCGGCGCGCGCGAGAGGCGTTGGAAGCCGATCTCGGCACCGAGCCGGAGAAGCTCGCTCAGCTGCTGGGCGGGGCCAAGCCCGAGGTCGACGGCCTGGACTCGGATCCCGGCGCGTCGAGCTGAGCCGTGATCCCGGCGGCGCGTTCGGGCGTCTCGCCGGATGATGACGTATCGAGTTCAAATCATCTTCTCGACGCTCGCGCTCGTAGCCTCGGCTTGTGACGGTGACGAGGCCAGCGATTCGATTCCAACCTTCGACGAGTCGCGCGCTGGCGTGCTGGTCGAGTGCGAAGACGGCAGCTTCGACCCCGAGCAGATCAACGCAACCTTGGCCGAATACCCCGAGCTGGCCGAAGCGCTGAACATCACCGACGTGCAGACCTGCGAAGATGCAGAAGCGTACTTCGCCGCGTACAGCGACTACATCGAGAGCTTCCCGGCGGAGCCCGATGATGTCGTTTCGGACCTCGATCGCCCGGACGACTTTCGGATCGCAGCCGCCGACGGTACGAACCTGTCGACACCGGGCGTACTCGAGATCGGAGGCTGCACGGGCGTCCTGATCACCGACCGAGCCATGCTCACCGCCGCACACTGCGTCGACCAATGGTCGGGCGGAAACCGGAACTTCTGGCGCACCGTCACGATCAAGAATTTCGGAGGCGGGACCTGGACCGGCACGGCTCGCATCAACATCCACCCCAGCTACTCCGGAGGCGACTTCGGAGGGGGCCTCGACGACGGCGACGACATCGCAGTCGTGAAGCGGATCGGCGGGAGCTTCGGCTTCCCCAACTCCCATCGCCACCGGCTGTACACCGGCAAGATGAGCGAGATCGGCTGGATGAAGGCGTTCGGCCGCGGAGTCGTCAACAACAACGGCGGCTCGGGAACCCTGCGCTACATGAACTACAAGCCCAACTGGGCCGGGCCGAAGCACTTCCTGATGGACGCCACCGACTCGAGCCGGATCTGCAAGGGTGACTCCGGGGGACCCGTTCGAGACCACACCCCCACGAACGGCCACGCGGTGGTCGCGGGCCTGAACACCTCGATCGAGATCAACTCGAGCGGCGACAAGTGTGCCAAGGCCGACGGTAAGCAGCGTGCCGTCCGGATCCAGAACAAGGTCCGCTGGATCGACGACATGCTCGGCGGCAACGACAGCGACGACTGCACCGCGTTCTTGGACAGCGGCTGGACGTACGAGCGCTGCTGGTGAACCGTGGCGGCCACTCCCTCGGATGCTTCGATTTCGAGGGCGTGGCCGTGATCCTGCGAGCGGGCTCGGACGTCCTCCGGATCAATGCATCTCCAGGCCCGTTCGATCCTCTCGCTGCTTGCCCTCCTCTCGCTGGCCGCCGCAGCGTGTGACGACGAAGCGGAGCTCACGCTCCCGACGTTCGAGAGCTCTCGGATCGGGACCCTCGTCGCGTGCGAGGACGGAAGCTTCGATCCGGAGCAGATCAACGCCACCTTGGCCGATTACCCGGAGCTGGCCGAAGCCCTCGCGCTGGACGAGGTCCGCACGTGTGAGGACGCGGGAACCTACTTCGCCGCCTATCGCGACTACATCGAGAGCTTTCCCTCCGAGGAGGTGCTCGAGAGCGATGAGCAACCCACCGAGCTCCGCATCGCCAACGCCGACGGCACGAACCTGTCGACGGGAGGCGTGCTCAAGCTGCCCGGGTGCACCGGCGTTCTCATCACCGACCGCGCGCTCATCACCGCGGCTCACTGCGTGGATCACTTCTCGCCCAACGGCGCGCGCAACTTCTGGAAGGAGAACTTCAAGATCAAGGACTTCGGCTGGGCGGAGTGGAAGGGAACGGTGCGGATCAACATCCACCCCAACTACACGGGGGAGAGCTTCGGGGGCGACCTCGACGATGGCGATGACATCGCGGTGGTCAAGCTCATCGGGGACAGCTTCGGCTTTCCAAACTCCCACCGACATCGCCTGTACAAGGGCTACATGAGCGAGATCGGCTGGATGAAGGCGTTCGGCCGCGGCTACTCCAGCAACGCCGGGGGTGGCTCGGGAACGCTTCGGTACATGAACTACAAGCCGGACTGGGCCGGTCCCTACCACTTCCTCATGTATGCGGACGATCCGAGCCGAATCTGTCTCCGCGACTCGGGTGGCCCCGTACGCGACCTGACCCCGACCAACGGCTATCCAACCGTGGCCGGACTCATCACCTCGATCCAGGGCTTTGACGGCGACTTGTGCTCCATCGACGGCGGCAAGCAGCGCGCGATCCGGATCCAGCACAAGATCCGCTGGATCGACGACATGCTCGGCGGCAACGACAGCGACGACTGCACCACGTTTCACGACAATGGCTGGGTCTACGAGCGCTGCTGGTAGCGCGCGATTTTCGAGCGGATCCGGGGGTGTGTGCCCTCTCGCCAACCGCCCATTGATCCGGACGGCCACGGCCGGCGTTAATCGGGTCGGCGGTGCCAGCCGAAGAAAAAAACCCCCCGGGCGCAAGCGGTGACGCGCTCGACGCGAACGTGCGATTGGCGCGCCTGCGCCGTCAGATGTTCGCCCGGGTCGAGACCCCTCGGATCGCGCAGTACCACGTGCTGCGCCAGATCGGCGGCGGCGGCATGGGGTTGGTGTTCGCGGCGTGGGACCCGTCGCTCGACCGGGTGGTCGCGATCAAGGTGCTGCGCGACTCGGGCTCGGACCTGGCCGCCGTTCATCTGCGCCGGGAAGCCATCGCGCTCGCTCGGCTGCGTCACCCGAACGTGGTGTCGGTCTTCGAGGTCGGCGATCACGAAGACCAGGTGTACATCGCGATGGAGTACGTCGAGGGGCAGACGCTCCGCGACTGGGTCCGCGAGTGGCGAGGCGCCCCCAAGCGCAACATGGACCAGCTCATCGACGTGTTCGAGCAGGCGGCGCGAGGACTGGCCGCCGCTCACGCGAAGGGACTCGTTCATCGGGACGTCAAGCCGGAAAACGTCATGATCGAGGAGGACGGTCGCGTGCGGCTGATGGACTTCGGTCTCGCGCGCGCACGCTCGCATGAGGACGTCAGCACCGAAGCCGACCTCGATCTCGCGGAAGCTCCACCCGCACTCGAGCCGGTGACGGATGGCCTGATCGGCACGCCCGCGTACATGGCCCCCGAGCAGTTCGATGGTCGCAGCCCGGGCGCGGCGAGCGATCAGTTCGCGCTGTGCCTGTGTTTGTTCGAAGCACTCTACGGTCGCCGGGCGCGACCGGGCCGGATGGCGGCGGCGGCCGTCGTCTCGGTGGAGCGCGTCGAGGTTCCGTCCGAGCGCGGCGTCCCGCGGCGGCTGCAGGCGCTGCTGCGCCGAGGATTGCACCTCGATCCCCTCGAGCGTTTTCCGACGATGGAGGTGTTTGCAGAGCGACTCCGGCGGGCCCGCCGCTCGTACCGACAGCGCTGGGTCGCGGCGGGAAGCGTCAGCGTTGCGGTGGGCGGGGGTCGCCGGTGGATTCGCGGTTGCGGCCACCAAGGATGCCGTGTGCGAGGGCAGCGAAGAGCACCTCGCCGGGGTGTGGGATCGGGCGCGCGCCGCCGCGATCGAGAGCAATCTCCCCGAAGCTCCGTTCGCCGAGACCGCGTGGAAGCTGATCGTCCCGGAGCTCGACGCCTATCGGGAGCGCTGGATCGAAGGGCACGAGGCGATCTGTCGCGCGGCTCAGGTCAAGCGCGAGATCACCACCGAGATGATGGACCTGCAGATGGCGTGTCTGCGCGAGCGCAAGCGCCATCTCGCCGCGCTCGTCGACGTCGTCGAAAACGGCGACCGCAATACGCTGGCCAACGCCGACTCCGCGGTGACGGCTCTACCCACGATCGAGCCCTGTCGCGATCAGGAGTACGTGCAGCACCAGGGCTTCCGTCGGGAAGTCACCGAGGTCAGCGAGCAGATCGCCGATCGTCTGGCGCTCGCGGCGGCTCGAAACAGCAGCGGCGACCCACTCGGCGCCAAAGCTGCCGCCGAGGAGGCACTGAGCCAGGCCCGCGCCGTTGCCGACGAACCCGGCGTGGCGCGGGCGCAGCTCATGCTGGGCAAGAGCCGCGCGACGCTTCGCGAGATCTTCGAAGCCCGCGATCACTTGACCGAGGCCTACGACAAGGCGCGTCGCCTCGGCATGTTGGAGGTGGCAACCGAGGCGGCGGCGATCCTCGTCCGGGTCCTCGCGCTGGACTTTTCCCGCGTGGACGAAGCAACCTGGTGGCTGCGGGTGGCCGAGATCGAAGCCGAGAACATCACCGACGAGCGCCTCATCGCGAAGATTGAGCTCGCAGCCGCGGTCCTGCTCAATGAGCAAGGGCAAGGCAAGGAGGGCCTGGCTCGGGCCTCTGCGGCCGTGGACGCACTTCGTGAGGCGGTGGGTCCTACCGATCGCTTCTATCTCAAGGCGCAGCGCGACCTCGGCTGGCTCTACTACAACAACGGCGATCCAGTGCGGGGCCGCGGCCTCATCCAAACGGCAGCGACGGCCACTCGCGAGAGCCTCGGAGACGATCACCCCGGCAACGACAACACCGAGCGCCTGCTCGCGTACGCCGACCGGGTCGACGGGAACATTCCCGAGTCGATCGCCCACGCCCGCAAGGCCCTCGCCTACGCCGAGTCTGCCGTCGGCCCCCGGCACATCCGCCTCAGTGGATTTCTCGAGTCGCTCGCCAACAGCGTGTCGCAGAGCGGAGCCAACGAAGAAGCTCTTGCATTGATCGACCGCGCGCTGACGCTGGATCGCCCGCGCCCGATTTCCGGGGTCGATCTTGCCGCACTCTACGATCGTCGCGGCCAGATCCTCAGTCCCTTCGATACCGACAGAGCGTACGAATCGTTCCGCCGCGCCTACGAGCTGGCCCGCGACGTGCTGGGCGAGCAGCACCGCACGACGATCCGCTACCGAGTCGGTGCGGCGGCGTCGTTGGTTCAACTGCAGCGGATCGACGAAGCGACCGAAGAGCTGCTCATCGCGTTGACGATCGGAAAAACCGCACTGGGTGAAACGCACCCCGACGTCGGGTACATGTACGGCCAGCTCGGGTGGGCATACGAGCTCAAGGGCGACATCGAAAAGTCGCTCGAGGCCAACGAAAAAGCGCTCGAGCTCATGCTCATCGCCCACGGTCCGGACAGCTTCACGGTCGCGCCGTATTACACGAACCTGTGCTCGTCGCTGGTTCGGCTCGAGCGCACCGAGGCCGCTCTCGACCCGTGCTCGCGTGCGCTGGCGCTGACCGACACCGCCGTTGGCGCCGACGCGCGCACTCGCGGCACGGTTCGCAACAACTACGCCGCCGCGTTGATGGGCGTGGGGCGCCTCGAAGACGGCGTGCGAGAGCTCGAAGCCGTGCGCCGCATGTACCAAGAAGAGTTCGGCCCCGACTCACTCGACGAGACCGTCGTGATCTTCAACCTCGGAGAAGCCGCCGAGCTCACCGGCAACTGCGGCAAGGCGAAGAAGCTCTACGCCAAGGCACTCGAGATCCGCGAGCAAGAGCTCGGGCCCCAACACCCGGCCACCGAAGGCCCCCGCAAACGCCTGGCCGACTGCGGAGCACCCGAACCCGAGGACGGGTAGGCCTCCAGTCCGACGATCGACTCGACGGGCTGTTGGGAGTCAGCGGGACCGACGTGAGGGCTGGATGACGGCGAAGTCCCGACAGGTGTTGCCACCAACCTTGGCGCCATGCACGTTGTAAATCGGCAGCCAGCATTTGGAGAGCATGTCATTGTTGCTGTTCGACTTCGCCGCGAGCACCCAGCCCATCCGGCCCTTCGTTCCGGGCTCGAGGCATGAACACAACGTTGCCGTGCCGAGCTGTCGCTGGGTCCAGCGCTGCCACTCGTCGAAGTCGTGCGGCTGCGTTGGGTCGAACCCGAGGTGGGTCACCGGCGCGGCTTCTGCGTGACGGGTGAAGTTCCCGCCCAACAGGCCGGCACAGATCCCAGCTAAAGCGATGGTCAGAGCGTTCATTCGGGTCATAGGAAGGCCTCGCCTCGGCAGAGACGGCCCAAACCGTTTGTGACGCATCGTTTCCGAGACTCCCGCCGCGGGCGACTCCAAGCTTGCCTTCGGAGCTCCGCTGCCGGGTAGGACCGATTCACGGCGACCTGGTGCTCAAGGTGGCCTCGACCTCGATGGGGTCCGGTGAGCGGCGTTCGTCTGGGCGCGGAGGTGGTACGGCAGGTGGGGCACCAGCCGGTAGACGATGAGCGGAGCCGCCAGGAACACGAACACCGAACCGGAGAACGGGAGCACCATGCCGAGGAGCTGCCGGCTGCTCGATGCGTACGTCAACTCCGGGCGGAATGCCGAGCCGGCAAGGAGATCGACGATCCGGTGGATCAAAAACGACGCTGCCACCGCCGAGACGCTCCAGATCGCCGGGTAGCGCACGAATCCCCGCGCCATCCGAGCCGTGAAGAACGCCACGCCCAGCGTCACGACCACTTCGAGGATCAGCTTGGCAGGAAACTCCAGCACCGGCCCCGGTACGGTGCGCATTCACGAGCCGATTGTTTCGACCCGGTGAGTGCGGCGCTGTCGTAGTCACTTCCGGGTTTTGGAAGTTGGGGCTCGGTCGGCGGCCCCGAGGGCAGTCCTCTTCCACGAAACGGAAGCGGCCCACCGAGCGCTGACGGGTTCATGAGGGAACCATGACAGTCGCACGAGCCCGCGAGGGCTAGGCTGCAGCCGCGATGACGGCGAAGATCATGTCGGCTGGTGGGTGGCTCTTGGCCCTGGGTGGTGCGCTGGTCGTCGGATTGGTGGCGCTGGAGCTCGAGGCTCGTGTGCAGGGGGTCGCGGCGGGGCTGTTTGCGGCGTTCTTGGTCAGCCGTGCGTGGCCTGGGCTGCGTGGCGTGCTGACCGGGGTGCTGTTGCCGGCGACGGTGTTCGTGGTCGTTGCGGCGACGGCGTACCAAGCGATGATGTTCGTCTCGCCGCCGGTGACGCCCGATGGTCATCCCGTCATGCCGATTGCGCACGTGGCGATCGGCGGGCTGCTCGGGATCGCGTCGGCGGTCGTCGCCGCTGCGGCGTACCTGTGGCGCGGTCGCAAGGTTCCGGAGGCTCGCGCTCGCCTGGAGGCCTCGCTCGACGTCGTTGCGGTCGGGGGACTGGCGGCGCTGGTGATCGGGTCGTTGGGGTAGCCACGACCGGGTTTTGGAAGTTGAGCTTCCGCGGCCCGGAAGGGCGATGATGCTGGTCAGTGGACCGTGCGGTCGCAGCCGGTGAGGGTCCACTTGAGGACCTTGGGGCCCTTGGCGGCGGACTTGGGCTCGATACCGAGGGTGACGAGATCGAACGACTTACCGCCGAAGACCTCGAGCTCGAGCAGGCCGCCGCCCTTGGAGAGGACCTGCGTCTTTTTGCCCGTCTTGGTCTGGGCGTAGAAGGTGAAGGGCTGCTTGTCCGTGGAGATGTCGACCCCGCAGCGGACGAAGGCGACCTTGCCCGGTGGAGCGTGCTCCACCCGCAGCGTCGCGGTCTGGCTCGACGACATCGTCATGCCGTCCTCGGTGAAGCTGAGGAACTTGGCGGACTCCACCCGCAGCTTGCCCATGACGTGGGCGAGCCGCTGGGGCGGGACCCACAAGAACTCGCTCGGCTTCGCGGGCTGCTCCGGACTCGGCACCGGACCCGCCATCGGGCCCACGGCCTTGGGCTGGGTCAGCGCCGAGGGCAGCGTCGGATCCTGAGTCGGGGTCTTGGGCGTCGGCAACGGTAGAGGCGTCGGGTTACCGCCCACCGACCCCACAAAGCTCGGCGCCGCAGCGGCGGACTTCGAGATCGTGCGGTGCCCCGCGAACGAGGCCGTGTTGGCCGCGGCCTTGGCCCTTCGCGAACGCGTGGGACCAGGCCGGGCATCGGACGATGGCGCCACGAGCAGCGACAAACCGATGACCGAGGCAAACACAGAGGCAGACACGAGGTACTTCGAGAACATCAGATCGTCTCCACGGTGCATCCGCCGAACGGGTACGAAGCGCCCGTCGACTCCGCGATCGAGTACGCGTAGTCGCCGGCCAGGTCGGGCATCACGGTGAACTGAAAGACGTTGTGCACCGGCGTCAGCTCGCGCTCGATCCCGGTGTACTTGTGGGTTCCGTGCGGGGTCATCATGAACTCGCGCACGAAGACCGCGCCCTTGTGGGTCGAGCTACAGCGGACCTTCAGCGGCTGCTCGACCGCGTCGACTCGCAGCCACGCGACCTTGACGTCCGTCGAGCTCTTGCCCAGCTCGCCCGCCTGCAGGACGAGGTGCACGTCGCCCTTGCGGAGCTGAATGCGGCTGACGCGAGACTTGGTCTTCGCCCCCGCGTCGAGGGCGACGAGACCCGCCGCCATACACCCACCCACCCCGAGGGCGAGCCCGAGAATCCATCTTGTCCGAGCCATCTCACCCAGACCGAACGTCTCGGGACTGTCCGTGCCTCACCCAGCCAGACGCGAGCACGAAGCCACGCCTCGAGGGCGCTCGGCAAGGCTGTCTACTCGCAGTACTCCGCGCCGGGGCATTCGTAATCGCACACGTCGCACTGGCAGGCGAAGACGGCGTCCCCGACGGTGGCGCCCTGTGGGTATTCGGTGTCGCAAAAGTCGAATGAGTTGCCCGCTTGCAGACACTGGAAGTACAGGGGGCACTCGGCGTCGTCGAGGCACGCCTGTGCTTGGGCGTTGCACTGGTTTTCATTCGCCGAGGTCAGGCATTCCTCGCAGCTTTGCAGCTGCACGGTGGCGCTTTCAGTGGACTGGGTGATGAGGTCGATCCAGCCCACGGGCTGTACGGTCGCTTCGAGCAGCATGCCCTTGGTCACGCCATCTTTGTGCGTCGTGACGCGACGGCGCGTGACCGAAAATGAGGCCGTGGACAGAGCGTCGTCGCCGAGTACGGCATCGATGGCGGCGCGGGGAAACGCAAAGCTGCCCGCGGTGTCGTCGGCTTCGCACACGATGGTGCCCGACTGGCCCATCTGACCCGCGATGCTGGCGGTCACGGTCAGCTCGTCGGTCCCGGCGGGCCAGGTGATGGTCGCCGAGTCAGCGTCGAGGAAGTCGCCGACGTTGAGCTCATCGAGGTTGGTCTGAACCAAGTCGGTACCGGTGAACATACGGTCAAACGCCTCGAACCCCGCGCCGGTGGCCCCCGAGGCGGACACGCCGATGCTGGCTCCGGGCACAAAGGGCGCACCGCCCGTGTCGCCCATGTATGCGTAGGGCGGGAACAACGTGATCGCCGTGGTCGTGCCGGTGAAGCTCAGAGCGCCGGCGTCGAAGCTCTCGACGTCCCTGCACCCGGACTGGCCCGGCGAAGGGAAGTAACACACTTGACCCGCGCCACACACCGCGTCGCAGACCGGCAGACAGGAGGCCTGGCACTGATCGTCGAACCCGCAGTACTCGCCGTCGGCACACTCCCCACAGTCCGCCGGGGTGCTGACCCGGCATCCTGCAACCTCCTCCGAACAACCACTTCCCGTCGCCGCCGCGTCGGGGATGAACGAGGCGGACACGAGCGGCGTCGATGAGCCGCCGTCCGCCGGGTGCGTCTCGCCCAAGACGATCGTGCCCAGGGCGTGTGGGACCGCCGGCTCGCCACCGTCGCCGCCGTCGCTGCCATCGTCACCGTCGCCGTCGCCGTCATCGCCGCCGTCGTCTCCGTCACCGCCGTCGCCCATGCCGCCGCCGGATCCCCCGTCATCCCCCGCATCCCCCGAGCCATCCGCGCCGGTTTCTGCTCCGCCGCTGCCCCCGTCACCGCCCCCGGAGTCGTCCCTGGCGCAGCCGAGCGCGAGGCCGGCCAACGCGGTGATGAGCGTGAACCGAGCGAGTCCCAAGGTCAGCGAAGAAGTCTCCGTCGCAGGCATATCGCCGGTGTTAGATGGCCGGCGAGCACCAACTGATCCCGAAAAACTGCGTGTGCTAGTGCACGCCGGACGTTTGAACCCCGAACGCCTTGCAACGGTCTCCGGTAGGCTGCGACCCGTCGGTGCCCTCCACGAATGCTCTCCCATCCCGGCGCCTCCTGGCCACGCTCGGGCTGATGGTCTCGGCGTGTCGACCCGCAACATCGACGGAGGCGGTGTCAGCGGCGGACTCGACCCCACGTCCAATCGAGGGAACACGTTCGAGCGAGCCCGGCGTGCCCGACTGGCTCGCGGATGCCCGCGTGCTCGCCCACGTCCAGGACGGAATGGAAGCTCGCGAGCCAAAGCCGCCCTTGCAGCGGACCGTGGACGACCTGATTCGCGAGCCGTCCCTGCACGTGGCGGTGATGCGACAGCTGTGGCGCGAGGACGAAGAAGCGTGGCGTAGCCAGACCGGACGGGCCGACCTCGTGATCGGCATGAAGTCCTCCCAAGGAGTCGTCTGCCTCGGCCGTACCCACCAGGACGGTAGCCCCGAGGATCTCGGCGATCCGATTCCCACCGTCGCGCAGACGACTTGGCGGGGCGCAGGAGTACCAGGCCCCAACCTTGTTTTGGTCGTGGAGTCGGCCAGCCTCTGGGAGACGCAATGCGACGTCTCCGTCGATCGCCGTACCGAGGTGATCGTGTGCGAGCTCGAGCCGCCTGCCGTGTCATGCGGCGCCGCAACCGTCGCACTCGAGTTCTACGACGGTTGCGGAGGCCAAGAATCTGTGGACTTCGACGGCGAGGAACCGCCCTGCTCGCGCATCGAGTTCGAGATGGAGTGGTCGGCCGGCACCGATGCGCTCGTCACCACCCCGCTAACGGAAGAGGACATCGCGTGCATCGGCTCGGACTCGGCTCCCGACGTCCGACCTCCGCCGGCGAAGCCCGAGATCCGCTACGACGAGCTGCTGACGCACGAGGCGTCGCGGATCGAGGTCACGACCTTCGTGGGTGACGTCCGGAATCCGGAAGCCGAGCCTCGCTGAGCGGCCCCGACAGCCCTCATCTTCCGCCTAACGGAAGTCACCCACCGAGCGCCGGCTACTCGCAGGTCGCCGCCTCGGCGGAGCACTCGCCGGCGGCATTGCACTGCTTGACGACGGCCGTCTCGACGCAGTCCGCGTCGTCGGGCGGGCAAACCGAGCACTGCTCGCCGCAGCCCTTGCCCGCGCAAGGGTCGTAGTCGCCGCCCTCGTCGGCGCCAGCTTCGTCGGCAGCAGCTTCATCGGCCGCCCCCTCATCGGCGCCGGCTTCGTCGGCGCGCCCTTCGTCCGGACTTCCATCCGCAGGCGGGTTTGTCGGGGGCTCCTCCTTGTTGCAAGACGGGAGGCTGGCGGCGAGCGTCGTAAGGCCGAGGATCAAGCCAAGTCGTAGGTGTTGCATGGACTCTTCTTACGCATGGGCGATGCTGCCAGATCTGGATGTCGGTCGCCATCGGTCGGGTCGCGAGGGCTCGTGCGGGTGTGCTTCGATGACGATGGAGATGGGTCCGAGTGGTGTTGATGCCCCGTCAAGGCCTCGGCACAAGGATCGTCTCGGCGATCGGCCCCACGTCGACGTCCGCCCTCGACGTCCAACACTTCACGGGCCCGTTCGTTGTAGATCAGGATCCAGGATTTGGTGGATCGCGTACGCGTACTGCGGATCGGACGAGGCACAGGGAAAGGGGTCGCCGTGCGCTAAGAGGCGAGATAGTAGACGTCGAACCCCGGCTCGTCGTCCAGATAGGGACCGGCGAACGGGGTCTTCGTCGCTCCGATCACGAAGGTGCCCTCCCCCGTCGGGTCGGGCCGGAGCATCATGAGCTCCCACTCCGTCGCGATCGTCACCTCGGCGACAGCGACATGAGCGGCGGCATCGATCCGTTGCACGGTGCAGCCCGTCGGGCACAGCGGGTCGTAGGCATACACGTCCTCGGTCGTGAAGATGCCGTAGACGAAACCGTCCGCGCCCTCACGCAGGTCGATGTAGCGGTCAACGCCCGACGGCAAGGTGCCGAGGTTGCCGTCGATGACGAAGCACTGCGACTCGAAGCTCGACCCCGGCGCGCAGTCCCCACCGTCGATCTCGAGCATGGTTCCCTGCGAGTTGACCAAATGCGTGGCCGGGTTGCCCACGTAGGCCTGCACGAGGTCGGCGATGAAGTCTCCGTGGTATGGCGACTCGTTGACGAACACCGTCGGATCCCCCTCAGCGCGGTAGAGGTGAAAATCCGACGGCGAGGATGCGATCGTCACGGTTACGAAGTCGTCCGTACCGGGGACGCCGCGCATCGGGATCCCGTGGTACGTCTCCGGGTTGCTCATTCCGAGCAGCTCGCCAGTCGTTCCGTCGTAGGTGTAAAAGATGCGGTCCCAGTCGTTTTCGGGTCCGCACACGAACCTCGGCCCGCTCACCATGACGGCGCTGGCGCAGCGCTCGACGAGTTCCGCCTCGGCCCTGGGCACAAGACCTGCGTCGAGCACGGTGAGCATGGCCTGGTCGGCGACACCGATCGCGTCCCCATCGAACGCCGCCGAGTCGATCGCGCGTGGGCTCTCGTAGCTAGCGACGACATCACCACCGCGGGAAACGAGGAACACGCCCTCGGCGTGCACGACATACAGGCCCTCCTCGGCCGCAAACGCGTCGATGAACGCGCTGCTGGAAACGATCGGAGTTGAAGGCTCGACGGGCTCGCCATCGTCACCGCTGGGACTTCCGGCAGTGTCTGCATCGGTGTCATCGCCCGGCGGCGCATCATCATCGTCGAGCTCGTCGTCGTCGTCGCCCCCCTCGAGCGTGGGGCCACCATCGAGGCTACCGGGCGCAGTCGCGGCCGAGCCGCCGCTGCCTTCGGCCTCAATGATTGTGATGCTCGGCCCGCATCCGACGCCCCCGGCGCCGAGGGCGAGCACGGATCCGAGCGACAGGGACAGGCGTCGTGGTTGACTCATCTCGACCTCCGTGGCTCATCCCGTTCGCGTCGTGCGAACGCAGCCGTGCAGGATTCTACCCTTGATGCCGCCGGCGCACCCATCCGTTGGATGAACCGACGTCTCTAACCGGGCGGAACGAAGGCATCGCACGTCGCCTCGACGATCGGGATCGCATCGGCGAAGAACTCGTCGTAGGTCGGCTCGCAGATGCTGCCTCGTAGGGCTTGTCCCTCGAACTGCTCGAGCAGCTGACGGACGCCCTTCTCGACTGCGGCTCCGGGATACGGGGTCGCGTCGCCCGGGCTGGGATTGTGAACGCAAACTCCGTCGCGCAGATCGTCGTCGCCGAGCAGGCCCAAGACGACAATCGATTCGTGGTTGTCGTTCTTGGCCGCGACGAGCGCAAGTTCGACACCGATGCCGGTCTGACCGGTCCAGTCGCGTTCATCCGTCACAAACACCACGACCAGGATGGCGTCGTCGCGCAACCACCCCTCATTGCACCCAGCGGCCTCCGAATCGGGCTCGACGGCTCGGATCGCCGCCTCGAGCGTGCGCTCTTCCAGGACCCACGATGCGGTGCCGACCCCCGCGGCGCACTCAAATGCGGCTCCTATGTCGGGCTCGGTGACGTCGATGTAGCGTGCTCCGCTCGAGAACTCGCAGTCCGCGTTGGTCGCCCCCTGACCGCGCGGGTGGGTGATGCCGGCCCCGAGGACGCTCTCGCAGGCGTCGAGTGGCGTCGTCACCCCGCACTCATGCCAGGTGTTGGCTACGGTGCACGACACGGTGCTCGTGCACGGAAGATTGCACTCCACCGGCTCCGACGACCCGCAAATGCCCGCATCGTTGCACTCGCACGACATGTCACAGGTCTCGAACACCCACGCGTCCACGTCGGTGACGAGGATGTGTACGTCGGTCAGCGCGTTCGGACCCTCGGCGAGCGTATCGAGGAATCCGGGAAACGAAGCCTCGAGGCGCCCCGCCTCGTCCCACATCGAGCGCGAATGGTCGACCACGACGAGGAAGTCGACCTTACTGCAGCCGAACTCGGCGCCGGTGGTGTCGCTAGTCGAGGAGGATGGTTGAAGAGTACCGGAGGTGCCCCCCGAGGACGACGAGAAGCCGGTTTCACCTTGTTCGGTCGTGGAGGAGCCATCGTTCACTTCGGTTTCATTCCACGCCTCACCGGACGAGCTCGCTAAACTGAAGGCGGATCCCCCCATATTCGCTCCGCTCGTCGAGCCGTGATGAGAGTCTGCGAGTGGGGATGGTCCGCAGGCGAGAACTCCGAACAGAGCGAGTGCGAGGTGCGATGCTTCAGTGTCAGCTGTCATCGTCTGATGGCGCTCCATCGAGAGTTTAGCAACGACGGGTGGCTGTATTGACGCACGGATCCGGGATGCCGGGCCCCACAGCGCGGACCTTGCGCGAGCCTCTTGAAGTGTAAGTTGCTATTCGGGGGGGTTGGGAAGCGAAACGCGGGACATCTCGTTGTGATAATGAACGCATTCGAATGTCACCGCGGGTGTCTTGCGCAGGCGCGGGCGCACGATCCTCCCGGCAACCATAGCGAGTGATATCATTCAGAGACGAGGAAGTTGATCCTAAATCCACTTCCATCCTCGGTTGCAGAAACGAATTCGTAGCTCAGAGCAACTCCTGGCCAGTCGATCCTCCGCATTGCGGATAATTCATCGTAGCTAAGGAACTCAACGAGTTGCCAGAGCTGGTGACGCCACTCCTCCGAACGGGGGATTTGGATAACGTAGTCCGAATCTCGACATTCGACCGTCCAGCCACCTGGAAGGGCGTGGCGCAGCTCGACCTCAACCCCCTGCGAGCGGGCGATTCGAACACCCTCAAAGGTCTGGGAAAATGATCTCATCTCTTCTTCTTTCATCTCCTGGGAATGAAGTTTCCGCCGGGTTCTGGTGAGAACACTGTGACGATACCGCCATTGTCGTTCGTAACCACCGTATTGCCTCGAGCGTCTCGGTACTCGTAGGTCACACGCCCCTCGGAATCGACAACTCGCCTACGCTTCCGTTTGTTGTTTTGGACAATAGCATCGACTGCCTCGTCCGAGAATCCTCGCTTGGCCGCTTGTTCCGCCGAATGTGTCGTATGCTTAAGCCCACCCTTGGTGGTCCGCACTCCTCCCTTTGCGGCTCCCGTACGCGCCCCGCCGCCTCCACCGAGGCCCTTGGGGGCGAGATTGGCAAGCTGCCGCAAGGCCAAGGCCATCAGCGCGGTGTGGATCACCGCCTTAGTGCCGTGGAATACCGCTGCGTCGTAGTCACCCGCGCCGAACGCCTCGATCGCGCTGGTCGCCTCCGGGATCGGGGTCAGCGCCAGTGCGGCTTGGTCGGGCGCAGCTGCGATCTCATCTAGCCACTCAATCCCACGGTGCACACCCCAGCCTACTACGAACGGCGTCGCGAGCTGACCCGACAGGATCGGCAAGAAGCCAACGGCGGTCGCCTCAAGGACAAAGTGCCCATGCTCGCGAGCCATGCTGATCCCAGCCTCCGCCGCGATCCCAGCGTAGTGCAGTCCCGAGCGTATGCTGTCGAGGTCGATGAAGTAGTCCGACGACGCGCCATCGGGATCCGAATCCAGTCCGTCCGAGCTGTAGTAGTCGTCGTAGTGGATGGCGCCGCTCCCCATGTCGATCGTCCGCGTGTTGTGGGCCCCCTCGTGCCAGCAGTTGCCGAAGTCGTCGCACTGTGAGTTTGCCGGCGCGAAGCCGGAGGGATCGATGAGATTCAGCGGCCGGTTCCGCACGTAGGCGTACCGCTCGAATCCCTGGCTCGAAACGACGAGCCCGGCGAGTGGGTCGGGAGCGATGAACCTCCCCAGCTCGGCGTCGTAGAAGCGACCGCCCATGTTCGTCAGGCCGGCAACCAAATCCTCCTCGTGGCCGGTGTAGCCGAACGCCCACTCCTCGTCGTTTTCGTACGGACCCGTCTCCGCCCACACAGGATCTCGGGGCGCTCCGAATACGTCGTAGCTCTGCTCCTGGATGACCTTGCCGGCCGTACTGGTGAGCACGTCGGTT
>JGI12316J15310_10000060_pt123 | contig 20088 bp, 15 predicted proteins | sample MarCyaLeptolynsp_FD_15310 | JGI IMG/M metagenome (IMG submission 15310)
ATCTCAATTAAGCGGTGGCACTCCAGATCCGGCCACGATCCTTTGCCGCTTCGGATCGCGACATCTACAGTTCCGGATTGAAAATCAACCAAGGTTTCGCTGACTTCAAGCCGCACGGCGATATTTGGGTGCGCCATTTGAAAGCGCCCCAGTCTCTCTGCAAGAAAGTTGGTGGCGAATGTTGGAATCACACTAATCTCAAGTGTCGCCTGTGCATTGCCTTGCGCTTCAGCGAACGCTTCAGCAATTACGTCGAGCGCGCCGCCAACCTGCCTTGACAGAGCAGTTCCAACGGGCGTGAGTTCAACACCTCGTGGACGCCGGTTAAACAACGCATGTCCGACACGCTCTTCGAGCACCTTTATCTGATAGCTGATAGCCGCCTGAGTAAGGCCAAGTTCATTCCCGGCACTGGTAAAATTTCCATGACGGGCTGCTGCCTCGAAGGCTCTAACGGCAGCAAGGGGAGGAAGAGTAGAACGCGCCATTCATAAATCTCATTAATGTCTTGTTACAGCCAATTTGTTTGATACCAAGACGGAAAGCTCCAATAACATAGGTATTCACGGCAGTTTAGGGCGTCAAACATGCGTTACACATTTACTGAAGCTATCAAATTTTTTAGACCCTTGATACATTCGAGTGTTTTTATGCTGATCTCACGGCAGAAGTCCCGCATACACGTCGATAACCTTCCGTCCCACTTGCGGCGCGACATTGGAGTGAGTTCGGATGACCGCCAGATAGCAAGAGAATACGCCAGGCCACGCTTTGATCATTGGCGTTAGCACGATCACACCTTTTTACATACAAGACCACGCGCGTAAGTAGCTGATTTAGCACGTAACAAACTAAGTAGACTCATGGGCGAGGCAAGAAACTCAAACCCATGGCAGCATCCAATTCGAAAATACAACAAATGAAATGCAACCTGGCAATGACGTTGCTGTAGGTGCATTCCTGACAGCGGCGATACGCAGCGTCACATTGACGGCCGATGATCACAACTAGACAGCCGACGCTCCACTTGGTTCGTGAGTTCCGAAGTTTTGCGAGCAACAAAACCGATCTTTTCACACGTAGCTGTCAGCGGATACCGTGTTCCGAAGCATTCGCATAGGCGAACACCCAGCTTGTCTTCAAGCGCGTTAAACCTGCGAAACATCGTCGGGTGACTTGTCAGGCAACAGTTACAGCTTCGAAGAACATGACAACCCACGCAACAGGCTCAGGCAAAACCTCTGCAATTGCCTGATTTTATCAATGGCGGATAACTCCTCGGATCAATTCCTCTGACGCAGTTTTGCGTGATTTCGTTGGTCTTAAGCTCTTTTAGCCATGGCCCAAAAGCCCTGACTCTTGATAAACTCGACCAAATAGTATACATAAGTATACAAAATTGAGGTCGGTATGCAACTTATGGAACATCTGATAGTCGCGCGTACTGAATTGCGGATGGCCAGGAACACTCTTGATCAAAACGCTTTAAGCGAGAACCTGTCTCGATCAAAAGAAATGGAAACCGTCGCTGCTGCTGCATATGTCTTAACACAAATAGACTTAGCTATTTCGATGCTGGACAGCTCAAAATTCTTAAAGTCTTGCGATGACTTGTATTATTGGTCAAAAACCTTTGACTGACTCTCCGCTGCAATGCAAAACAAACCGCGCACCTAAGATAATCCCTACAGGTCATTCAAATCGCGTCTGCGAAAAGATTGATTTGGCTTACGCTAAACTTCGTCGAGCGCTATTGGTTTCCGTAGCCTTTTCTTTTGCTGCATTGATGCTTCAGACATATAATTTTGGTCTAGTTTCCAGTCTGTTCTCTATAGTCATCGCAGCATTGCTCGTTTTTGTGAAACCAACTAGCTAGATCTGGAAAGTCCACAAACTTCGGTTCAATACATCCGGTGTTCTATGCAGACCATGCTACGTTCGCGTCATTAGCCGATTCAAGCTAAGAGAGCTTCGTGATGGGTCTTCGGCAAAAAGTCACGAAACAAGTGAACCTTGTTCTCGTCACACTGCACACCATTTTCACACCGTTTCCAACCCCGGCTTCCGCGCCAGGCGAGAAGGTGCTGATTTAATGCTGTAAATAGCGCTCTTGCCAGTCAACTTTCTTTTGTCAGACAGAAAAGAGCCGGAACCAATCCTTAGTTAAAGGAGGCGGTGCCTCGTAGCTGCGAGTAGGACTGGTTTTGATGTGTCAAAACACACCAAACCAGACTACGGATTATGTCGATGATTGCGGATATGCCCAACGAAAAGGCATCTCAATCTGATACCTACAGAGCCTTCCCGTTATGCATACAATTCAATCACATCCAGCGAGGTCGAAAAAACAGCAACCTCTTCGCCGACATGGTAGGTTTCTTTGTCAAAGGACTGCTCTTCCTGGATGCGAAGTGATACCGCACCATCGGCATCAATCATCTGGCGGACAGTCGCGGTATTGTTGCCGTTGAAGGTCTGCATATCCGCGAACAGGAATGTGTCCACACGGTCATCCAATTGCATCCAGGCATCGCCGACACCCTCGACGCGGTTCGCAGTCAGCAAGTCACTCTCACCGCCTTCGACCGCAAACCAATGCACGTCTTCTTTGGCATGAATGCCATCGGCCTTTTCTTCCTCTTGCAGGCGCACCTTGAAACCATTGCCGTCTACGCTGCTCAAGCGTGTTGCGACAGCTGCTGTGTCGTTGGAACTGGCAACCTGTGAAAAGACCAGTGCGTCTTCCATATCGGAAAAACAGACCTTTGTCGGCGTCTCGTCGGAGGCAGTCGTCTCACCTAAGGCGATCTTTCGGCCATCCTCGAGTGTGTATTCACCTGCACTCGCGGCAAGCCAGGTGATCTGCTCGTTCATGTGCCAGCCGTCTAGATAGTCCCACTCCTCAATCTGGTACTCAAAGCCCTCGTCGGTGACGTTTCGAACACGCGTCATTGCGGCGTGGGGGCCGTTTCCCGTGAGCGGTGCCATCACAACAATCGCGTTCTCAATCGTTGTGTCGAAACTGACGCTGTGCCAGGTATCACCGTCAGTCTGCATGATTTTTTCAGATCCGAGTTGGATCGTAGCGACAGGCTGGTTCGCTTCGGCGACGTTCAGAAAGTCAACGCGTGCATATTCATACTGGTTCTGTGCGCCTTCGATCGTGATCTGTGCACCTTTCTCCAGATGAACGCCTTCAAGGCGCAACTCCCTAAAACTGTTGAGACCCGGGAGAACATCGCCCGTATTGTCGTCCAGTTGAAAAACGACCGGCTCATTTCCGGAGACGGTAACGGTGAGCTGTCCCACGCCATCGCTCTCGTCATAGACCCCAAGTAAAATGTCATAGGTGCCTTTCGCGCCTTCAAATACGGCGGATAGCTCACCCGCAGCGTCGCTCAACGCTCCCCCCTGGTCGTTCGGGTTTCTGAGGCTGGCGACAGCATTGCCGGAAGCACCTTGCACTGCCTCCACGGTATAGTCTCCAGACAGTCCAAGGGTTTCAGCCTCTGTCCTGCCAACACCGATGCCGACGGGCTCTGGCTCCGGCTCCGGTTCAGGCTCCGGATCTGGCACGGGCTCTGGGTCCGGCACGGGTTCCGGATCAGGATCAGGATCAGGGTCAGGGTCAGGCAGAACGGCTCCAACAGAAACACTGACTTCCGCAGGCGTAAAGTTGCCGTTTTCATCACGGGCCCAGTAGACGAAGCTGTCGTCGCCTGTAAAGCCGAAGTCCGGAGTGTAGACAACTTGTCCTGCGGCGTTCAGCGCAACCTTGCCGTGGTCCGGCTGCATAAATCCGTCTATGACGAGCGTGTCGCCTTCCGGGTCACTGTCGTTTGCGAGCACGTCAATCACAACCGCTTCGCCGGCACCTGTTTCAGCAACATCATCCATCGTCTGTGCTGCCTGGCCATCCAGCTCAATCAGCCCGTGATTGATGGTGTTTGCCAATACGTAGCTAGGATAAAGCAGTTCCACGACATGCGTGAACTTGATCAATTCGCCGGTTGCCCGGTCAGCGATGAAGTCCTCCACGAGCATGACGTTCCGGCCGTCACCGGTTTCGTAGTAGCCGTTTTTGGCGACCAGTTCGCGCACCTCCCAGAAAGGGAGCGGACCGCCGTCATTGTCGAAGTAGCGTTCGCGGGAACCGATACTGTCGGTCTTGATACCATTCAGGTCGAGGCCGTCCTGATATCCGGCGACGTGGTACAGAGCGCCGTCAAATGATAGCCGGTCCGCAACAAGCTCGTCGGAAGACATGAAAAAGTGCTTCGCCGGATCGTAGCCGAAGACGTTCTGGCCATTGTTGATGAAAACAGGATCTATCAGGATATTGTCGAAGTCTTCGGCAGGAAACGTCGTCACGTTTCTTGAGAAATCGAAGCCGTTTTCAAAGCCTTCGATTTCCAGTCCGTTAAAGACCATGTCCCGCGCATTGGTTCCAAGCCTGACACCATATTCCGCCGATCCAAGATCGTTGGCGCTATCCGTGCCGACAAGACGGAAATCATTCAGGGTGTAGTGTCCGGTATAGGAAAGGTTTGCACCCTGAGAGACCTCCCAGGCCGTAAATCCATCCAGTACTGAACGAACATCGTGTCCTTGTTCCGGATTTGCCTTCAGGACATGGATGCCGGTGTGGGTCCCAATGGCTTCATTGTCACGGAACCCCTGGATGGGAGGCTTGTTGTAGGCCAGTTGGTCATCGCCGAAGGCGATTTCCGGCTGGTCGAGATTTTCGGCAAGCGGTTCGCCGGACATGCCGCGATGCATCCACACGAACCCGTTGGTCGTGTTTGCGGCGACACTGTCACTGACTTCCACCAGGCGGCTGGCAAGAAAGAAGCCGTCGCCCGTGCGGCCGAGGTCGGCGGCAAAGACATCCTGCTGGTCCTTGATCATCCAGTTCCCATACCCGATACCTTCCGACTTGATGGCAAGGTTCCGGCTCCAGGTTCCGGTCTCGTCACCGGATTCCGCAACAAAGGCCGCACCAAATACGTCATACGCGACGTTGTCGTAGAAATTGGCATGGCTGGAATGATGCACAAGGCCCCAGCCGGGAGACCCCGAAACGACCGTACCGATCGCAAGTGCCGGACTGTCCTGGTCTTCGGTGCCGGCCACATGGAAGTGCGCCGAATATCGACCTTTCACGTTCGTATCCGGCTGAATGTCGTCAAAACTGGAGGCATCAACAGCACGTTCCGACTTGTCCGTACGTCCCAGATCTTCAAAAGCGGCATACCGGACGTCGACTTCGTTGTTATGCATGAACATGACGTGCCCGCGTTCGTGTATGGCAGCGCCGTCTTCGCTCGAGAAGGTGACGTTGCGCGTCATGTTAGAGACGTAGGCGGAAAGATCCCCGGACGGCACATCGTGGTCAAAGCTGAGCGGCGGTTCGAACGTGATGACGTTGCCACTGATATCGGCAATGACGATCTCTTCGTCCTGCGTCCCTGTCCAGGTTGGGCCACTGCCGTAATTCTGCCAGCCTTCCTTGTGGGTTCCAGTCAGTACCAGCTTGTCACCGATGGTCCATCCGTCGGGAACAGATTCCAGCCGAAGTATGGTATCGCCGGCCATGGGGGCAGCTTCGACGGTAAGATATGCCGTTTTTTCCGCTCCATGGATGTCAACCTCGCCGGTTGCGATCAGACCGCGGGACAACAGGCTCTGGTCCCAGGAAACGTTGATGTCGCCATTGTTGGCAAAGACGATCTCCGCGTTGACATTGGCATCGATCGGATTGTGCTCGGACCCGATCTCGAGATGGCCGGAATGCGCAACGACAAGTGTGTCGACAACCATGCGCGTGTCGGAATCGGTCACAAAAGACAGGTCACCGTCGACGCGAACAGTAAAGAGCGAGGTATCGCTCTTAGCGTCGTAGCCCACTGCAATGCCTTCCGGCACCAGAACCCTCGCGCCTTCATCCGGGACGCGTCCCTCGAACCAGGTGGCTGGATCTGACCAATCGCCATCGCGAACCGCAACATGGGTGGCATCACCGCGTGGCACCAGATCCATTAGTTGCCCGTGTTCGGACATCTGACCCATGTCATGACCAACTGGGTGGACTTCCGGCAGCGCCTTTATCTGCGCGACATACGCCTCGATTTCTGCGTCGGTGGCATTCACACTAGGTGGTGCGACAGGGGCTTGGGGTCCGATGTGATCGTGATGCATAGCTCAAACTCCAGATGTTAGCGGCATGAGACGGCGTCGACCTAAAAACCGTATCAAAGCAGGCAAGCAGGGATACGGGCATCGGCGCAAAAGCAATGTGCACGTTCGCATGAGTTTGAATTGTCGGATTTTACGGTTTGTTTACGTTTGTCGGAACCGGGACGAAAATCGACAGATTTCCTGAGTTAATTCGGATCACCATGCGCTAAAAGACAGCGTTGATGATCTCGCCTGGCTATATTCACTGCACGCGGCAAACGATTTTCGGCTCAACGAAGGTTCTTTTTTCTCGCTTCGGCGTCGGAAACGCATTCAAAAAAGAAGTGCTAAACTTCTCGGGTTGGTCAATCTTGCGTTTGCCGTGCATAGGCGCTCACCCCGCGCAGTAATGATTTGAACCAGTTGTCTGAACACGAGCAGCTTGTAGATCTGGTGCCGCGCGGTGATGCCACTCATATTGCGGTTCGTAGTGGCGATTGGTCAGATCTTAAGCGGAGGTGGCTTGTGCTTCGTTGGGTTCATGACTTCGCTCTCCACCCGATAAATCTTTTTGCCGCTACCACCACTAAGCATCAGCGCATCAGAATAAGGGTTATGGCTGGCGGGCTGAGTGATGTCATGATCGTGCGTATAAAGGGCCCCAATGAGCAAATGGCCAAGCTCATGTGCTAGTGTCCTTGCGACCGCGTTCACGTTCGTTAGCCGGCCAATGGATCTGTCATCCAGCAGGCACATGGGGGTGGAATGCTGATGTGAGTTCATGGCGCCTCTCACCCCGGTGGGCTTCTGACTTTCCTCCGCCATCTCCATCTCTCGGACGATGAACACGTTGACCGTTTTCACTTCTTTGGCGCCATTTGGCTGAGGAAACGACCGGTCAATCAGAAAAGGCACAAGATACTTCCACTCATCATTTTCCGCATTGGCGCGGTCTCTGGTAACAACGCGGCCCAGATGCTTGCCGGTGTCTTTGTGAGACAAGTTTCTTTCGCCCTTGAGATCGATCTCAACATTGCACTGAGGTATGAGAATTTCCCTGTTTGCGATGTTGAGGATCGTTCGCAACTCCGAGGAAGAAACACGCGATTTCATCGCCGGTCCGTGCTGCACATGGAAGACAAAGATCGGAACAATACGGCGCGGCTTGATCGAGACATAAATCCTCAGATGCCTGTCGTTCTGGAGGATATCAAGCCTGCAAGACTTGCAAGGCGACAATCCTTTCAGCTTCAGGCGATTTTCCTTGAACGTCGCCCGCAGCAAGGGCTCCTTTGCGAAAGAGCTGACAATCCCGTTTTCATCGATTCCGTTGTTGAGGATTTGCACGGGCTGGCTCGGGTCGACACTGAGGTGGACCTCGCGTTCATCGTTGACGGGAACCAAGATCCAGGCACCATCACGTGCAGCTCCAGCCGAGAAATCATCCGGTCCAAGTATTTGTGCTGGAGGTGGAAAGCTGTCGAATCCGCCTTTGTGATCGAGCGGTCCGATAACCGGGATCTTTGGCAGTTTGTCGAAATCGATGGATTTGCCTGGTTCGGGCCAGTCAGGCTCGTACGTGCCCGGCCCGTCAGGGTCATGCTTCCATTTTTCCCGTGAAGCGATGTCGTTGAGCGCAGATATCGTCCGCCCGACCGGGTCAACCCTGCGGTCCGGATTTGCAAGGCCGACGACCTTTTTCTGGAATTCGCCAATGAGATTTTTTGTGTTGGGGCCGTTTATCCCGTCTGGCACCAACTGAGGTCGATTAGGGTCTAGTAGCTCGTTCAATCGCTCCTGTACTTTGCGAACATCTGCCATGTCGTTGCGGGCCATCTCGCCCACAGATCGTTCAATCTGAATTCTATGCAACATTGCTCCACTCATTAGTGATTATCGTGACGGACGCCTCTATCTAAGTAAATTTCAGAAAAGAATAAATATATTATTTGAATTTTTCTGAATTTATCTTTTTAAAGAACTAGATATTACATAACTAATTTCGAATATTTAATTTTTAAAAGTAACGCGCGATGAAATTTCAGTGAAACAAGAAAACGCAGTACTATTCTTCGTGGATGGATCAACCCGTATTTGAAACGCAGCGGAAGATGATCAAGGAATGAGCGACATAAAGCGAATTTCCGATCTGGGGTCAGATTTCGAGATGTCGTGCACCTGTCCGGCAAAACCGGCAACAGATTTAGTCGCTTTACTAAACCGATGGCTTTCGACAAATTTACCTTGTTTCGTCAGAGTATTACTGGAAGTGGCTGATGCTTGGTTGGGTTCATCGCTTCGATCTCGGCCCTGTATAGCTTCGTTCCAACAGGCCCGTGATACATCAGCGCGTCTTTGAATGGATTATGGACCCTGGGGCTAACAATGCTGTTTTTTCCGTGTGTGTATATGGAACCAATTAGCATGTGTCCGATTTCATGCGCCAAAATCGTTGCAACGGGTTTGACTTTGGTTATTCGGCCGATTGATTGATCGTCAATCACGCAAAGTGCTGCCTGTCGACCGCTGCTTCGCATCACCCCCATGACTCTTCGCGGTTTCTTTTCTCCAATGGAGGCGATTTTCATTTCGCGCACGATAAACACGTTGACTGTTTTCGAAGGCTCCGCCCCATGTGGTTGTGGGAAGGTCCTTTCGATCGCAAACGGCTCAAAAAGCCTCAACTCATCTTGTTCTGGATCGTTTCTGTTATCAATGAAAGTCGTGCCAAGGTGCTGAGCGATATCCTTATGCGTTAGATCGCGCTCATCCTTCAGTTCCAGTTTTACGTTGCACTGCGGTTGCAGAATCTCGGTGTTGGCGATTTGTATGATTGAATTCAATTCCGATGAGGAAATCCGCGATTTCATCCCTGGGCCATGCTGCACATGAAAAGCAAACAATGGGATCATCCGAACAGGTTTGACGGAGACATAAATCCTAAGGTGTCTGCCATTTTGAACAATATCGAGTTGGCAAGTCTTGCAGGATGCCAAACCTTCCAGGACCAGACAGTTGCCTCTGAAAGTTGCGCGCAGCAATTGTTCACTCTTAAACGAACTGACAAATCCGTTTTCATCAATTCCGTTATTGAAAATTTGCACAGGGGCATCCGCGTTGATATCGAGTCGCACTTGTCGCTTGCTACCAATAGGCAGCATGATCCAAGCGCCATCACGCTCGACTCTCGCTTCGACTTCGGTCGGACCAAGCACTTGTGCTGGCGGTGGAAAGCTGTCGAACCCCCCATTGTGATCGAGCGGTCCGATCACCGGGATCTTTGGCAGTTTGTCGAAATCGATGAATTTGCCGGGTTCGGGCCTGTCAGGCTCCCACGTGCCCGGCCCGTCAGGGTCGTGCTTCCATTTTTCTCTTGAAGCGATGTCATTGAGCGCAGATATCGTCCTCCCCACCGGGTCAACCCTACGGTCCGGATTTGCAAGGCCGACGACCTTTTTCTGGAATTCGCCAATGAGATTTTTTGTGTTGGGACCATTGATCCCGTCTGGCACCAGCTGAGGTCGATTGGGGTCGAGCAGTTCGTTCAATCGCTCCTGCACTTTACGGACATCTGCCATGTCGTTGCGGGCCATCTCGCCCACAGATCGTTCAATCTGAATTCTTTGCAACATCTTGAGACTCTTCGCCAGATACTGAATGACGCCAAGCTCAATTTGGGAATGAAAGCTGCAAGGCGGAATGGGCAATTGTGCAGGACGGTTGTGCTTAATTTTGCGGACGTTGTCCTTAGAAAATCCGCGGTTGTGGCAAAAGAGGTTTCGTGTTGCAGACTGGAAAACACGCGCGCTTGACACGCAAAACCGTCCGCAGTTAACGACACAATAGCCTAGCTATTGTGTTCGCTTACCCCGGCCGTTTGTGCAAAAAACGCTACCATCGAAACAGGTTCACCTTGGAAGAACGGAAACTGCGAAAGCTACAGTACCCGGTTCCGAGATCTGTTGCTTGAAGACGAAGTCTTCTTCACTTTGAGAAAAGCGCAAACCCTCATCGAAGAGTGGATGGTCCGAGTCGGCCCCTGAACGGAGCGGCAGGTTGGGTCCGCTTTGTGCCCTCAATTCGGAGATTCGACAGTTGTTGGCCTGATCTAGAAAGTTCACATCAATTGCAATGCGAACGAAAGTCTGAGAAGGCAGGAAGGTGCCAAAAATTACGACTAAAAAACGCAATTTGTGAGGAGTTTGACCAAAAAAGAAAACCCGACAGTGGGACTATCGGGATCGAAAATCTTGGAGTGATCTACACAGCAATTGGCAGCCCCGCCGTGCATTTTTTGTTGCTACGAAGCTCAACTTTGGTTCTATCATCCCGGGGTTGCCGACCACCAGTTGACACATGCCTTGGGCTCTTTGCTAAGTAGAAACCCATATTCGCAATTGCGAATATATAGATCAATCCGAAGAATTGCAGTGGTTAATACTTACTATCACAGTACACGCGAATAGCTCACCCGATGCCGTGATTCTTGCAAAAACGAGCACCATGCTTGGGAACAAACGTTACCTGCCGCTATTGCCGTTCGAACTACCGTTGTTGTTGGAACCGAACGCTCGCCAAACAGACCTTTTGATTCTTGAGGTCTACCGGGTCTTCTTTCGCCGCACAGTGCTTAAGCAGCAATGTAGCGGTATCCATCAGATGCCCGTTCGATGAAGCCTACTCCTGGATAAGTGAAGTGATAGCCCAATATACGGTGTCCATCAGTCGACATGCGGTCCAGCAGAGCAGTTCGTGTTGCAATCGCAAGCTCTGGTATGGCGTCAAAGCCGAAAGCCCAATCCGGCCTTTGAATGCTGACAAATTCACTTGCAATTGAGTCGCCGGCAATGATCAAGCCGTCGTCGCCTTCTAAAACCACGGAGATATGACCTGGTGTATGCCCGGGCGTGTCCAAAACACTGACGCCGGAGGCGATACTGTCGCCTTCTTTCACCAGTTGCATTCTGTCTTGTACCGCCAGAAGATCCCGTCTTGCCCCAGCAGCGAAAGACCGGAACTCCTCCGGCATTTGGGTTTCAGTTGCCGGATCGCTCCAAAAGCCAAACTCAGCTTCGCCCACATAGTAGGTGGCATTCGGCAGGGCGAGCGATCCGTCATCCAGCAACGTGCCCCAGATATGGTCCGGATGCGCGTGAGTGAACACCACCTTCGTAACCTTGGCGGGATCTACGCCGTTGAGCGCGAGGTTATCCAGCAGCTTGCCAGCAGTGGGCTGGTACTTGTTTCCGGACCCATTGTCGACCAGGATCAAGTCCTCGCCGACGCGCAACAATGCATGATTTGTTCCGGCCTCCACCGTTTCCAACAATGAACCCATAGTTTGGGTCAACAAGACTTCGAAGTCTTCTCTTGGTGCTCCAGGCGCTAACGCACGAGAAGGAAGCGTGAGGCTGCCGTCGCTCAGAACGGTCAACTCCACCTCGCCAATCATCGATGTATGTGTTTGTGAACCAATCGCCCAACCAGCGCGCGGTAGCGCCGATACTGCGGCTGTACTGGCGGAAAGCGCTAGAAAGCGTCGACGATGGATTTCGGTCAAGCTTTGGCGTGCCATTTAGGTTCTCCATTTTTGAGTTTGATGAACTCTAGAGAGCTCTCGCAGAAGGACTATCCCGATAGCATTGCGAGGGTCCCAGACGGGCGGGCAGAACATGGCCAGAATTATGAGGTTTTGAGTACCCAAACTCCGGCCAGATTCAGTGCCACGAATACGACTGCGGATTAGGTTATGGTTGTTCGACCGGGGCTGGGTCGATGGCGGCTCGAAGGGCGATCATGACAGTGAAGCCCAACAGGAATTCATCCTCCGTCAGAAGAGCATCATTGTCCGCATCGGCGCGCCGGAAATCCGCATCAAGTGAAAGTCTTTGCTCGCGCGCGGTTAATTGACCATCGCCGTCGCGATCCCAAAAGGCAAAAACGACCCTTAAAGCGGTTTCATAGGCGTCTTCGCGCCCACGCTCTTGTGCAATCGGGCGCATTCCGTAGTCCCAACTGAGAAACTCCGCCAAAGACAGCTTGTTGTTTTCATCGCTATCCATCGAAACGAATACGTCATTGCCATACCCGGAGTATTCACCGTGGTCGATAAAACCCCGATCAGCGCGATCAATGGACGCAAAGGCTGTCTTTGCGAGTTGATAACCCGGCGTTTCCTCCGCGTTTGTTGTGGTCGGAACCATCGGCGTAGCGGCCAACATCAAAGGGAGTGCATAGGTGCGGATTGCGGTCAGTTTTGAGCGAAACATCAGTCGTCTCCTTTTTTGGTTACAATGCTTGATCCAGAACTGCCGCTGATGGGCAGTTCCCTCCGAATTCAAGGTGGCTACCCCTTGAGGCTGTAGCGCAGGTAGAAAATGGAGGCGATGATCGCGGTAGTCGCAAATGAGGCTGCCGCGCCGACCAATGCGCCAAACTCATAGAAGTCGCTGGCGTTTATCCCGGCATTGAACATCGCGGCTACGGGGATGGCGATGACCGCTCCAATCGCCATGCGAATTGGAAAGTTAAAGGCGGTTGGATGCGGACCGGCGTATCCGCTTAGATCAGCAAAGACCTGGCCCAGGCCGTAGCGGATGGCATTTCCAATGGGCAACGCGAACAGGACTGCCAGGAATATCCCCCAGAAGCCGTCAATGCCTAAGCTCTTAAGGATGGCTCCGGTAGCCGCACCAGCGACCATAACGCCCAAATAAAGAGCCAGAACTAGAATTGATACGTTGAATGGTAGGTCTTTCATTGGATTTTCTCCTTAGTGTGCTTGTGTTTTCGTGTGCGTTGGGATGCGGTTGACGGCTTGGTTTGCTCTCGCCAGCTCAACGGAACTCGAAGGCTTCCACGTGGATACGTTTGCGTTGCACGCCTTCAGTCCTGAGGCCTTTCATCAGGCCGACGACCATCGGCTTGGGGCCGCAGATGAAGTACTCGTAGTCGGTGAGCGCGTCGGGCAGTCGCTCCTTAGCCACGTCCATTCGGGCAAATTCACCTTCGTCCGAGAACAGTGGATAGAGCGTGAGGTTGTCTCGCTGCGTTGCCATCGCCTGCAACTCATCCAGGAAGATGGCTTCTTCCCTGTTTCGAGCCGCGTAGGCGAAATGGATTTCGCGGTCGTCCGTCTCGTGCATGGCTCGCAATTTTGAAAGGAATGGCGTTAGACCAATCCCGCCTGCGATCCAGACTTGCTTCTTGCAATCGGTCTTCGCTGCGTCGAACCGCCCGTAGGGTCCACGCACGATGACTTCGCCACCAGGCTGAAGCTCCTCGCGCACCTTGCGGGTCCAGTCGCCAAGCACTTTCATTGTGAAGCGCAAGCGGTCTTCACCCGGTGCACTGGAGATCGTGAAGGGATGCGGCTCTGACCAGCCTTTGCCCTGAACTTCCACGAAGGCAAACTGGCCAGGCTTGAACTTCATCATGTCGCCAACAGGTTTCAGAACGACTTCGGTGGCGCGCTCAAGGGAATTCACGGCCTCGATCGTGAAGCGCATGGCCGTGCGCTTGTTCATGCCGAACATTGTGTAGATGAGAGCGACCGTCCCAACCAACGCGGCCACGATCAACAAGAGACCCGAGGCGCTGAAGCGTTCGAAAAAGATGCCCGGCGCGTTCATGAAGTGGCCGATCACCAGGATATAGACCAGAGCCATCACCTTGTGCGGATTCCGCCAGCGGGAATAGCTGATCTTACGATTGAGCGCGACGAAGAGGCCGATTACCAACAGAACCATGGACGCCATGCCGATCTGAGCAGATGGAAAGGTTGAATTGAGGATGGGATCGACGCCAGCAGGTAGCTCTTTCGGAATAGAGAAGAAATGCACCAGAGCGAAAACTGCGGTGAAAGTGCCCGCAACCCGGTGAACTTGATACATCCGATCCAGCCCTCCGAACATCTCTTCGAAGGCCTCAAGCCTTGTGGCCAGGACGACGGAAACCGTCATGAGCAGGAAGCTGATGCCGCCCAGCAGGGTTGAGAAAGTGGTTCTGAGAGTGTGTTCCTCGGGCACAAAGGCGAGATGCAACACGGTGAAAGCGGCGATGAGAGCAATGGTGGCGTTGATGCCTTGCAGACGAAGCATGATCTCGTCTCCTTTCTTGGAATTGCAGGGGAATTCAATTGGTCTTGTCGGGTGCGTATCCAGCGCGCACGGCGCAGAAGAGCCCGACAATGCCGACGATGGTTCTGAACCAGTGCATTTGCTGCCAGGTCGCAAGTTCGGCGGTGACGGCTTCCTGGCTCAACGTGCCACCGGAGAGCGCCGCATTGGCGTCTGCAAAGTAGAACGGCACACATGCCAGCATGATCAGCGTGGCCATGGCGCCCGCCGCCAGCCACACGCGTCCGGAGAGTCTTTTCCAGAAAGCAAGTCCCACTGCCAGAACCATCGAACCGGTGCCCAGGATTGTCAGAACGATCATGGTCCCGCCGACAGTCGTTAGGCTTGGTCCGAAGGTTTGCGTAAAGGCTTCTGGGTCGAGTGACCTCCAGTACGGAACGAGCCCGGACGCGATCAGCAACATGCCTCCCGTAAGCAGTCCAAACAAAGTTGTGGCGATTTGTGAGATGAGTTTCATGTGTCTTGTTTCCTTGAGTTGCGTTGAATTCAGGGCGCAAAAACTCATCCGGTGCCGAGCATCGGTTGGCAGTGATTGAGTTGTTGGTTTGAAGGTGCCTAGATCGTCCCGTAGGGCACGATCGTCAGGTCATTCGACAGCTTTGTTGAGTTGCCTTCGAAAATCCGAAGGCGTCTGATCTGTCCATCGCTGGAAGGCTCTTCGAAAGGCTCGCTCGTCTGAATAACCGAGCAAGAACGCGATGGATCCGATGTCATTGCGGTTGTCACGCAACAGCTCTCTAGCCCGGTGTTCACGAACTTTGTCGATCAACCCTTGTAAGGTCGTGCCGTGTTCGGATGCGATTCTTTGGGCAGTTCGAACACTCATGTTTGCCGCGGCCGCCACACCCGCAGCGCTGAATATACCGGCCTGCACATTATCGGCAGCGGCCTTTCTGAGTGCTTTCAATTCTCTCGGTTCTTTTGCAGCCTCAATCTGCTTTTTGACGCCGGAGAGATGGGTTTGAACGTAGTTGAAAAGGTCAACATTCGCCTGCTTGATCCGCTGTTCCAGCTTTTCCGGCTTGATGATCAGGCTGATTTCGCTTGCATTGAACTCCACCGGAACTCCGAAGTAGTCAACATAGTGGCTCTCGTCGCAATGCGGCGCATGCGAGAAAGTAATGCGTTCAAAGCAATCGTTTATTCCCAGATATTCCGAGAATAGCCGAGGTATGATCGCTGACCCGATTTCTGCTGAGCGGCCGCCATCCAAATTGTTCATGGGGTGAACGTGAACGATTTTCGCTTTCGTGGGACTTTCGTGGAACGTCAGGTGCAACTGGTCAGATATTACTGTGCAGTTCTGCGCCAACAGACCAATCGCGGTACGCAGATCATCTGCATAGCGAGCACCCTCAGCCAGTCCCCCAAAAAATGAAAAGGGGGCGGCACGAGCGATATCGAGACTAATGGGCTCATCTGGAAATCGATCACCCAACAACCTGACAATTTTAGGTGTGACATCTTCTGGAGGACGAGATGAGGGATTCATCAGAATGTTGCACGAGATACCGGCAGCATCTTGAACGTCCGAAATCGACAATCCGCGAGAAAGAGCGGCGGCGACGACAGTCATGACTGTTCCATTGCTAACTGTGCTCATGACTTTGTCTCCATCTGCGTTGCTCCGGTCAGAGCGCGACGTCGGACGCGCCGCGGACAGTCCGCATTGTCCTGTTGAGTTTTGGTCCAGTGAAGAAAAAAGCTATTCATCTCAACACTCTAATTGCTGTTTGTTGAGAGTATGATGATGGTTTGTGGCGCAAAAAGACAGGACATATCTCGCCAAATGCCGGACACTTTTCGCCAAAATAGTACAGATTGCGCCAAGCAATTCGCTCTGCATCAACGAAAAACAACCATTCACTGATCTGGGAGAACTGGGCTGATTGGGCTCTGAGCGGGTGAGCGTTTCCGAGGTTGTGCGACAACCAGCACTGGAAAAGTGTGCTTCAAAGGTCGACGTGCCAACGTAATGCAAGCCTAAAAAAGGAGCAGTCATGATTGCCAGCGGTCATCGGCATGACAGTCTGGCAGCGAGAGCCTTACATGAAGGTCTTCGAGTGGCGGAATGTTTTTCGCGGGCTAGGCTTAAGACGTCATCGAGACAAAACCGTATGTGAGTTCACGTTGATGTTGGGCGAACACGTCATCGAGTCGGAAGCGACCCGCTCCATAAACGGGGAGCACTCCAAGAACACGACACACTTTACATCAATCTGGAAGGAGTCTTGTTTTCAAATCAGAGCGTCTCTTGATGAATTCATACGTACTAATTCAGTCAAATCTATTCGCTTTGAAAGCGAAGGAAAGTAGTGCCCTAGTATAAGGGCGCTGGCTTTAATTCATTTTAGACGTCGATCTTGTCATCATCTCCTTTTGACGTTTTGTTTTTCTCGGCACCGCGTGCATTCAGGAAATTATTAAACTCCTCTTGGTCGCGCGCTCTACGCAGATTGTTGATATGATCATCGAAGTCTTTGCGCATATCGTCGATTTTGCGTCGCTCTTCCTCAAGCCGCGCGAGCTCTGCGGTGCGATATTCGTCGAACGCCACATTGCCCGTTTTGGACGAAACTGGTGCGTCCCAGTTACCAGCTCCTCTTGTCCAGTTTCTCTGAACACTGAATGAGTGTCCAAAATCGCTTTTCATACTCCCCCATCTGTGACCCATGATGTTCCAGGCGAGCATTGCAAGGCCAAGCGGAAAGAAGACGATGAAGCCGACTATCATCAGGATTGTGTTGATTGGGCTCCAGCCTGGCTTCAAGAACGGACCCATTTTGCCGTTTTCTCCAGAGCAACAACTCCACGTGTTTGCAGCGGACATGCTTTTCTCCAATAGTTATGGTTACGTTTAGTACACGGCCCTGACTTTCATTCAGTCATTTGCCGTCGATGATGATTTGGCAACTCAAAACGGGAGGCGCAAGTCTAATTACTATAAAAATTATTGTTTTTAAATTATATATTCATTCTTGATATAAATATTTTCACTATATTGTTTGCTATTACTTATTTTTACTGACGTGATTTGTCCTGCGGAACCGTATATTCCTCAGTTATCTGGCTCGGCCCGCTCCAAATTTGGCGCGTTTTGTCTTCTGAGTGCAGTCATCAAGCCATAGTTTTTGGAGAAACCAAAAAAGATGCTTCGACTAAGCGCGCATCTCCCTATGGGCCGGAAACAGCGGCGTCTGATCCGGGCGGGAAGCGGACGTTGGTTGCCGGTTGAACAAAGGTCAGCTCAGCGGACTTTGCTGACATCGGGTCAATGACTGCTTTGCGATACTCAAAGCAAATGGGCCGGCTTCCATCTGTACAAGTTTCTCTCATACTCTGTCATTGATTGAGAAAGCCATCGCATGAAGTGTTTTGATGCTGGTCGAAATGTTCCGGGCAGCGTGACCAGATAATAGCCGATTTCAGGAATGGGATCGTCGAACAATGCTACGAGTGTCCCTGATTTCAATTCATCTGCAATAAACGCGGGTACCGTCGCACCAATACCGTCACCCCGGCGAATGCCGTCAAGCAGCATATTGCCCGGTAAGCGGATGACCTTTCGTTTGGTTTTCGGCGAAATGCCCACTTTTTCAAGCCACAAATCAAACTCGATCGAGGCGTGTTCCTGGAGCAATGGAAAGTCCAGAAGCTCGGAAGGGTCGGAGAACACTCGATCACCGATCAGGTCCCTCGAGGCGACAACCGTCAGACAGCCGGGTAGCAAAAGCTTCGATTGAAGCCCAGGCCAATGCCCGGTTCCATATCGGATCGCCAAATCAACGCCTCCGGGTTTCAGGTCGACCGCCTCGATCGTCGATTGGATCCTAAGCTCGATATTCGGGTTATTGTCCATGAAGTCGGATAGGCGGGGCATCAGGAAGGCGCTGGCAAACATTGGCGTGGCAGACACCAGAAGAGGTCTCACCGATTCTGCCTTTGACACATTCTCGGTTGAGGTGGCCATCGCGGCAAAGGCCTCAAGCAACCCCGAGCAAAGATACTCACCCTGCGTGGTCAATGAGATTCCGTGTTGCGTGCGGATGATGAGCCGCGTTCCGAGACGCCGCTCCAATCCGCGGATTTGTTGGCTGATCGCGGAATGCGTCACATTCAACGCCCTCGCGGCCTTGGTCAGATTTCGATGCTCAGCCGCGGCAGCAAAAGCCCTGAGCGATGTCAACGAGGGTAGCGTATGCCAATCCATACGTTAGATCATCTTACAACAAAGCTAAATTTACAACTACGACAAAACCCCGTTCCGTCGCATGCTTGGTCGGTAATGCGTTACCGGCTGATGGAGGAAAGAATGACGAAACTTGCTGTGCTGGGTCTCGGTTCCATGGGGTCTGCGTTGGCGCATTGTCTGCTCAAGAACGGTTACGAAGTCAGCGTCTGGAACCGCACGCCCGGCAAGTGCGAGGCGTTGGCAAATGCCGGTGCACAGGTATGCACCTCGGCGGACGAAGCTGTCGGCGCTAGCAACTTCGCAATCATCTGCATTAAGAGCCACAAGGAAACAGTGGCGTTGGTGCGAGGTTTGAGCACTTCCCTTGAGGGCAAGACCATCTGTGACATGAGCACTGGCGAAACATCCGATGCAGATGCGCTGGTTTCGATTCTTGGCGAGAGGGGCGCCAACTACATGTTAGGCATGATCAATGCCTATCCGTCCGGAGTTGGTAAGAAGGACACGACAATTCTGACAGTCGGAAGCGCCGGTGCATGGGAACAATACGGCGACATCATCCGAATCTTGGGTGGTAAATCGGCAAATGTCGGCGAGCAGCCATCTGCTTTGGCTGCGCTGTTCGCCGGACTGTTCACTGTGCGCCAGGGGTTCATGTTTGGGATGATCTATGGCGCGCTTGTCTGCAAGAAAGCCGGTATTCCGATGCAAGTTTATTCTGACCAGCTCCCTGCGACACTCAAATTGGTCAATGACTACCACGATCTGTTTGCCAGGACTGTTCCTACTGAAGACTACGACAATGCCGAAGCAACATTGAAGGTTTATGCTCTGGCGCAAAAAGATGCCTTGAAGACCTTTGGATCCCTAAATGCGCCGACAGCGTTTATGCAACTCATCTACGAGCAGACAAAGAGCGCTTGGGACAAAGGCTTCGGCGACAAGCAATTGACTGCCCTGGTTCAGTATATGGCGGACCAGTGATCTCAGCACCCGAAAATCATCTTTCGGGAAGGCCAGACTATTGCGGACACAAAGCAGCCATTGGTGGTGTCTCGTGGTGTCGAAGAAGGCCTCGATCAGGACCTTCGCTGCGTGTAGCACCTATATCTCCTTTGGATTGTGTGCGGTTGTTCGTAGTTCTGAACAGCAATGATGGCCGTGCGGACTTTGCTAGCTTTCGACTTACGAGTTGCAACCTTCCAGCCAAACATCGGAATTGCCATTTGGCAGGCACTCCCCCGCCAAGAGACGACGAATTCGATCCGTCCTTTCCTGAAGTGCCTGGTCGTCCGTTCCGAGGTTGTAGCGGCCCGGCGCAATGAGGACTGCAAGCAGGGATAAATACTCATCAGCTGCGATTGCGCCCGGTGGCGCGCCGTACATGGTTTCACTCATATTGTGAAATCCAGTGACCCAGCCGTCTGGTCCACGCCCCATTTCCAAAGTCGCAAGCCAGAGCACCAGGATCTGCTCTTTGTCGAGTTCATGCTCCAATCCGAGCGCATAACCCGTTTGTCTGATTTTGCCGATGCCAGGTGTAAAGTTCTTAAACCCGACACGCTTGGCCAGCGATTGGGT
>JGI12316J15310_10000380_pt3 | contig 20058 bp, 11 predicted proteins | sample MarCyaLeptolynsp_FD_15310 | JGI IMG/M metagenome (IMG submission 15310)
GGCGCCGAGCGAGCCGGCGGCGTCGCCCATCGCGCCCTGCACCAGGTTGGCGTAGGCGAACCAGACCGCGGCCGCCGCCGGTGCGGCGGCCAGCGCCCGGCGGTAGGCGCGGGCGGCGGTGGCTGGCGCGGCGCCCTCGGCCTCGTCGCGCAGCCGGGCGTCGAGCTCCAGCGCCGGCGCGTAGTCGGGGGCGGCCTCCAGGGCCCGGTCGACCAGGACGCGGGCGCCGGCGGCGTCGCCGGCCCGCAGCCGGTCGCGTGCCAGCAGGCCGTTGGCGACCGGGTTGTGCGGCTGCGCCTTCAGGATGGCCTCGCACAGCGCCGCGCCGTCGCCCGGCCGGCCGGCGTTGAAGTGGCGAATGGCGAGGCGGAGGGCGTCGGCGATCTGCATGGTGCCGGCAATGTACGGGGCGCGGGGTGTCACTTCAACGGGGCTGCGGCGGGTGGGAAAACCGGAGCGAAATCTTGTGCGTGAGGTGCTGGACAGTGCGGATCGCGGCGGCTATATACCGCGTCTCGCGCCCACGGCGCCGCCCAGGTAGCTCAGTTGGTAGAGCAGCGGATTGAAAATCCGCGTGTCGGTGGTTCGAATCCGCCCCTGGGCACCATCTTTTTTTAAGTACATAGCGGAATGTTCGGGGCGGGTCGGCAGCTTTTTGCCACAAGTCTATTGCCTCTCACTTCCGCAGAGTTCCGCCAGTTACCGGCGTATGCCGAACGTTCTTGTGACGAAGTCGTGGCGAGTTTCGTCACCGCGTGTCGTTCAATTGTCGTAGTTGCCCAAAGCGATCACGTTGTCGTTTCTCAGTTCAACGGTCCCCAGGCGGAGGGCGATCGTTGATCCGATCAACACCCATCCTGCCACTACATTCACGGCTGCACATACTTTGAGGAGGTCGCGGTTGGCGCCTATCGGCGACGCCCCGGCGCCGGCTGGAGCTACCCGGCACCGCTACCCGGAGCCGAGTCATCCGGGCCGATCAGTTCGTGTGAATGTTCGGCCTGATCGCGGCCGGCGAGCTGCGACTCCACGGCCGGACCGAATTGGAACCGGCCGCCGGCCTTCCGATAGGTGCTGTCGCTCACCGCGATCCCGGAGCCGAACTGCTTGGCAGCCTTCTCCAGGCGCGCCGCCACATTGACGGTGTCGCCGATGACCGTGAACGACCGGTTGCCCTCGGGCCCGAAGGTGCCGACCACCATTGGGCCGGTGGCGATCCCGATCTTCACGTCGAGCCCGTCTCCGCTCGGGCGGCGGATTCCCTGGCCTTCGGCCCAGTCCCGGACCAGGGCCATCGCCCGCTTCTGCTCCAGTGCGGCGGCACACGCGCGGACCTCAGGCGGCTCGGTCGCGTCGTCGAACGGCCCGCCCCAGAGCGACATCACGGAATCGCCAATGAACTTGTCGATCAAGCCGCCGTGGCTGCGCACCGGGTCGGTCATAGCATCGAAGTAAGTGTTGAGCAGATCGACCAGGCGAGCAGCCTCGAGCTGTTCGGCGAGCCCGGTGAACCCGACGATGTCGGAGAACATCACGGTCATCACCCGGCGCTCCTGCAGGGATTCGAGACCTTCGTCCAGGTTCAGCAGGCGGCCCACCACCCGTGGGTCGACGTACTGCCCGAACAGCCGCTCGGCATGCTGTCGCTTTCGAGCCTCGGTTACATCTGTCATGACCACGATGACGCCGGCGGATTCCGAGCCGCGATCGTCGGACGGCAGGAACGTCGTGTTGACCACAAGCGACCGCAGCCTGCCATCAATCTCCAGGTCGAGGGAAGCGGACTGTGTGATTCGGGCGTTGTAGACCGCGTCTAGAACCAAGTCGCTGAACTCGTCGAACCCGGGACTGGCGATAAAGGCCGGCCCGAAGTTCTGGCCGATTAGCTCGTCGGCCGCGATTCCGAGAAGGTTGGAGGCGGCCTGATTGAACACCTTGATCCGTCCGGCGCGATCGAGCGTCATGACCCCGTCGGCCATATTCTCGAGGATGTTGCCGTAGAAGGTTTCCGTCCAGTCCGCCATCAGCCGTACGTCATCGCCACGGACATCTATCGTGCTTTGCCTGGGTCTGTCGAACAATCCCAATCGCAGCGCGCCGACAGCGGCCGCCGGTCCAACTGCTTTGTCCATACAGAGCCTCTTGGAGCGGGTCCCAGGATGGATACCTACGGCCACCTGTTCCCACGCGACACCGGCGAGCAGCGAGCCCAGGTGCTGGCTCTGGAGGACGCGCAGGGGCCCTAGGACTTGGCGGATTGGTTGGCGAGTTTGTGGCGAGATTGCAAAAAACCGTAAGGATTATCACGCGAAAAAACCGTTCAAAAATCCGCGTGTCGGTGGTTCGAATCCGCCCCTGGGCACCATTTCCCCTTCTCCCGGCGTTACATAGCGCGGCCAAAATCGAAAAATCGGCAAGAGCGGTTGCCCATTGTGGCGCCTGCCGACCGCGACGCCTTTGGCGGTGGCGCAGATGGAGAGGACGCGGCCGTCCCAGGCGCGGCGCTGACCGTCGTCCCGGGTATGGGCCACGCCGGTTCGCTCAATCCGTGGCATGGGGATCGGTGCGGTCGCCGCCCTCCGGAGCGATCCGCGGGATGCGGATGACGAAAAGCGTGCCGTTCGCCGCCGATGGTCTGACGGCGATGCGCCCGCCCAGCAGGCCGGTGACGATGTTGAAGACGATGCTGAGACCGAGACCGGTGCCGCCGGCGCCGATCTTGGTGGTGAAGAACGGCTCGAAGATCCGTGGCGCGATCGCCTCGTCGATGCCGGACCCGTCATCCGCCACGGTGATCTCGATGATGTCGCCTGAATCCAGCCGGGCCCCGATCGCGATGTGGCCGGCATCGCGTCCCTCGAACCCGTGCAGCCAGGCGTTCTGGATCAGGTTGGTGATGACCTGTCCGAGCGGGCCGGGATAGCCGACCAGCTCCAGGCCGTCGGGAACGCCGATCTCGATCGACACGTTGGACCCGACCATGGTCGGGGCGATCGCCTCGACATTCGACGCGATCACCTCTTTCAGAAAGAACGGGCGCATGGTGTCGTTGGTGCGATCGGCGGCGACCTGCTTGAAGCGCTGAACCAGGTCGACCGACCGCTCAAGCCCGGTGCTGGCGATCCGCAGGCCGGTCTGGATCCGCGGGATGACCTCGTCCTCCATTTCCGCCCTGCTCACGCTGTCCGGCGCGGCGCGGAGGGCGGCGACGCGGGTCTCAAGCGACGACAGCACGGTCCTGGCGGCGCCGAGGGGAGTGTTGAGCTCGTGGGCCACGCCGGCGACAAGGCGACCCAGGGAGGCCATCTTCTCCGTCTCCTCGAGATGGTCCTGGACCTGTCGGATCTCGGTCAGATCGGTGGACCCGCAGCGCATGCCGACGGCGACACCGTCACGCAGGATCGGCGAGCCGCTGGTCCGCATGTAGCGATGCCCGTCCCCGACCCGCATCCAGTAGCGCAGCTCCCGCACCGGCTCGAAGGTGGACAGCGCGCGGACGGCCTCCTGCCAGTGGGCGCGCTCGGCGGGGCCGACCACCTCGACATCGGGTCCGGTCTCGTCGTAGCCGGTGCCGATCACCCGGTCCGACGGCAGCCCCGTGACCCGTTCGAACCCGGGGGAGCAGGAGATGATCTTGAGGTCGCGGTCGAGCTCGAAGAACCAGTCGCTCGACGCCTCGGCGACGGCGCGATAGCGCTCCTCGCTCTCCTGCAGCGCCTTGGTGCGCATGGCCACGAGATCCTCGAGGCCCTCGTTCGCCTTCTCGAGCGCCCGTTGCGCGTCCTTGAGTTCGCTGACATCGCTGGCCAGGGTGCCGATCGCCGTCAGGGTCCCGGAGTCGTCGCGGATCGGGAAGGTCACGACCTCATAGTCCCGGGCGACCCCGTCGACGTCGCGCAGGACGTGCAGGGTCTTTCGCGCGGTGTCCGCGTCCGCCGCGGCCCTGTCCGGCGCGGCCTCGTCCGGTGGGGTCTTGTCCGGTGGGGTCTTGTCCGGGCCCGCCAGCCCGAGCACCGGCGCGAACAGGTTCGCGTCCAGATCGCCGCTCTGCCACGCCGCGAATTTCCGGCGCATGCCGGCATTCGCGAGCAGGAGCTCGCCGTTCGGATCCCTCACGGCGATGTCGATCGAGGCATGCTCGATCACGTTGGCCAGCAGGGTCCGCGCCTGCTCGCGCTCCGCCTCCAGCCGGACCTGCTCGGTGATGTCACGGTTGATGCCGTAGCGCTCGCAGACGTTGCCATCCTCATCGAACCGGGGAAGCATCCTGTACGCCAGCCATCTCTCCTGGCCCGGGACGTTCGGGCGGAACCGGACCCGGCCGATCGCCACCTCTCCCCGTTCGAAGGCGCGGGCCGCGTCGCGCCGCAGGGCCGCCAGTTCCTCGGCGTCGAAGTACTCGCCGTACTCCTCGATCGGCATCGACAGGCTGCCATCGCGGGCCCGAACGTCCAGCAGCCGCGACAGCTCCGGCGAGACGTGGACCATGCCGGCGGCCACGTCGATCCTGACGGCGCCCAGCAGGGCGATCTCCTGGGCCTCGGAAAGGCGCTCGGTTCTCTCCTCCAACTGCCGGCGCGCCTGATACAGGTCCGAGATGTCCTGAACGAAGGTGAGGCTCTGGGGCGTGCCGTCCCGGTCGTCGGTGACCGATCCGTGGGCGCGGATACGGACCCGGCGGGACCGGCCGCTGGGCAGGGTGAGATCGAACTCGCGATCGCCGGAGGCGCCGGGCAGCGCTGTGCCGTCCGGTTTGTCGTCGCCTGGGGCGCCGCCAGAACCGCCGCCAGAACCGCGGAGCCGCTCGGCGATGGCGGACTGCGCGATCACCGTCTCCGCCGGGAGCTCGAGCAGGCGCGCCGCGCCGGGCGACAGTTGGACGGTGCCGCGGTCCGCGTCTTCGAGCCAGTGGCCGATATCGCCGACCTCCTCGGCCCGCAGCAACTGATCACGGCGGTGCTGCGCCTCCAGCGAGGTGCGGGCGTATTCGGTGACGTCCTGCACGATCATCATGAGGCCCCGACGCTGACCCTCATCGTCGGACCGGCTCTCAAGCTGGTAATGGAGATATCTGGGCGCCCCCGACGCGGTATCGAACCAGGCCTGTCCTTCGAAGCTCCGACCGGACGCGAAGGCGGTGGCCGCCCGTTCCGCCCACGCCTCGATGTCCGGGCTGTCGCCCAGTGAGCGGACCAGGTCGCCGATCCCCCGGCCCGGGCTCGGGTCATCGTTCGTCAGCTCGAGGATCTGCATGGCGGTGTCGGACACGATGGTCCGGCCGGACTCCAGGTCGGCGTACACGTGGCCGATGCGGCCGACACTCTGCGCCAGGCTGAGCAGCGCCTCCTGCTCGGCCAGAACCTGGGCACTGGCGGCAACCGATCGGAGGCTCGCCAGGACGGCGCGGCTCAGGGATCCGATTTCGTCGGATCGTGCGGTCAGGTCGTCCGGCAACGTCACGGTCGACAGGGAGACGTCGCCGACCTGTTGCGACAGGGCCGGCGCGCGGGCGAGGCGCGCCAGCGGACGGGCGGCGAGGACGTATCCGACGACGATCGTGGCGAAGGTGAAGCAGACCACCAGCAGCAGGGAGGAATCGACGACCGCCTTCAGTTCCCGATCGATCCGCGCCTTCAGGAACTCGGTTGAGCCGACGACCGTGAGCGTTCCCAGGATCTGGTCGGGGCGCGTCGGGTGCATGATGTCCTGCACCGCGACAACCGGGGCTTTCGGGATCAGGAACGCATGGAAAAACGGAACGTCGTTCCTCTGGTCCCGCAGCAGCGCGGCGATGTCCAGATGCCCGGCCCCGAGGTCGGCGAGGCGGTCGTTGCCCTTGGAGATCCGAATGACGCCGACCATGTCGGCAAGCCGGACCAGGCTCGTGGCCTCCTGGGCGAGCAGGCCGTCGACGATCAGCTCGGCGCCTCTGTCGTCGAGGTCCCACAGGACATGACCGGCCGGCAGGCTGACGGCCGACACCGATCGCGAGATGTAGCGGCGAAGGTCGTCGACCGCCGCGTCGCCGATGATCGAAACGCGGTAGGCCGTGATCGTGAGGACCATGACGAGGGCCAGGATGACGGAGGCAATCGCCAGCCGAACGGAGATCCCGACGACGGGTCTGCCGCGGAGGCGCCCGCCGCGGAGCGTCTCAATCGATCGCCGCGATCTGGTCCCAGGCATCTCGCAGCCTCTCCCCGTGCTCGTGTGACGCGCTGAACAGGATGAAGTACTGAGTTTCGTGGATCGGCCCCGCCGACGCAAAGTCATCGATCCGTCCCGCGCCCAGGGCCGCCGGCACTTCCTGGTCCGCGACCAGCCGGTTCTCCAGCAGGATATCCGCGCGTCCGACGTCGAGATATCGCCAGGCGAGGGCCGAGCCGGCGACGGCGTGATAGTCGATACCGATCCGTCGCACGGTCTCCTCGTACCAGTAGGATGTCACGCCGACCATCGACAGGCCGGCCGCCTGGACATCCTCGAAGGACGCGACGGTCAACCCGGACGGGAACCGGTCCTTGCGGTAGAAGAAGAAACCGAGCTCCGTCGCGAGCGGGACCCGCGAATAAAGAAAGGCCGCGCGCCGCTCCGGCGTCGATGCCCAGGGAAACGTGGCTACGGCGTCCCCGGCGCGGGTCAACTCGAACGCGCGCTTCCACGGCATGAACTCGAAGACGGCGTCGATGCCAGCCCGGGCGAACACCTCCGCCACGCGCTTGGTGTGATTGCCAAGATCCGGGCGCGACCGCGTGACGAAGGGCGCCCATTCCCCGACCACGAAGGTGACCTGTTCCGCCGATGCGGGGCCAGCGCGCAGGACGCCGGCCAGGCCGAGCAGGACCAGGGCGACCGAGGCGAGGCACATCTGACGGAAGCGATCGCGCGGCTTCCGGGGCCGGGTCGGCTGCTCGTGCTCGGCTGCGGCCGAGGGCTCCGCGTCGTGCGGTCCGCCCGCCCGCCGGGCCAGGATTTTCTCGACGGCCAAAGGCAGTTCCCGAACGACGTCGTTCTTGTCGATCGCGCGCACCGCCCCGAGATGGCGGACGGCGCGGGCGTACACGCTGTCCCGGCCGGTGATCTGGCCGGATACCACGATCACCGGCGGCCGCACCGGCATCTGGCGCACGTCCGCCAGCATCTCGATGCCATCGCGGACCGGCATGAAAAGGTCGGTGACCACCAGGTCGACCCGCGACCCGCGCAGCACCTCGAGCGCGGACTCGCCGTTTTCGGCCTCCAAGATGGCGTGACCTGCGCGTTCCAGCAGCAGGACAAGAAGGGTGCGGTATGACGGATCGTCGTCGACGATCAGGATGGTGGCCATGGTGGGGTCCAAGAGGCGGTCCGAAGTGGAAGTAGGCGGTCCGAAGAGGAAGTCCGGCCAGTCTCGACGGCGACGCCGCCACCGGCAAGCCGCGCTACTCGAATGATCCCCTGCCTATCCGCCCGGGCAGGGCGCCGGCTAGCCTTTCGGATAGGGCGCCGGCACGGCCTACGCGGCGCGCCCACCGGGAAGTTGTCGAGTACACCATGAATTGATAATTCAGAATTCGATCACATGCATAGAAAGTTGCGCGGCGCCAATACAAGCCACCAGGATTTGAAATCGTTCTTCACTTGATGACAAAACGCTCTGTCAGCTTGTAAAACCATGGAGTTCTACTGCGGGTGGACAGAACGGATGAGAGCGCGGGCCGCGGACGCGGAGAGTGGCAATGTCGACCCGGAGACCCAGGACCGGCACCCGAGACCGTCCTCGACCGTGTCGGATTCCTGGCATGTTCTCTGCGTCGACGATGACCGTCTCGTCCATGCCTCCACCGAGTTTCTGCTCGACCGCATGGAGTTCCTCGGGCGACGGGTGGTTCTCGAGACCGCCGTCTCGGCGGCCGAAGCCCTCGTCCGTCTGAAGGACGGCCCGGAAGCCGCCGTGATCCTGCTCGATGTGGTGATGGAGCGCTCGGACGCGGGTCTCCGGCTCGTCGAACAGCTTCGTGAGGACCTCGGCAACACCGCGACGCAGATCATCATCCGCACCGGGCAACCCGGGTACGCGCCGGAGCGCACGGTCGTCGACCGGTTCGCCATCAACGACTACATCGACAAGTCCCGCAGCGACGATGTCCGGTTGCTGACCGCCATCAAGCTGGCGATCCGCGCCTATTCCCAGATCGTCGCGCTGCGCGACGCCGAGGCCCGGCAGTCGGGCGAGCTGGCGCGCCGGGGGGCGATCCTGAAGCTCATCGCCGATCCGCTCCTCGTGGTCGACGCGGATGGCCGGCTCGATCTGGCGTCCGAGGCCGTCCGCGAGGTGCTCGGATACAACCCCGAGGAACTCGCGGGCTCGCCGTTCCTGGACCTCTTCAGCGCCGAGGACCGGGACTCGCTTTCCGGAGCCTGGTCCAGCGCCCGCCTGCCGGTCCGTGCGCCCTTCCGGCGTGACCGGGTCCGGGTGCGCGCCAAAGACGGGTCCTGGCGCACCATGAGTGTCGCCGGCCGATCCTCCGACAACACCCCCGGCCTGGCCGGCGCCGTCTTCGTGCTGCGGGACATGACCGATCTGACGCTGTCCGAGGCCGAGGCCCGGCGCACCCAGAAGCTGCAGGCGATCGGCCGGCTCGCCGGCGGGATCGCTCACGATTTCAACAATCTTCTCGGCGCCATCAACGGGTTCGCGACGCTGGTCGACATGGACGCGTCGAGCGGCGAGGACGTGCGCGGTTTCGCCCGTCGCATCCTCGACGCGTGTGAACGGGGGCGCGACCTGGTGGGCCAGATCCTGTCCTTCGCCCGGGCCGAGGACACGGTTCTGGAGATCATCGACCTGACCGAGGCCGTCTCCGGCGCCCTCGACATCGTGCGGACGAGCCTGGGCAGCGGGGTCACCTTCGAGACCTCCCTGATCGACGACCGCGTCCACGTCGTCGGCAACCGCACGCAGATCACGCAACTGCTCCTCAACCTGAGCACCAACGCCCGCGATGCCGTCCAGCGGACCCGGGGGCGGGTCGAGTTCTCGATGGTCCTCGGCGATGCCAGCCATTGGACGAAAGCCCTGCCGGACGGCTATGTCGAGACCCGCTCGGGCTCGATCAAGCGCGATACCCCCTATGTCTTCCTGACGATCCGGGACAACGGGACGGGGATTGCGCCGCACGCGCTGGAGCGCCTGTTCGAGCCATTCTTCACCACCAAACCCTCCGGCCGCGGAACCGGGCTGGGGCTGTCCGTCGTGCACCGGATCGTGCGGGCCTGTCGCGGGGCGTTGCGGGTTGCCAGTCGTGAAGGCCACGGATCCATCGTCGACGTGGCGCTGCCCGTGGTCGACGGCTCCGGCACGGCGCCGAGCCTGCGGGTGGACGAGGGAACGGTGGTCGACCCGGGGGACATCAACATCCTGGTCGTCGATGACGACCTGGACCTTGCCGAGGGGCTGTCGATGATCCTGGCCCGGCGGGGGTATCGGGTTCGGCACGCCCAGGACCCGTCCGAGGCGCTCGCGGCGCTGACCGAGGGCCATGAACTGTTCGACGTGGTGATCACCGACGAGAGCATGCCGGGTATGCTGGGCACCGAGCTGATCGACCGGGCCCGGCAGTTCGACGTCCCGTCCGAGTTCATCATCTACTCCGGCTACGGCACCGCCCTCGCGGGTAAGCGCCCGGCCGATATCGGCGCCTTGCGGATCTTGCGAAAGCCGGCCCGGCTGGCGGAGATCGAGGGCGCCATTCGCGATGCGGTCGTCGGCCGGACCGGGCCGTGAGCGCAAGGACCGCCCCGCACGCTGTCGGAAACCCTCCGATGCGCGGGATGACCGGCAGAACGGGAGTCCGTCATGGATCTTCTTCTCATTGACGACCACAGCATGGTCGGGGAAGCGTTGGGCAAATCCCTGGCGGCGACGGGCCAATTCGCCACCACTCACGTCGTCACCAGCGTGGAGGAGGCGCTCGCGCGGTTCGCGGACGGCGCCCGGCATGACTTCATTCTCGTCGACTGGCACCTGCCCGGGCTGCATGGGGAGGCGGCGATCACCGCGCTGCTGCGCGTGGCGCCGAACGCGCGCATCGCGGTGTGCAGCGGCGAAGGCAATCCGGGGATCGCCACGACCTCCCTCGCCGTCGGGGCCCATGGTTTCCTGCCGAAGACGATGAGCGTCCGCCAGCTTGCCGGTGCCATCCAGCTCATCATGAGCGGGGCGGTCTACGTGCCCCCGGACATCCTCGCCAACGCCACCCGACGTCCGGACACGGATCTGAGCGACCGGGAACTCGAGGTCGTCCGGGGCGTGGCCCTCGGCCGGTCCAACAAGGAACTGGCCCGCGAGCTCGACCTGGCGGAGGTCACGATCAAGCTGCATCTGCGCACCGCGATGAAGAAGCTCGGCGTCACCAACCGGACGCAGGCGGCGATGCGGGCGCGCGACATCGGCCTGGTCTGACCGGGCCGCCGATCGCGTCTTTATCCGTCTGCCGGCCTGACTATACGCCAGGTTAGTCCGCGGCATCGAAAGTATAGATGGCGCTATCCAAAGATTAGCCAGCGCGATGCGTCACGGGATGATTTGGCTCACGGTTTTCTCTTTTGGGGTGTGGGTGAGTCGCGGGATTGATTCCGGTAACTCCTCGGGATAGGAAATTTTATAAACAAAATCAGTATTTTATTCGTCTTCTTGGAGAGCCAAACTGATGTACGAGGTGGGTCGGCAATGGTTCTTGTTTGAGAAAATATCGTATTTTACGGGAAATCCCGAATGGATATCGATCCGAGCCTCGTTCAGCAATTTCGAAGCATTGAAAGTGTGATGGGGGCCATTTCGACTGATCGTTTACTTGCGTATTAATATATTTTTTACGTCGTCGACCCAGGGTGCCGGCGTCCGGTCGGAAGCGCCGATCGACATCGCCCTGCAATCCCTTGGCGCATCGCCCGCGCCTATCGCCCTTAGGAGATCGACATGAGAACCACCACCCTCGCTGCCGCGTTCGGCCTCGCCGCCATCGCCGTCAGCCTGTTCGCGCTGCCGGCGTCGGCGATGGACTGCCCCAAGGACGGAACCGTGACCGCCGGTGCCACGGACTATCGTCCGTTCCAGATCATCGAGGACGGCAAGGTCCGCGGCGCCGACGTGGACATCCTGAACGCGATCATGGCCGATCTCGGCTGCACGATCGAATTCCAGGACCTGCCCTGGTCGCGTCACCTCAAGGGGATCGAGGCCGGCACCGTGGATATCGCGAGCTCCTCCGCCAAGGCTCCGGAGCGCGAGGCGTTCGCGGTCTGGTCAGACATCTATCACGACGGTCGCTCCACCCTGTTCGTCGGTCCGGAGAACGCCGGCAAACACCCCACGCTGCGCGCGTTCTTCGAAGCCGGGCTCACCCTCGGCGTCATTCGCGACTACGCCTATGGTGGCGAGTTCGCGGCGCTGCAGGATGAATTCAAGGACCAGATCGAGATCGCCAACTCCCTGGAGTCCAACCTGCAGAAAGTGGCGCGCGGCCGGATCGACGGCACGATCGGCGAGGCCTATGTCGTCGGCGACGGGATCAACCGGCTGGCGCTCAAGGACTCCGTGATCATGACCGACACGATCGTCTCCACCTCGCCGTTCTACGTGATGTTCAGCAAGAAGAGCGTCTCACCGGCCTTTCTCGAGGCCTTCAACGCCAGCCTGGCGAAACTCAAGGCCAACGGAGAGATCGACCGGATCCTCAAGTCCTATCTCTGAGCGCTCCACCCCCATGGCGAGCCCGCGCACGCCCCGTGTGCGGGCTTGTGGAGCCTGACCCGCCCGAGCAGTCGCTCCCGGCCGGCATCCAGCCGGCCGTTCGCGTTTCGGGCCCCGGAAACGCGCCCCGTTTCGGGCCCGGTTTCGCGCCCCGTCTCGGGCGGCCCTGACCGTTCGGGCCGTCGCCGCCGGTGCCAACGGGATCCCCTGACCTATTCGGACAGATAGTCGGTCGGCGCGGAAGCATACCCGGTCGTGTGGTTCCGCCGACCGCTCTCTATACCCGATCCGCAGACGCTGGGCGCGCAGATGACGGATGCGCGGCACGGCTTGCCCTCGAACCACGAACCGTCACCCAACCGACGAGGCGAGCGATGGAAATCAAGACGAAGGTAATGGTCGCGGCGATGATTCCGCTGCTGGTGATTCTCGCGGCGACCGGGATCTATCAGTACGTCACGGTCAACGCCATCTTGATCGGCCATTTCGAGGGGCAGTCCGAGCTCCTCGAGCACAGCGCCGAGCACGAGATCAAGCACATGACCGTCGCCGGCGAGCAATTGTCGGCGGCGCATGTGAGCGCCGGCGACCGGTTGGTGGCCCAGGTCGAGCGTGCCGCCGACCGGGAGATCGCGCTTCTGGACGGGGCCCGGACCCGGTTCGTCGATGCCGTGATGACGCTGGCCACGCCGGCCATCGCCACGCCGCTGTGGGATGTCGATACCGACGCCGTGCAGTCGATCACCGACGGCCTCGTGGGGTTGCCGGACATCGACGCTGTGACGGTGTTTGAAGGTGACCAGGTCTTCGCCCAGTCCGGAACGGCAACGTCCGGCCCCACCATCGAACGGGACATCACCGCGCGCGGCAAGTCCATCGGTCGCTTGGTCCTGTCGCTCAACACCGAGGCCGTGGAGCTGGCCCGGGCCGATGCCCGCCAGCGCACCGACGAGGCGCGCGCGGCCGTGGCCAAGCGGGTCCGCGATTCCCAGGCCAAGATCGACGGTAAACTCGGCGAGGTCGAGGCCGACACGCTGGCCGCCCTGCAGGAGGCGGAGGCGTCGGCCAAGGAGCATCTCGCGAGCCAGCAATCCACCTCGGTGATCAGCGCGGTCATCGTCACGCTGCTGGCGGTCTCCGGCGTCGTCATCGCTCTGCACTTCGCCCTCGACACCGTGGTCAAGCCGCTTAGTCGCATGACCGAGGTCATGAACGCGGCGGCCGATGGCGAGGCCGTTGAGATCGAGTTTCTCGACCGCGCCGACGCCATCGGCCGTCAGGCCCGGGCGCTGGAGACGTTCGTCACGGCCATGCGACGGGGTCGGGAACTGGAGGCCGAGAAGGCCGAGGCCGATCGCCGCGCCGCGGCGGCGGGCGCCGAGCAACGGCTCCAGATGGCGGCGGAGTTCGAGCGCGAAGTGGCGCATGTCATCGACAAGGTGAAGAACAGCGTGGCGCACATGGTGGCCTCGACCGACACCCTGGGGTCCAGCGCGCGCAATAACACCTCGATGGCGACCGAAGCCCGGTCGACCGGGGAAGCCGTGGGCGCGTCGGTCAGCACCGTCGCGGCCGCCGTCGAGGAACTCTCCGCCTCGATCGGCGAGATCAACCGGTCGACCGACGAGACCCGCCAGAAGATGGATCGGGCGGACGTCATGGCGCGCCACAGCGTGGACTCCGTGCTCGGCCTCGTGGCGTCGGTCGATCGGATCGGCACCGTCGTGGACATGATTTCCGGCATCGCCGAACAGACCAACTTGCTGGCCCTGAACGCGACCATCGAGGCGGCCCGGGCCGGTGAGGCCGGCCGCGGCTTCTCGGTGGTGGCCAACGAGGTCAAGAGCCTCGCGACGCAGACCGCCCAGGCGACCGACGAGATCAAGGAGCAGGCGCTCGGCATTCAGACCTCGACCAGCGCCGCCGCCGATCAGATCCGCGCCGTGGCCGACCTCATGGTCGATGCCAACTCGGCCATCAACGCCATCGCGTCGAACGTGTCCGAGCAGTCGATCGCGACCGACGAGATCAGCCAGTCCGTTTCCGATACGTCGCGCGGCGCCAACGACCTGACGAGCTTCACGGTCAGCGTCGAAACCGAGGCGCTGGCCGCCGGTGAAGCGTCGACGGAGGTGACCCGCGGTCTCACCGACCTGGAGGCCGAGATGGCGGCGCTCGACGGCGCGATCGACCAGTTCCTGGCGACCCTGCGGGGCCCCCGGGCCGACGCCGCCGCCGACGCCGCTGCCGCGTAGCCGGGGCGACGACGGTGCGGTCCGACCGCCCGGCCCCGGCCCAGTCTTCGTGAGAGAGAGAGAGAACGCCCCGCATGTCTGCCAATCAAGTCCCGACGGTTCTGGTGATCGACGACGATCCGATCTTCCGGGCCTTTCTGACCACCCTGCTGCGAAGCGCCGGCCTCGACGTGCGCGAAGCGGAGGATGGCGCGCGGGGCGAACGGGTCCTGGCGCATCACGACGTCAGTCTCATCGTCACCGACCTGGTGATGCCCAACAAGGACGGGATCGAGGTCGTCCGCGAACTGCTCGACAGCGCGAGCGAGATCCCGATCGTCGTGCTGTCGGGCTGGGTGATCGACGAAGACTGCCAGTACGGCAAGCTCGTCCGGCTGCTGGGGGCGAGCGCGTCGCTGTCGAAATTCGACGCCGCGACGACCATCCTGCCCATGATCCGCGCACTGCTGCCGGACTGGACCCCGACGGACACGTCAGGCTAGGCGCCGGCGCGCGTGGACCGGGGGGCGCCTGGGATCAGGCCCCATGACCATCAGGCCACGAGGGCAGCGATGGGGACGGCCGCGAGGAAGGTGCGAGCGCGTTCGTCAGAGCGAGTGGCGACCCGCCATAACCATCTATCCACGATTATTGACCTCCTAGGTATAGGGTCAACATCCCACACAACCCTCAAAACGGGAATTCCATTCGATGGGTGCTTATCCTAGGGTACGGTGAGTCGCATACAGTGTGACCGGGTGCTCCGCCGCCTCTCCCGCGAACTGTCAGGAATCTGGAAACCCGATGCAGGTACCGGCGGAAGCTGCTCGTATCCTGAGGCGAATCCATGTCAGTCAAAAGTTTGACATAAGCGACATAGATCGCTTGATCGTACTTTACATAGAGCAACCTCGGTTCGTTCTTTCTATTGTCGCACGCGCCATTTTATTTGGTCGCGTTTCGACCAGGGCGCTGAATTTCACCACTAGCTACTTGACGGCTCGCACAGACGATAAGTCTCGCACTCTCGTATTCGCTCTTCTGCGCTTTTGTTTGAAATTGAGTAAAAATAAAAATCCAGATTATCCAGAACGAATAGTCTCCAACAAAAAATTAGAACACCTCATTAATCAGATGCTTGATCACGTATTTGATGGGTCTAAAGAATTTCCTTTGTTGAATGTAATCGCTGGTGACTTCGTAGGCTTAACTTGGGTGCTTCGGGAGCTCTGCGCCTATTTAAATGCCTTGGGGCAGAACGGGATGACCACGAAGTTGTTGGAGATTTGGGCGGATTGGGAGAACGCTCTCCGCGATCGAGCGGACACTCTTGCCTTGGCCCAGACGTTCTATGAGGACATCGGTCATTCGGTAATACTGCAATCGCTGCGACTGGCGCAAAAGCAAGGGATGCTGATCGACAGAAAAATGACCGTTTCTCCGGGGATCAAGCCCCACAACGATGGGTTATGCCGGATGTTGGCGCCAGAATACTCAAGCCCATCGCCCGGTTCTCATTTTGAGCAGATCTCCGGGTACAAGCCCTACCGCCTCAGCGACGGTCGGGTCATCGGAGTCGCCGAGCTGATTTCTGAAACACTCGACCGGCACTTCAAGGCGGGTGGCGGTCCGGCGCTCCCTCTAGACGAGCGCATTCGCACGACGGCGGAATCAGTTCTTCGGGACGCCGGACTCCGTCTGCAAGAGCCGTTCGTGACACTCCATGTCAGGGAAGCGGGATTCGCGCCGAGTTCGGCGCGAGCCACACAAACCCGCAACGCCGACATTCTCGCTTACGTCCGAGCAATCAGACTGTTGGTGAAATCGGGCTATCGTGTCGTTCGGATGGGGGACCGGACGATGCGGCAGCTTCCGGAAATGAGCGGAGTTCTGGACTATCCGTTCTCGATCGCCAAATCCGAAGAGGCGGATCTTTACTTGGTCTCGAAATGCGCATTTCACGTGGGCACGTCATCCGGCCTGTCCTTGATGCCGTTACTCTTCGACCGACCCGTCTTGTTCACGAACTGGATGCCCATCGGCGACGAGGTCTGGTCCAGGCGCACCCTGTTTCTCACGAAGAAGATCCGCGCGCTCTCGGGGCAGTTCATGCCTGTCGACGACGTCCGCGCCCACTTCCCATCTCTCTATCGCCCTGAACATATGGTCGCGGCGGGTTTCTACCCGATAGACAACACGCCGGAAGAACTGGTCGGCGCGGTGTCTCAGATGATCGCGTTCGTGAATGGTGGCGGCATCCATCAGTGCTGCAGCGGGCCTGTCGATGTCAGTGTTTCGAACTGACCGTGCGCCTCGCGTTTCCGCGATGCTGATCGAGGCGACAGATGATCAGTGCCCCGCGATCGCCTCTGTCGCGCTTCGGACCGGCAGACCCTGATCCGCGACGCCGTGCACGATCTTTTTGTTCGCCTACTGCGTGTTGGGAATTATTTGCTATACCCGTTTATGGTTTCTCGGCCGCCCGGTTGCCGACGCGGCGGCGGGGAGACTAGGCTGCGCCGGCAGCCGGGTGGGGACCGGGCATGCCACAGGAGCAGAGGCGGATGCAGACGCGATTGGACGCCTTGGTTGCAGAAACCGGCGACGGCGGCCCCGGCGCGGGAGCGGCGTTCGCCTTCCGCTTCGCCGGCGCCGGCGACCTGGAGCCGCTGCTCGCCCTCGACACCGCGTCCTGGGATCCGCCGCTGCGCTTCGGGCGCGACCGCCTCGCCGCCCGGCTGAGCCACAACCCGCAGGGGTGCCTGGTGCTGGATAGCGGCGGGCGGGTCGGCGCGGCCGTGTTCTTCCGCACCGCCGTCGACGCCGAGGCCGTGCGCGCCACCCCCGTCCAGACGGCCATCGACGGGCCGCCCGGCGCGGCGGGCGACACCGCGTTCCAGCTGCTCGCCCTGGTCACCGACCCCGCGACCCCGGCCGGCCTCGGCGCCGCCTTGTTGAACCACGTGGTCGACCGGGCCTCGGCCATGGCCGGGATCGCCACGGTGCTCGGCATCACCCGCTTCGCCGCCTATGACGCCGCGCGCGACGGCGGCATCGAGGCCTATGCCGCGCGGACCGATGCCGATGGCGCGCCGGTCGATCCGGTGCCGCGCTTCCACGTCGCCCAGGGCGCGGTGATCGAAGGGCTGCTGCCCGGCATCCGTCCGGAGGACGCCGCCAATCTCGGCCACGGGCTGCTGATCCGCTACCCGCTGCGCCGAGGGACGAGCTTGGGGCAAAACCCGGGGGAGAGGCCGGCGCCCGCGGCCGCGCAGCTCACCGGCGCCAAGGCGGCGGCGCGGGTGCGGGACGCGGTGCGGGCGCTGATGCCCGATGGCGGGGCCGCCTACGACCCCGCGCTGACGGTGGGCGAACTGGGCCTCGACTCCCTGGCGCTCGGCGACCTGCGCCGGGCGCTGTCGGCGCGGCTCGGCCGGCCGCTCGCCACCAGCTTCTTCTTCCGCTGCCCGACCCCGGCGGCGATGATCGCCGCCCTGAGCGCCCCGCTGGGCGCCATCCAGCCCGAGACCCCGCCCGAGACCCAACTCGAGGCGCCGCGCGCGCCGGGTCCGACGCCCGGCCCGGGACCGGTGGCGCCTACGGCCCGGACCGCCCCGTGGGAGCCGATCGCCATCGTCGGCCATGCCGTGCGCCTGCCGGCGGGCGGCGACACCCCGGAGGCGTTCATGGACGCGCTCCTGGCCGGCCGCGACGGCATTCGCCGGGTGCCGCAGGACCGCTGGGACGCCGAGGCGCTGACCGCGCCGGAGCCGGGGACCCTCGGCCTGATGGACAGCGATCGGGGCGGGTTCCTCGACCGGGTCGACCTGTTCGATCCCGCCTTCTTCGGCCTGTCGAAACGGGAGGCCGCCCGCCTCGACCCGCAGCATCGCCTGCTGCTGGAGGTCGCGTGGGAGGCGTTGGAGCGGGCCGGGATCAACCCGCGCGGGCTGGCCGGCGGCGAGGCCGGGGTGTTCGTCGGCCAGTTCTTGCACGATTACGAGATCCTGCTGGCCAGGACGCCGGGTGCGCCGGCGCCCACCCTCGCCAGCGCCACCGGCAACGCGGCGTCAACCGCCGTCGGCCGGCTGTCCTACCTGCTCGACATCCACGGACCCTGCTACTCGATCGAGGGGGCCTGCGCCGCCTCGCTGATGGCCTTGCACACGGCCTGCCGGGCGCTGCAGGCCGGCGAGACCGACTGCGCCATCGCCGGTGGCGTGAACCTGATCCTGGCGCCGGACACCTCGATCGCCTTCTCCCAGGCCGGCATGCTGGCGCGCGACGGAAGGTGCCGGACCCTCGACGCGGCGGCGACGGGCTACGGCCGGGGCGAGGGGGCGGGCGTCTTCATCCTCAAGCGGCTGGCCGATGCCGAGGCCGACCGCGACCGCGTCGACGGGGTGATCATCGGCGGGGCCCTCGCCCAGGACGGCAAGTCCAACGGGCTGGTCGCCCCCAATGGCGCGGCCCAGGCGCGGCTCATGCGCAAGGCGCTGGCCACCGCCGGCCTGACGGCGAACGACATCGACATGGTGGAGATGCACGGCACCGGGACGGTGCTGGGCGACGCGGTGGAGGCGGGCGCGCTGGCCGAGATCCACGCCGGCGCCCGCGACCGGCCGTTGCTGCTGGCCTCGGTGAAAACCGCGATCGGCCATCTGGAAGGGGCGGCCGGGGCGGCAGGGCTCGCCAAGGTGCTCGGTTCCTTCGCTCGGGGGCGCGTGCCGGCGAACCTGCATTACGACACGCCGTCGCCGGAGATCGACCTGGCGGCGATCCCCGCCCGGGTGCCGGTCGCGCCGGTGGCCTGGTCGGAGCTGACCGGTGCGCGACCGCCCGTCGTCGGGCTCAGCGGTTTCGGCTTCAACGGCGCGCTGGCGCATCTGATCGTGCAGGGGCCACCGGCACCGGTGCCAGCGGCCTCGGCGGCCGGCCCGGTCGTCTACCCGCTGTCGGCCCGTGACGCGGCGACGCTGGAGGCGCTGGCGGCGGATCACGCCTCGGTGCTGCAAGCGGATCCCGGGGCGGGCGCCGCCGCCGCCCGGACCGCGGCGACCGGCCGACCGGGCTTCACCACCCGGGCGGCGATCGTCGCGGCGGATGGCGCCGGCGCCCTGGACGGCCTGCGGCAGCTGGCGGCGGGCGCCGGCGACGCGCCGCCGGAGGACTCGCCGGCCTACGCGCTGACGCGGGGACCGATCCTGCGCCGGGCGGCCGGCGGCGGCGACATCGCCTTCCTGTTCACCGGCCAGGGCACCCACGAGATCGGCATGGCGCGCGAACTCTACGCCGAGGAGCCGGCGGCGCGGGCGGCGATCGACACGGTCGACCGCGAAGTGCGCGCGGTGCTCGGCGCCTCCCTGGTCGAGACCCTGCATGGCGACGACCCGGACGCCCTCGACGCCCTGGCCCAGCCGGCCATCCTGGCGATCGAGGCGGCGCTCGACGCGCTGTGGCGGTCCTGGGGGGTGGTGCCGGCGCGGATCCTCGGGCATTCGCTCGGCGAATTCGCCGCCGCCGTTTCCGCCGGGGTTTTCTCGCTGGAAGCGGCGGCGCGGATCGTGGCGCATCGGGCACGGCTCATCGCGAAAGCGCCGGGAAAAGGGGCGATGGCGGTCATCGAAGGGGCTCGCGACGCCGTCGATCCGATGATTTCGGCCGGCGATGGCACCGTCGGGCTGGCGGCGCTGAACGGGCCGACGCAAACGGTCGTTTCCGGCTCCCTCGATGGGGTCAAGGCGGTGATGCAGGCGGCCAAGGCCGCTGGCCGGCGGGCCCACCGGGTGCCAGTGCCGCACGCCTTTCACTCGCCGATGATGGAGCCGATCCTTGACGATTTCGAGGCGGCGGTCGCCCGCGAGACGCTGTCGCCGCCGGCCACGCCCTACCTCTCGTCGGTGACCGCCAACTGGGAGACCGACAGCGTCGCGACCCCGGGCTATTGGCGGCGGCACCTGCGCCAGACCGTTCGGTTCCGCGAGGCGCTGCACCGGCTGGCCGAGACGCCGCCGGACCTGGCGGTCGAGCTTGGCCCGCGCCCCGTCCTGGTGCGCCAGATCGAGGGGGAAGGGCTGGAGATCCCGAGGG
>JGI12316J15310_10001119_pt12 | contig 20051 bp, 15 predicted proteins | sample MarCyaLeptolynsp_FD_15310 | JGI IMG/M metagenome (IMG submission 15310)
CGAGCAGCAGCAGCAGCGCCCCGGTGACGACCACATCACCGGCGTGCAGGGGCGAAGGCTCCTGCTGCAGCGCCATCCACATCGGCAGGGTGAACCCGAGAATGAGTGCCTGTTGGAACGCGCAGATGAACCCGATGTTGAACAGCTGCCAGGTGACCGGACCCATCTTCTGGCGCATCACTGCCCACCGGTAGTCCTCCCCGCCCTTGGCGTACCCGCCCTTGCGCGCGAAGTTGTAGGTCAGCCGGCCCCCCCACGCCGCGATCAGCACCGCCATCAGCACCAACCGCGGCGCCAGATCGCCGGCAAAGCAAAACCACGCCGCGTAGACCGGCGGAGCAAGCGACCAGACTCGGTCGACCCACGAGTACTCGCGAAAGATCAGCGACAGCACCCAGCACGCAGCTGCAAGCGCGCCTGCCCCCCAAACGGCCACGCCCAACGCCTGGTCCATCACGTCACCCCGCTGCGGCCGCTCATCGCGCGACCGTGATAGCAGATTTTCCCGAAGATTCGTGCAACACGGGCCGCGGGCGGTCGACAGTCAGCGCGATGAACGACGCGCCTCAGTACGTCCTGCTCAGCCCGCGTGCCCAAACCCCGCGCTGCCTCGACCTCGGCCACGGGTTGCGCGCCCACATGTTCGCCGCGCTGTACGCCTCGGGCGTCGACGTTTTTGCCCCCCACGATCCCGCACTGGACGGGCGCAGCGACCCTCGCGTCGCCCTCGGCGGGGCAGCGGGTCGCCTGCAGGCACGCGCCCCCGTGCGGTCGGTTCCGTCCGGCTTCGTCACCGTCGCGATCGCGAGCGACGCGCGAGGCTGGGTCGGCCAGGCCGCGCTGCTGGACGGCGCGTCGCTCGAGCCCCGCGTGGAGCTCGAGCGGACGGGAGACGCAGCCGCCGTGATGGCGCTCTTCGAGGATGCGACCGGCGCCATCCTCGAGCAGACCGGGCACGAGCTTCCCTTGGGTTGGCGGGAGATCCTCGGCGAGGACGACCCGAACGAAGCGGTGGCCCGGTTGCTCGCCGAAGGCGCGGACCACCAGCTTCGGATCGGCGCGGGTCGCCCCGCCGCCCTCAACTGACCCTATTCGCGGAACGGGTCCGAGTAGCGAACCTCGTCGAGCAGCGGCTCGTCGGTCAGCGTGGTCATGAAGGCAACCAGCGCGGCCTTGTCCTCCTCGCTGAGCTCGAGCCGGCGAGGGCCGCCCCCCTGCTCGCGCAGGCGCGGGTCGAGATTGGGCGTGTCGAACACGCCGTTGTTGTAGTGCTCGACGACTTCGGCCAGGGTCTCGAACCGCCCATCGTGCATGTACGGTCCGCTGATCGCGATGTTGCGCAGCGACGTCGACTTGAACACGCCGTTGTCACCAGGGTCGCCGGTCACCGCGCCCACCCCCAGGTCGTCATCCTCGGGGACCGGAGGCAGGCCGTTGTTGGCGGGACCGAGCATCATGAAGACAGCCGCGTTGCCGAACTGAGGAGGACCGCCTCCACCCGGCGGGGGATTGCCGACGTGGCACACCGCGCAGCCGCCCTCGGGTCCGAAGAAGATCTCCTTGCCGCGGTTTTCGGCCATCGACAGCCCGGGGAACGGTTCGGTCGGGTTGCCCACCATCGCCAGGCCCTCGTCGTAGCGGCTCCCGGTGGACACCGTCGCGCGGACAAACTGGGCCAGTGCCGCCGCAATCCGATCGCTGGTGACCTCGGTGTCGCCGAAGGCCCGCTCGAACAGCGGCGGGTAGTACGGCTGGCTCGAGACACGGTCGACGAGCTCGGCCAGCGTCAGCCCCATCTCGACGGGATCCTGGATCGGTCCGAGCACCTGGTCCTCGAGGGTCGCGGCCCGCTCGTCCCAGAAGAACCGCCCCGGCTGGTACCAGCGCGCGTTGGCGATGCCCATCGAGTTGCGCCCAGTCAGCCCGCCCTCGAAGCCTTCGGAGGCAGCTGCGTCGTCGGTGAACGCAAGCGACTGCGCGTGGCAGGAGGCACACGCCGTCGTGTCATTGGCCGACAGCAGCGTGTCGTAGAAGAGCACCCGCCCGAGCGTGGCGCCGTCGTTGGTCACCGGGTTGTCGGCCGGCGTGTTGTCGAGCGCGGCGACCCCAGCGGCCGTGAAGTGGGCCGGCAGCTCGGGGTTTTCGTAGTCGAACGGAGGAACGGGCAGATCGAGCACGTCGGTGACCTCCGACGGATAGGCCGATCCGTCGTCGTCATCGTCGTCGTCGTCGTCATCGTCGTCGCCAGCGTCATCGTCATCGTCGCCGTCTGCATCGGTGCCGTCGTCATCGTCATCCCCGGCATCGGCAGCGTCGTCGTCCGCATCGTCGTCATCGTCCGCGTCCGTATCCTCGCCGATGGGGTCGGGCTCCTGAAAACACCCACCTACGGGCGCGCAAACGAACATTGAAGCCAAAAAGCCGGACGCCAAACGCTGCATGCCCGTCAATCTGTGCAGACGGCATGCCGATTGTGAAGCGGTTGCGATCCTGCGACCCACCGCGTGGCGGGGCCCATCGGCGGCGGGTCTTGCCGGCGAGCTTCGCCGCCCGGCCCGATCCGACGACAGCGGGGGGCGACAAACCCCAACGTGGGTCGGTCGGCGTCATCGATCTGGCGAGGGGGTGCGCGGGTGAAATGGCGGTGGGCCCCGAGGCACGAACCATCGCGATGAACGTTGCTTTGTCCGTCGACCCACGGTCGGCGTAGGGACCACACCGATACACTCGGTGTCATGCGCAGGGGATGGACTCACTGGTTCTTGGTCGGCACGTTCGCAACCGCGACGGCCGTGGGCTGCAACGGAGACGACGGCGAAGACGACGGAGCGAGCTCGTCGACCACCGGCGGCTCGGGGACAGGTCCCGTTGGCGACGACGACGACGACGACGACGACGACGACGATGACGACGACGACGACGACGATGACGACGATGACGATGACGACGACGACGACGACACGACGACCGACGGAGGAATGGACACCGGGACCACAGCCGCGGACGACGGCAGCTCCGGCACCACGTCGGCCGCGATGCCCTGCGAGGGCATGAGCTTCTTCGCCACGAGCGTGGGCAGCGGAGAAAACGGGGGCAACCTCGGCGGCCTGCAAGGCGCGGACGCAACGTGTCAGACGCTGGCGGAAGCGGTCGGCCAGGGCGACTGCACCTGGCACGCGTACCTGTCCACGTCGGCCGAGAACGCCCGGGATCGCATCGGGGACGGCCCGTGGCAAAACGCGAACGGCGACGTCATCGCCGACTCGGTGCAGGCGCTGCACGACGATGGCCTGTCCAACGGCGACCCGCAGCACATCGTGGACGAAAACGGAGTGGAGGTGCCGGGCAACGAGCACGACATTTTGACGGGCAGCGACGAGCAGGGCATGTTGGTCGACGACGCGACCTGTCAGGACTGGACGTCGGATGCCTCGGAGGATCAAGGGATGGTCGGGCACAGCGACATCCCGAACAATCCGATGTTCAGCCCGTCGTGGAACGCCGCCCACATGAGCCAGGGTTGTACGGAGAACAACCTGAGCAACACGGGCGGCAGCGGGCGTCTGTACTGCTTCGCGATCTGAGCTCGGCTCGGCGCCGAGGCAGCGGCCGCGGGTCTGATAGGCTCGCGGCCGCGATGATCGAGTACCGCATCGAAGACGACTTCGACATCGATGTCGATGGTTACTGGGACATGTTCTTCAGCGAGGGCTACGCCACCCGCTTGTGGCCGGCCATCGACATCCAGTACGAGCTCGTCGAGCTCGAGCGCAAGGGCGAGGGCAAGGACGAGACGATCCACCGGATCCAGAAGCTCACCCCGATCCGCGACATCCCGGCCGTGCTCAAGAAGGTGGTCAGTGGCGCGATCGCCTACACCGAGCACAACGAGTTCTCGCGGGCCAAGAGCGAGATGACGACCAAGACCGTTCCGAGCTTTCTCGCGGAAAAGCTCGATACCCAGGGTGTGTACAGTGTCGTGCCCGCGGGTGAGGGCCGCTGCAAGCGGATCTGGCAGGCCCACTGCAAGTGCACGATTCCGCTACTGGGCAAGAAGGTCGAGCAGCAGATCGTCGGCGAGGTCAAGGAGAGCTACCGGCGGGCGACCGACTTCACCCGCAAGTACCTCACCGAGCTCGCCAAGGGCTGACCGACACCCACATCCGCACCGTCCCGCGCCATCCTTCGGCGCCCGGCGCCATCCCTCGGCCAGGGAAGCGGTGATACCGTAGCTGCGTGCGCAAGGAGTTCGAGGTCAAGAAGGTCCGGTTCGACGTCGACGGCAGCAACGTCGTCGGCACGCTGCGGATCCCCGACTCTGCGCGCCCGCTGCCCGCCCTGGCGCTGACCGGGCCGCTGACCAGCGTGCGCGACCAGGTCACCGACCACTACGCCAAGGAGATGGCCCACCGCGGCTACATGACGCTGTCGTTCGACCATCGGCACTACGGCGACAGCGGCGGCGAGCCCCGGCAGTACGAGCACCCCCGGCGCAAGGTCCAGGACCTCCGCGCGGCGTTCGGCTACTTGGCGCATCGCACGGAGGTCAATCCTCAGCGGATCGGCGCGCTGGGCATCTGCGCCGGCGCCGGCTACCTCGCGGGCGCGGTGGCACGCGACGACCGCGTTCGATCGTGGGCCACGGTGGCGGGCTTTTTTCACGACGTCGAGAAGACCAAGGCCTCGATGGGCGAGGGCTACCAGGCCGCCATCGACCGGGCCATCGCCGCGCGGGAGCGCTACGAGTCCACCAACGAGCTCGAGGTCATTCCCGCGGTCGGCGAGGGCGACGTGGCGATGCCGCTGCCCGAAGCGTTCGACTACTACGGGACCGAGCGCGGGGCGACGCCGCTGTATCGCAACGAGTTCGCCGTGATGTCCCGGGAGCACACGCTGCCCTGGGATGCGCTGGGCAAAGCCCCCTCGATCCGGATCCCGTTCCTGATGATCCACTCCGAGAACGCGCTGGCGCCATCGTTTGCGCGGGCGTTCTTCGAGGCCCACCGCGGCCCCAAGGAAGAGCAGTGGGTCGAGTCCAAGGGACACATCGACTTCTACGATCAGATGGACGTCATCGGGCCGGCCGCCGACTCGCTCGCGTGGCACTTTCGCAACACGATGTAGCGCGCGCGGCTCACGGTTCACAGCGTCGCATCGACCACCAGCGACGGCTGGGTCACCACCGTGATCGTATGGTGGACGGCCGGATCGTCGGGATCGGCGAAGTCCAGCAGCTGCGCATCGCGAACGGCCTGGTAGTCGTCGCCCTCCAGCGGGATCCCGAAGCCGACGAACGCGTACGGCATCAGCGAGAGCAGCTGGGCGTGTTGCTCATCCGACAGCGGTGAGACCACACGCTCGAGGAGCGAGACCCGCAGCAGCCACGTGTGGCACTCGTCCCCGCTGCCGTGGCAAAGGCGCCCCACGTGCGCCGTCTCGCCCGCATCGTTTGTGTACCAGCTGTCGGTCAGGCTCTCCCACGCCTCTTGCTCGACCTCGATCTCCCCGCCCTCCTCCCACGAAAGCGAGAGCGGCCACGGCTGAGGATCGACTTCCTCGAGCGGATGCAGCCAGCCCTCGTCTTGGGCAGCCCACGCCTCGAGTAGCGCCGCATCGACCGCGGTCGCGGCATCGAGCAGGGCGTCGTGGTCGAGGCACTGCGCCTCGGTCTCGATGCACGCCTGTCCATCGCCGAGTCGGACCGTCGCGTCGCGCCCCGTGCCATGCACGCCGATCGAGGACTCGACGGGTGCCGCGAGCTCGGCAAGCTCGGCGAACGTCTGCTCGGACAGATTCGCCCCAATCGTGGCGTTCGTATCGACGAGGAATACGGTGACGTACGCCGGGTGCTCGGGACGTGGCGCGCTGCGGGTCACCCGGTCGACGCTGAAGACGAGATCCGAGATCGCATCGGTCGAGATGCCGAGCCATTCATCGCCCTCGAGGCCGCGCACGCTGGGTGCTCCCGCATCGGCGCACGCGATGTCCGGTTCGGGCGAGCACGCATCCGGCTCGGCGTCCGTTCCGGTCTCGTCTGCACCGTCGCTCGAGCTGCCGTTGCTGTCTTCGGAGCCGCCGCCATCGTCGTCGGTCCCGCCGTCGAGCTCGCCGGGATCGTCACCATCGCCGAGGATCACGCAGCCTCCCGTTCCTGCCAGCCCTGCCACCACCACCACTGCTTGTGCCCAGCCAACCCTCATGTCGGACGTCCAACACCGGTCCATCGACCGCGCGTCACCGCGCACCGATCCGCGCTTGCTCACGCAGCGGGCTTCGCGACGTGATGCGCAGAACGGCCCCAAACCGCCGGTTTTCGGCACCTGTCGGCGTTCGGGCCCCGATCGGCAGGGCCGGCCCGCACACGGTCGGAAGCCTTCTTCGTGCGCTACGGTACCCGGACTCGCAACCAGCGAGGACCGAACGCGTCCTCGGTTGTTGCTCGGCGGAACTCACCGCCCCATCGGAGGAACCCAGATGTCCAAGCTGCTCACCATCCCCGTCACCGCCACCTTTGCCCTCGCTCTGTTTGGAGCCGCTGGCTGCAAGGGCGGAGAAGGTGCCAAGTCCGCCAAGCTCATCCCCGAAGGAGCCACCGTCGTGTTCGGTGCCGACCTCGGCAGCCTTCAAAAGACCAAGCTCTGGACCGACCTCGGTAAGGGCGCCGTCGAGAAGGAAGGCAAAGACGTCCTCGAGGCCATGGAGGGCTGCAACCTCGGCCTCGACAAGTGGAAGAGCGTCACGGTCGGCATGACCGACTCGGGCGACGAGGAGAAGGTCGCCGTGATCCTCGTGGCCGATGGCCTGGGCAAGAAGGAAAACCTCGAGTGCGCCCACGGCAAGATCAAGGAGAAAGAGGGCAAGGAGCCCTGGACCGCGGAGGACGACGGCAAGACCCTCAAGATGAACGAGGACGGCCAGGTTGCCTACGTCGTGGACGACAACACCGTCGTCGTTGCGGGCAAGGCCTGGGTGGACTCGGTCGGCAAGCTCACCAAGGGTGAGGGCAAGTCCGCGATGGACGGCTCGCTCAAGGACGTGCTCGGCCGCACCGACCTGTCCAAGCAGATCTGGTTCGCCGGCGCCATCCCCGAGGCGATGGGCGGCATGGCCTCCTCGCAGCTCGGCGCCGCGCCCAAGGACGTCGCCGGCTACATCGACCTCTCTGGTGGCATGGAGGTGTTCGCCTCGGCCGGGATGGCCAGCTCGGACGACGCCGGCAAGGTCAAGGAGAAGGTCGAAGGCCTCTGGAATGGCATGGCCAAGGACATGGCCAAGAGCCAGGGTGTCTCCGACGACGCGATCAACGCGGTCGAGTTCGGCACGGACGGCAGCGCCTTCACGGTCAAGGCCAAGGCCCCGCAGGCCGACGTCGACAAGATGATCGAGCAGGCCAAGGCCATGCTCTGAGCCTCGCCCCAGTTTTCCCTACAAATTCGAACGCGGCTTGCGACTCCCAGCGTCGCAGGCCGCGTTTGTTCGTTCACGCTTAAACCGAAGGACGCATCGCTCCACCCCACCACCGTGCGGCGGTGTGGGGCGTGGCTGGGTGTGGCTTTGCTGTGGGCGGGGTGCGCCGTCGGGGACGAGCCGGAGCGTGCGACGGGCGCCTGGATGCCGGGGGCCGGCGCTGATTCGAGCGCGGCGTCCGAGTCCGGCGACGTCGAGCCCGACGACGACATGGCGACGGCGACGAGCGTGGGTGAGCCGCCCGACGACGCAACCGCGGGAGAGGACGGAACGACGGGAGGCCCGTTGGTCGGCGACGACGAGAGCACCTCGGGTGAGCCGGGCGACGACGACGGCAGCTCGAGCGACGGGGGCGGATCGACGGGGTCGAGCGAGCTCGAGCCACCGCCCTGCCCCGAGCCTCAGATGGTCCACTTTCCGATCGGGGGTACGCACAACATCGGGTACGACCCCGACAGCTGCGGGACGGGAACGTGCGAGGTGTCGTGCCCAGACGTCAATGCCAACTCGGACTGGAACGGCCCGGCGGGTCACCACGGCGTCGATCTGTTCGCGCACTATCAGGCCCCGCTGCTCGCCGTCGCCGACGCGGAGGTCGTCGCGGTCGGGGTGGTCAGCGCCACATCGGGACTGCGCGTCCGCATGCGCGACGCGTGCGGCTGGGAGTACTACTACGGGCACCTCGACGCAGCGATGGTCGAGGTCGGCGACGTCGTCAGCCCGGGCGAGCCCATCGGTACGATGGGCGCCACCGGGACCCAGTCGGTCCATCTGCACTTCAACGTGTCGCTGCAGGGCAACTACAGCGATGACATCGACCCGTTCGAGCTGCTCGACGCGACGAGCCCGACGGCGTGCGACTGACCCCGGGGCGGGCGCCGGCGCTGCTAGAGCTCGGCGACGAGCGCCTCGGACTTGTCCCACAGCGCGGTGGCGAGCGCATCGTCGGCCCCGTGTCGGCTCGTCTCGGCGACGTTGCAGTCGGCGTAGTACTCGCCGCGTACCTTGGCCGCATCGGGGTGCACCGCGACGTAGGTCTGCGTCGCCGCTCCCTGGGGGATCGACTTGAGCGCGAGGGCCGGCCCCACGCTCGAAAAGAGCGTCTGGACCACGCCCGGCATGTGACGCGAGAGGTTGGTGGCGATGACTCCCGGGTGGACGCTGCCGACCGCCTGCGTCCCCTTCGGCATCCGCTCCGCCAGCTTCTTGGCGAACAACATGTTGGCGAGCTTGGACTGGCCGTACGCGCCCCACGCCGAGTAGCCGCCCTCTGCGGACAGATCGTCGATGCGAATCCCCTCCCGATACGCGCCCTTGTGCGCGGAACTCGAGAGCATCACGACCCGCCCGTCGTCGGTGAGGTGGTCGAGCAATCCGGTCACGAGGATGAAGTGGCCGATGTGATTGGTCAGAAACTGCAGCTCGAGCCCGTACTTCACCGTGCGCTTGGGCAGCGCCATGATTCCGGCATTGGCGATGATGCCGTCCAGGCGGGGACCCTCGAGCACCTTGGCCACCGCCGCCCGCACCGACTCCGGCTCCGAGAGCTCGCACTCCACCGGCGTGGTCTCGCCTCCCATCGGGTCCGCGGCCTTCTTCGCTTTGTCGACCGAGCGTGCCGCCGCGATGACGTGCGCTCCGCGTCCGAGCAGCACCCGCATCGTGTGCTCGCCCAGGCCGGAGTTGCAGCCGGTGACGAGATAGGTCTTGCCCGCAAGGTCGACCCCCGACGCGACCTCGTCGGCGGTCGAGTTGTAGCCGTAGCCGCTGGGTCCATTGCGCTTGAGCAGTCCGAGCAGGGACATCGGCGCAAGAGTACCGATCCCGATGGCTTCCGATACTCGCCGGGCCGGCCTTGACATTGATGGTTTCGTGACCAAGATAGTGGGCGAACCTGTCCCGTTCGCCGGTTTGCCCTCCCCAAAAGGGCAGTCGACGGGGCTCCAAACGCGAAAGAACGCTGTTTGGCGGCCCGGTCGCCTCGCAAGACGAGATCTCGGCGGCGACTGGGGCGCGAACATAGTTGTTTGTCGCTGCGCGAAACGTTCGGCAGCCCAGCAGCTCGCGCGAGCCCCTTCCGAGAGGAGGACATCCACCCGCAACACCATGACCAAGGAGGAAGCCATGCCCGACAAGATCCGTTTTTACGAGCTCGCCAAGGAGCTCGGCGAAAAGCCCAAGACCCTTCACGCACGCGTGATGAGCTTGGGTTTTTCCGTCAAGAGCTACATGAGCTCGATCTCCGCCACCGAGGCGACACGCATTCGCAAGGCGCTCGGCCAAGAGCGCAGCACGCCGAGCAAGCGATCACAGCCCACGGTGCGCCGCGACGTTCAGTCGCAGCCCCGCGTGACTCAAGCGCCCCCCAAGACTCCAAAGCTCAACGCGGGCGAACCACCGACGAAGACCCCCGCCCAAACGGGCCGTGTCGTCCGCAACGAGGACGGCGTCATCATCGGAACGAAGCGCCGGAGCGAGCCGAAGATCCTCGGCTTCATCAAGGTCGCCCCGCGTCCGCGCAAGGCCGTCGTGAAGGTGGCGCAGGCCAAGCGTACCGAGACCGGTCGCGCCACCCGCCGCAAGGAACGCGAGGATCGCAAGCGACTGGCGCAGCGGCGCACGGCCGCGCGCGAGCGATCGCGTCGAAACAAGCGCCGCGCCCGTACCAGCCACACCGTCCCCCGCCGGCCCGAGAACAAGGTCGTGCACGTCGAGGGTACGATCCTCGTTCGCGAGCTGGCGCATGCCCTGTCCAAGCCGGTCAGTGAGCTCATTCGGGCGGGGCATGCGGCCGGAGCCGGACGCCTGCGTCCGACGATGCGGGTCGATGCCGAGACGGCGCAGACGCTGGTCGAGTCGTTCGGCTGGCGCATCGAGGACCGCACCTTCGACGAGGCGGCCCTCTTGCAGCGCATCAGCATCGCCGAGGCCGAGACGCGTGCCCCCGTGGTCACCGTCATGGGCCACGTCGACCACGGCAAGACCTCCTTGCTCGACGCGATTCGCGATACCCGCGTGGCCAAGCGCGAAGCCGGAGGCATCACGCAGCATATCGGTGCGTCGCGGGTCGCGGCCGCGGGCGGCGACATCGTCTTTCTCGACACTCCAGGCCACGAGGCGTTCAACGCGATGCGTGCGCGCGGCGCCCAGGTCACCGACGTGGTCGTCCTGGTGGTCGCGGCGGACGACGGTGTCATGCCCACCACGCTCGAGGCCATCGCCCACGCCCGCGAGGCCGACACCCCGATCGTGGTCGCGCTGACCAAGTCCGATCTGCCCGACGCCAACCCGGGACGCGTCAAGCAGCAGCTGATGGAGCACGGCATCATCGGCGAAGAGTTCGGTGGCGACACCCTGATCTGCGAGGTCTCGGCCGTCACGGGCGACGGCGTCGAGCGGCTGCTCGAATCGCTGCTGCTCGTCGCCGAGGTGCTCGAGCTCTCGGCTCCGGTCGACGGCCGGGCGCGCGGCGTGGTGCTCGAGAGTCGCGTACGCAAGGGTCACGGTCCGACGTGCACCGTCCTGGTCCAAGCCGGAACCCTCGAGGTCGGCGACGTCATGGTCGCGGGCAAGACGTGGGGCAAGGTTCGCCGGCTGCTCGACGAGCACGGCAAAGCCATCGAGTCCGCGGGTCCCTCGACCCCGGTGACGATCGTCGGGTTGAGCTCGCCGCCGGCCACGGGGCGCCGAGCCGTCGTCGTCGACGACGACGCTGCGGCCAAGCGGATCATCACGCACCGTGAGGAGCGCGAGCGTAGGGCGATGCGTCCCCGTAACGTCGTGTCGATCGACGATTTTCGCCGCCGCAAGTCGGCCAAGGTGCTCGCGCTGGTGCTCAAGGCGGACGTGGCCGGCTCGATCGAGGCGGTGGAGGAAGTGCTCGACGCGCTGGCGTTCGACGGCGTCGAGCTCGACATCGTCAACAAGGGACTGGGGCCGATCACCGAGGGCGACGTCAAGACCGCGACGGCGGCCGGGGCCATCGTCGTCGGGTTCTCGGTACAGTCCGACGCGCGCGGCAGCGCGGCGGCACAGCACACCGGCGTCGACATCGAGACCAGCCGCGTCATCTACGAGCTGGCCGATGCCGTTGCCTCCCGCATGGCCGCAATGGTCGAGCCCGAGTACGAAGAGCGGCCGCTGGGTACCGCCGAAGTCCGAGCACTGTTCAAGATCCCCCGCGTGGGTCGCGTTGCCGGCGCGAGGGTGCTCGACGGCGAGCTGGTGCGTGGTGCCCTGGTTCGGGTCGTGCGTGACGGCGAGACCGTGTTCGAGGGATCGCTCGGATCGCTTCGGGTCCACAAAGACGACGTCGCGCACGTCGGCTCGGACCGGGAGTGCGGTCTGACCGTCGCCGGCTTCCCCGGGCTCGAACAAGGCGACCGCATCGAGGCGTACGAAGTTCGAGAGGCCAGCGGCCTGGGCTGAAGCGTACTCGTCGGCGGCGCCCGACCTCGACGGCAGAGCCGCTCCGGACGACTCCGGGGCGGCTCTCGCCGTGACGGGGCTGCTAAGGTTTCGCCGTGCGATTGCGGTTCGGCCTCGACCTCGGCGGCACCGAGCCTCCGGGGATTCGCTCCGCCATCGACTGCGCATGCGTGGGACCTGGAGGCCTCCTGCGGGTGCTCGAGACGGCGCTCGGACTGACTGCCCCCGCGGTCGCCGACGCCGCCCGGGTCGCGGCACTGCTCCCCGAGGCCCGGCGGACGCCTGGATTCTGGTCAGCCTCGATGGAGGCCGATCCGTGGGGCACGGCGACGCGCCTGGTGTCCGACCGCGACGCACTCGCCCTGCAGGGGTGGCGCGGCGAGTCGGCCTCGCCTCGTCTCGACGCGCTGTGGCAGCTCACCGCCGCGCTCGCGCCGGCATTCGGCGATCGCCTGGCCAGCGTCGCCGACGCGTTGCACGACCGTGCGCGGGTCCTCGATACGGTGGAGCTCGTCGACCCGCGAAGCGACGTCCCCGGAGCCGTCGCGCGAGTCCTCGACGCGCTCGAGCGCTCGGGCGTCGAGATCACCGAGCGCCCGACGCCCGAGCCACGATGTCCGCCCGAGACGGATCTCGGGGGAGCATGCAGCCGCACACTGGCGGGCCGCGGCGACGGCTCGCTCCAGCTGGTCCGCGCCCAGGGTCCCGCCGCGGCCGCCGAAGACATTGCGGCCTGGCTCGCCGAGCAAACCGAGCAAGCCGAGCAAGCCGAGCAAGCCGAGCAAGCCGCGACCGTCATCATCACGCCCGACGCCACGCTCGATCTTGCGCTGCACGCTGCCGGGCTTCCGACCACCGGCGCGCCCGCTCCGGAGCAGCCGGCCCCTTTGCGCGTGCTGCCCCTCGCACTCGAGCTGCTGTGGGATCCGGCCGATCCGCAGCGCGTGCTCGAGTGGCTGGCCCTGCCCAACTGCCCAATCCCACGGGCGCTGGCGCGTCGCTTCGTCGGGGCACTGCGGCAGACGCCGGCCGTCGACAGCCGTGACTGGCGCGAGGCGTTTGGCGCCCACGACTTCGGCGACGACCTCGAGCGAGCCCAGCGCGACAAGGCACGCGTCATTGCGCTCACCGAGCCGGCCGCGCCGCGCGAGCACCAGTCCGTCGACGTGGCCGCCGTGCGCACCCGAACCGAGCGTCTCGCCGAGTGGGTGCGAGGCATCGCGTTCACCACCGAGGACGAGCACGCACGCCGCACGTGGCACGCGACGCTCGGCCAGCACGACGCACTGCTGTCGTTGCTCGCCCAATGGCCCGACCCGACGATCACTGCCGCCACGCTCGCCCGTCTGATCGACGCCGCCACGACCGGAGCCAACCCGCCCTCGCCACGTCCCGCCGAAGCTGGTCTACGCTCGGTCGATGCCCCCGGCGCCCTGCTCGAACCCGCGGACACGGTGATCTGGTGGGGCTTTACCCGAGACGCGGCCGCGCCAGTCCGACCGCCGAGGGTGAGCACCGCGGAGCGCACGGCCTTGCGCCAAGCCGGAGTCCCGATCGTCGATACGGGCCAAGAGGCGCTCGCGTTGGCCCGTCGGTGGCGACGCCCGCTCGCGGCAGCCGTCCGCCGACTTCTACTGGTGTGCCCGCAACTGCATGGCGCCGGCAATCGAGCGCACCCGCACCCGCTGTGGGACGAGATCGCAGCGGCCGTGCCCGAAGCGCGACGCAGGCCCGCGATCTCGGCCCTGACCGTCGTCCGACCGGGACTCGGCCAGTTCGCTCCCGCCTCGCGCACGCCGGCGACCGCCCGTCGCCTGCCTCGCGTTGCCACCGGGCTGTCGTGCGCCCCCGGTGCCCTGCCCGCGCGGGCCAAGGACAGCCCATCCGGCCTCGGCAAGCTCGTGGGGTGCTCGCTGCAGTGGGCGCTGCGCTACCCCTTGAGCATACGCGACGCCACGACGACGCACCGACTGGTCGTCGGGCCCCGCGAGCTGTCGAGCCTCGCCCACGAGGTCCTGGCCGAGGTGATCGAAGCACGCCCGACCACCCCGGAACAGGCCGCCGCCGACGCCGGGCTGCGATTCGACCGGCTCGCCCCGCGCCGAGTCGCCGCTCTGTTCACCGCCGGTCACGCGACGGAGCGCGAGACGACGCGGTTGCACGTGACCCGCTCGGCCGCAGCCGTCGTCGGCTGGATGCTCGAGCACGACCTGCAGCCGCAGGCAATCGAGAGCGCGCTGGCGACCGTGTACCGCGGGCAACCGATCGAGGGGCGCGTCGACCTCCTCGTGGGTCCGCCGCGCGTCGTGATCGACTTCAAGTGGGGCCGACGCGAGGCGCTGCGCCGCGAGCTGCGATCGGGCACCGCCTATCAGCTCGCAACCTACGCCCACCTGGCGGGCGCGACGGGTGAGCCCGTGCCCTCGTTCGGCTACTTCGTGCTGCGCGACCAAACCCTGCTCGGTCTGCGGGGCGGGCCGTTCGACCCCGATGGGGCGACCGCGGGCCCGGCTCCGCAACAGGTTTGGCAGTGGTTTGCGCGGGCGTGGCAGATTCGCCTGGAGGAGGTCGCCGCGGGACGGCTGCGCGCCCCCGGTCCAGCCATCGAGCGCCCCACGGTCGACGGCGATCGGCTCGCGCTCCCGGCCGGATGCCGCTACTGCGCCTACGACCTGTTGTGCGGCCACGGCCTGACCGAACCCGAGGGCACCCGATGAGCAAGGTCGAGCTGATCCTCGCCGGCGCCGGGACCGGCAAGACCACCCGACTGGCTCGCGAGCTGCAGCAAGCGCTCGAGTCGGGGGACGTCCGTCCTCACGCCGTTCTCGCGACCACCTTCACCCGACAGGCGGCGGCCGAGCTCGCCGAGCGGGCGCGCACTCGCCTGCTGACCGCGGGACGACACGAAGATGCGCAGCGTCTCCAGGCCGCCCGCATCGGCACGGTCAACGCCGTGTGTGGTCGCCTCGTCGAGCAATTCGCCTTCGAGCTGGGGCTGTCTCCGGACGTTCGAGTCATCGACGAACCTACGGCCGCGCGTACGCTCGCCCGCGCCCTCGCGACGGTGGCCTCACCGGCCGAGCAGCGCAGACTCGCCGACCTGCGCACCCGCATGGTGGAGCTCGACACCGATCTGATCGTGGCGCGCATCGTCGCGGCCGCACGAGCCAATGGGCTGGACGCGGCCGCAGTCGAGGCCTCGGGAGTTCGCAGCGTGGCGTCCGCCCGGGAAGTCCTCGGCAAGCCCGCCCCCGACGGTGACGCGCTGGACCAGGCCCTGGTGGACGGAATGACGGCGCTTGCCGACGCGGTGCCCCGCGACGCGTCCACGAAGGGAGCCAAGCGAGCCGCCCAGCGCTGTCGCGACGAGCTCGCCAAGCTCGAGCGTGGCCACGCCCCGCCGTGGAGCACCTGGGCGACGCTGGCCAAGCTCGACCCGACCAAGGCTTACCAGCGCGCCGCGGCACCGCTGCACGAGGCCGCGGCTGCACACGACGTGCACCCGCGGCGACACGCCGACGTCGTCGATGCGATCGAGCTGACCTTCTCCCTCGCGGCGAAGACCCTTGCCGCCTACGACGGGCTCAAGCGGGCCTGGGGCGTGATCGACTTTGCCGACCAGGAGCGGCACGCCCTGACGCTGCTGCGCCGGGCCGACGTCGCCGGGCAGCTCCGAGACGAGCTGGACCTCGTGCTCGTCGACGAGTTTCAGGACACGAGCCCCTTGCAGCTGGCGATCTTTCTCAAGCTTGCCGAGATCGCCCCGCGCAGCATTTGGGTCGGGGACCAAAAGCAATCGATCTACGGATTTCGCGGCACGGACCCCGAGCTGATGAACGCCACGATTGCGCTGCTCGAGCGCCGCGACCCCGGCTTCGTCGACGACACTCTGTCGGCGCTGTTCGAGCAAACCGCCCCGCAGACCCTGCACGAGTCGTGGCGCAGCCGCCCTTTGCTGGTTGCGCTGACCTCCGAGGTCTTTTGCGACGCGTTCGCCCTGCATGGGATGCCACGTGACCGCGTGCACCTCACCCCCGGACTGCACGAGGACGCGCCCGAGCTCGGATCGATCGTCGAGCTGTGGAACCTGCAGATCCCGGACAAGCGGCGCACCACCGACTACGCGCTGGCGCTGGCCACGGCGATCGACACCATGCTGACCGAAGGGGCCAACGTTCGCGACCCCGCCACGGGGGTGACTCGCCCGGCCACCCTGGCCGACGTCGCCGTGCTCGCGCGCCGCAAGAAGGTGTGTGCCGAGCTCGCCGCGGCACTCGAAGCTCGGGGGCGACGCGTCGTGCTGCCGCGCCCGGGCCTGCTCGCGACGGCCGAAGGTCGGGTCGCCCTCGCGGCCCTGCGCCGCTGGGTCGACCCGAACGATGCCCTGGCCGCGGCGGAGCTCGCTCGCGTGCTGCACCACCCCAACGACCCCGACGTCTGGCTGTCGCGGCTGATCGAGCGGAGCAAAGACGCCGAGGCCCCCGTCGACGCCTCCACCCAAGCACTCGATCGCGCCCGCGCACAACTTGCCAGCGCCGACCCGCTCACCGCGCTCGAGGCCTGTATCGCTGCGATCGACCTCCGCGACCACTGCCGCAGCTGGGGCGAGGCGCGGCAGCGGCTGGGCAACCTCGATGCGCTGGCCGGTCACGCCCAGGCCTACGTCGATCGCTGCCGGGCCGAGCGCGGCGCACCGACCGTGACCGGACTGCTCGCGTACCTCGACGAGCTCGGTGACGCCGAGCAAGACGAGCAAGCGGTCCTCGCAGGTGACGAAGCGATCACGCTATCGACTTGGCACGCCGCCAAGGGACTCGAGTGGCCGATCACGATCCTCTTCGACCTCGAGTGGGTCCCATTCGGCGACGCCAATCTCGTCGAGGTCGAGTCGGCGAGCGACGGCCTCGACCTCCGTGACCCGCTGCAGGGTCGGTGGATCCGCTTCATCCCCACGCCGTATCAGTGGAACCAGACCACGCCGTTTTCCCGGCGGCTGGCGACGCAGAGCTTTTCGCGACGGAGCACGGAGCGGTCCGAACGCGAGCAGCTGCGCCTGCTCTACGTGGCGTGGACACGAGCCCGAGACCGCCTCGTGCTCGCGGGCGACCCGTCCAAGATGTTCGACAGCGTGTTGGCACGCCTCGCCGACGGCGACGGCGCGATGATCACCCGTCCGTCGGGGGAAGAGGTCGTGTGGGGTCGGATCCGGTTTCCGCTTCCGCAGCACACCTTCGGCATCGGAGACGTGCACCCGCGCTCGACCGTGCCGGGCCATCGGTACCCTCCCCGCGAGCCCCGCGACCACCCGCCCGCGTGGTGTCACCCGTCGGGTGAACATGGGGTCGGTCGGCTCGTCTCGGTCCATCAGATCGGTCCCGAGCATCCGCTGGTGGGACACGACCTTCCGCCAGCACGGGTCGGCGATGCCGTGCACGCGTTCTTCGCCGCCGATGATGCGACCCGCCCGGTCCCGGCGCGCGAGGGCTTTGCACAGACCATCCTCGACCGCTTCGAGGTCGCGGCGCCCGGGCTTGCATCGCATCTGGTCGCAGCCGCAGACGCACTCGATGGCTGGGTGGGCTCGCAGTGGCCGGGTTGTCGGTGGCGCCGCGAGGCTCCCGTTTGGCACACCCGACCGTCGGGGACGGTGATCCGCGGGATCGTCGACCGACTCGTCGAACACCCATCGGGTGTCGCGATCGTCGACCACAAGACGCTGCTGGGGACGACCGAGCGGGCCCTCGCGGACAGCGTGCTGTTTTTCGGGCCGCTCGCCGCCTACGGGGAGGCCGTCACGGGGGCGCTGGAGCTGCCGCTGCTCGGTTGCTTCGTGCACCTCCCGCTCGCAGGTCGAATCGTCGAGCTCGCGCCCGTGGGCGACGATCCGTGAACTCTCGGGGTTGGCGCCGGTTTGGGGCTGGCGCCTACGGCACCGACAGCCCCCAGCGGAGATTCGAGGTCGTGGGGCGCCCACAGTGCCCTACCGGCGCCCTAGACTGGTGTCGAGGGGATGAGCATGAAGCAGACGTGTGCGTGGATCACGACGCTCGCACTGTTGGGTGCGTGCAATGGCGACGACTCCGGCGACGACGGTCCGGCGGACATGACAGAGGGGATGAACACCACCTCCGACATGTCTGACGACGACGACGACGATGACGCCGACGACGCCGACGACGACGATGACGACGATGACGACGACGACGACGACGACGACAACGGCACGACCGCTGGCGACGACGACGACGACGACACCACCGGCGACGACGGGATGGACAGCAGCGGTGGCGAAGGAAGCTCCGGCGACAGCGGGGACTCCGGTGCGGCGATGGCGTGGCACCCGGAGTTCGAGTGGATGGCCGACTTCATGCGCGAGAAGTGCGTCTCGTGCCACAACATGGGCCAGAACGGAAACCTGCTGCTGCCCAGCGTCGACATGACCAACGAAGAGGTCATGATGGCGATCGACGGCGGCAAGGCCACCACCGGACGTCAGTTCATCGAGCCGTTCGATCCACCCGAGAGTCAGGTCTTCATCATGATCACCAACGACGCGGGGGAGCAGTTCCCGCAAAAGACGATCGATCGCGTCGCGGATTGGATCAACCTCGGCGCGCCCTACTACGCCGAGGAGTAGCGCCAGCACCGGCGACAAAGAGAGAGGGCCGCCCCGCGAGTGCCGGGCGGCCCTTCTTCGTTGCTTGGTTGATTCGGTGTCACGGGCGTCGATCTACGCCCGGTTCTTACCGCCACGTCGGGCGAGCTTGCCCTCGCCGCCCTTGCGGTCGCGCTTGCCCCGTCGGGCCTGCTTGCCGTCCTCGCTCTTGCCCTTGGCCTTGGCTCGCTCGGACTTGTTGCCCTTCTTGCCACGCTTGCCGTTCTTGGCCTTCTCCCCCTTGCGGGCCTTCTTCTTGGCCTTCTTGGCCTTCTTGGCCGCCGCGAGCTCCTCCGTGGTCAGGGCACCGTCGCCGTTGGCGTCGATCTTGTCGAAGCGCTTTTCCAGCTTGGTCCCTGCGACCTCGTCAGCCGACAGCGAACCGCTGCCGTCCGCGGCCTTCTCGGCGAATCGCTCCGCCGCCCGGGCCGCGCGCGCGGCCCTCATCTCGTCCTTGGTGACCGAGCCGTCACCGTTGCCGTCGACCTCGGCGAAGCGCGCTTCGAGCTTGGTGCCCGCCACCTCCTCAGCCGTCAGCACTCCGTCACCGTTGGCGTCGTGCTTGGCGAAGTGATGGCCCTTGTTGCCCCGCTTGCCTCGCTTGCCTCGGGCCTTGGCCAGCTCGCTCTTGCTCAGCGAACCGTCGCGGTCGGCATCGAGCTTGGCGAAGCGCTTTTCGAGGCGCGTGCCCTCGGCCTCGGCCTCGGAGATCGCACCATCGCCGTTGGTGTCGAGCTTGGTCATCATCGCGCCGGGTCCCCGGGCGCGGGCTTTGCCGTCGGCTTCACCGTCGGGCGCGCCGGTGAACAGAAAAGCGAGGGGGACAGAGAGGAACATGAGCGTCTTCATCGGTGGGTCCTTTCGGTGGAGGTCCGTCGCGGCCTCGCAGGATGAGACGGCGAGTCGGCGCGACCCATTGCCCCGATCGGGGCTGGCTTTCGAACCGGTTACATGTCGGGCACGCCGGACACACACCCGGCGCGTGGTCTGCGGAAAAAGCGCTATCCTGCGCGCGTGACCGAGCCCGTCGACCGCTCCGTTGCCGCGATCGTACGCGAGGCCACGGGGAGTGAGGTCGTGTCCGCGACGCTGGTCCAGACCCTGTGGAGTGGATACGGCCAGATCCTGCGCTGTCGCCTTTCCGACCCGGACGGGTCCAGCGTGATCGTCAAACACGTCCATCCGCCGCACGATCGCCAGCACCCACGCGGCTGGAGCACGTCCCGGGGGCACGCCCGCAAGGTCACATCGTACGCCGTCGAGCGAGCCTTCTACGCCGACTGGGCCCCGCGGTGCGATGGGTCGTGCCGCGTCCCGGCATGCCTCGCGCAGCGCGAGCACGACGGCCAGACCTGGATCGTCCTCGAGGATCTCGACGCACGAGGCTTCGACGTGCGGCACACCCCCGACCATGTCGACGATCGGATCGTGCGCGCCGGCCTGCGCTGGCTGGCGAGCTTCCACGCGACGTTTCTCGATGCCGATCCCGTCGGGCTGTGGC
>JGI12316J15310_10000159_pt28 | contig 20013 bp, 17 predicted proteins | sample MarCyaLeptolynsp_FD_15310 | JGI IMG/M metagenome (IMG submission 15310)
CCGAACGAGACGGGCCACAGACTCTCGGAGCGCTGCGGGTCACGAAGGAAGGCGACGAAGTCCGCGAGCTCCGCGGGGCTGACCGCCATGCGAGCGACGCGGCTCTCGAGGTCGATGACCTGGTAGTGGTACTCCTCGCGCGCGGAGAAGAGCAGGCGCCACTCTCCGCTCAGCAGCTCGATGTCGAGGTCGTGATCGCCGACCAGGTGGCGAAGCTGATCGTGATCGCCCTCGCGAAGCTGCTGCAGGATCTGCGACTCGAGCTCCTCGTACGTCTCCTTCGGGAGCTGGTACGCGTGCACGCGCAAGGCATGAGCAGGCTACCCGAAAAGCGACATGGCTGCCACGCGCACTCCCGTCCGCGGACGCCCGCCCTCATTTGGCCGGATGAAACTTGATCCGCAGCAGCGCATCGCCCGCGGGGAGCTTCTCGATCCCGGCGGCTTCCTTCGCGAACGCGTCGGCCATACACGTCGCAGCATCACCGCTGGGGTCGCCAGACACCTTGCCCACCTTGCCGCTGTCATCGACCGAAAAACGCAGCGCGACCGAGCCGGTGGTCCCGAGCTTGCCCGCGTCCTTGCAGGCCTTGGCTGCCTGATGGGACAGGTTCGGCATGCCTTGATCGAAGAGCGCTTGCGCGAGTCCATCGACCGTCCCGCCGAGGTCGCCCTCGGACATCGGACTGTGCTCCGCCGCCATTTTCCACGAGTGCGTCAGCTTCGGGTCGTCCTTGCGCGCCTTGGCGGACGAGCCCTTGCTCGACTGCGGAGCATCTCCGCCCGAGCAAGCGGTGAGCATGATGGCGACGACGAAGCCGACGATGCGAGACATCGGACGGAGGTTAGGGCCGGCTCGGCAAGAAGTCGATCGACAAGCCGACCAGAGCCGTTAAACGACAAAAGCCCCGACGCCGAAGCGACGGGGCTTTGTCTCGAAATGACGAGTCGCCTTACGGGCGGCCAGCCATGTCGACGCAGGTCACGTTGCCGGCGCCGTCGGGGGTGCACTCGTACATCTTGCGGAGTGCGCCGAACAGGAAGCCGTCGTGACGCTGGACGTAGATCTTGCCGTTGGGGTGCACGACCATTTCGCCGTGAGCACAGCCGATGGCCGCGAGGGCCCCAAGAGCAGCGGAGAAAGCGAGAATCTTACGCATGGTTCTTTGCCTTTTTCGTGAGCGGTGGTGTTGAAGAAAAACTGAAGACTACGGGCGGCCTGCCATGTCGACGCAGGTGACGTTGCCGGCACCGTCCGGGGTGCACTCGTACATCTTACGAAGCGCGCCGAACAGGAAGCCGTCGTGACGCTGCACGTAGATCTTCCCGTTGGGGTGCACGACCATGTTGCCGTGCGAGCATCCGATGGCCGCGAGCGCCCCAAGGGCGCAGGAGAGAGCAAGAACTTTTCGCATTTCGTTCCTCGTGTGGTGGTGAAATGGCCGGGTGTTCGTGCCGGCCTCGGGCGGCAGGGTTATGCCAAAAGGGATCGAGCCCGGTCAAACGGTCCGGCCCGATAAGGGGTACACCGCAGTTGGGTTTGCACCTGAACCCGTGCGGAGACTCATCTCCGACGTCCTACCACATCAAGGTTTTGCGCCCAAAAATCCGGCCCGCGCACCTGTGTTCACATCTGTGATCAGACCGATCCAACGGCTCGTCTGGCGGACGCCAAAAAGCCGATTTAGGCTGGCGTACCGCGTCAGGACGCGCGACCGGCTGACGGGCACGCGCGCCTCGGAGCTCCCTGATGATCAATCTCAGTAGCGACCCGAACATCGCCGAGCAACAGATCGAAGCGGTCATCTATTACCTCACGACGTGCGGGTACATCGACACCGAGTTTGACCTACGAGAAAAGGCGTTCGTCCGCAGCTTCTTGCGAAAGCTCGTGACGGCACGCGTGGACATGCAGGGGGATCTCGCGGCCGAGGTCCGCTTCGAGCAGATCGAGCAGCAGCACGAGCACTACGTCGAGCGCTTCCAGCAGATCGATTACGACGTCAAGTCACTGTTCTCGGAGGCGGTCGCGGACGGTGAAGACGTCAACGCGTTCGTGATGGCCAAGCTCAAGCTGCATTGCTACGAGCTGCTCGAGGGTCTCGACAACCAGGCGCGGGCAGACCTGCTCGCCGTGGTGGACGAGTTCATCAACGCCGACGGCGTCGTCCACCCCGAGGAGGTCAAGTTCCGCAACGAGCTCGCGGAGCTGCTCGGCAAGAAGGACGAGGTCGAGGACATCGACGGCGGCTCCGCCAAGGTCGAGATTGCCAAGCCCTCCGAGCTCGCGCGCGCCCAGGACGACCACCCGTTCTTCAAAGGCTTCGAGCACCACTACTCCGAGGACCCGGCGAAGATCCGGCAGCAGATCGAAGCGGATCTTCGGCTGCTCGATCAGGCCGAGGAGAAGTGGGAAGAGATGCGCGACAAGGGGCGCGGCAAGCTCGACGGCAAGCAGTCGGTGGGCGACCTCGTCGGCGGCGGCGAGTTCCTCGACGGTCACGTGCACGGCGTGCCCCGACCCGAGGGTGACTACGAGCTGATCGTGCTCGGCGATCTGCACGGCTGCTACAGCTGCCTCAAGGCGGCGGTGATGCAGTCGGACTTCATGAACAAGGTCAAGCGCCGGCGCACCGATCCCACCGCGCCCGACGTGCGCCTGGTCCTGCTCGGCGACTACATCGACCGCGGACGCTTCGCGTTCAACGGCGTGCTGCGGGCGGTGCTCAAGCTGTTCCTCACCGTGCCGGAGAACGTCTTCGTCCTGCGCGGAAACCACGAGTACTACATCCAGTACAAGGGTCGGATCTACGGCGGCGTCAAGCCAGCGGACACCATCAACGCGCTGCAGCCCCTGCTGCCCGAAGAGGTGTTCGAGCGCTACCTGAAGTTCTTCGAGAAGATGCCCAACAGCCTGCTGTACGACAACTTGTTCTTCGTACACGGCGGGCTGCCGCGCGAGTCGATCATGCGCGAGCGCTGGAAGGACCTGTCGGCGCTCAACGATCCCGACATCCGGTTCCAGATGTTGTGGAGCGATCCCAGTCGCGCCGACACCATTCCCGATGATCTGCAGGAATCTTCGGCGCGCTTCCCGTTCGGACGCATGCAGTTCCGCAAGTTCATGTCCAAGATCGGCTGCGCCGTCTTGTGCCGCGGGCACGAGAAGGTCAACGCCGGGTTCCGCGACATGTACCCCAAGGACGACCTTCGACTGCTCACCGTGTTCTCGGCCGGCGGCGTCGCCAACGACGACATTCCCGAGGACAGCAACTACCGGGACGTGCGCCCGATGGCGCTGACCATCGCGCACAAGGGCGGCGAGACCACGATCACCCCGTGGGCGATCGACTACCGCAGCTACCAAAACCCGGACCTCAACGCGTTCTTCAAGCCAGAGGTAGACGCCGAGTGAAGATCCTCGTCACTGGAGCAGGCGGCCAAGTCGGCCTGGACCTCATCGCGCATCTTCGAATGCAAGGCCACGAGGTTCACGGGAGCGACGTCGCCCCGCGTCCCCCCGAAGACCGGCTCGACAGTGCCGTTGCCTGGCACGAGCTGGACGTCACCAAGGGCGAACGCGTCGAAGGTCTGCTGCGCGAGCTCGGCGTCGACCAGGTCTTTCACCTCGCCGCGATCTTGTCGGCGAAGGGCGAGAGCAACCCGGGGCTGACCTACGCGGTCAATCAGCAAGGGACCTACAACGTGCTCGAGGCGTGCCGATGCGCCGGCGTCGAGCGCTTGATCTTTACGAGCACGATCGCGGTGTACGGGCCAGGCCTGCCGGAACCGGTGGGCGACGACGTGCCGCTGCATCCCGCCACGATGTACGGCGTCACCAAGGTCGCCGGCGAGTTGCTGGGCGACTACTACCGCCAGCGCTACGACCTCGACTTTCGCGGTGTTCGGTTTCCCGGGCTCATCAGCGCCTCGCTTCCCGGCGGCGGCACGAGCGACTACGCGCTGTTCATGTACGTCGACGGCGTCGCCAAAGGCGCCTACGAGGCGTTCTGCCGCCCCAACACCCGCATCCCGCTGATGTACATGCCCGATGGGATCAGAGCGCTGGCCGAGCTCGGCGCGGCGGACCGCTCGCGGCTGACGCGGAGCATCTACAACATCGCGGCGTTCTCCCCGACCGCCGAGGAAATCGCCCGCAGCGTCACGCAGGCGATCGAAGGCGTCGAGATCACGTTTGCGCCCGACCCGATGCGCCAGGCGATTCTCGACTCGTGGCCGGGTGCGCTCGACGACACCCACGCGCGCAACGACTGGGACTGGAAGCCCGCGTTCGATCTCGACGGGATGACCTCCGACCTCGTCCCGCAGGTGCGCGAGCTCGTCGCCGCCCACCCCGACCGCTTCACTGCTGCACACTGACGAAGGTCCCTGCCGCAGCGTCAGGTAGGTGTGCTGTTCACTCCTGCCGCGGGGTTGGTCCCGCAGGCCACACCCTGAGGCCCGCCGCCCCCGGGCGGTGGGACATCCGCTGCGGTACGATGCTCCCAGGGGATTGTTGGTCATGGACGTAACGAAGACGGGATTGCTGCTCGCGGTGGCGGGTGCACTTTGCCTGGGCACCGCCGGGTGCAAGGAAGACGAGCCGGAGGGGACTGCCGACGAGACCGGGGGCGAGGACGCCGACGACGACGACGACGACGATGACGACGACGACGACGACATGATGGACGACGGCAACTGCATCGCGGGCGCGCTGGGGTGCGTGTGCGCTGATGGAGACACGTGTGCCGGTGTCCTCTTCTGTGTCGAGAACGCGTGTGTCATGGGTCCCGAGGTCGAGTTCGAGGACGAGTACCCGGAGGTGCTCGCTGGACTCCGGATTCCGGTCGAGGTCAACGCCGACGGCGAGACGATCACGTGGTCGCAGAGCGACGGCCCCAGCGTCGAGCTCGTGAGCGACGTCGGCACGGAGGTCGAAGTCGACGTCCCGGCCGATCTTTCGCCCGGCGACACCTTCACCCTGATGGTCGAGGCGTCGCTCAACGGCGTCACGCTCTCGGACACCATCGACATCACGATCCGAGAGCCGGTGTTCAGCAACGTCTTTGCCGAGGTGACGAGCGTCGATGAGCTCGGCACCGTCACCGGCATCGCGTTCAACAATGGCTCGATGTGGGTCGCTTCATCGGAGGGCTTCGTCTCCCAGATGACGCCCGGCAACGACGACGACGACGAGCCGGTTCCGCCCGGGTTCGGGCAGCGCTACGACGTCGGCGGCATTCCGGGTGGCGTGAACTTCCTCGACAACGATCGGCTGCTCATCGCCAACTCGATGCTCTCCGAGGTTCAGACGCTGAACATCAACAGCGGCAACATCGGCACGCTCTTCGACTCGCTCGATGGTGGCGATCCGATGGGCGAGATCGGTTTCCCGCTCGTCGACGGCAATCGCGACGACGTGATCGTCAGCAACATGATCGACGGTCAGCTCATCTACCACGACAGTGGCGACCCGGATGACGAGGACGATCCGCAGCCAGCGAGCACCTACCTGCTCGGCGACGGCTTCACGAGCCCGAATGCGATGGCGTTCGGACCCGAAGGCGGCGGCATGATCTACCTGGGTGTGCAGGACGCGGTCGCGCGCGTGCCCTACGACGAGGAAGGACTCGGCATGATCGGGACCTACCTCGACCTCGCGGGGCAGTGCGGGGTGCCGGCCGGCATCGTGTTCGACGAGGGTGCCAACATGTGGGTGGCCTGTCCGGAAACCAACTCGCTGTTCGTCGCGCGCTACGTGGGTGGCGAGGATCCGCAGACCGAGGTGTCGGTTTCCTGGAGTGATGTCGGTGCAGACATCTCCGCATTTTCCGGGCTTCGCTTCGGCGGCGGAGACGGCTTTGGCGGCCGCACCCTCTATTGGACGAGCCCCGTCGACATGGCCGCGGGAACCGTGGGCAGCCTCGGCGTCGGTCTGACCCGGCTCTAGGCCGCGAGCCACTGAAGATACAGCGGCGGATCGGGTAGGCTCCGGCTTCCCCGTGAGCCGCAAGGTCCGAGTCGCCGTGTGTGTGCAGGCAAGGTCGCCGCGCATGGCGTTGTTGCGCGCGCTCGCGGATTCCGAGGCCTTCGACGTGATCGCGCTGGCGCCACGGCGCGAGCTCTTTGTGTCGCTGTGTGTTCCGCTGTACCCGGACATGGTCATCGTCGACGAGGCCGCCGCCGGGCACGACCTGCTCGAGCTGACCGAATACGTCGCGCAGGGACGACGCGTCGTGCCGGTGGTGCTCACCACCACGCGAAACAACGACAGCTACGGGGAGAAAGTCGCCACGCTCAGCGTGCGCGAGCTGCATCGCTCGGGTGCAGATGCGCGGGCTCAGGTGCAAACCACGTTGTTCGCCGCCGCGACGCCGATCATCACGTCCAAGCGCACCTTTCTCGCCGACGAGCTGCAGGAGCACGCGCAACAACTGCAAGAGATCGCCCGCGACGGCGACGTGCGACGGGAGGTCCTCAATCTCGCCTCGTGGCCACTCGATCTCATCTTGATCGTCGACGACGGCTCGAACCTCACCCGGTTGGCGGAGAGCCTTGCCGAGGTCAGAGGTCTGCCGGTGCCTGTGATGATCGCGCTCGAGGGCGACGTGGGGGATGGCTACGTCGAGCTGTCCAACGTCGCCCCGACGCTCGTACAGCGGCTCCGGCAGCCGACGAGCATCCGGCGGATGAGCGGGGTTCACGTCGTGCCGCGCGATCGCCAGGTCCAGCTGTGGAATGAGAACGTGCACGTCGCCGAGGGAGCGTTGGACTTCGAGTACCTCGTCGGTTCGATGGGCTGGCTCAAATCGGGTGGGCTGTCGATCGTGCTCAGCAGCCCAGCGCCCGAGCGGGCGACCTCGCTCGGGCACGTCGCGTCGCACGGAGGCCTGGTGGCCATGCTCGACGGCAAGTACTGCGAGCATGGCGACGCGGCCGAGGCCGCCGCCGAGGCCGCTCCGTCCGCGCTGATGTTGAGCCTCGACGAGGTCGTGTGGCTGATGCGCTACGCGCTGGCCCGCAAGGGCTGACGCCTCAGGTGCGCACCACCGCCGAGTCCCGGCGCCCCGGAAACTGAATGTCGAGCGCCTGGGCGATCACGCTGTAGACATCGCCCTCGCGCTGGACCTGGGCCTTGTCCGCCTTGCCGGTGCTCGGGTCGTAGCCGAACGTCAGGGTCGTCTCCGGATCGACACCGCCGTAGACCCTGTTGCCGTGCAGCAGCGGCGACACGAGCAGTGCCCCGTTGTTGAGGTGGTGTGCGGTGCCGAAGTCCGGCGCGCCCTCCGAGCGCGTGCGCTCGCGACCGAAGTCCGTCGCGACGTACACCAGGCTGCGATCCCACATCTTTCCGAGGCTCGGGTCCCCGAGATAGTCGGTGGCCTTGAGCGCCGAGATGAGGCCATCCATCACCTTCGCGATGCGACCCCACATGACGTTCTGCGCTGCGCGATGGTTGGTGTGCGAGTAGTCGAATGCCAGCGGCGTGCCGACGATGTCGTCACCCATGAAGATCGGCTCCGTCTCGACCCCGATCGTCGTGGCGCAGGAGACCCCGTAGTACGCGAGTAGGAATGCCAGCGCCCCCTGAGCTTCCCAGCCGTCGTCGAGATAGTGCGGGAACGCGGCCTTGACCGTCTCGAGCTGGGGTGACGACTGCAATCCGTACTCCGCGGGCAGCGACTCGTTGGGCAGCAGCTGCAGCTTCGAGATGAGATCGGCGGCTTCGAGGTTGGGCTGACGTTCTTCGCGATACGCCAGGTAGTCCTGCCGAAGATGGCTCTCCGCGAACGTGCGCCCGAACTGGCTGTGCGCCTCGATGTCGGCCCGTACCGAACGTGCGCGCATCAGCAGGTCGCGGGACGGTGCCCCCGGAATCCCCCGGGCGCCATCCATCGCGGAGGCGAACACGGTGGGCGCCGCGATGACCTCGCCCCGGGCCCACGAGGGCAGAGCCGCATCGTCGCCGCCCTCGAGGTAACCGCCGCGCGCCATGTTGCAGTTGGGAAGCAGCAACTCGCCACCGTGGCGCTCGGCCGCGGCCTCCATGATGGTGCGACCACGGTCGATGTCCGCGCCCGACACCGCACGCCCGGAGGCGACGAAGTGATTGACGCTCGTGACGTCGTGAGCGAGCACCACCGTGTCTTGATGGTGATGGCTCAGGAACGTCGGCAGGTCGTACTCGTTGGTCCACGGCTGCGTGTTGGACAGCGGGCGCACGCAGCGAATGTTGCTGCCGTCGGGCTGCACCACGTCCGCGTCGTCGTAGACGTTGAGGCGGTCGGCGATCGAGCTGTCGCTGACCTGACTGCGCACGACGGGCAGAAACGAGTCGATGATGCTCGCGCCCCCAGTAGCAGCGATCACGAACAGCAGCTTGCGATCGGCGGCCGAGGCCAGCTCGTCGCCGAATGCATGCCGTCCTGCACCGGCCGCAAGTGCAGCCACGCCCGCGCCCGCGGACATCGAGAGGAAGCTTCGTCGGTTGAATCGATGGTTTCGAGTCATGGCGGCCCCTCAGATGAACAGGAACTCCGTGCTGGTCCCGATGGCGTAGCAGGCGAGCTTGGCGAAATCAGCGGCGGCGATCGGAGTCCCCTCCTCGTCGACGACCAAGGTCGCGAGCTTTTCGACCTCGGCCTCGATCGGGTCGCGGGCAAGCAGGCGCCGATACAGCGTGGTGATCGTGGACTCGACCGCGGGGTCGTCGGCCGCGGGGGCGTCGGACTTCAGGTCGAGGTCGCCGAAGACCTTGGCGTCTCCGGCCGCGTCGGAATCCACGCGATGGGTGCACCCAGCGAGCACGACTCGGTCGACCGCCACGGGAGTCGTCGCGAGCGGAGCGGGAAGCGAGGTGTAGATTGCGGACTCGATCGCATCGTGCCCTCCGAGTGAGACCAGATGCACCTGCTTGACGCAGTCGAAGGTACCGAGCTCATTGCACAGCTCGTCTTCGGACAGCTCGAGCGCCCGCATCAGGTCGCGCTGGAGCACGAGCGCGCGCTTCCATTGCAGGTCGTTGCGGGTGGATTGAGCGAGAGCCTCGGGCTCGTCCTCGGGCAGCGCGGGCACCGGATCGAGCCCGCACGCCGTCGCCGACATGAGCATGAGTGGCGGAAGCAGAGCGCGTGCAGTCTTCATCACGGGGCTCCGAAGGTTTGGCTGTCCACGATGCGGTGGATCAGGGCGTTGGCGGAGTAGCCGTCCTCGGGGAGCGCCATCCAGGTCTCCTCGAAGGCGATCGCTTCATCGGGCTGCGGCTCGCGTCCGAAGGCGTGCGTCCACAGCGTGGCGGTCATGGCCCGCTTGAACTCGTCGGACTCGGCGGCCACCCCCGCCCATTCCACGAGCGACTCGACGGGCTGGCCGAGCACCTCGCTTTTGTACGGCATCTCGTCCCAGCCCTCGATCATGTCGGCGGGTCGCGTCTCGCTGTACACCCCGATCGAGGGGAACTGGATCCCGGTGTAGTACGCGAAGGCGTAGGACAGCGGGTCGAGCGTCGAGTGGCATCCGGCACACGTCGCTTCGGCGACGCCCTTGTCGTCGACGTCCAGCGGCTCGCCTTCGACCGGGCGAATGCCCTGCTGCTTGGAGAGGTCGGCCCCGAGGTAGGCGCGGTAGGCCTGCGCCGCCGTCGTCCGCGGCAGCGCCGAGAACATGGTGTTGGCCATCAGAAACCACTGGGTGGTCAGCATGCCCGCGCGGTACTCGGGGTCGAGCGGCTGCCCACCGGCGACGAGCCCAGCCGGCGTCTCGATGTTGTCGCCTTCGACGACGACGAGCTGTCCTTCGTTGTCCTCCTCGACGTGGTACTGCGCCGTGAGCAGCTCCCGCATGTCGCGGCCGCCGGTCATGATGTAGCGCCACATCCGGTAGTCCCAGAAGTAGTCGCCCAGCACGAGTCGGAAGTTGCCGAAGTACACCTCGGTGTCGATGCCCACCGCGCGTACCGGACGGATCTTCGGGTCGGCGAGCTCGGCGACGCCCACCGTCGTCCACCACTCGCTCGCAAGGCACTCGTCGAGGACGCGATGGACCTCGGCACGCTTGGCGGCCGAGTCGTCCATCGAGCGCAGCGTCTTAAGCTGGTCGTAGGTCGGCGACTGCCCGCAGTAGAGCGCGGTGACCCGGCGCATCGCGAACTCGGCGTCGTACTCGCCGAGCAGCCAGCGGGGGTTGCCCTCCTCGGGGGCGAGCGGCTCGACCCAGAAGGAGCGTTGGTCGCCGGGATTGGTCCCGAGCACGATCTCCTCGAGGTTGGAGACCCCGTCCCCGTCGGCGTCGTCCTGTTCGATCGTTTGCAGCGCACCGAACAGCGCCGAGTCGAAGTCGCGGCCCGCGGTCTGACTCGCGAGCGCCGTGCCGAACGCGTTCCACGACGGAGGGTCGGTGGACGCGTGACAGGTGTCGCACGTGATCAGCGTGGCGCTGCACTCGGGCGTGTCGGAGTAGTAGTCGCAGAACAGCTCGGGTGCCTGCGGTTTGGCGTCGGCGCCGGCCGGCAGCAGCACGGCGATGGCCAACGCCATCGTGCAGCCCGCGGCGGTGCGTGCATCAGGTGGTCGCATCATCAAAGAGCCCCAAAAACCCCGCACCAAGACTGCCGGGGGAAGGGATTGACAGTCGTCCACGACGGTCGCGAGAAGGCGCACGCCCCGCCAAACTACCACAGAACAGCGTTCTGAGAGTCCGCTGGAGTTGACGCCCCGGGGCGCTCCGCCCACGATCTTGCCCATGTTCGACAAGGCCCGCGAAGTCTACGCCCAGACCCTTCAGGAGATCCGCGACGCGGGCCTGTACAAGGACGAGCGCATCATCGCGTCGCCCCAGGGCGCGTCGATCAAGGTCGGCGAGGGCGAAGTCCTCAACTTCTGCGCGAACAACTATCTGGGCCTGTCGAGCCACCCCATGGTGATCGAGGCCGCGCACGCAGCTCTGGACGAGCGCGGCTACGGCATGTCGAGCGTGCGCTTCATCTGTGGGACGCAAGACCGCCACAAGGAGCTCGAGGGCAAGCTGTCGGAGTTTCTCGGGACTGAGGACACCATCCTCTACAGCTCGTGCTTCGATGCCAACGGCGGACTGTTCGAGACCCTGCTCGGCCCCGACGACGCGATCATTTCCGCGTCGCTCAACCACGCGTCGATCATCGACGGCGTGCGTCTGTGCAAGGCCCAGCGGCACCGCTACGCGCACGACGACTTCAACCAGCTCGAGACCATTCTCAAGGAGACCCAAAGCGCGCGGCTTCGCATGGTCGCCACCGACGGGGTGTTCTCGATGGACGGCGACATCGCGCGCCTCGACACGGTCTGCGACCTGGCGGAGAAGTACGGCGCGATGGTGATGGTCGACGACAGCCACGCCACCGGGTTCGTGGGCAAGACCGGCCGCGGCACGCACGAGCACAACAACGTGATGGACCGCGTGGACGTGATCACCTCGACGCTGGGCAAGGCGCTCGGCGGTGCTTCGGGGGGCTTCACCACCGGGCGTAAGGAGATCGTCGGCATGCTGCGCAACCGCTCGCGGCCGTACCTCTTCTCCAACACCCTGGCGCCGCCGATCGTCGCGGGAAGCCTGGCCGTGCTGGGCATGATCACCAAGACGACCGAGCTGCGCGACAAGCTCGAGGCCAACACCATGCGCTTCCGCGAGGGCATGACCGCCGCGGGCTTCGACATTCGCCCTGGGGTGCATCCGATCGTGCCGATCATGCTCGGCGAGGCGAAGCTCGCCGTCGACTTCGCCGCGAAGCTGCTCGACGAGGGCATCTACGTGATCGGGTTCTCGTACCCGGTCGTGCCCAAGGGTCAGGCACGCATTCGAGTGCAGCTGTCCGCAGCGCACAGCGAAGCGGAGGTGGATCGGGCGATCGCCGCGTTCACGAAGATCGGCGGCGAGCTCGGGGTGATCGGCAAGTGAGACGGCTGGTCGCGGCGCTCGTGTTGGCGGGGTGCACCTCGACCTCGCCGTCGCCGACCGACAGCACGCCGACGCAGGAGCCGAACGCCAAGGTCGAGCCGGCGGACGACGGGAAACAAGCCGGTCCAACTCCGAGCGAGCCCGCACCCGGCATCGACCCGGCGCGCTGGAAGTGCAGCGAGGACAAGGACTGCGCTCAGACGTGCGCGCTGGGTGCCGTCAATGCCGAATGGATCGCCGCGAATCCGAACGAGGACACGTGCGATGACGGGTGCGGGTGGAAACACGGGATGGAGGCGTGTCGGGATGGCGAGTGCGTGACGCTGGATGCGGATGGGAACGTGGATGCGGGGTGCACGAAGCTGACGCGGCCGATCTACTGACTGGGGTTGGGGCAGTCGATCACGACCACGACCACGACCACGACCACGACCACGACCACGACCACGACCACGTTCCGAGCTGGGCCGGCGTCGCTCGAGGTTCTGTCCGGCTGGGAGTCCTCGTGGCTAGTTGCCTTCGGCGTGGGCTTCGATGAGCTTTTGGGTGGCGGTGTCCCAGGTTGGGATTTCGGGGGACTCCGTTTCGGTCCAATGGGTCGTCTCCCACGACAGCATCGAGGTCGCCACGATCGGCATCGCGGCCAGGTGCGCCCCGCTGAACACGAAGTCCATCAGCGCCTCCTCGTCCGCCCAGATCGAGAGCGTCCGCGCATTGCCACACGCCTCGGAGCCTCCGAAGCTCGCTCCGATCAGGCCCTCGTTCGCGAAGATCTCACCCACCACCGCCTCGGAGTGCATGCCGAGCTCCTCGAAGTATTGCGGCTCGGGCTTGGGCCAGCCGATCGTGGTCGCGACGATGTACGGCGGCTGAAGGGGGGCGAGCAGCTCGCCGGTGTCCGGGTCGAAGCCGGGGCCGGCGAACGGTGAGACGGCGAGGTCGATTTCTTCGCAGGCGATCAGCATGTCGAACGGATCCTCGTCCCCACCCGAGGATGTCCCGTCCGCGACGCTGCCGGAGGACGCGGGCGAAGACTCCCCGCTCTCCGAGGACGAGCTTGATCCGCCGTCGCTGACTTCGGACGAGGGGTCACTACAGCCAGCGACGCAAACGAAGCACAGAGCGATACGGGCAATCGAGTCTGTCGAGGTCATGCCCTCAACAACACCGGCCCGGGACACGAGTGTCAGTCGCGATCAGAACCGGACGCCGGCAGCGAAGCCCGGCCACATCGCAAAGCCATCGTCCCCTTCGCGATCGACCATGCGCCACACCGTCCATCGGTACCCGAGTCGCGGATTGCCATCGCGCGGATCGTCGTGCTGAAAGTTGAACGTCGGACCGCCGAACACGGTCAGGCGAGGACGGAACTGCCACGCCAGCTTGAGACGTGCGATTCCGAGGCTCGACAACGATGCGGCAAACCGTGGATCCACCCACCCGATCCAGGCCGCTACGTCGAGCTCCAGCGAGGCCTTCGGGGTCATCGGGATCCGTCCACCCAGCCCGATTCCGAATCGCCACCCCGCACCGCGTCCGAAGGGATGAACCCCGGCTCCGAGAAAGGAGTAGGTGTGCTTGGCCGCGAAGCGCACGCCGACGTTGACCGCGGAGACGTCGCTCGTCCATGCCTCGGGGTGCACCCCACCCTCCCGCGTGGCGGAGAACAAGCCCACGCTGGCATCAGCCTCGCGGGCGTAGTTGACCAGTCCGACCTGGGCTCCCCGCACGCTGCCGCCGACGTTGACCAAGCCGATCTGCGCCCCGCGTACCGACGTTGCGGAGTTGACCAGCAGCGTGCCCTGCAGGCCAAAGACCCGCCCCGCGCGGTTGCCCAGGAACGACAGTTGCGCCCCGCGGGCGTCCTCGGTGACCCAGTTGAAGCCGGTGCTGAGCTGCGCGCCCGAGAGGCGACCGCGAATCACCCCGGCGGCCCCGGTCCACTGCACGCCGCGGACGTGCTCACGCACGACGTCCGCCCCGAACGCCATCGCGATCCCCTGGACCCGCGCGGTCTGACTCCACAGCACCGCCATGCCGAAGTTCACGATCATCGGCCGGGCGCGCCCGCCCATGCTCAGCGCGGGAAACAGGCCGATGCTCACCGGCACCCGCACGTAGTCCTCTTCGACGACGCCACCCCGCGCCGTCGTGCGCTCTCGCGGCACACGGCCCAGGTCCCCCGGCTCGACCGTCGCTTCACCGCGGCTCGACATTGAAACCGACGCCTGACGCACGCGATCCTCATGCTCGACGGTCACCGTGTAGCGCCCCGGCTCCACCGCGAGCACAACCGGTGCGTCGCCGGGCGCGACCAACTCGGCGGCGAGCCGACCGTTCGCCCCGCGCACCCAAACACGCCCGCGCACCGCTTGCGACAGCGTCAGGCGAGCATCGGCCTTGCGCAGATCCGTCATCACCAGCTCACCCGAGCCGGACAGATCAATGTCGTACGCCGCGTGTTGGGCACCGACCGAAGTGGTCTGCGTGTGCTCGAGCGTCTCGTCGTAGGCGAACTGATAGGCCTCCGAGAGCGTGACCCGGCGATCGCCATCGCGATCCGCCGCGCCACGTAAGCCGCTGACCAAGAAGTGCGTGAAGAAGGAGCCTCCGATCCGATCGGACTCCTGAGCGGTTTCCTCGGCCGAGCTCGAGGTCAGAAACGCGTGGCCCTCCACCTCGTTGGCCGAGCCCATCAAGAACGGCGGGCGCCGCTTGCCCCCCTTCGCTCGCGTGAATGCTCCGGAGGCGCACGAGTCGAGGATCGCGATCCGAACGTCGGCATCGATCGCATCGAGCTCGGCGCGCAGGTCCTTGTACAAAAAGCGCGAGCCACCGAGCAGCAGGCCGCGCTCGTCGGAGTGCCCCGAGTAGTAGAAGATCAGCTCGAGCCGCTTGCCGCGAGCCTTGGCCGCTTTCGCGAGCTCGTCCGCCCGAGCGATCGCGGCACGAATCCGTCGCGGCGTCGCGCGGTAGACCTGCAGCTCACCGGCCGTGGTCAGCCCACCGACGTCGCGCAGCACCTTGGCGAGCCCGTAGGCATCGGACTCGGCGTAGAGCAGCTCCTCGCGCCCCTCCCCGCCGTCGTTGGCCGCCGCGAGGATCGCGATGCGCTCGACCGAAGTCGGTGGTGCAGCCCGAGCGGTATCGGGCGTGCCCAGCCCACCCCACGCGAGGCCGACGGCAAGGGCCAATCGCGCCCCCGCCCCGCGAACGAGCCTCTTTCGCATGGTCAGCACCAACAACACCGGTCGCGCAGGAATCTGTTGGTCGCACCGAGCCGCAATCGGATGCTTTTTTCTCGAGCCCACTGACGTTTGCCGCCAAGCCTGGTGTTGTTACCGTGCGAAGCCCTTGGCGGTCGACGTCGATAGGCTGTACCGCCGCTACGGACCTTTTGTCCTGCGGCGGTGTCGGCGAATGCTGGGAGACGAGCAGCAGGCGTGTGAAGCCATGCAGGATGTCTTTGTACAGGTGCTGCGTCGCGCGGACACGATGGTGGACCAGGGCCTTGGCGGACTGCTCTACCGCACCGCCACCAACGTGTGCCTCAATCGCCTCCGCTCCCGCGCGCGCAAGCCGCAGAGTCCGGCGAGCGACATGCTCCATCGGGTGCCCGCCGCCGAGCGCTACGGGAGCCAGGCCGAGGCACGCAGCCTGCTCGCCGCCGCCTTGGCAGACGAGCCGGAGTCGTCCGCCACGATCATCGCGCTTCACCTTCACGACGGACTGACGCTCGAGCAAACGGCGCGGTTCGTCGGCATGTCCGTGTCCGGCGTGCGCCATCGGCTGCGTACGCTTCGAGCCAAGTTCGAGGAGCTGCGCGACGATGGCTGAGCCGATTCCCGACGTGTTGGTCGAGCTGCTCGCGCTCGGTGAGCTCGACGAAGCCGAAGCGGCCGAGGTCCGTGCGCAGCTCGAGGCCGAGGGCGACGAGCGGCTCGCAGAGATCGAGCGCAGCAATGCTGCGGTGCTCGAGCGATACCCAGCCGCGGACATCGTGCCTGAGCTGCAGGCGAGCGCCGGGGTGATTCCGCTGAGACGGCCGGCATCCGGCTGGGTCGTGGGTGTGCTCGCAGCCGCGGCGGCGCTCGTGCTGGCGTGGTTGCTCGCGGGACGCGAGGACTCGCAGTCGACGGACGAGCCTGATCGCATCGCGATGGCCCAAACGACCACGCCCGAGTCGGTCGACGATGGCCCTGACACCGTGCGCCGCAAAGGCGAGGCCCGGCTGCTCATCTATCGACAGGGCGAAGGCGATCCACTGGCGCCCAACGACGCGGTGCGTGCCGGCGACCTGCTGCAGGTCACCTACGTAACCGGTCCGCATGCGCACGGGGTGATCGTCTCGCTCGACGGCTCAGGCGTGGCGACGCTGCACTCGCCTTCGGAGCCCGACGACCCGACGACCCTATCGCCCGGCGTCGTGCGACTCGACCACGCCTACGAGCTCGACGACGCACCCAAGTTCGAGCGCTTCTTCTTCGTGACCGCAGACGAGCCGCTCGATCCTCAGCGGGTGCTGCAAGCGGCTCGCGACCTCGGCCGTGCCGCGTCCCCGACCGAGTCACTGCTCGCGCTGCCGGATGCGTGGTCGCAGCAGTCGTTGGTGCTGCGCAAGCCGGACTGAGCCGCTACCGAGCCGCATCGAGTCCGGCTCGATCCTCGGACACCGCATTGCGGCTCTCCTCGACCAGGGGATGCTCTTCGCCGAACGCGGCCACGCGAAGCTTCAGGGCGAGCTCGTCCACGCGCAGTGCCTCCGCGTAGTCGTGCTGACTCCGGGCGACGTAGCCAAGACCCGACAGCGCGTACGCGACCATGTGACTGTCCTTCCCGAGTGCCTGCTCGAAGCCGCGGCGCGCTTCCTGGTACACGGCTTTGGCGTCGCCCCAGCGCTCGGCCGCCGACAGCGTGACCGCGTAGTCGTTGTGGGTGATCGCCCAGCGCGGGTGGTCCGGTCCCACCTGGGCCTTGCGCAGGCGCAGCGCCTCCGCCATGACCTCGAGCGCTTCGTCGAGCTCGTCGGCCTCGCGCAGCGCGTTGCCGAGGTTGACGAGCGTGTCGGTGACCCAAGGATGGTCGTGCCCGTACGCGGCCTCGCGGATCTGCAGTGCCTGCCGTAAGTCCGCAACCGCGTCCTGCGGGCGCCCCGACTCCTGGAGCGCGACTGCCCGGTTGTTGAGCACGGTTGCGATGCCCGGATGCCCTGGCCACAGCGCGCCGCGCCGCAGCTCGAGAATCTCCTCGAAGAGCGCCAACGCCTCGTCGACACGCCCGAGGCGCACGAGCAGGTTGGCCTGCATCTCCTCGGCCGACGCCACGCGCAACGGACCCGCCCCCATCGCACGCTCTAGCGCCAGCTCGCGTTCGGTCGCCTCGAGCGCCTTGGCGTACTCCCCCGCCCGATGAAAGAGCTGACTGTCGCGTCGTGCCGCATTCGCGGCCAGCCCCTGATCCCCGAGATTGCGTGCGTCGGCCAGCGCCAGCGCAACCCAGCGGTGGCCCTCCTCGAGCTTTGAGGTGGCGTGGGCCGTGCTCGCGAGTCCCAGCTCTGCCGTCGCCGCGAGCCGCACCGCGCCGGACTCACGCGCGGCCACCAGCGCGGCCTGCCACCGGGTTTCGGCATCCTCATGTTTGCCGAGCGTCTCGAGCAACTTGGCGTGCATGAGCAACAGCTCGGCGCGCGTCGACCGGTGTGGGACCGACTCCGGGTCGATCTCCGCGCCTTCGATCCGCGCGAGCGCCTCGCTCGGCCGTCCCGCGGTCTGCAGACCACCCGCCTCGTCGACGAGCGCCTGCGCGGCATCGACGAGGGACCGCGCTTCGGGCTCGGTGGGCAGCGGCTCGGCATCGGTCAGCTCGTCGACCGCGGCGCAGTCCTCGATCGCGGGCAAGCTGCCGATCGCTCCGATCGCGCGCGGCAATCGAGCGGGCTCGACCTCCACCAGCGAGCCGATGAACGCATCGAGGCCGCGGCGCCGGCGCTCGAGGCACGCCATCCGCTGATCGAGCATCGCTTCGGTCTGCTGTCCGTGCACCCGCGTCGCGCGACACGCTTCGGTGTGTGCCTCGGTCCAGGACTGCGCGTACGCGTCGAGGGCCGCGAGCGCGACGTCGGCCGCTTGCGTCCGATCCGCGAGCGCCCGCGACTCGATCGTTTCGCGGGCGCTGGCTCGGGCGACATCGTCCCAAGTCTGACCGAGCGCTTCGACGGCCCCGGTGCACGGCTCGGGAACCGCAGCCTCGTTGCGGGTTCCGAACGCCAGCCATCCCAGCGACGCGATCGCAGCACCCGCAATTGCCGCTCGGCCCCACGCCGATCGTGGCGAGCCCTGGAGCTCGGCGAGCAGCGCGTCCATCGACGGATGACGCGCGGCGGGCTCGACGGACAGTCCGCGTTCGAGCGCCGCGACGTACTTCGGCGGGGCGGCGGGCTCGCGCTCGAACGGCTCACGCTTCCCGGAGATGACCGCATCCGAGAGCGCCCCCATCGTCTTGCCCTCGAACGGCGGCCGCTCACACAGCGCCGACCACAGCGCCACGCAGAACGAAAACTGATCGCTGGCCGCATCGGGCACGCGCCCCTGCCACTGTTCGGGAGACATGTACGCGGGCGTGCCGAGGACCGCTCCGGTGCGCGTGAGCGTCTCGAGGCCCCGTTCGTCGAGCTGGCTGGGGTCCTCGTCCGGTGGTGGCTCTTCCGACTCCTCCGTGCTGCGAACCAGTCCAAAGTCCGCGACCCGTGGTCGACCATCTTTGCCGACGAGCACGTTGCCCGGCTTGAAGTCGCGGTGCACCAACCCCTCGGCGTGTGCCGCCGCCAGCCCACGCCCCGCCTCGGTGAACATCGCTACGATCGCCTCGAGCGACGGCTCAGTCTTCAGCCACGTCCGCAGCGTTCCCCCACCGACGAACTCCATCGCGATGAAGACCTCGCCGCCGGCCAGCCCCACGTCATGGATCGCGACCACGTTCGGGTGCGACAGCCGAGCCATCGCCCGCGCCTCGCGAACGATCCGCGTGCGCGCCACTTCGGTGGCCGCAACGTCCCCGTGCAGCACCTTGATCGCGATCTTGCGGTCGAGGTCGGGGTCGAACGCCGCCCAGACCTCACCCATCCCCCCGCGTCCGATCACCTCGAGCAGCGTGTAACGCCCGAGTCGAGTCCGCGGCGGCGGTGCCTCCTCCTCGATCGCCCGAGGCTCTGCGGCAAGCGTGTCCTCGACCGCAGCGGCGGGATCCGTGGCGCCATTGTCCACCCTGAGATGGTACCCGGAGGTGTGGCCGGCATGGGCTAGCCGCCGGAGTCGCGCTCGTCGGGCCAGCCCAACAAGCGTGTTCGCACCGCCCGGAAGAGCTCATCGTCGCTTGGGAACGCGTCCCGCAGCCGAGCGAGGTTGTCGCCCGAGAGAAGAAACATGTAGTCCCGCACTGGCGCGTCGAGCTCGACGACATCGTTGAACCACTCGAGGAGCACATCGAGCTCGGCCTTGAAGGATGACGACCACTGCTTTTTCAACCACCCGCCGGCGGCGGTGCGCAACCCGTGCGCGTAACCCGACACGAACGCGAACACCTCCCCCGCCGTTCCATTGGCGGTGTAAACCCCCGGGCGCTTGAAGATCGCCCGCAACGTGCCGACGCCCTCGGGACTGACTCGCCAGCGCGTTCGATCGGCGACGATGCGCCCCTCCACGAACCGTACGTACGTCGAGGCTGCAGCGAGCCTCGTACTTGCCCGCATCACCAACCAGAAGTCGCCCGACAGTCGTTCCCCGACCGGCTGAGTCTTCACCTGCCCCTCGGGCATCTCGTACGCGAAGCTCTCCAGCTCCAGGCTTCCGTCGGCATGGAGTCGGTAGCAGGAGACGTATCCGCTCCAGTTGCCCGTCGAGAAGACGGCGTCGTCGCGGAACTTTGGCTTTGCGACGAACTCGTACTTCTCCCCGCCCATGGAGATGTCCCCGCGGACAACCGCGACGGGCACGAGCCCACCGAAGTCCACGAACGGGGACTCGTTGATGAGCTCGTCGGGGGTCTGCTCGGTCATCGTGGAGCCGCCGCCAGCGGCCGGTCTGCA
>JGI12316J15310_10000101_pt77 | contig 19979 bp, 17 predicted proteins | sample MarCyaLeptolynsp_FD_15310 | JGI IMG/M metagenome (IMG submission 15310)
CGCCGGACACCGGCGGGGACGACGACGACGACGACGACGATGACGACGACGACGACAACGGCTGCCCGAACGAGCCGCAGCCCATGGGCGCGAGCTGCACCGAAGACTGCGAGTGCGAGTCCAACGAGTGCTACTTCATCTCGGTGCTCGGCGGCGTGTGCGGCGAGTGCAACGAGGACGCGGACTGCGAGGGTGGTGGCTGCACCATCCCGAACCCGCTGACCGACCCGCCGACTGGCGCGGTTTGCAACACCGGCTCCAACGGCGAGGGCTGCGAGACCGACGACGTCTGCCAGGACGGGCTGTCGTGCGGCACGCTGCTCGAGGTCCCCGGCATCATCTCGCTCGACACATGCGGTCAGTGCCTCGAGGACGGCGACTGCATGGACGGCCAGTTCTGCTCGCCGACCATCAACATCGCCGAGTTCAACGGCGAGCTGCTGTGCGTCGATCCGGGCACCGTGCCCAACGGTCAGGCGTGCGACCACCTCGGCACCGGCGACATGGCCTGCGAGTCGGGCGTCTGCGCGATGGTCGACATCATGATGATCGCTCAGGTCGGCGTCTGCGGCGACTGTGAGGTCGACGCGGACTGCATGGACGGCATGGTGTGCTCGAGCGCGGACATCGACCTCGATCTGCTCGAGGTCATCCCGCCGACCTGCGTGCCGCCGCGCTGATCGACGCTGCGACTCTCCGCGGTTCGGCCTACCGGCGGACCGCGGAGCGTCGGAACTTCCCCCGTTGGGCTGCTAGAATTCGCTGATGGACAAGGCCTCGCTGTCGAAGCTGCGCGAGCGCATGATGTCGCGCCTCGACGAGCTCAAAGCCGAGGGCGACATCGCGATCGAGCCCGCGGAAAAGGATGTGCAAAAGAAAATCGACGAGGACGCGGCTCCCCTCGCCGAGATGAACCAGGTGATCGCGTCGAACCGGAACCGGGCGCGCGCCCAGGAGCTCCAGCGGATCAACGAGGCGCTGGTCCGCATGCGCGAGGATCCCGAAGACTTCGGAATCTGCGAGCAGTGTGAAGACCCGATCCCCGTGCGCCGGCTCGAGCTGATGCCTTGGGTCACGCTGTGTGCGAAGTGCCAGGGCGCGCGCGAGGACGACGGGCGCGGCGGCACCCGCAAGCACCTCACCGACTACCAGTAGCCCGCTCGCTATTCGCAGCGTTGCAGCGAGGTCGCGACGGCGCCGGCGTAGCGCCCCCCGGGATACCTTCGCCGGTGCTTCGCCCAGTGTTTGCACGCAGCCCGGGCGTCGCCGAGATGTCGCTCGAGGATCTGCCCCAGCTCGTAGCTGAGGACCTGGCCGGTTCTGCGATCCCAGCGCAGCTGTAGCGCCTGGCGGAGGCGGCGAGCCGCGGCGTCGTAGCGACCTGCGCCGCGAAGGGCGGTGACCTCGGCGATGATCGCGTCGGCATCGGGTCGCTTGGGTTTGCGAACGTGACGACTGTGCTTGGCCGGTTGAGCCGGTTCGTCCGCATCGTCATCGGTGACGATGACGAGATCGGGCTCGGCTTCGGTCTCGGGTTGGATCGGCTCAGCCGCTGCCCGATCGCCCCACGCATAGCGCTGCCCCGGATGAATGTCGACCGGCGCTCGACCATCGGCGGGCACGTGGTGAAATCGGATGCGGCCCTCGAACAGATCCACCGTTCCGCCCCGCTCGTCCTGAGCGACGGTGAAGCGCGTGCCGAGGACTTCGATCGTGCCGTGCGAGACCGAAACCTTGATCGTTTCCTCGCCCGCGTCGATCTTGCCGACATCAAACATGGCCTGGCCGTGCCGAACGGCGACCGTGCGGGGCTGCAGCTCGAGCCGGGCCGTGTCCCAAGTTTGGACCGTCAGATGCGGCCCGACCATCCGGCATTCCCCGGACACCACGGCCGCGCCCCGGTCTTGCTTGCCGTCGCAGGCCTCGCCGTGCACGGCGTAGCCGGCCAACGTCGCGACGGCAGGGCTCGACCCAACATTGGTGGGCTCGACCCCACGACGCGTCATGTTGTAGCCGATCACCAACATCACCAGCGCGGCCCCGGCCGCGAAGGTGAGCATCGGCAACCACGGCCGACGCACAGCACCGATGCTGCGCGCCTCTGCCTCGCGGGCGAGCCTCGCCGCAATACGGTTCTTGGCGCCGACCGGCATCGGTGCCGCGGCAACGCGTCGATCGTGGGCCCGCAGCAGGCGGAGCACCGGGCGCTTGTCAGCCATGGCGCTCGACCTCCCAACCGAGCTCGCGCACCCGCTCCTCGGCGCGCTTGATCAGCTTGCAGACGTAGCTCTTGCCGTGCCCCAAGATCTCGCCGATCTCGGTCTGTCGCTTACCGTCCAGGTAGTACATGCAAAAGGCCACACGCTCCTTGGGAGGCAGTCGATCGAGCACCGTCCAGGCCTGCGAGAGTCCCTCGCGCGCGGCGGTGAGACGTTCGGGATCGACGGGTTCTTTGCTGCTCTTGCCCAGTAGCCAGCGCACGGGCGCCGCGTTGCGCACCCGCTCGCGACGCAGTCGATTGAGACAGCGATTGATGGTGACGCGGTAAAACCATGCCTCGAGACCGGTGCGCTCTTCGAGGCGGTGTACGACGTCGAACAAGCCGACGAATACCTCCTGCGTGACGTCCTCGGCCCACGCGGCGTCCCCCCGGCCGTAGCGGAGCGCGAGTCGATACACCATCTCGTGGTACTGGCGGTAGAGCGCATCGACGCGCAAGCCGGGTTGTGCGGGCGCAGCTTCCCGGCTGATCTGCATCACTCCACTGACGTCGTTCACTCGATCCTCCAGCCGTAGGAGAAGCCGAACGCAAGTCCAACGCGCCAGCTCGTCCGTTCCCATTCCTCCAACGAGCGACGCTCGTGCCGAGTTCCCACACCAGACAAACCAGAGTGCACCGAAAGGTGCAGCTGTGTTCCCCCCCGCAGCTTCATCGAAGCGCCGACCGGTAGCGCACACGCCCAGCTCACCTCCGCGGACGAGCTCTGATCGGTCGACCACAGGTGAATGTCCGCGCCGCCCGTCACCCCCAGCGAAAGCTGGAAGCGCTCGCCGATCCCGATGTTCCAGTCGGGGCCAACCATCAGCAGGGTATCGACGACCTGCAGGCGGTCGGCATAGGACGGGATCACGCCGAGCTCCATGCGTGCTCCGATGCCCTCGATCCGACCGGCCCTCAGCCGCCCGCGCATCGCAGCGTCGGGTGCACCGCGGACGACCAACCCACCCTCGGCGGCAAGGCGAACCTCGGCCCGCGGCGGTCCGTGCATCGGCGGGAGCTCGCCGTCCTCGACAGCGACCACCACGGGCGCCGGAGGCGTGTCCATCGCGGCTTTGCCCGCACTTCGCTCGCCATCCTCGATGATCGCGGTCATCGCCGGGTCTTCGTCGACGGCGATGTCGAGCTCCTGCGTCGCGGGGGCGGCCCGCGTCACGATCTCGCCGGCGATCTCGCGGCGCTCTCTTGGGGTGCCCACCGCCGCGACCGTGTCCGCCGGAGCGCAGCCGGCTGCGGCCGGACCGATGCCGATCTCCGCCAATCCACCGCGCTCGACGATGCAGACCAGCGTGTCGTCGCGCTGCACCTGGGCGTGGAGATCGGCTCCCGCGGCCTGGGCCGCGTTGGCCAGCTCTGCCAGCAACGCATCGTCGGGCTCGCCCCCGAAGCGCACCACGATGCCCGCTCGGGGCGGCGCCACGATCAACGCTCCCTCGTCCGGCTCGGGGCTCGTCGCTTCGACCCCTTGAATCGCGCGGTGCAGGACCTCGAGTCGCTGCACCGCCGGCGAGCCCGGCTCCACCGCAAAACTTCGAACACCATCGCCGATCGCGTCGACGGCGAGACCCTCCCCCGCTTCGGAGACGCGCACAGTCGTCGCCGCATCGCGGGTCCGCGAGGCCAGGTCGTAGCCCTCCTCGAGCAGTCGCGTCGCGAGCCAGCCGCGCAGCGCATCGTCGTCGGCCGAATCGCCAGTATCGACCTCCACGGCCACGGATGGGCCCATGAGGCAGACGACGGCGATGGCAGCGAGGCTCACCATGGGCAGGGTGCGTCGATGACGCAAGACGGGGTACGTCGGCGCCAGCCACGAGCGAAGACACCCGCGCCACAACCCGAAGTTTCCACGTACCCATCATTAGTGTGTTCCAGCCCGCAGCTCGGGTTCCACCCCGGCGCTGTTTCCTCCGCGGGCCTGCCAACGTCGTTGCCATTGGCGAAAATCGGCCGTTTTTCGCCGCGGGGAAACGTCAGCCCCCCGACGGGGTGAACGAGCCGTGAACGCGCTTCGTGCCACCCCGCTGTTGCTCGCCCTCGCGGCTTGTCAGGTCTCCGACGTTGGCGCGCCCTGCAATCACGGGGCGTCCGAGCCGCAAAACACGCTGACCGTCACCTTCCCCGCGCTCGCGTGCAACGACCTGGTCTGCGTCTACGCCGAGCGCGACGAGCCGCCCGACGCGGACTGCCAAGACGACGCCGACTGCAACATCCCCGGCGACGAGGAGCAGCCGTTCGAGTGCGACGCGGGGCGCTGCGTCATCGCGACGACCCACATCCTGCAAAACTCGATGTGCTCGAAGTTTTGCGACTCCGACGCAGACTGCAGCGACGGCGACCCGGATACCAACTGCCAGACCGGATTCTCGTGCTTGCCCCCGCAGGATCTCGGCCCCTACTGCTGCCAAAAGATGTGCTTGTGCAACGACGAGCTCGACCTCGTCGGCGCCCAGCAGCGGGCCGCCGAGTGCGAAGCCGGAACCCATGAATCGTGCTGCATGGGCGAAGATCCGTCCCCGGCGTGCGGGGGCACGTAGGCCAGGCGCAGGCTGCTACGCTTGAGTCGGGCTCGCGGGTGCGCGTGGGTCCGACCTCATGCCCAATCCGACGTCACCCCCCGACCCGTCCGAGGCGAGCGCGCGCTGGCTTCGCGGGGTCCGGGCCCAGGTCAAGGCGCGGCTGTTCGGCGGTCCGGCGGGCGACATCGGTTCGGCGCACACCTTCGCCGCCCAGGACACGCTCGTCGCCGCAGACCCGGTGATCCTCGACCCGACTCGCATCGGGCGGTTCGTCGTCATCAAGCGAATCGGCCAGGGCGGGATGGGGGTCATCTACGCCCCATACGACGACCAGCTCGACCGCAAGGTCGCCGTCAAGCTGCTGCGTCCCGGCGCCCCCGGGACCGATGCCGACGGGCACGCCCGATTGATGCGGGAGGCCCAGGCGCTCGCCCGGCTGTCGCATCCGGCCGTCATCTCGGTTTACGAGGTCGGCACATTCGAAGATCAGGTCTACGTCGCGATGGAGTTCGTCGACGGCGGCACGCTCAAGCAGTGGCAAAACGAGCTCAACCGACCGTGGCGCGAGGTGCTCGAGACGTACACCGTCGCCGGCCGTGGTCTGGCGGCCGCCCACGCGGCAGGCATCGTGCACCGCGACTTCAAGCCCGACAACGTGCTGGTACGCAAGGACGGAGCGGTGCGCGTGGTGGACTTCGGCCTCGCGCGCCACGAGTACGAAGGACCCACTCCCGATCGCGATGTCCTGCAGGCGCTCGGGGAAAGCAGCGGCAACAATCGCCTCGAGCTCGCCGACCTCGCGCAGTCCTCGATCGTGGCGCTGTCCGGCTCCGGCTCGGCGAGCGCGGCCCCGTTGACGCGCACGGGCGTCATCATGGGCACGCCCGCGTACATGGCCCCCGAGCAGCACCTCGGCATGCGGGCCGATGCACGGTCCGACCAGTTCGCGTACTGCGTCGCGCTCTACGAAGCCCTCTACGGGTTTCGGCCGTTCTCCGGCAACACGCTGCCGCAGCTGCGCAAGAACGTGCTCACCGGCAACCTGCAGGATCCGCCGAAGTACACCGACATCCCGCCCCGGGTCCACGAGGTTCTCGCTCGCGGTCTGCACGTCAATCCCGATGCGCGTCACCCCACGATGGAGTCGCTGCTCGAGGATCTCACCCACAACCCTCGCGCGCTGGTGTGGCGGGCGCTCGGGTTGGTGCTCGCGGTGCTCGTCGTCAGCGCGGCGGCGTGGATGTACTTCGCCGATCGCGAGGAGCGTGCCGTTCGGGCCGAAGGCCAGGCGCTGCGCCAGCAGTTCGAAAAGGCGCGGGTCGTCGCGGCCGAGGCCGAGCTGCGGCGGGCCCAGTCGCGCACCGTGTCCGAAAAGTGGGACGACCTCGTGCTGTCGTATGCCCGCGAGACGGTCATGACCGACCCGACGCGGGCGCTTGCCGCCCTCAAGCACCTCACATCGGGCAACGATTCGTGGCTGCCCGGTGCACGCACAATCGCGGCTGATGCCCTTCGCCGCGGCGTCGTGCATCGATCGCTGCGCGGCGAGGACGAAGCGGGCTACGGCCGGGTCGATCGGCTGCGCTTCACCAGGACGGGCGAGCTGTTCTTTGCCGGGGCCAGCGGCGCGGTGCATCGCTGGGCGGTGGGGGCTGCAACCTCGACCCAGCTCGGCAAGACCGACTCGCCGATTCGCGGGTTGGACGTCAGTGACGACGGCCACCGAGTCGTGGCGGCGTGTGCCGATGGCACGACGCATCTTTGGGACCGCACCACCGACGAGCATCGCGTGATCGAGGCGATCGACGGGCCGCTCACCGCCGTGACCCTTGCGTCGGACGGCTCGCTCATCGTGACCGGAAGCAAGAAGGGCAACCTTCGGCTGCTGCTGTGGTCGGGGGAGTCGCAGCGCATCCTCAAGGATCACGATGGCCCCGTGCGCGGGCTGGACATCTCCGCAGACAACAACATGCTCGCGTCGGCCAGCGACGACGGCAACGTGATGCTGTGGTACCTCGACCGCAAGACACACCTCGAGCTGGGCGACCACGCCGCGGGGGTCGACCAGGTGTTCTTCACCGCGAACGACGAGCGCCTGGTGTCCGTGGCCGAGGACGGCGAGGTTCGGCTGTGGAGCTCGGAGTCGGGCAAGGGCGCGGTCCAGCTGGGCTACGACCCGATCCGTCGGCTCGCATTGGCCGATGACCGCCCGCTGTCGCTGGTGATCGGACTGGACCAAGGCGCCGAGCTGCACGGCGAGGGAGGAAGAAGGGTGCGCCTGGGCGGGCTTCCTGGGGCGGCCACCGCCAGCGCCCTCCGACCCGACGGCTCGATGGCCGCGGTGGCAACCGGCGACGGCTCGGTGCTGCTGTGGACGTTGGCCACTGGCGACACGACCTCGGTCTTTCCCGATGGCTCGCGCGTGCTCCCGGTTCCCGGTGCCCTGTCGGCGCTGTCGTGGGACCCCGACGGACGACGCGTCGTCTCCGGCACGCTGTCGGGCTCGGTCGATCTGTGGACCCCCGACGGTGAGCACGAGCGTCGCCTGGGTCAGATCGCACGCGGTGTGATCGCCCTGTCCTTTTCGCCGGACGGTGCAGCAGTGGCCGGTCTGGACGAAGAAGGCGTGCTGCTGGTGTGGCCAATCGCCGACGCCCCGCAGCCGAACATGGCCGCGCCGCTCGGTCAGCGAATTCGCCGGGCACTGGCGTGGGCCCCCGATGGGACCGAGGTGGCCGCCGGTGAGTGCCAGGCCCAGTGCACCATCGCGCTGCACGGTTTGGACGGCAGCGTGCGCGCGCGCCTGCCTTCCACGCCTCGGCCCGCCGATCACATGCGCTACTCCAAAGACGGGCGGTGGCTCGTGTCCGAGCACGACGACGGACCACGCCTGTGGGACGTCGCGCTCGGCGAGGAGGTCGTGCTGCGATGGCCCGAGGAAACCGAGCCGGGGCGACGCATCGCGTTCGTCTTCACGTCGGACGGCGAATCGGTCCGGTTCGCGACCTCCAACCCGGTACGCGACGACGCGGGCCGCAAGGTCGCCACGACCCTGCGCGTGTGGCAAGCCGGCATCGACTCGGGAGCGGTGCATCTGCTGTTCGAAGAGCCTGAGCTGACGATGCTGCTCTCGGACGAGGACTTCATCACCCTGCTGCTACGCACGCACGACGACCGCACGCTGCTGTGGACACTGGACGACGACCGCATGCGCATGCTCCCGCCGGTCCCCTCCGGCTTCGACCGGCTTCGGGTGGCCCCGCGTCGCGATGCGCTTCTGCTGCGCCCCGCCGAAGACTCTCTCGTCGAGCCCCGATGGATTCACGTCGATACCGGCCAAGCCCGAGGCTTTCCCCGCCTCGGCGACCCTGTCGCATGGTCGTCCGGCGGCCTGATCGCCGACGTCGGCTCCCCCGACGAGCTCCGCCTCTGGCTCGACGAAACCCCCAACGACGTCGACCCCTTCCTAGCCTGGCTCACCCAAACCACCGAACTCGAAGTCGACCCCTCCACCCTCCGCTAACCAGAGTTTGTCAACTTTGGGGACGTAGCTGGCAGTTGACAAACCCCGGCAACACGCCGGTGTTGCCCCCGTTTGTCAACTTTGGGGACGTAGCTGGAAGTTGACAAACCCCGGCAACACCGACGTCAGGGTTGGTGGGCGGCGAGCCAAGCCTCGATGGCTCGAGTCGAGCGTTCCCGGCTAGGCATCGCCTGCAGCGCCTCGAGGGCCTGCGCTGCGAGCTGGATGGCGCGCTCGGTGTCCACGCTGAGCTTGGCCAAGCTGAAGCGCGCCCAGGCGAGGGTCTCTTCGTCGTCGGATCCGGACGCGGCCTCGACCGCCCGCTGTGCCTCGCCCCGGGCAGCCTCGACATCGCCCTGTGCCAACAAAAGCTCGCTGACGTGAAGGTGCACCCACCCGATTTCAGCCGCGTTGCCGGTCGGGTCTTGTGCGTAGAGCTCGAGCGCCTCCCGGAACCGGCTCATCGCGGCTTCGTCGTTGCCGGACTCGAACTCGATACGCGCGAGCAAACGGGTGGCCTCCGCTTGGCTCCGCGTGGGCGCGCCCGCACTGGCCCGAATCGAGGCGGCCCGCTCGGCCACCGTGCGCGCACCGTCGAGCAGTCCAAGCGTCAGCAACGCCTCCCCTTGCGCAAACAGAGGCATGGCAACGTCGGGGTTCTGCGGACCAGACGTCGCATCGAAGACCCGGACGGACGCCTCCCAGTGCTCCACCGCCTCCTCGAGCAGTCCCCGCTCACTGAGTGCTTTCGCAAGATTGTGGTGACTGCGGGCGATCCTCGGATGGTCGGGCGCAAGCGCAACCTGGCGGATGGCGAGCGCTCGTTGGTGCCGACGAATCGCGCTGTCGAACCGGCCGCGCTGCATGTCGATCTCGGCGAGGTTGTTGAGCACCATCGACGACTGTCGATGCTCGTGACCGAGCGCTGCCGTGATGACCTCGTATGAACGCTCGGCGTAGGCCGCCGCCCGATCGGTCTCGTGCAGCGCCCAGTGGGTCGCGCTCAGGCCGGAGAGAATGTGGTTGATCGCGGGATGGTTGGCGCCGTACGCGGCTTCGAACAAGGTGAGCGCCTCCTCGAAGTACGGAAGCGCGGCACGGTAGTCTCGACTCTCGAAGTGAACTAGGCCCCAAACGTGGCGGCCCTGCGCCCGGCGCAGCTGCAGAGGATCGGGGGCATCCTTCGAGAGCGTATCGCCGAGACGCGCCCACCGTCGGGCGTCCTTCGAACTGCCGAGATGCACGGCGGCCAACCCCGCGAGGCGATACGCGACCACGGCCGCATCGATGTTCGACCCGGCCTCCAGCCACAGGAAAAACGCTGCCTCGAGCTCCGTTTCCGCCTCGGCACCGCGCATCGCGGCGTGGAGCATCGCGCCGACTTCGGCGCGGGCCCGCGCTTCGACCGGAGTCCAGCCGATTCCACGCGCTTCCTCGACGATCTCGAGCGCCTCGGCGTGTCGGGTCGACCCGACCGGCGCAGCGTCAGCGGCGATCTTGGCGATCTGGCGATTGAGACTATCGAGCGCCTCTCGGGACTCCGCCGGCGGGAACGGCAAACGCTCGAGCAGCTCGTGATCCTTGCACGCCTCGATGGTCGCGAGCGAGGAACCCAAGGCGACCATGAGCTCCATGGCGTCGATCGAGCCGTGCGGGAGCGCATCGACCAGCGCGGAGAACTCGGCGTGGCGTTGGTCCAAGCACCACGTCGCGCGCGCGTATTGCTCATCGTCGCGTACACCGTCGGCGACCGCGAGGCACGCCTCGGCGCGGGCCTTCGACCACTGCTCGGCGTACTCGTCGAGCACGACGAGGATTCGGCCGCCAATCTCGGCCCCGAACGATTCCTCCCCGAAGAGCGTTCGGGTGGCCGCTCGCTGCTCGGAATTCCACGTCGCCTCGATCGACCGACTGTCGCGCTCGCACTCGGTGACGGCCTCTTGGTGGGCGAAGTGCTGCCGAGCCTCGACGGTGACGAATCCCAACCCAGCCAGGGACACGCCGAGCGCGACGTTGCGAAACCGGCGTCGGCGCTCGGCCCGGGCCATCGTTTCGAGCAGCGCGTCCATGCTCGCGAAGCGGTCGCTCGGTGCAATGGCAAGCCCGGTCTCCAGCAGCGCGCGCAGCCAACCGGGGACTCCGCGACCGGAAGGGACCTCGCGACGCTGGCCTGCCAGCACGTTGGCCGCGATTTCGAGGCTCGTGCTGCCGGCGAAGGGACGCGAGCCATAGACCGCCTCCCACAGCGTGACGCAAAAGGAGAACTGATCGGACTCGGGGCCGACCGCTTCTTTCGCGTGCTGTTCGGGTGACATGTAGATCGGCGTCCCGGCGTGAACGAAGCCGGCGTCGTTGGGAGCATCCGCTTCGGCGTCGTGCGTCATGGCGATGCCGAAGTCCATGACGCGCACCCGGCCGTCCTCGCCCAGCATGACGTTGTCGGGTTTGAAGTCACGATGGACGAGCCCCTGTGCGTGCGCGGCCGCGAGACCTCGTCCCGCGTCGGTGTACACACGCACAACCTCCCGCCAGCCCGGCCGCTCTTCGGAGTACCAGTCGCGCAGGGTCCGTCCCTCGATCAGCTCCATCGCAATGTAGATGCGGCCATCGTGCTCGCCGACGTCGTGTACGGCCACCACGTTGGTGTGGTTGAGCTTGGCCATCGAGCGCGCCTCACCCAGCAGCGCGGATCGTCCGCCAGAGCCCGCCTGCTCCCCATCGGCATGCAGGATCTTGATCGCCACCCGACGGTCGAGCTCCGGGTCGTACGCCACGTACACCGCCCCCATCCCACCGCGCCCCAAGGGCTCCAGCACGAGGTATCGCCCGAGCAGCTCCCCTCCGCCGAGCGGCCTCACCGTACGCCGAGCCCGCGGTACCAGCGTCCCAAGCTCGGTCGCCGACTCCGGCCCCATCACCACCCAATGGTACCCCCCACCAGAGTTTGTCAACTTTGGGGACGTAGCTGGAAGTTGACAAACCCCGGCAACACCGAGGTGTTGCACCCGTTTGTCAACTTCCAGCTACGTCCCCAAAGTTGACAAACCGTGGGAACAGCGAGGTTCGGTGCGGGACTGCCGTAGACGTTGCTCAGCCGCCGTAGGCGTCGCGCAGTTTGGTGCTGGTCGACTCGTCGAGCTCGCCCGTTGCGGGCAAGTCGTGCTCGGCCTGAAAGACGCGCAACGCTGCTGCCAGCGGGTCGGTGACCTGCTCGCCATCGTGGGGAGGGACATCTCGTTCGCTGAAGCCGAGGTTGACCAGGCGCGCGTAGGCCCCCTTGCCTTCCGTCACCGGCCCGAGTCCGCCAATGGGCAGGTCGAACGTTTCCGTCCCCATCAGGGTGACAATGGCGGACGTCGCATCGCTCGGAATCGGCGCGGTGATCTCATCGTCGGGGCTCTCGAGGGTTCCCGTGAAGGTCTCGCCGCCGACCTTCAGCTCGTACGGCACCGGCCCGAACGCGCGCAAGAAGAGACCGAGCGCCCCCCACCGAATCCGCAGTCGGTCGGGTGCACGCAGCCGAAGCTCGACGCGACGACCCGTGCGCACAACCACGCCGGACTCCTGCCCGACGTCGGGGACATGCACGGCGTCGCCGACCATCAACAGGTCGGGCGAGCCCCGAAGCTCGCGAAGCTCCGCGTTCGCGGGGTGATCCCAGATCAGCCTCCAGTGCGGCAGGCCATGGGCGGCCGCGACTGCACCGATCCAGTCTCCGGGCTCGATGATGTGGTTCATCGCCAGCTCTCCGGTCCCGGCGTCGACAGCCTCGCGTGCAGGGTCATCGCGTCAGCTGCCCGACAGCGCGCGAATCCGGGTACGTAATCTTTTCAACGCCGGCCTGGAGGACCAACCTATCGTCCTCCACGCTGATGAGAGCTCCGTGCCCCCACGCACGCCCGCATCCGTTCGCGACCCGATAGCTCCAAAACGGGCGCCCGGGCTCCCAACGCTGAATGACCGACGCAGGACAGCGCCCGCCGTTGGCAGAGTCGGCGAACACAATCGTCACGATCCTGGCTTCGCCATCGGCGCGTACGACCTGTGTCCACGACCCATCGTCCGACTCGCGCACGCCGGGCTCGAGTGGGAATACAGGCCAGACGTGAATCCCACTCCGTCCCGAGGTCCTCTTCGGGTGACCGAATGGCTGCCCAGGGGGGCGGAGATGGTCGCTGAGCTCCTCATCGACGGCGATGATGGTTCCCGCGGTGTTGACGGTGAACCGTACATATTTGTGGCTGATGTTCGATGAGATGAGCGTCACCGTGCCATCGTCAGCGACCCTCTCGACCTTCAGGTCGAGGAACAGCCCGGTCATCGCCGGCAGCGGGACATCCAAGTTGAACATCATGGAATGGACGCTTTCGTGCACGGCGTAGGTTCCGACACGCCAGCGCAGCCCGGCCTCCCACGTCGGGTAGAATCCGCCGGGCATGGGATCAATCCCAGGCCGGGGTGATGCGTGCGCGGGTGGATCGGGCACCGGAGCGCACGCCACCAAGAGAGCAGACACAAGAGCCCAGGCCCGCATGGCTCAGTCCCTCCTCATTCGCGCGAGCTGCAGCACGTGCGCGAGCTGGACCCTGGGGTTGGATCTCGGATTCGACCGCTCAGCTTCGGTCACCCCTCGGATTGCGACCACGTGCCGAGGCATGTACGTCGTCGCCGCCCCATGGGTCCACTCTGGTGCCCACACCGCGCGGAGCTTCAGCACGTCGTCGTTGATCAGCCCGCCATCGTCCGCAAGCCGACTCTCGAACACCAGCTCACGCGTGACGGGGTTCCCAGTCGGCAAGCCCGTGCTCGACCCATCAGGTTCGAAGTCGTCCCGGTTGGCCATGAGCAGCAGCCTTCCCTCGACGCGGCGAAGATCAGCCGCATCGGGCTGCGCGTAGCGAATCCGATAGCGGTACACCGCATGATTCCACAGAGACTTGGGTTCCTTTCCGTGTGCGTCCCGCAGGTCGACGACGACGGGCTGCCGGTCCCGACTGAGATTGAGTCGGAGCGTCTTCATAAAACCAAGGAGCTCTTGGCCGAATCGCTCCGGGTCTGCGCTCGGCTTGAGTCGCTCGTCGGTTCCGTCTTTGTTGAAATCCGCCGAGATCACCCAGAGTTCGTCGTCGTCCTTCTTGGTGTTTGGGTCCACACCATCAAACCACACGATGCGCGGGGAGACTTCTGCGGCCAGGAACTTCACTTCCTCGGGGGTGAACGTGACGCCGTTGTGGGTCACGGCTTTGGGTTCTTCGAAGATCACGGAGGCGAAGGACCCGGCCTCGCAGTGTCCTTCCCACGCCCCACAACCCGGCCGGCCAATGTCGCTGTGGTTGTCGTACTCCCACTGGAGTGCCCCCTCCACCCCGAATGCCGCCTCGTATTTTGTGAGTGGGTCCCACAAGTCCACGTTGAAGACCGAGCTGTCCGGGGTGAGGTCACGTCGATAGGGGAAGTACCAGAAGTTCCACGGAACGAAGCCCGCGCTCGCAGCCTCGCTAAACGTTGCGTAGATGCCAAAGTGGCCGTTCGGTGCCAGGACCACTGCGTGGTAGCAGCCATTGCCTCGGGTCTTGGGGTCGACCTCGACGGTGGCAGTCACCGCCGCGTCGCCGGGCGTGTGCTGCGAACCGTCGGGAGCGATGACGACAAGGCGCGTGCCCTCGAGGGGCAGGTGTAGTGTGACCGACAGCCGCCCGCGGTCGCTCGGCACCAAAATCTTGAACGCCCCGATGGCTTGCTCGAAGAGCTCGACCCCGTCTTCGCCGAACACCAGCCGCAACGGCACCGGCCGGCCGAGCGTATTGACGATATTGGGCGCAAGAACTCCCATCACGCCCCCCTACAGCCCCGTCTCCCGCTCGATCTGCGCGCCCTCGGGGAAGTCCAGCAGCTCCACTCGACACTCGCCAGCCGGTAGCCGATCGAGCCGCGCGGCTCCATCGCCGTCGAGCTCGGCTTCGATGGCGACGCCACCGGGCAACGTCACCCGAACTCGTGCCTTGGGGACCGGGTTGCCTTCGTCGTCCCGAAGGACCAACTCCAAGGCCTCAGCCCCGAGCACCCACTCGTGCGTCTCGCTCGCGGAGCTCCGCCACGCGGGGTAGGCAGTCGTTCCCGCCGCAGACGTCGTTCCGCCCGGCGCCGGCTCAATACCCAGCAGAGCATCAAAGAGGAATACTTCGACACGACGATCCATCGGGTCGTTTGCCCCGTCGACCGGCGCCGCGTCGAGCTCGACACCGGTCGCATCGAGTGGAAATGCCTCGCCGCAACCGTGGGCGATCACCTCGGGACCACCCGGTAGTCGTACCCCTTTCCGGTCCATCGTCTCGTGCACCAGGGCTTGCCGAGTCACCGGCCCGGCCTCGCCATCGGCCACGAGACCTCGCGTCGACTGGAACCACTCGACGAGTCCCGCCGCAGCCGGCCGCTCCAATGAATCTGGCAGCGCCTCGATGAGCATCTGCACCTCGGCCTTGCCCCACCCGCTTTCGAACCGAGCGAGCCAATCGTCCACATCACCGGTCAGCAAGGCCCTCACGACCTGGGCTCTCCGAAGCGAAAGCGCCGCATTGTGCTCGGGCGTCCCCGTCGTGTCTGTATGCCCAACAACGAGGACGTCGCACGGCTTGCACCGCTCGTAGAGCCTGCGCACCTCTGGGAGCATCGCGATGGACGACGCGAGCGGAAGATCGCGATCGGTGGCGAAGTGCATCCCCGACATTTTCGCCAGTGCGACGAAGGGCTGCACGCTGATGGTGACCTCGCGGTCGGGAGGAACGCGGACCGGCCCGAGTCGACGCGAACGCAGGTGCAACACCTCGACCCCGTCGTCGCGCGTCAGCGGTGCGCGGCCGGGACAAGACTGCATCGCGACGACGACCTGCTTGCGCAGCACGTCGTCGACTTCGAGACTTGCCTCGACATCGTTCCAGCGCACGTTCTCGAAGCGCAGGCAACCCCCCGAATCTGTGGTCGACGCCTCTGGTCCGCGTGCGTGCTCGAGTGCGACGTCGATGCCCGACAGCGGCGCACCATAGGCATCGACGATGCGGACGGCGAACGAGCGTCCCGGCACGATCGGCGCGGCGCGCTCGGCCAAATCAGACAACGGAACCGACTTGGGAGCATCGAGTCGCCGGGGGCTGGGCTCTCGGACCAACACCAGCGCCCCCTGCTCGAGCGCCTTCGCGAGGCGGTCCTCGATCCCCTCAACAGTGTCCGAGCACCCCAAGATGGCGGCCACTTCCTGCACGCCGACCAGCTCGATCACCGCGTGGGCCACTCGTTGCGCGTCGCTGGCCGAAAGCGACTCGATGACGTCACGACGCGGAACGAGGTGGACACCTCGCGTACCAACACGAACGGGCGCAAACATCAGGGGCCCTATCCACGGTGTCCGCGTCCTCTCACCCTGTCAAGCACCGCAGGGGTTGTAGCGGTGTTGCCACCATAGTTTGTCAACCTCGAGCAACGTCCCCAAAGTTGACAAACCGTGGCAACACGGTGGTGTTACCAGCGTTTGTCAACTTGGCAGCAACGTCCCCGAAGTTGACAAACTTTGGTTAGCGGCTTTGGTAGTAGGCGCCTTTGCCGTGGACGTACATGATTCCGCTGCGGCCGAGGTTGACGTCGGCGAAGCTGCTGCGGAACTGCATGACGAAGTTGGGGCGGGCGGGGAGGCCGATTCGGGGACGGCGACCGGCGGGCTCGATGGGCTCGCCCGGGCCTTCGCGACGGAGCCAGGTGGGCACACCACCCAGGCGCGCGGGGGCCTGACGGATCGCGGCGTAAAGAGGAATCAGGTTGGGGTCGCAGCCGTCGAGGCCACGCGGCACGTCGAACACGTCACCCGGAACGTCGACGGGCTGAAGGGTGAAGCGTCGGCTCCAACGATGGTACGAGCGACGCGGAAGACGACCGTCGTACAGACCGTTGGCCACCTGCGCCTCGCTCAGGAACACGACGGAGGTGTGCGCGTTGTTTTCTCCACACGCGCGATGAAAGGTGGCGTTGCTGATGAACAGCAACATCGCTCGCGCATCCTTGGGCGCACCGAGAACGCGCACCGACTTCAGGTCGACGGTGAAGACGTGCTCCATCCGCGTGTCGGCCGGGTCGAACTCGTCGATGCAGTCGGCCTCGGCCAGCAGCTCGCCGAGCGCGGGATAGGTCGGCCACGACTCGTCGCCCAGCCCGATCGGCGGGCCAAAGACGCGATTGAGACTGCCGGGCTCCGGCACGGTGTCCAGATCCGGGAAGTAGAGCCTCAAGTTGCGCTCGGAGTCCCGAAATCCGGCGGCAAGCTCTCGAATCTGCTCAATGTAAGGTGCAACCATCGTCCCAGTCACCTCGGCGAACCCGTGAGTGGAGACGGGACGTGGCAACACCAGTTGCCGTCTCTGGCTGCTTTGCATTGAAACCGGTCCTTGAGCCGGCTCACATCCTCACTGGGACGCGCCGTTTTTTGGACGTGCGGGGCTCCAGGGTCCAAAAGAGGATGATGGCCGACCTCGACCGCTACCGAGATCACGGGCTTTTGGCGATTCGCGTGGGTCTAGGGGCGATGTTCGTGATGCACGGCTACCCCAAGCTCGCGGGTGGCGCCGCCCAGTGGACCAAGCTCGGCAAGGCGATGAAACACGTGGGCATCGATTTTGCCCCCGAGTTCTGGGGTTTCATGGCCGGGATCTCGGAGCTCGGCGGCGGAATCCTCCTCGCGCTGGGGCTGCTCTTTCGCCCCGCCTGCGTGGCCCTGCTCGGCACGATGATCGTCGCGGCCATGTCCCACCTCGGCCGGGGTCAGACCCTGCTCCAGGCCAGCCACGCCATCGAGGACGGGATCGTCTTCCTGGGTCTGTTCTTCACGGGCGCAGGCGCGTACTCCATCGATGCCCGCCGGGGGAAGTGAACCGATGCGATTTCACGAGCGCACCCACGGGGTCTACTTCGACGACCTCGACGCCTTTCAGATCCTCCACAACGCCCGCTACTTGATCCTGTTCGAGCACGCCATCGGATCGTTCTGGCGTCATCTCGGCTGGGCCGGTGCGCTGGACTTCAACGACAACCCCGACCAGTACCACCTGGTTCGCGCCAACCACCTCGAGTACGAGCGCCCCATCGCGGGCACGGGTGAAGTCCGTCTGCGCGTCTGGGTCGAAAAGCTCGGGCGCTCTTCGTTGACGTTCGGCTTGCGCGTCATGCCGCTCGACCAGGACATCGACCATGCGCGAGGCCAGCGAGTGATTGTCCGGGTCGATCCCGAGACGCACCGCCCCACCCCGTGGTCCGACGAGTTCCGGACGCTGATCGAGCCCTACCGGCGCGATCTCGACCTGCCCGAGTAGGCCTCAGCCGTCGATCGGCATCCACGACCCACCAGCCGCTGGCGGCGGGTCGAGCTGGTACTCCTGAAACTGCGTCAGGGTCGGCGCAACCGGATTGCTCGCGCGCGGGACCAGCCCCCAGTTGATCAGGTTGGTGCGGACTTCCCCGGTGTCGAGGTTGAAGTCCAGCGCCCCCGACACGCCCTGAAGGTCCACGTTCGCTCCGCTCTCGAGGATCGCCACCGCATCCGAGATGAACTTGACGCCTGCCCCGCCGAAGCTGATCGGCGTCCCGGCGGGATCGGCCAACCGCATCATCTGCGCGGCGACGTCGGCCCCACTGCCGCTGTTCCCGGCGCCCGCCATGCCCAACAGCGCGACCATGGCCGCGTCGTAGGACAGCGACGAGATCGTCAGCGCTTCCTCGTCGTTGAAGCGGATTTTGTAGCGAATGTTGTAGGCGTCGAAGTTGCTTTCGTCCTGGATGATCGGCGCCACGCCCAGGACGTTCTGCATCAACGTCGGCCGGAAGCTCTCCGAGACCGCGTTGACGATGTCCTCCATCACCGCGACGCCACCGTGCGTCACGATGAAGCGCGGCAGCGTCGGCAGCGGCTCCATGTCGGCCCAGTTGTCGAGGTAGAAGAGGATCAGCTCGCGCGCCTCGGTCGTGCCGATCACGACGATCGTGTCCGGCTGCGCCTGAATGGCGGTTCCGATGCGCGCCCCGTACTCGGACAGCAGGTCCTCGTTACTCGAGAACTGCGAAGGGTCAGAGTACTTGAGGGTGACCAGGCCCCCGGCGGGAAGGCGCACCGCGAGCGGGTCGGTGATGTCCTCGAGGATGCCGTTGCCGTAGAGGTCGTTCTTGACGAACAAGACGACCTTGGCCGGATCGGGATCGAGCTCCGAGATCAGGTCCACGAGCGCCGCCGCCTGATGAATGTCGCTCGAGATCGTGCGCCAGACGAGCCCCTGGTCGTTCAGACCCGTAATCGACTTGTTGCTCGCCGTCGGCGAGATGACGAAGACGGACTCGGCCACCGCCGATTCGGCCACCGAGATGACTTCCTCGGAGAAGGTCGGCCCGACGATCGCCTTGGCCCCCGCCGCGATCAGGTGATCCGCAGCGGTCCGCGCCGTGTCGGCGGAGCCGCCCGAGTCGCACAGGATGAGCCCGACCTTCCGCCCGCCGACGCCGGCCACCATGTTGAAGTCCGAGACAGCCAACCGCACCGCGTTTTGCAGCGGCACGCCGACGACGTCGAACGGCGACGAGGTTGCCTGGATCGCGCCGAGCCAGACGAGGTCTCCCGGCTCGGCCCCGTCGGGCATGATCACCGTGGGGCACTGGTCGGACGTGAGCGCCGCACAGTTGCCCTCGTCGGTGCGACAGACGTGGTTTTCGCCCAGCGCCTCGGTGCACTCCGCCGCCTGCGAGCACGAGACCGTGGCCGGATCCGGCGGCACGATGCACTCGTTGTCGCGACAGATGAACTCGGTCCCCATCTCGTTGATGCAGTCCGAGTTGTTACGGCACTGCAGGAAGTCCAAGGCGAGCGAGCACGCCGCCGTCGACCCTGCCAGTGCAAGCGCCGAAGCAATCGCCCAACCGCGCATCAGAACCGTACCTCCGCCGCAATGCCGGCCCCCCGCCGCGTGAGCGTGGGAGCCACCGCCGCACGTCGCGACTTGTTCTTGCCCGCGTAGCTGACCGCGACCAGGACGACGCCCGTCACCAGCATCGCCCCGCCGACGCCGAACAAGATGTCGGCCACCAGCGCACTACGCTTGCCCTTGGTCACCGCGTCGTCGCGAGTCTCCAGGGTGTTGAGGGTGTTGAGGTCGTTCTCGTGCCCCAGGGCGATGCCCCCTAGTGCACCACCTCCGGCCACCGCGCCCACCCCGACACCGAGCAACACAAACCCGGTGATGCGAAGCGGATTGGGTTTCTTCGGCGCGTCCTCAGGATCCTCGGGCGGCGGGTCGTCGGGCGGAGGATCTTCGGGCTCGGTCGGATCGGCGACCTCGTCGACCGGGTCCTCTTCCTCGGGCGGGGGCTTCTCCGACGTCTCTTCCAGAACGCCCCGGAGCACCCGCAGTCGTTCCAGTGCGACCTCGCGGGCCCCGAGCTCGACTTCGGGCTCCTTGACGAAGCGTGCGTAGAACTCGACCGCCTTCTCGAGGTTGCCTGCCTGCTCGTAGACGCGTCCGATGTTGAACAGGTAGTTCGGCTCGGGCGACAGCTCGTACGCCTGCTCGAACAGCGCTGCGGCCTCGTCGTACTCCTTGGCCTGAAACTTCTCGACCGCCTGAGCGACGATCGCATC
>JGI12316J15310_10000083_pt46 | contig 19977 bp, 17 predicted proteins | sample MarCyaLeptolynsp_FD_15310 | JGI IMG/M metagenome (IMG submission 15310)
AAAACATCCGCTAGCGGGGGATAGGCCCCGAACCGATCAGAGCCGGCGCGCGACGTAGAAGCCGTAGCTGACGTAGTCGCGGTACCGCTCGTAGAGGGCGATCTCTCCTTGTTCCGCTGCCACGAGCGCACGTGCCTCCTCCGAGTGGTCGTGCTGCTCGAGCAGCTCGGCAAACCGGGCCTGCAGGGGCCGGTAGTAGTGCTCCAGCCAGCACGACGGCGGAAGCGGGAAGTAACCCACAGGGGTCAAGCCGTGCTGCTCGAGGATGGCGAGCTTGGCCGACGCCGTATCCACCTCCGGGTACGCCGCCTGCCAGTGATCGTCGAGCTCGGCGGGACGTTCTGCGGTGATCCACGTGAGCTCCGAGACCGCGAGCACCCCGGCCGGCTTGAGCAACCGACTCCACGCCTCCACGCCCGCGCTGAATCCGAGGTTGTAGATCGCCCCCTCCGACCAGACGACGTCGAGCGACTCGGCTGCAAAGGTCAGTGCGTCGAACGAGGCGTTCACGGTCGTGATGCGGCTCGCGACTCCCCGCGCCTCGGCACGCCGCTTCAACTCCTGCAGGAAGTCAGCGAAGAGATCCACCGCGGTGATCTCTGCATCGAGCTCTTCCGCCAGCACCATCGTCGACGCCCCCGTCCCACACCCGAGGTCCGCGACCTCGAGCTTGTCGCGCTCGAGCAGTCCGGAGAGCTCGAGCGCTCGGCGGGTCATGGCATCGCTGCCCGGCCCTAGACGTGCGTTGTGTTTGTGAAGGTCGATGATCAGTCGCGGATCGTCCACGGTTCTCCCTTTGGCTACGATGGTACGGGGCGGGCGACGACGACGACGTGGCCGAACGGGTCGCGTACGTAGGCCGCCTCGTCGCCCCAGTCGCGAGCCGCTCGGGGACTGAGCACGCTTGCCCCCGCGGCTTGGAGTCTTTGCACGGCGGCGTCGAGATCGTGCACGTAGAAGTAGAGCTCTGCGGAGCCCACTTCATCGTCTGCGGTGCGCGTGGCCGGCAGCCCCGTGTTGCCGGCGTACGCGTCGCGCACGTAGAGCCCGAGCCGTTGCCCGGTCGGGTGCTGCATCTCGACGTACACGGGCACGTCGACGACATGCGGCCAGCCGAGCGCCGCGTCATAGAACGCGACGGCCTCCGCGAGGTTGTCCACCGCGAGAATCGTCAGCGCCTGCCGGGGTAGTGGCTCGACATCGTCGCTCAGGCGCGCATAGAGAAACTGGTCTACGAAGTCGCCGTCCTTGAAGGATGCGTGCCGCAGCCGAGCCTCCAGGGTGTAACCGGCCTTCTCGAGCACCCGCGCCGACGCCGTGTTGCGAACGTAGGGCAGCGCAAAGACTCGGTGCATCCCGAGACCATCGAACGCATGGCGGGTGACGGCGGCAACGGCTTCGCTCACGATCCCTCGCCCCCAGAAACGCTCCCCGAGCCAGTACCCCAGCTCGGCCGAGAACCGCTCGACGTCGGCTCCGGGCACCAGGCCAATTCCTCCGGCGGCCTCGCCCTGGACCTCGATGCACCAGAAGGTGGGCACGGCGCGCTCGAGAAATGCGTGCGCGTCGGCGACGGTGTAGGGGTGCGGAAAACCGTCGCGCAGGTTGAGCCAGATCGACCGCGCATTGGCGTTGCGGGCCAATGCCTCGGCGTCAGACGACCGCCACGGCCGGACGCTCGCATCACGAAGCTGAAGCTCCATCAGCCCCACCATAGCCGGGGTTGGTGCTACCGTCGGGATGCGATGATTCGCGCCCCGCGATTTCCTTCGCCGATCGACAAGGCCCCGGCCTGGGTGCAGCAGGGCATTGCCGACTTCGCGGCGCTGCAACGCAAGTCTCGGCGCGATCTAGGCTCTGATCCGAGCACGTTCGTTCGCGACGGGTCGCGCGTGTACTTCCCCAATGCGGTCATGCACTGGCACGTGGGCATGATCGGCGTGATCGCAGCGTTCGTGGGCGTTGTCGGCTTTGCCACGGTTGCGCTCGTGGGTTTGATCTTCGGGGACGGCGTCGCCACCTGGTCGCTCATCGGACTGGGCGTGTCGTTCGCGGTCGGCCTGCTGTCGCTGGTGACGAGCGCGTTCAAGGCCCCCAATCCCAAGGCGGTGCGTCGCGACGGCATGTACCTGCTCGACGAAGGGGCTGCCTTCGTGCGGGGGCCGATGTGCTCATGGGCAGCCCGTGAGGCGATCGAGTGTTTCGAGCTCTTCAAGATGGTCCACGAGAACGTCTCCTATCGCGAGTCACTCAAGCTCAAGGGCGGCGACAACATCGAGCTTGCGGCCGGCAAGCGGCCGACCCTCCGCGAGACCGCCGAGGCCTGGCGGCGCCGTGAACTAGAGCCCGCCGATTGACGCGGAATCGTTGATCCACCCGCGCATCGAAAGGCCTCGGTTTTTTCGTCGCGCCGCTGCGACATGACCGGTGGCGAAGGCCCATCGGTTCGAGATGACGTGTCGACGCGATCGAATTGGAGCTCTCGTTGCCCTGTGCAGCACCCTGGCGTGCAGTCCGCCTCCTCAGACCCAACTGGGCGGCAGTGGCTCGCGGCCGACTATGGCGTCGAGGCCACCGCGGTGTTCAGCGCCCTGGGGGGCTGCCGAATGGAAGGCCACCCCGAAGCGTTGGCCGCCCTCGAGCGCGACCCACGTGTCGTGGTCGCGAGTCCCCCGATGCCGATCGACACATTCGAGGATCCGCCCTGGGGACTGGACCGCATCGACCAGCCCAGCCTGCCGCTCGACGGACGCTTTCGTCCCCGGGGCGACGGCGACGGCGTGACGGCCTACATCATCGATACCGGCGTCGACTTGGACCATCCCGAGTTCGAAGGCCGGGCGACGCGGGCGAACTTCGGTCCGGCGTTTTGCGACACACCCGAACAGCTCGGTCATGGCACGCATGTGGCCGCGACCGTCGCTGGACGCACCGTCGGCGTGGCACCGAAGGCCGAGATCGTCGACCTCCAGGTCCTCAGCCGCGCATGCGGGCAGCACGAGGTGGGCGGGCGGATCGCGAGGGCGATGGACTGGGTCCTGGAACACGGCGAGCTGCCGGGCGTCGTCAACCTCAGCGTCGGCGGGTTTGTCTCGCCCTTCATCGATGCTGCGGTGGGTCGTCTCGCCCGTGGTGGCTTCGTGGTCGTCGCGGCGGCTGGCAACAACGCGGGCGACGGTTGCAGCATCTCGCCGGCGCGCGCCGAAGAGGCAATCGCGGTGGGCGCGACCGATCGCCACGATCGAAGGGCATCGTTCTCGAACTTTGGCGAGTGTGTCGACATCTTCGCGCCCGGGGACGACGTGCACTCCGCTCTTCCGCGCGGCTTGGGCCAGCCGTTCGGAAGCAAATCGGGCACATCGATGGCGGCCCTGCACGTCACGAGAGCCGCTGCGCTGCTGCTCGGTGAAGATCCGAGCCTGAGCCGCATCGAGGTCCGCGACCGCCTCCTCGACGCTGCCCGTCATGGACAGCTCGACGACATTCGAACCGGCGCGGGCCTGCTGCAGGTGCTCCCTGGTGACGTGTGCACCGGGCGTCCCGTCACCGAGATCGGCGACGGAACGGTACGTCAGACTCTGCAGTTCGACGAGGCGCGCGATGACACCGACCCGACGCCGCTGTCATGCGGGTTGGGTGAGTCGTTCGGTGCCATCACACGAGCGTACCGGGCCAACGTGCGCGGGACGTACCGCTTCACGGTCTCGGGACCGGAGGACGAGCTCTCGGATCTCCTGCTGTGGCCCGTCGCGCTGCGCAACTGCGACGGCACCGTTCATTCCTGCGACCTCGCCGACGACGTCGGAGCGACGCTGCAGGTGTCTCTCGACGCGAGCGACTCGGTGCTCCTGGTGATCGATGACGTGCTCCCGTCCGACCCTTACGAGCTCACGATCCTTCGTGTACCGTAGACCACTCTTCGAGGGCTGGCGTCGGACGCACGACCGGATTTCCGGATGCCAGTGGCGCGCGGCTTGCCCCGTACAGCATCGAGATGGGAGCATCGACTGGCGATGTCGCGCGGGTGGGCGTTCGGGTTGCTGCTGGGAACGGGGTGCAATGCCCTGCTCGGCATCGACGCTGACGTCATTGTGCTCTGCGATAGCGGCGATCAGTGCCCCACTGGTTTTTGCGGCGCCGACAATCAGTGCGACTCCGAGCAGTGGGCGGTGAGCTTCTCGGGGCCGGGTCGCAACGTGGCCACGGATCTCGTGCACATCGACCCCGACGGCGACGGTTCCGATCCGGGTTGGACGGTTGTGGTCGGCGCCTTCAGCGAGGCCCTCGACCTCGGTGATGGCACCACGCTCCACAGCAAGGGCGACCGAGATTCCTTTGTCGTCGCGCTCGACCACCGCGGGGCGATTCGCTGGGCGCGGGCGTTCGGTGGCCCCGGTGATCAACTCGCCGAGGCCATCGTGGCCGGGCCCGGCGGCGAGATCTACGTCGCGGGCACCTTCTCTGGGCAAGCCCAGCACGGTGGTACCAACCTGACCTCGGATCCCGCGGTCGAAGACGGATTCATCGCGTCGTGGACCGAAGACGGCGAGCCTCGATGGGCGCAATTGTTCGGAGGCACCGAGCGACTCACCGTCGAGGACATGGTCGTGGTCGAAGGTGACCAGCCGACCCCAATCGGAGACTCACTCGGCCTGTGGACGTCCGGTCCCGGCGATGCGGGCAGCGACAACGGCCAGCAGGCTTCGTACATCGTGACCTTCGCCGCCGACGGCTCGGTGGGCCAGCCGGACACCGCGTTCGCGATGGCCGGTGATCTCGAGTCGTGTTGCGCCCGAGTCGATCCGCTCACCGGTGCCGTCGTCGTCGGCGGCGACATACGAGACGGCGACGCGGTCGGCAGCTTTCTCCTGTTCTTTCGCGACGGCGTGCCCGAATCCACGGTGCTTCAGCAGCCACTGTCTGCGTTCTCGACCGACTCGCTCGCCCGCATCGTGATCGGTTGGACGAGCGCGCTTGGTCTGCCGGCACCCGGCGTCGGCGTGGCCCGGCTCGAGGAAGAGGGCGGCCCCGTCGTGCGGGGCGAGGCGAACGTGGAGGACGTCGAGTTGCACGCGTTGGTGCACGACTCGACCAACGCGGTCGTTGGCTTTGGACGCTTTCGCAATCGGCTGCGAATCGTCGAGGGGGAGAGCTTCGAGAGCGACGACTGGGACTTGTTCGTGCTCGCCGTGGCGGAGGACTTCTCGCTTCCGGCCGGAGGTTCGCGGTCCTTCGGCGGCGACGGCGACGTGACCCCGGGCGGCGTGGCGCTCGACGGGCGCGATCGCATGATCATCACCGGCAGCTTCGATGGCGTGCTCGAGCTCGACAACGCCCAGGGCGGACGGCGTCTCGAAGCGGCCGAAGGCGAGGACGTCTTCGTTGCCCAGATTCAGCGCTGATCGGACGGTTCCTCGTCGAGCAGCCGCGGCAGGCTGACGTCGAGCTGACTTCCGATCAGCCGCATGATGCTCTCGAACTCGTCGCGCGGCACCGCATGCTCGCGCTCGAACACCCGCCGGGTTCCTTGGAGCAGACGCTGGCGCGTGTCGGCGCGCCACCGAAAGACAGTGGCGGCATGCACGTTGTAGAGCCGGGCGATGGCGTCGATGGTGAGGCGATCGAGCAGCTCGAGTCGCAGCACGTTGCGCCGCTGCGCAGTGAGCTCCGACAGCGCACGGCGGAACGCGGCCTTGAACTGCGCGCGATACGTCGCCTTGAGCGCAGCCAGCTCCGGGTCGCCGCCCTCGACCATCTTGGCGGCAAGCGATTCGACGTCGTCGCGTGGGTCTTCGGTCCGCTTTCGACTCCGGCTGTGGGCCGAGCGCACCGTCACCGTCTGCGCCCACTTCACCAGGCGACCGCGACCGGAGTACTTCGCGATGTCGGGCGCCGCCGGCGGGACGGCCACGAGCAGGCGCTGCAGCACCTCCGCGAGCTGGTCCTCGACCGCCGTCTCCGCCAGGACGCGCGCCGCGGCGGCTCGGATCGCCGGCGTGAGCAACGTCGTCGCAGCCTGCAGCGCGCCCTCGTCCCCGTGCACGCAGGCGCACGCCAGCGCCAGGTCGTCGCCGTGCAGCGCATCGAGCCAGGCCCCGACGTCATCGGCGTCTCCGATCCGACGCGCGGCGTAGTGCACGAAATCGACGCGTGACAGTCCCTCGAAGCGTTCCGCGTGCTCCGCTAGCGTCTCCAGCCGCAGCGGAAGCTCGCGCCACGCCATCGCCGACCGCCGTATCGACTCCGGCAGTCCGGCCACGAAGCTCTCGCGAAGGGTGCCCACGAACTCGAGCATCTTAGCTAATCTTGTGGTGGCGACGGTTCATGGTTGGCGAGTGCCTGGCGGACGACGACCTCGCAACGCTGCTCAGCGGCGAGGGTGATGCAGCCTGGCGGGACCAGGTCGAGCGTCACATCGATGCGTGTGAGGCGTGCCGCTCGCTGCTCGCCGACCTGGCCGCGCTCGACGACTCGCAGGCCGAGCCGGTCGACGACACCCAGGCGCGCCCGCTCTGCGCCGGAGACAGCGTCGATCACTTCGAGATTCTCGAGGCGCTCGGACGCGGAGCGATGGGCGAGGTCTATGCCGCGCGTGACGTCAAGCTCGACCGCAAGGTCGCGCTCAAGGTCGTGACGCCCGGCCTGCTCGGATCCGCGGAAGCGATCGCTCGCTTCGGTCGCGAGGCTCGAGCCACCGCACGCTTCAACCACCCCAACATCGTCACGATCCACGCGGTTGGAGAGCACCGCGGTCAGCCGTACGTCGCGCTCGAACTGCTCGAGGGTGAGACGCTCCAGCAGCGGCTCGAGAGCGGCGCGCTGCCGCAGGCCGACGCTGTTGCGACGGCACGATCGATCGCCAAGGCCCTGGACGAAGCGCACCGGCACGGTGTCCTGCACCGTGACCTCAAGCCCGGCAACGTGCACGTCGGTGCGGACGGCCGCGTGCGGGTGCTCGACTTCGGACTGGCCAAACTGCTGGACGAACCGACGACGGCAGCGAACGCGAGCTCCGAAGCGACGACGGATGCCTACGAGACGAGGGCAACGGCGGTGACCGGAACCCCGGCGTACATGGCCCCGGAGCAGTGGCGCGGCGATCCAACCGATGCGGCGACCGACGTATGGGCGCTGGGCTTGATCCTCCATCAGATGCTCACCGGACGACACCCGTTCGCGGGCCTCGATGCCCGCGCGCTGGCCAGGGAGGTCTGCTCGGATCGACCGGTGCCTCGGCTTGCGGGTACCGATATCCCGCCGGAGTTGGTCGAACTGGTCGCGGCATGCGTGAACAAGGACCCCGCCGGGCGTCCCGTTGCCGCAATAGTGCTCGAGCGACTCGACTCCGGCTCGCAGCCGCATGTGCCGGCCCCCCGCAGTCGTCTCGCGCTGGGTCTGGTCGCCGTGCTCGCCGTCGGTGGCCTCGGGTTGTGGAGCCTGAGTGACGCTCGACCGAGCCCCGAGCCAACGACACCGACGGCCGACGCGCCCCGTACCCCGGAGCAGCGGCCCGAGCCTGAAGGACCCGCGTCGCCGGCCCCCTCCCCGGCCGTCGTCGCACCCGCCAAGGCGGACACTCCCGAGCCAACGACACAACAGCAACCGCCGCCCGAGGCGCTTGCCGAAGACGATCCCGAGCCACGCGCCAAACCTGCGGCTCCTCGTCGCCGAACCGTGAGCAAGCAGGAGCTCTTTGGTACGCGCGAGTAAGGGAGCGCTGGTCGGGACCCTGGCGGTTGCGATCGCGTGCGTGGCCCTCCCAGCGTGGGCCGAGCCCGCGCCCAGCCCCGACGAGATTCCGCTCGACGACAGCCACAAGGCCACCGCGCAGCAGCTGTTCTTGGCGGGGATGGACGCTCTCGACGACGGCGACCTCGAGACGGCATGTCGTGACTTCGCCGAGAGTCAGCGGCTCGACCCGGCGATCGGGACCCGCTTCAACCTCGCGGACTGCTACGAGCAACGCGGGCAGCTCGCCAGTGCGTGGGTCAACTACGTGGGCGTCGCGGACGCAGCCGAGCGGTTGGGTCAGATGGACCGTGCTCAGTTCGCTCGCGCCCGGGCCGATGCGCTGCAACCCCGCCTGAGCCACCTTCGCATCGACGTCGAGGAGCCGGTCGCGGGCCTGCGTCTGACTCGCGATGCCGTCGAAGTCGGCCGCGCACAATGGTCGATGCGGGTGCCGGTCGATCCGGGTCGCCATCGCCTCGAGGCGACGGCTCCCGAGCACGAGCGCTGGACGACGACGGTCGACGTCGACGAAGAAGGGGTGACGTTCGACGTGCGAGTCCCTCCCCTTCGACCGGTCGTCGTGCAGGCCCCTCCGCCAACGGTCCAGCCGGAGCCGAGCCCTCCGCCCGCCGTGGCACCCGCGCCCCGCGACGACGAGCCGCGACGGCTCGGCCCACGCCACTACACCGGCTTTGCCCTGGCCGGAGTCGGTCTGGTCGGAATCGGGGTGGGCACGGGGTTCGGGATCCGGGCGCTGCGACTCAACGACGATGCCGACGCGCAGTGCCCGATGCCGCGCAGCTGCTTTCCGGAGGGGGCCCAGCTGCTGCAAGATGCCGAACGCGCAGGACGCATCTCGACCGCGACCTTCATCGCCGGCGGGGTGGTCCTCGTGACCGGGATCGTGCTTGCAGCGACCGGGCATCTTCCGCGGCAACGCTCCCCTCAGTTGTCGAACAGATGGTCGGTGCCGAAGTAGGCCTGCGCCAGCGCGGCATCGTTGCCGAACTGGAGCGGCAGCACGTCTCCAGTACAGTCGTAGGGCTCGGCCGTCGGATCGTTGATGAAGTCGTACCAGAGGCTTCGTGCACAATCGAAGCCGCCCGCAGTAGGCGAGCTCCATGTGTGGTCGCCGCCGGGCATCACGTAAAAGCGCTGATTGGGGCCGTCGAGCATTTCGCCGAGCACCGCGGCCTGGGCCAACGGCGCATTCGGATCGAACTCGCCGTGAAGCATGAGCACCGGCGTGTCGGTCTTCGCGTAAGCATCGACGTACTCGTCGGTCTCGTAGGAGGGCCACAGCATTGCGTTGGCCAGCGCCCCGACGCCGGAGCCGAACGTGACCACCGCGTCGTCGTGGATCGCCTCGAGCTCCGACGTGCTGGGCCACGGCGCCTTGTACATCTCGCCGAAGCGAATGTTGGAGCCCAGCATCGGCGCCATGAAGACCGGATCGGACAACCATCCCAGCGGATTGGAAATCGCCGGCGCGGCGTTTTGCAGCGCAACGACGTCGGCCGGGTCGCAGCGCTCGATCCGATGCAGCAGCGCGACGATCAGAACGCGCTCGCTGTAGTGCCATGCCATGCGCGATGCGAAGAAGGTCGAGAGCGTGGCGCGATCCAGGCCTGCTTCCGCGCACTGCCCAGCGTCGACTGACTCGAGAATTTCGAGCGCGCGGGCGACCGCATCGGGACCGAGCCGGCTGCTGCACTCCGCATTGGCGGAGCACTCGTCGAGGTACGCCTTGCCCACCGCATCGTAGTCTCGTTCCCAGAAGGCGAAGTCGAATCCGGGGGCCGCGACTCCGAGCATCGTCACCGCATCCGCCTGGGACGGTCGCACCTGAAGGTAGCGATGGGCCCAGTACGTGCCGTAGGAGGCCCCGAACACGTGCACCTCTTGCTCGCCGACCTCAGCGAGCGACGAGTCGATGACGAAGCCCAGATCGTGCGAGGCGTTGGTGGTGTTGAAGTGCGCGAGGCCTTCGGTGCCCCACTCATCGAGCAGATCCTGCAGACACGCGTCGTACTTCTCGCCGAGGATCGCGGTACCTCCGGGTGAGGCCGGGGCCTCCGCGGGGCATCCGAGCCGCGTCGAACGTCCCGTCCCTCGATGGTCGAGCAGGTAGAGGTCGAGGCCGTCGTTTTGGGCGAGCGAGCTCGCCTCGCCCTCGTAGCCGACGCCCGATCCACCCGGTCCGCCCATCAGCATCCACATCTGATGGGTCCCGTTGCCGCCGCCGATCCGTTTGACGAAGAGCTCGATCTGCGGACCCTCGGGGTCGTCCCAGTCGAGGGGCACATCGACCGCGGCACACTCGGCGTCGTTGCCTTCACCGCCGGTGAATACCGGACAGGCGTACCAGGCCAGCGGCTCCGGCTCAATCACCGGCGGGTTGCTGTCGTCGTCGTCATCGCCGTCGTCGTCATCGTCGTCGTCGTCGTCATCGTCACCATCATCGTCATCGTCACCGTCCCCGGGCATGGGACCGGTGCCGTCGTCGTCCTCGGCGACCGGTCCGCCTGGCCCTTCTGTGCCCTCGCCGTCGGTGTCACCCCCACCGTCCGCGGGCCCAGCGCATCCTAGCGCGAAGGCCACAAACGCCACACAAGTTGCTTTCCCCGTCATGTTTCAGGGGACGCGACGAGCTGCATGATCCTCGCATCTTTTTTTCGCCGTGCGCGATCGAGCACATCCGGCGCAATCGATTGGGGCCACCGGCACTCCACCACCCCGCGATGCGGGTCCCCCTACTCACGATCGTCTTTGCCCTCGCCCCCCTGGCCCACGCTGCGGCCGGTCCCCCACGCGGCTACGCGGAACGAGCCTGTGGGTTCGACCTCGACGACGACGGCACGGTCGGCGAGGCGATGGACGACTGCCGCGTCTGCGACGGCATCACCACCGATCCCGACGGTGATGGGGTCGACGAAGATCTGATCTACGTCGACTGCGGCACGGGCTCCGACGACGCGTCGTGTGGAGCCCCCGACAATCCATGCGCGACGATCACCCACGCCCTCGAGACGCGAATGGATGGCCCGGGCGACGGCGCCGAGGACATCGTGTGTTTCTCCGGTACGTGCTCCCCGGACGCCGTGCGCCCGCAGTTCGGCGGGCTCGCCAACACCCGGGTGGTCGAGGCGAGCGGGTCCGAGGCGCGGGACTTCGGGCTGGCGGCCGATCCTGCGATGCTCGTCGGATGGGATCGTGATGGAGACGGCGAGTACCCGCCGTTCGACGTCGACGACGAAGCGGTTTTGGACGGAACCGGGCTTGCGCGCGCGATCTCGGTGCGCAACTCCTCGGCCTCGCACTTCGAGTTTGCCCACTTCGAGGCACGAGAATACGGCCGCGTCGGCAACGCGGGAGGCTTCTACGCGCAGGGCCCCTCACACAACTACGTGCACGACATCGAGCTCGAGAACATCAACCGCGAGATGCCGACGCCCTCGGGCCGCATCGTGTTCGACTTCTTCAGCTCGCAGAACAACCACTATTTTTGGGCCAAGAACATCGACTGCCGCGACTGCGGGGGCTACTTCGTGCGCGGGGCCGGCGGCAACGGACCCGCCGAGGCCGGACCGTTTCGCTTTCAGGGCATCTCGCTGACGATGCACCCGTGCAGCTACGGCACCTCGGCGGCATGCGATGCCCAGCCGTACGGAGTCGTCGCCAAGCTGTGGGGCTACATGCGCGGGGTCGAGTTTCTCGACAGCGTGTTCGACGGCGACCCGACCAATCGAGCCCTCGGCAACCATCCGAGCCACTGGCCGTCGGGTGTAGGCGCGGTCAACTGCGCGCAGGACTTCGTGGTCCGCAACAACACCTTTCGCGACGTCGACGGGCTCTTCGTACAGGGCTACGCCGCGGGGTTTTGCGACGGACCGGAGGTGCGCCCCACCTCGGAAGTGTGGTTCGAGAACAACTACGTGGTGTTCGAGACGCTCGGCAAGCCGATCGCCGCCACCACGCTTCAGCCCGTAGGCAAGGTCGCAGGCGCCAACGTCGGGGAAGTGACGATCACCAACAACATCTTCCGGTCGACGCCTGCGGGCGGGATGCGAAACTGCTTGAACTACGCGGCCGGCAACGAGGTCGACCAGCCGAGCGAGCTCTTGACGTTCGAGGACAACCGCTGCGAAGGCAGCCAGGGCGAAGGCGTGCGCCTCATTTCGCCGGCGAACGCCAACCCGCACCACAACTACGCCATTCACGGAAACGTCTTCTCCGACGGCGCAGGTCACTTCATCAGCGCGGCCTACGGTCCCTCGTCGTACGACGCGGACTCCAACATCTACGGCGGGGCACCCGTGTTCCGGTGGCAGGGCGCCAACAACCTCGACTTTGCGGCGTTTCGGGCCGCCTCCGGAAGCGACGCCAACAGCGTGTACTGCGACGACGAGAGCTGTGTCCCGGTCGTCGCGTGCGGCGACGGGACATGCGACCCCGACGAGGACTGCATCTCGTGTCCCGAAGACTGCGGCGAGATCGACGACCCCGGTGCGGGCGACGACGATGACGACGATGACGACGGGGCCGACGACGACGGAGCCGATGAATCGGGTGGAGGGACCGCGACCGAAGGCGACGGGGGGGCAAGCACGGACTGGGGCCCGGCGACGGACGGCGGCCCCGCTGGCACCGGTGACGGCGAGGACACCGGGGATGCAAGCGGATCCAGCCTCGACGATGAAGCCGGTTGCACGTGTCGGGCCAACGGCAACGACTCACAGGTTGTCTTCGGCTTGGCGTTGCTCGGGCTCGTCGCGGTCCGCCGACGAGCACATCATAACGACAACCTGCGCGGCTGAGTTGGCCGGTGGTGTACACTGCCGAATCGCTCGGCGTAGACGAACCTGGTCCCGAGGCACTGCGGCGATACTGGTCGCAGCCGGCACGTCGATGGCGAACCCGGCGACGGTCGTTGCCGCGGAGCCGACTTCGCAAGGGGACATGTCCGCCAACGACGTCGAAGATCCGTTCCCCGAGACCGAAAAGGAAGAAAAGCCGATCGCGGCGGCCGTGTTGCTTTCGGTCGCCGGCGGGTTGGCGATCACGGCCGGAGCACTCGGGCGCAGCTCGCTCAAGCCCGACTGCGACGACCGGAACGACGTCGAGTCATGCGCGACCCCCAACGGAGCCGACATCGCCACGCGGAGCGGGCGGCTGATCGGCTCGATCGGCTTCTCGGTGGGCGGGGCAGCCTTCGGAGCGATCGGAGGCCGGGCCCTGGGTCAGTACCTGCAGAGCAAATCCGACGCAACGGGCCGACATCGGCGCATTGCGGTCGGCGTCGGTGCCTCGTCGGTCGCGCTCGGCAGCCTCAGCATCGCGGCTGGCTCGGTCGTGTTCGGGATCTTCGGTCGCCGCGCGTCGGTGCTGGGTCGCACCTTCGAGGGCGCCACCGAACCGCTGAGCCCAGAAGAGATTTCGCGGCTCGGCCTGATGCTCGACAACATCGACACCGCGCGAACCGGAATGATGCTGCTCGTGGCGGGCCCCACGTTCGTCGCCACCGGGATCGCCCTGCTGGTCACCGCACCCAAGCGGGTGTCCGTGAGTCCGAGCGTGAGCCGTAGCTCGGCAGGTCTATCGCTGTCGGGCAGATTCTAGCCCGATCACCCCTGCGGCGGCGCCCGGCGACAGGCTTCTGAGCACCCCGGGGTTGTTCGAGGACTCGCCGCTCGGGAAAACGCCCGATCGCTGCGAACTCACGGTCGTCAACGACACCCGAACGGGTGCGGTCTTGCACTCGTTGTGCTGGGAGATTCGAGCCCTCAGACCCGGACCTTGCCAGCCCGGAACGACCGAGGGTCGGCGCGATTCAATTGTTCGGGTCTCGTGCGAGAGCCGACGACCACCTGCGAGCACCGCCGCGAACGCTTCTCGTCACACCAATCCGGATCAAATTGCGGGTGAACGTACCGCCGCCTCGTTCGTCGTTCTGGGCATGAGGCGTTTCCCCATTGCGGTGCTTCTTTGCCTGGTCGGCTGCGACCAGCTGCCCTTCGTCGGTGGAGAGGAGACACCGGTGGAATCATCCGAGGTCGATCCCGGTTCCACGAAATCCCCCGAGCAAGACGCGGCCAAGGCCGAGGAAGATCCGGCCCCAAACGACCCCAAGACCGCGGCCAAGGACGAAACCAAGGGCGGGCTGTCGAACACGGTCGCCAAGGCCGTCGAAATCCCGCCAGAGCCCAAAAAAGAGCCCGTGCCCGAGCCGGTCGAGCCGAAGGGCCCCTTGGCGATCAACAAGATCCACGCCGAGTCGAGCGAGTCCTACAGCGGCGGTCACTCGTTCGACATCACCGTCGACGCCGTCCTTCGCGAGGAGGTCGACAGTGCATCGGTGCTGTGGACCAAGGCGCGTTGCACCCAAGGAGGGGCCATCTTCGCTCAAATCGAGCGGGCCTCGCCCACCAGCGGCAAGGACATCGGCGACCGAACGCCGGGTGACGTCGTGCTGATCGCGTCGTTCGATGGCCTACACGTCGAGAAGGCGGGCACCCGCTGTGAGCTCGAGTTCCGCGTCGCTTCGATGTACGGCGGCCCGAGCATCGAGCTCGGCACCGGTTGTTGGGATGGCACGAACACAACGACGACGCCATGCGCTCCCAGAGTCGAAGCGGTCGCGGCGTCCGGCGCCAGCACGCCGCTCGATGTTCAGTCGGCCTCGGGCGAGTTCGTGGGCACGAGCATGCTCCGCGTCAGCTACGAGGTCCTGGCCAACGAGCGCCTCAACGACGACGCGAGCCTCGAGGTGGCAATGGCCTGCGACTACGACGGGACGACCTACGTCGAAGGCACCTCGATGCCGCGACTGTGGGGGCCGTTCAACATGGAGCCGGGTGAAACGTTCCCGCTGGTTGGGCATGCCCTGTCGGGTCTCGAGCCGGCCACGGCACCCGAGCCCTGTGATCTGACGCTACTGCAGGCCAACGACACTCGCGACGAGCTCGACATCGTCCATCGCGGGTGCATGCGCGGAGGCAAGGTCACGCCCGGCACGTGCGACGGCACCCCACGCCCCGCCGCGCCTGTCCGCAAACAGATCGAGGCCGACACCGTCGACTTCGAGCTCGTCGGGGTGGAGGTCACCGAAGCCTACGGCAGCCCCGGCCAGCTGCAGCTCGAGGCCGAAGTCGACGCCAGCATCAAGGAGGCGATCCTCGGTTCGGAGCGCCTCGAGATCCGTGCCGAGTGCAAGTTCGGCTCGCTCACGCTGCGCGACGACACGACCATGCTCCCGCCTGTGCTCGCCGAGCCTGGACAGAAGGTGCGCTACGAGGAGCGCCTGTTCACCCTGAGTCCGTTCGACAAGGCGCCCAAGCGTTGTCGCTTCGAGATCGTCAACGACACGCGGTCCGAAGAAGTCCTCGCCACGTACTGCTGGAGGCGCGGCAAGGTGAAGAAGGGCGCGTGCTGAGGGCGATTTCGAACGAAGTCACCCGGCGGCGATTTTTCCGTGAACCAAGCGCCGCGGTGGGCCTAAGCGTCCATCGTGGCTTACTTGCGCCTTCCCTTCGTCGCCGCCCTGCTCTGTTCCGTTGCCGTGTGGGGCTGCGAGGGCGGCTCCAGCGGCGGTGACGGAGGGACCGACGCCGACGACTCCGAGCAGCTCACCGACGGCGACGAGGGCGGTGACGGCGGCACGGGTGGACCGGGCGGAATGGACGCTGGCGATGGAGCGGATGGCGGCAGTGACGGAAACCCGGGCGGAGGAGGCGGTGGGGGCGGAGCCAATCCGTCGCTCGATGCCGTCGAGGCCGCGTGCGAAGCGGATTGTGAGGCTCAGTTCGCCACCGAGTGCCCCCCCGTCAGCCAGAACGTCTTGGTGTGCAAGCTTCAATGCGCCTCGATCACCGTGCAGCTCGATGACTTCTGCCTAGGCGAGTACACGTCGCTGGTGGAGTGCCGAGCCAGCGGTGGCTACGACTGCATCAACGGCTACCCGACTCCGCGCTCGACGTGCGCGCTCGACAGCATGGCCTACTCCGAGTGCACCATCGACCTCGGCTGCAAGCGCAACTGCGCCGACGCCATCGAGGATGGCTGCGAGGGGGCGAGCTTCGATGGCTGCTTCGATGCCTGTGTTGCAGAGAAGGCCGCCCTGCCCGGCTACTGCGGCACCTACTTCGACTCGCTCCTGTTGTGCGAGTCGCAGCTCGGGATCGTCTGCGAAACACCCGACCCTGTGTCGGCGGCGAGCTGCACCTACCAGGCCTCCAATATCGGCGACTGCATCGCGGACGAAACCGACGACCTGTGCGAGGGCTACTGCTTCGTCACCGAGCACATCGGCTGCGGAGGAGGCTCCGACTGCATCGCGGACTGCAACGCCCGACTGGCCGATACCACCTGCGGGTCCGCGTACAGCCAGCTGGTCGACTGCGAGCTGCGACACGGCGACTTTCAGTGCATCGACGGCGAGCTCGCGGGTGTCGACATCTGCGACTCGGACAACAGTCAGTACGAGATGTGCGTGAACGGCATGTGAACGACGTCCGTACCGCGCGTCGGGCTGACCTCCTCGACCGGGGTGACGTCGCCGGGCAAACGCGCGAGCATCCGCGGCGATGAAGCGTGTCGCAACCTTCGCCGCCGCCCTGTTGACCGCGTGCTCGCCCAAGACCCAGGCCGACACTGCCTCCCCCGCCGACACTCCGGCGGCGCAGACGGAGCAGGCTGAGACCGAGCCCGTCACCGCGATCCCAGCGGACTTCGGAACCCTCACACCGCAGGTCGCGGTGGACGATGTGGGCGCCGCGATGGAGTTCTACGTCAAAGCCTTCGGAGGCAAAGAGATGATGCGGCTGCCCGGCCCCGACGGCGGGCTGATGCACGGTGAGGTCATGGTCGGCAACTCGATGATCATGATCGACAAGACCAACGAAGGCGTGAAGTCGCCGCCGAAGGTCGGAGGCACCAACGTCACCCTGTACATGTTCGTCGCCAATGCGGACGAAACGTTCAAAGCCGCGATCGATGCCGGGGGCAAGGAGCTCATGGCTCCCGAGGACATGTTCTGGGGAGATCGCTACGGCGAGCTCGAGGATCCGTCGGGCCATCGCTGGGCGATCGCGACCCACATCGAGGAGATTTCCGCGGAGCAGATGCAGCAGCGCTCGCAGCTGATGATGGAGGAGATGGCCAAGGCAGCGAAGGCCAAAAAGCCGCCCAAGAAGCCAAAGGAGCCGGCGTGGAAGTCCGTCGCCGGAACGCCCGCCAAGTCTCCGGTCCCGGAGGAGTACGGCACGATCACCATGTCGCTGACGGTGCACGACGCTGCGGCCGCGCTCGACTTCTACACGAAGGTGCTCGGCGGTACGGAGCGCATGCGGATGCCGATGCCCGACGGCAAGCTGATGCACGCCGAGGTCGAGTTCGAGGGTAGCGTCTTGATGCTCTCGGACGAGGTCAGCCCGGATCGCAAGTCGGCCAAGACGCTGGGAGGGTCGCCCGTGATGATTCATCACTACACCTCGGATGCGCAGGCAGCTCACGACAAAGCGACGGGTGCCGGTGCCCACTCCATCGTCGCGGTGCAGGACATGTTCTGGGGCGACCGCTACGGCGCCATCGTCGGCCCGGACGGCATGGCTTGGGGCATTGCAACGCACATCGAGGACGTCACCGAGGAGCAGATGGTCGAGCGTATGAAGGAGGCGACCGGGGGCGCCCACCCGGCGGATGCGGCCAATCCCGAGGGTGACGCGGCGGCCGCAGGCCCGGATGCGGGCAAGCCCGAGCCCGCCGCGGCGCAATAAACTCGAGCGTTCGTGAGGCATCGGGGTCGCTCGGTCGTTGGCCTTTGCGGGATTTGCGACACATGATCCGACCCCGATCCACGACGATTGCTTTGTTGATGACGCTCGCGGGCTGCCCGAGCGACGCTCCCGTCGAAGACGATGGAGCAGGAGCGACCGAGAGCTCCACCGGCAGCGTGGTCACGACGGCGGACGGGACAGGCCCCACCCCGACCACGGTTGGCTCGAGCAGCTCGGCCGCATCCGAGAGCACCAGCTCGGCAAGCGCCGACTCGGGCAGCAGCGAATCGACGGCCGGGACCAGCTCCACCGGATTGGATTCGACCGATTCCAGCTCGACCGGCTCCGGCTCGACCGGCACCGGCTCCGGCTCGACCGACTCCGGCTCGACCGGCTCCGGCTCGACCGACTCCGGCTCGACCGATTCCGGCTCGACCGACTCCGGCTCGACCGACTCCAGCTCCTCGAGTGAGGGCTCCACCACCGGCGAGGACGACATCGGATTCCAGCAGTGCGACAGTCCGGAGGACTGCCTACCGGGCGAAGGCTGCCTCAACGACACCATCGAAAACCCAACCGTTGCGGTGTGCTTTTTCGAAGGCTGCGTCACCGACGACGACTGCCCCGCCATCCCCGCTGGGGGCGACTCCGACGCGTTTTGCGTCGACGTGACCGGCGACGGAGTCGACGACTGTGTGATCGTGTGCTCGTCCACCGTATGTCCGACCGGCATGGAGTGCTTTTCGAACTCGATCTGCGTGTGGCCGCTCGAGTGACCTGCGGTATCGTCGACCGCGTTGGACTGGACACTTCGGACCCGCTTGGTCCTCGGTTTGCCGGTGCTGCTCGCGAGCGGAGTAGCCCACGCCGAGATCCCCTTCGCCGACGAGATCACCCCCGGAGCGCTGCGTGGCATCGCGTGGGCGCCGGGTGACGAGTGGCCGGTCGGCTACTGGGAGTACCTGCCGAGCAACTACGACGACGTCGTGCCCGATGGCTTCCTCTATCCGGCGCTGATCACCCTGGGCGGGATCGGAACGCTCGACGACCCATCGAGCTGCCCCGGCGACAGCCCGACGTGCACGGTGGAGGACTGCGGTGTCATCGATGGGCTGTGCCGCGCGCTACGACGGGGTCCCGCCGTCACGATGTCCAACGGCGGATGGGACGATGTCGCCCGACCGTTCATCATCTTGACTCCGCAGAACCCGGCTCCCACCAACTCGACCGTGGAGTACGACGTCGAGCAGCTCGACGAGCTGGTCACGTTCGCCATCGAGAACTACCCGGTCGACCCGAGGCGGATCTACCTGCTCGGCAACAGCCAAGGCGGCCGAGCCGTGCTGCAGTACACCACCGTGCACGCGCGTCGGCTCGCTGCGGCCACGATGGGGCCGGGGGGCGTGGTGTCGGACGAGGACGCAGCCTGCCACTTCGAGGACACCGCCTTCTGGGCGCTGCACGGGGAGAACGACGCCGACGCAAACCTCGGAGCGGGGGTGTTCTCACCGTGCTGGGTCGTGCAGCAGGTTGCGATGTACGACCACCCCGAGCTGTACCCCCAGCACGAGTCGTGCATGGCTCGGGTGGGCACGCCGTATCCCGACGGCCGCATGACGATGTTCTTCAACCGGGCCCACGATGTGTGGACGCCCTCCTACGAAGACATTCCGTTCGGGCAGTTCTCGACGACGCAGTGGGGCAGCGACCAGGGCTGCGGCGTGGACATCGAGTTCACCGGGTACAGCCAAATGGACGAGCCCGACGGCGTCTACACGTGGATGCTGCGCTACGACCGTCCGGACACGCAGGCGCCGGACGACTTCGACGTCTCGGGCGATTCGGACTCGTTCGAGCTCACGGCGACGACGATCGACGACGACGCGCTCCAGTACACGTGGACTCAGCTCGAAGGCGATCCGGTCACGATCACCAATGCTGATACCGAAACCGCGACCGTGACCGACTTCTCACCGGAGTCGACCTACACGTTCGAGGTGTATGTCCTGGACGCGGACAACCAGTGGGACCGCGACGAGGTGATCGTCACGGTCACGGAGGCATCGCCTGCGACCGACTCGAGCGGCGGGCAGACCACCACCGGCGGTGACGACGACGACGACGACGACGATGACGTCGGTGACGATGACGACGACGACGACGACGACGATGACGACGTCGGTGACGATGATGACGACGACGCTGGTGACGAGGCCGACGGGGCCGACGACACGGCAGGAAACGGCGACGGCACGCCACCGCCCGCAGTGACGGACGGCGGCGACGACGAGTCCGGCAGCGGTGACGACGGTGCCCAGGATGGCGAGTCGGGCTGCAGCTGTACGACCCAGGGGCCGACCTCGGTGGGGCTTGGCTGGCTCGTACTGCTTGGTCTCATTCGTCGTCGCGCTGCTCCCAGCGCTTCTTCCGCCGCTTGATCCACGGTCGATGCATCACGCTGGACTCGATCCCA
>JGI12316J15310_10000466_pt30 | contig 19957 bp, 22 predicted proteins | sample MarCyaLeptolynsp_FD_15310 | JGI IMG/M metagenome (IMG submission 15310)
AGCGGCAGGCACATGATCCGATTGCCCGAGCAATCGCGCATCGGGACGCCCACCGGTTTCCGCCGCCTCGGCCCTCAGAATGTCGACCATCTCGTGATCCGAACCGGCCACAAACAGTCCAAGACCGTCCAGCACGCATCGCGTTCCGATCCTCAAGGCCTCTTCCGGCAGGTCCTCGTAGCGGACGGTTTCAACGAACTCCGCCGCGGCGGCCGTCACTGCCGTATCCTCCGGGATATCCGCGTATATGTTCCTTGCAACGGACATTGAGATGTTTCCTTCTCTTCAATAACTTGGATGGTTGCCGGGACGCTCTGCCCCGGTCATTCGTTGCCGTGAGCCAATCTGTCCGCATCCTCGCGTTTCCGCGTCTTGATCAGGCGCCCGATCGGCGTTGAAAACACGCTGACGATGGCAAGCACGAAGAAGAAGACGGCGATCGGGCGTGTGAAGAACTTCCAGGCGTCCTGATCAAACAGGATCATCGACTGCGCGAGCGAGTTCTCCACCAGATGACCAAGCACCAGCCCCATGATGATCGGTGCGGGCGAGAAGCCGGCCCGGTTCAGGAAGTAACCGATGAAGCCCGCGATCAGCATGATGTAGACATCGTTGAGCGATTGTCCGACGCCGAAGGCTCCCACGACACACAGACAGAACACTGTCGGCCACAGGAATTGACGCGGGATCAGCGAAATGCGTGAGAAGTAACGCGCCCCAACCAGGCCGAATGCCAGGAACACGAAATTCGCCAGCAGCATCGCGAAGAAGATCGCGTAGAGAAGGTTCGGCTGGTTTTCAAAGAGATAGGGTCCGGGCCGCAACCCGTGGATCTGGAGCCCGCCCAGGATGACGGCGGCCGTCGCGGACCCCGGAATGCCAAGCGCAAGCGTCGGCACCATCGCCCCACCGGTTGCGGCATTGTTGGCAGCCTCGGGGCCTGCAACGCCCTCGATTTCACCCTTGCCGAAATTATCCTTGTTGGGAGACCAGCGCTTGGCCTCGTTGTAGCCGATCATCGCGGCGACGGTGCTGCCCTCGGCGGGCAGAATGCCGACAAAGGTGCCGATGCCCGAGGATCGCAGGATTGTCTTCCAGACACGCTTGAAATCCTCAACGGTGGGCAGCTTCAGCGCCGACATCGCGAAGCGCTCCAGCGGACGGTCTTTCTGTGTCGCCTGGTCGAGCAGTTCGGCCATGGCAAACAGTCCGATCAGGACCGGAATGAAGCTGATGCCTTCGTAAAGTTCCGGAACGCCGAAGGTGAACCGCTCGACACCTGTTGTGAGATCAACGCCCACAGTTGCGATCAGCACACCGAAAGCGCCGCCGATCAGGTTTTTCACCGCGGACTTGCCGCTGATAGACGCCAGCATGGAAAGCCCGAAGACGGTCAGCGCGAAGTACTCGGGGGGCCCAAAACGGTAGGCAATCGTTGCCAGGAAAGGTGCGGCGAAGATCAGTACGAAGAGAGAGAAGATCCCGCCGGCGACGCTGGAGGCCGCAGCCATGCCAAGCGCCCGGCAGGCCTGACCGTTTTTCGCCAGCGGGTAGCCGTCGAACGCTGTCGCAGCTGCAGGCGGCGCGCCCGGCGCATTGATCAGGATCGCGGTAATCGATCCTCCGAAGGTTCCGGCACAATAGAGTGCCGCCAGCATCGCAATGGCCGGGATCGGGTCGAGATAGATCGTGAAAGGAAGCAGCAGCGCCACGGCCATCGAACTCGATAACCCGGGCAAGGCTCCGACCAGAACCCCGACAAGGGTGCCGGCGCAGATCAAAAGCAGAGTTTGCGGCTGAAGGATCTCCATCAAGCCGCCGAGGAGCATTTCCATGGTGACCTCCCTTAGCTGAGGAATGTCAGCGGTCCGAGCGGCAGGCGCAGACCGAGCAGAATTTGGAAAACGACATAGATCGCGGCGGGAACAGCAAGCGCAAACGCGGCGATGATCCTGACATCACGTGCACCCCAAAGAAGCGGCAGTACCGCGCAAACGATGAAAAACGCGATCGGTACACCGAGGAAGGGCGCCGCTATCGCAGCCAGGCCCAGAAGCCCAACCGTTGCCCACATCGGCCACGGCGGCACATGGATCGTGCCCTTTTCTCCGCTGCGGAGCCCCTGCAGGATCATGAGCACGGCCAGCGCGGAAATCACACCAAGAACGAGACGCGGCATGTGGGTTGCCGGCATGCCTTGCGCGGCCCCCAGCGGATCGCTGTCGAATGTTGTCGTTACAAAGTAGAGGGCGGCACACAGAAGCAGGATCAGGCATCCAGGCACCAGGTCTTTCGGCAGACTCATCTCAAGTCCTCCCTGCGAGGGCGGTGCATACCGAACCGGCATGCACCACCGGGTATGCGTCTGGTTATTTTCTGAGACCGAGATCACCGAGCGTCTGGTAGATATTGGCGTACATGGACCGGATCTGGGCGTCCCATTCCTCGGACCCACCGATGGAGGTCGGGTCGAGACCGATGCCTTCCAGATAGGCCTGATAGGTGCCGTGATTCATTGCCTTGAGGAGCTTTGCCTCAAGCGCCGCCACACGCTCCGCTGGCGTGTCCGCCATCACGACGATGCCGCGCACGGTCGAGAAGTTGACATCCTCCACTCCGAGTTCGGCGAGCGTCGGCGTGTCAGGCAGGGCCGACAGGCGCTTGGTTGCCATCACCCCAAGCGGGATGAAGTCACCGGATTCGATGCCGTCCACCGCTTCACCGTAGTTCAGACCGGCGGCCTGGATGTTTCCACCCATCAGGTTGGTGATCATGGCCCCGCCACCGTCAAATGGCACGTAGGCGATCTTGACGCCTGACTTGTTCGAGAAGGTGATTGCGGCAATATGATCGATGCCGCCTGCCTGTGTGCCACCCCACTTGATCGGCGCTTGTTTCGAGACCTCCTTCAGGTCCTCGAAAGACGTGATGCCCGAACTCTTGGAGACGACGAGAATGATCGGATCATCCGTTGAGCGCACGACGCCTCTGATGTCTTCCAGCTCGATCGGCGCTCGGCCACGCGCCATCGTGATCAGGTGTGTCGGCGTAATCGCCATCAGCGTGTGACCGTCAGCAGGCTTGCCGGACACATAGGACATGGCCACGGTGCCGCCCCCGCCCTTCTTGATCTGAACGAAAGCGTCGGTTCCCAGTTCGCGGCGCGCCCGGATGAGCATCGTGCGCGCCGTCGTGTCCGTTCCACCGCCCGCCGAGGCATGGGTCACCACCTCGACCGGCTGAGACGGAAAGTCGTTTGCCGTGGCACTTCCAGCTGTCAGGGCCAGGGTCGCAGCCGCAAACGCTGCTGTTTTCAGAAAAGTCATTCGGTCCTCCCTCAAGTTGCGGCACGACACCACGGTCGAGCACCAAGGATGCGGCAACCTAAATCGCTAACTGTAAACTGTCAACAGTTTTCAATAAGTCAATTGAGCGATATCGATGCCACTGCGTCTCGGCCCGAATTCAGATCAGTTTTGAGCGAAGCTCAGATCAGGTTGGAGCAGACATGCGCGCCCAGCCACCGGCCACATGCCGGCGCATGGCCTCATCGGCCGCAGCCGCATCACGCGCCAAAAGTGCCTCGATGATGGCGCGGTGTTCCTGGTTCGAGACCAGGAGATTTCCCTTCTGCACCAGACCGCGGCGACGGAAGAGATGAAGCTGGTTCACGATCCAGCGGTAGCTCTGCGCAAGCGCCGGGTTTTTCGACGCCTCGACAAGAAGGCCGTGGAACTCGAGATTGAGTGAATAGTAGCGGGACAGGTCGCCGTCATTGGCGGCGACATCCATTTTTTCAACGAGTTCGCTCAGTTTTTTCAGCGTGCTGTCGCTTGCGCGCTCAACGATCAGGCGGCCCGTCAACCCGGCCAGAGAACCGCGCACCTCATAAAGGTCACGCGCCTCGTCAAGCGTCATTTCCCGCACATACATGCCGTGATTGGTGGCACTGACCAGCAGCCCGGCCTGTTCCAGGCTTCTGCAAGCTTCTCGGATCGGTCCGCGGCTGACGCCGAGCCTGCCCGCGAGCGCACTCTCGTTGATCCGGTCGCCGGCCTCCAGTTCTCCGGAGATGATCATCTCCTCGATGGCTTCACAGACGATCGTGCTGAGCGTTTTCGACCGTCGCTGGCTGATCTGCTCCAGCGTGGAGGTTTTCGATGTTTCCTTGGACATGAGACTAAGGATAAGTGTCAGTTGATAACTGTCAACGAAGTTGCGGGATCAGGTTCTGCTCGCGCACAGAAACCCGAGGGTGGTTCATGCAGCCTGGTTGCGCTTCTGTTTCGGGGGATATCCGAAGCGGCGCGAAAAAGCCCGCGAAAAGGCCGCCGGGCTGGAGAACCCGCATAGCGTTGCAACCGACTTGACCTGCCGGCCGGATTCGAGCTCCGCCCGCGCAATGTCGAGCCGCCAGTTGGAGAGATACCCCATGGGTGTCGCACCGACGAGTTCCTTGAACGTTACGGCGAACTGCGTCCGCGACATGCCCGCCGTCTCGGCCAGACGCTCAAGTGTCCATGATTCCTCCGGCGCTTCGTGGATCGCGACCAGTGCCGCTGCGATCCGCGGATGCGCCAGTCCGTTCAGGAGCCCCGTGTCGGCCTTGCCCTCTTCCATGGCATGTCGCAGGAGCCGGATGACCACGACCTCGCACAGGCGCTGGAACGCAGCCTGCCCTCCACATCTGGGTGTTGTTGCCTCTTCAATGAGAGGCGTCACGACGGCGGTAAGGTAAGGCTCTTCGGAAAGAGGGACGGAAATGCAGGCCGGCAACGCGTTGATCAGCTGCTTGCCGATCCCCGAAATGGAAATATGCGCGGCAACCAGAGGCGTCTCCCCCTCCAATGGCGCGATATCCGGATAGACTTTTTCCTCTTCTTCCATCGAGGGACAGAAGACCAGCCTGTGGGCACCGTCAGGATCGGTGTAGATGACGAGATTGGCAAAGCCGTTGCCCGGCTGATCGGCAAGCGCATTTTCCACATGAACCCTCAGACGATCTATCAGCGAAGACAGCCGATCGAGTTTTCCGCTGAACGAAGTTCGATAGACAACCGGCAATTTCGTACTCCTGATCATCTTTTTAGGATGTTTATTCTCGTTGCGTTCGCTATTTTAAGCGCATCGAAAGGCAAAAGTGAAGCCTTGCCACCAAAGTCATGAGGAAAAAATGCTAATTCCACGTCAACAGGTCCCAGCCCTGACGATAGAAACGCTTGGCTCGGGCACCTTCGATCTTGCAACTGATGGAGCCGACTTTGCAACGCTTGTTGTATTTTACCGCGGCCTTCACTGCCCGATCTGTGCGACCTATCTGAAAGAGCTTGGCCGCCTGACCCCGGATTTTGCGGAAAAAGGCGTCAAAACCATTGCGATTTCGTCCGACGAGAAGGACAGAGCCCAGCAGATGGCCGACAAGGTCGGACACGAAGCACTCCGTTTCGGCTACGATCTGTCACTGACCGTGGCAAAGGATTGGGGTCTGTACATCTCCACCAGCCGCGGCACCACCTCGATCGGGATCGAGGAACCGGCTCTCTTTTCAGAACCCGGCGTGTTCCTCGTGAAAGGCGACGGAAGCCTCTACTTTGCGTCCGTTCAGACAATGCCGTTCGTCCGCCCGCATTTCCAGGAAATGATCGGTGCGCTCGATTTCGTGCAGAAGAACGACTACCCGGCCCGCGGCGAATATACCGGCGCGGTCTGAGGGTCGTGCTTCCGGGCCGGGATCCCACTCCCGGCCTGGGGCAATCCCCTTTGCGGTTAACCGCCGGGCACGATTATACTTCCTGCGTCCTCGTTCCTGGCGCAAGGAGACATATATGCGGAACGCTACTCCCCTCCTTTCAATCCCGAAACCGCTGATCATGATGCATCGAGCATGAGCGAAGTCGACCGCGTCCGCGACTTCTACGATCGCACTGTCGAGGACGAATGGGGCCGGCTGGAGAAGAACTGGCTTGAGTTCGGCATTACCAAAGCTTTCCTGAACCGGTTTCTGCCGCCACACGCGACCATCCTCGACAATGGCGCAGGTCCGGGCCGCTATGCGCTTGAACTGACGGCAGCAGGCCACATTGTCGACCTTCGCGATCTCTCCGAACAAAATGTCGCCTTCGCAAGAAAAGAAGCGCAAAGGCGAGGTCTGACACTAAAGTCGGCAACACAGGGCGATGCACGCGAGTTGTCAGATCTGCCGGACGCCGCCTACGACACCGTTCTGGTGCTCGGGCCGCTTTATCATCTTACATCGAAGGACGACCGCCTCCGCGTCATCTCTGAAGCGGTCAGGGTCTTGAAACCGGGAGGGGTCGCCGCATTCGCCTTTATTTCAAGGTTTGCCGCAGCCCACTACCAGCTGAAGACGGACCCGGCGGCCATTGAAACGCGGCGCACCGTCATCGATGAATTCCTCTACGAGGGCCGGCACAGGCTTACGCCCGAAACGGATTTTTTCGTTGACGCCCATTTCGTCGATCCGTCTGAGATCCCGGCAATCTTTACCGACACCGGCCTTGAGCAACGCGCCCTATTCGGCGCCGAGAGTATGATGGCGCAAAGCGAGTGGCAGCTCATCGACCTGACCGACAACGCACGTGAAAAATGGCTCGACTTTGCGGTTTCCGTGGCCGAAACACCTGCCGCGCTCTATGGCAGCGAACATCTTGTCTTCATCGGTGAGAAACAGGGCTGAACCGGGCGCGCGCCTCACCTGTGCCACGCGGAATTAACTCTGAAAACACAAACACCTGCCAACAGTTAAACTTTTAGTTATATTATCATTGTTTTTCTTTACAGCCCCAACACAACCGATTACTCTACGCGAAGTTGTTTCAAATTCATATTTAGCCGACAAATATCAGTAAAAACGCGTGATTCCGATGGAACTAAACGATGAAGTAGTTGTTGTTTTCAAAAAGATTCTTGAGTCGCAAGGAATTAGCCCCAGAAAGCACGAATACATTATGCAGACAGACAGCCACATTGATACGAGTAAAGAGTTGACGGCTGAACGTTTACTTTTGCGCATCATGAAACTTGAGCACACCGTGCAGGAGCTCAGGCAGGAAAACACGTTCAAGGACAAGGAAATCAGGCGCCTTGAAGGCCAGATGCGTGATTGGCAGCAAGTTACATTGAAGCTTCAATCCAGGGTCGCCAAGCGCGTCTGAAAAACCGGGTTTTTCCGGTGCCCTGTTCTTGCCGGCGGGCCGTGCCTTTTTGAGTGAATGGATCTGGCACTTTCCCTCGCAACAAAGTTTGTCGTTCCCCTCCCCTTTCCGGACGCAATCTGCTAAACGGCGGCAACATTGCGCGACCGCGGCTGCCCGGCCCAATGACGGCGGCCCCAAGAAACTGGAACGACATGATCCCGAACGACATTAAGATCACGCCCGACCTGATTGCCTCCCACGGGCTGAAGACGGATGAATATGAGCGTATCCTTGGCCTGATCGGGCGTGAGCCAACCTTCACCGAGCTCGGCATTTTTTCAGCCATGTGGAACGAGCACTGTTCGTATAAATCTTCGAAGAAGTGGCTGAAAACCTTGCCGACTGAAGGTCCGCGCGTTCTTCAGGGCCCCGGCGAAAACGCCGGTGTTGTTGACATCGGCGATGGTCAGACCGTGGTCTTCAAGATGGAAAGCCACAACCACCCGTCCTACATCGAGCCCTATCAGGGGGCCGCGACGGGTGTCGGCGGCATCCTGCGCGACGTGTTCACGATGGGAGCTCGGCCGGTCGCTGCCATGAATGCACTGCGATTCGGCGAACCGGGCCATCCCCGCACACGCCATCTCGTCTCCGGTGTCGTTTCCGGTGTGGGGGGCTACGGCAACTCCTTCGGCGTTCCAACGGTTGGCGGTGAAGTCGAGTTTCATGCCCGCTACAACGGCAATTGCCTCGTCAATGCGTTTGCCGCCGGCCTGGCGAATTCGGATGCGATCTTCCTGTCCAAGGCGGAGGGCATCGGCCTGCCAGTTGTCTATCTCGGTGCGAAAACCGGGCGCGACGGTGTCGGTGGCGCGACCATGGCATCTGCGGAATTCGACGACACGATCGAGGAAAAGCGTCCGACGGTTCAGGTCGGCGATCCGTTCACCGAAAAATGCCTGCTGGAAGCCTGTCTTGAGTTGATGGACACGGGCGCCGTGATCGCCATTCAGGACATGGGCGCGGCCGGCCTGACCTGCTCTGCGGTCGAGATGGGCGCAAAGGGCGACCTTGGCATTGAACTCGATCTCGACAAGGTACCCGTTCGCGAAGAACGCATGAGCGCCTATGAAATGATGCTCTCCGAAAGCCAGGAACGCATGTTGATGGTTCTGCGCCCGGCCATGGAAAAGGAAGCCGAAGCAATCTTCCGCAAGTGGGGACTGGATTTCGCAATCGTCGGCGTCACCACCGACACGCTGCGGTTTGTCGTAAAGCACCAGGGTGACGTGGTTGCCGATCTGCCGATCAAGGAACTCGGCGACGAAGCACCGGAATACGACCGCCCCTGGAGTGAGCCGGCCAAATTGCCTGTTCTATCCGCTTCCGACATCGAGGAACCGGCAGACTACGCTGCGGCGCTCACCACATTGCTCGGCGGCGCAAACGGCTCTTCGCGCCGTTGGGTCTATGAGCAGTACGACACCCTGATCCAGGGCAACACGGCAGCTTCCCCCGGCGGCGATGCCGGGGTGATCCGTGTCGAGGGCACGCGCAAGGGTCTCGCCTTTTCCGTCGACGTTACGCCCCGCTATTGCGAGGCCGATCCGTTCGAAGGCGGCAAACAGGCCGTCGCCGAAGTCTGGCGCAATCTGACCGCTGTCGGCTCGGAGCCGCTGGCAGCAACGGACAACCTGAATTTCGGCAACCCGGAAAAGCCGGAAATCATGGGTCAGTTTGTCGGCTGCATCAAAGGGATCGGCGAGGCATGCCGCGCTCTCGACTTCCCGATCGTCTCCGGCAACGTGTCCCTTTACAATGAAACGCATGGTGAGGCGATCTTGCCGACACCAGCCATCGGCGGGGTCGGGTTGCTTCCCGACGTGACCGTCAGGGCCGGCGCATCCTTTGCAAACGAGGGCGACGCCATACTGCTCGTTGGCGGTTACGGCACCCATCTTGGCGCGTCGCAGTATCTTGCCGAGGTCCTCGGCCGCCAAGAAGGCGCACCTCCCCCCGTGGATCTGGCTGCTGAGAAGCGCCGTGGAACGATCGTCCGCCAACTGATCGGTGCAGCGCGTCTGACAGGCGTTCACGATGTCTCCTCGGGCGGGCTGGCCGTCGCACTGGCCGAAATGGCTATTGCCGGCGGAATGGGTGCATCGGTCAAGGTGGAGGGGCCCGCGCATGCGGCACTTTTCGGCGAAGATCAGGGTCGCTATGTTCTGACCGTTTCCCGGGACAGGCTCGATGCGGTTCTCGAAGACCTTCTGGACGCCGGTATCGACGCGCAGCAGATCGGCGAAACGGGCGGTAAGGATTTGACTGTTGAGGGCATTCTCACCATATCCGTTGCAAACTTGAAAAAAGCACACGAAGATTGGTTCCCGAACTACATGGCAGGCGCTTGAGCCGCTTGTCTTTCAGGAATTTGACATGAGGACTGATGCACGATGCCGATGAACGCGAACGAGATCGAAACCCTGATCAAGGAGGCGCTGCCCGACGCTCAGGTGGAGATCCGGGATTTGGCCGGCGACGGAGATCACTACGCGGCAAATGTCGTGTCGGAACACTTTCGCGGGAAGAGCCGCGTTCAGCAGCATCAGATGGTTTATGAAGCCCTGAAGGGCAACATGGGCGGTGCGCTGCATGCGCTCGCGCTGCAAACGAAAGCACCCGATTGAGCGCTGAGGTGTTGGCAATTCGCAGCATATCTTGCCTGAACCCTTGAATTTGCGGCGTTCCGAAACACATATGCGGACAAAGTTAGGGAAATCGAATGGTTTGGCTTCTTCTCTCAGTCTTGCTGCTCATGCTCGTAGTGGAGCTGCGCATCTGGAGAGCAGTGGCAAAGCTGATCTATCGGACTGGCCGTGACCGCTTCACGCCCGCCAATCAAAAGGACTGACATCCATGAGCATCCAGGACTGGATTAAGAACGAAGTCGACACCAACGATGTGGTGCTCTTCATGAAGGGCACGCCGAACTTCCCGCAATGCGGGTTCTCCGGCCAGGTCGTGCAGATCCTCGACTATGTCGGCGCGCCCTATAAGGGCATCAACGTGCTGGAAGACGATGAACTGCGTCACGGGATTAAGGAATTCACCAACTGGCCGACGATTCCGCAGCTTTATATCAAGGGCGAATTCATCGGTGGATGCGACATCATCCGCGAAATGTTCCAGAACCAGGAACTGCAGGGCATGTTCACGGAAAAGGGCATCGAGACGACCCAGCAGCCTGCCTGAGCCGGATTCAGTTTCTGATCAGATTATTCCAAGGGGCGGTTTTTCCGCCCCTTTTTTGTTTTTGAACGCCTCATCACCCATCCTCGTCACCTGCGAACGAACGGCGCGATGGCCGGGGATGCTCTCATGTTCGTTCCTGCGATCGACGGCAGCTTCTTTGCCCTGAGTGTACCGATTTGCAAACGAGTAGGTCCCGGCTCTGCTCTGCGCGGCGCTTGGCCGGGACGGCAACTGGCTGGAAACATCCGTCATTCCGGACAAGTGCAGCCCAAGCTGCGCGCTGATCCGGAACCCAGATATCTGCGTGAGCGGAGCGAACACGAAATCTCTTTGCTTGAGAGCAGACGCGCCTTTAGCGCCAACGTATCTCTGGATTCCAGATCAGCGTTCGCCTTTGCCTCACTTGTCTGGAATGACGGCGGCGGAAGGGATAAAACAAGTAGTTTGAACAAACCTGTTCAAAACTCTTCGCGATGACAGGTTATCCAAAGCAAACTCGAATCAAATCAGGCTGAAATGGGGCGCAGGCTCGGCAAAACCTCCCGAATCACCTAACGTGAACGCTAGGTGAATGCGGATTTCAGGGTAAGTACAGGTGCGTTCCGCCATTCTCCGTCCATATCGAAAGGTCCGGCATGATGCCGGCCGGGAAATGGGACCGGGGACAATGAACAAGTTTGCAATCGCAACCACCTCTACTTTTGTAATAGCTCTGGCTGGACTTGGGCTTATCTTGTCCGACAGTCCAGCGACAGACCGCGAATTGCGGCGCGTCGACTGCCAGGCGATCACGATGTTCACACCAGCACAGAACAAAAGTCCTGAAGACCTGTGTGCCAACTACGGCGGCGTTGCCGAAACGGGAACCCAGCCAAGCAAGTCCGGCCTTGTGATACTGGTTCGAAATCAGCCGATGGGCGGCTTCGCGGGCGAAAACACGGTACGCTGATCAGCGACTTCGAAACCGCTTAATCCTTTGACCCCGAACCGGTCTTTATCGCGAAGGATTCGAGCGGCTCGGCAACATTGTGCAGATCCAGGCTCCCGAGCGCTTCCAGCGGAAACCCGGACTCGCGCGCGACATCTCCCGATGCCACGATTTCCTTGCCGTTGACCTTGCCATGTTCTCCCAGCCGCGCAGCCAGGTTGGCCGCACTGCCGATGACCGTGAAATCCAGGCGTTCTTTTGATCCCACATTGCCATAAGTCACGTCGCCATAGGCGATACCGATCGCGCAGGAGAGCGGCATGCCACCATTCTCCGCGCACGGCTCCGCCAGAGCCTTCACGATTTCATCGGCACTGGCTGCTGCCTGCCGGCAAGCCTGGGCATGACCGGAACCTGCCGGAAAAATCGCAAGAACCGCATCGCCGATGAACTTAAGCACCTCTCCGTCATGCGCATTGACGATATCTGTCGCCGTTTCAAAAAACTGGTTCAGCACGGCAACGTAATCATCGCGGCCAAGCTCGGTCTCGAGTCGCGTCGAATGCCTGAGGTCACAGAACAGGATAGCGGCATCGATAACGTCGCCATCTCCGCGGCGGATTTCACCCCCGAGGACACGGGCTCCGGTGCGTTTGCCCAGATAGGTTTCAAGCAGCGTCGTCGCGTTTGACGTGAGCGCAAAGACCTCGAACAGGCGGCTGATGAGCGCGGAACACTCGAAGATGAGGCCCAGATTGGCGGTCGTGAAGCCGTTTGGGTGATCGGAGGCCAGCGTCAGCACGTTGATGCGGCCATCGGAGAATGGCAGCGGCATGGCGACATAATCCGTTACACCCTGCTCCTTCAGATCCTCCATGATCGGGAAATCGAACTCATCCGGATTGGTATCGAGTTTCTGGCGGATGCCCCCCAACCCGTTGGCTACATGCTGAAAAGGACTGTCCTTGAACACAGGGCTTTCCAGAATTTCGTATGACGGGTATCGGCTGATCACCTCATCTTCGTCGCGCTCCCAGATACAGTTCTGACCGGCCACCATAGGATGCAGCGACCAGATCAGGATGCTCATCCGGCTGACGGCGATGCCGTCGGCAACCAGCTTGTTGCCGAGCGCGGCGAGAAGCTCCTCCGGGGTCTTGGCAAGCCAAGCCTCGCGCAGCAGCCAGTCGACAACCGGCCCGGAGATGTTGCCGGTCGGCATTTCCGCGATCGGGTCTCCCGCATGCTCGATGCTGGTCGTCACGCCGGGCATGAAACCGAGACATCCGTCGACCGCCTGGCCTTCCGGCAGCGCCTTGGGATAATGCCAGGCACCGTATTCGATCGTCTCGCCGCCTACCGTCACGTGGCTATAGGATGCCGTCCCCTTGAAGGGACAGAAGGTTTTATGCGCGGGCGCAGGCTCCAGATCGGCCAGCACATCTTCGAAAGGAAAATAGACCACCGGCGACAGCCGGGTCTCATACATGACCCGCGCCTTGTTCGAGCGCGCGACAACATGCTCACCGCGCCGGGCGACCACCTCGCCGGAGAGCTGTTCGACCACAATGCCGTAGTCGTTCGAAGTCTGTTGAACGCGAACCGTCATTGAGCATGAGATAGGTGAGCAGACAGGAACTGTCCAGACACGCTTGCCATACGTGCCGCCAGCCGGCTCTCCACAGACGTCAACCTATTGGTCCTCGAACCAGGCATTCCAGGCCGGCCAATTGTCGACCAGATTCGCGATCATGGCGTAGCCGGTTCCGTCGCAGTGCATCCTGTCGCCCCGTGTCAGACTGGCCATGTAGTCGCGGTTGGCTAGCAAGGGCGTCTGCAGGTCGAAGTAAGGGACGCCGAGCGTTTCGGCCAGCGTCTTGAAACGGGTGTTGAGCGCTTCGGCATCCTTCTGGAAGAAAGACAGCTCAAGACCTTCACTCGGATGCATGGGGGAGCAGGCCTCATTTGCGGGCGGCAGGCCAACCCAGAGTGTCGGATAGGCCTCGGCCACCTCCTTCACGAACGCTTCGGCTTCCTCGACGGACGCATCTTCTTCGATTTTGCGGCCGGTTCCGGTGATGTCGCCTATGTCATTTATTCCGAATTGAAGCACCACCCTGTTGTCGGCGCCCTCCGGGAGCCGGGCTTCACAGTCTCGCCGCCATCGCGCGCGGATCTGGGACGTCGTTTCACCGCGAATACCGAGATCATAGAAGGAAAGCTGCATATCTCTTGTAAACCGTCGTTCGCACAAGCGCCCGATCCATCCCAGACAGCGTTCGTCGCCAGTCCCGTTGACATAGCTGTCACCGACGAAGCAGATACGCAGATCGCGCATGAAGTCCTCCCAGAATTCAGAAAGACTAACCTCGCCTGATAAATGCGGCAGGTCCAGCCTGTTTCCTCAACTAAACCACGCGCGAACAAAAGTGCTTGCCAGCATGATTCAGGCTGTCAGGATTTCCGGGCAGTTTGACGAAACAAAGGTAACGCCTTGCAAAACATGCCGGACCGCAGTGTGTGATGACGTATCACCAATGTTCGGTGCCGGGTGCACCCTTTGGCATGCCCTTGAGATTCGCCGTGATCCAGCCTCCGTAAAAGTTGCCCGCCTGGGCATCGACAAGCATGTCGCCAACGAGGCAGCGGTCCATCTTGTCTGCGTAAAGGGCCAGGTAGTGCCGAATGACCGAAAAGCTCTGCGACGGGTCATCATAGCACCAGGCAGCGCGCTTTCTGACGAGGCCGCCAACCCGCACATCGAAATACCGCGCGAACCCCTTCCATTCGCAGAAAGTTCTGCCGCCTGCTGGCACCAGGTCGCACGTCACGTCGGCAGGCGGAATGTAGTATGTAGGTGGATGATGCGTTTCCAGGACCCTGAACGCCTGGACGCTATCCACGATCAGCGTATCGGCAAGGAACACGCGGATCCGCTGAGGGACGGCCTCGACAAGCGGAGGGCGCGGATAAGACTGCACGTTTTCATCAGGCAGTGGAGGAGATATTTCGCTCATAAGAACCTCGCCAGTACATAGGCTGCCCCAGCGATATGGATGAGCGTGATCAGGACGGACAGACCGTGCAGGAGCTTGAACTGTGTCGCCCTGCCCTCATCCGTCGCCCTGTTGATCGCCGGCATCAAAACCTGACGTGTCGGGATCGTTGAAAGCGCAATCGCCGCCATGACCGATGCGGACACCAGATCTCCGGTCAGCAGCAAAAGCGTCGCGAGCGCCGACACACCAAGCACGAACAGATAAAAATGGGGAAAGGCCCTCCGAATGGTGGGACTGGCGACGTCCGGCGGCAAAGCCGTGAACACGAAGGCTGCGAACCCGAAGGCGTAAAGAACCATGCCACCGAACAGCAGCGCGGACACAAGAAGCGCGAGTGTTTCCATCATTCGGCCTCCCTTTCTGTTGGGTTTTGGTCACCTTTGAAAAAAGAACTGCGCTTGGTTCCGCGTAAGCCCTGACCGGATCCGGCAAGGCGCGGCAACATATACGGCACCTGTGCACGATACTGCTCGAAGCGTGGCCCATAGGCCGCTTTGAACCTTCGTTCCTTCAGCAGCGGGGCGAAGACGCAGTAGGCTGTCAGCAGGAGCGCAAGCGCCAGTTGGTCCGGCGTCCAGACAGGCACGGTCCAAAGTGTCAGTGCGAAAGCAATGTAGATCGGCTGGCGTATCAGCCGGAACAGTCCCTTGTCCGGCATGTCGGGAAAAACCGGTTCGACCTTCGCCATGAGCGACATCCAGCCGAGCGCGCCAGACTGCACTTCTGCTCCGGCATCGAAACTTGCCTTGATGAGAAGCAGCCAGGCAGCGGCATAGGCGGCGCTGAGGAGCCAGAAGACGGTTCCCGCTGCCTGCCACCAGATCACTCCGGAAGGGGTCCAGAGCGCGAACAGGGCAAGCAATTGCGCTGAAGCGATCGGGGCATAGGTGGTTGTCGAAAGGACGCCGCCGTGAGGCCCGGGGATAAGCCGCGCCAGCATCCGGCGCCCTGCCGACGTCAAAAGCGCGGAATGGACAAGGGGAAACTGAAGGATCAGAAGCAGGTTGACCGCACCTGCCCAGGGCCAGGGCGCAGCGCCCAGACTACGCTGCATGCCAAAGAACATGGCGCACATCATCGCAATCACCGCCATGGCAAAGACAAGATGACAGAGCGCACCAGAGAGCAGCGCAAGAAAGATGCGCGCACGGCCGGGCGCGGGTCTGACTGCCCCAAGAACAAGACGCGTGAGACCGGCTGCGCGCGGATCATCCAGCATTGAGCTCTCCAATCAGGTCTTCGGCAATCGCCTTGCCGCTCGTCCAGGCCGCTTCCACGCGGGCACCGAGACACCAGTCACCGCCGAGATAAAGCGTAGCGGCTTCATTGCGGCAGAACGGCTTGCCGAGCGGTTCCTCGACCCGGGCGTAGCGCCAGCGATGCGCGCTGGTGTGGAGAGCGCTTGACGGGTCCGTGCGCAAGATGCCGCAGAGACGCAGCAGCATTTCCTGCGCAACATCGTCCGCCTCGCGCTCCAGGTTTCTCGCGCTCCACTCTGCGCTGGCCTGAACGACCCAGCTGTTTGTATCCGGACGTTGCGGCTTGGAGCTGTTGAGGGCGATCCAGGCAAGATAGCTTTCGGGTGCTGAGCGGCTTGTGAAGGGAATCTCGTGCTGATCTGCAAAGGTGGCCATCAGCGTCCAGCAAGGAGACATGCGCACCTTGGAGATTGCCCCTGCCAGCGGATGATCTTCTCCAACCAGTTCGAGCGTCTGCGGTTGAGGTGCCGTGACGATTATCCGGGCGAACTCAAAAACACCGTCAGCCGTCGTCGCGCACCACCCAGCCGCGGAGGCCCGCAAATCTGTGACGCGCGTATTGCGTCTGATATCCAGTCCGGCAGCAAGCGCCTTGGCAATCGCGTTCATCGACGGCGTTCCGACAATGACCTCCCGATCAGCGCCTGCCCACATATCAGCCACACGTGCATCGCCCAGACGTGCCATCAAGTTCCGAAAATCAGGTGTTCTCGCCGTGATGTATTGAGCGCCGTGATCAAACTGGAAACCGGCGTCTGTCCGGCGCGTGGCGAGCCGCCCGCCAACCCCGCGCCCTTTCTCAAGGAGCAAAGGGGCGTAGCCATGTTTTTGAAGGAGACTTGCACAAGAAAGTCCTGCGATGCCCGCGCCGATAATTCCGATCGCGTTTCTATCCATCAGCGCGCCGCCCGCCCTGTTTCGGGCCGATGCCGTGATGCAATGGCAAGAAACAACCGGATAAGTCAGCGCACACGCGCGCTCTTGAGAACGTCATAACAGCACCAATCAATGCAATTGCATGTGGTGCTGTTACGCTGTCAAACCGGGTTTGGATGGCGTCAATCGGACGCAGAAATTCAGACTGGTGCGGGACTTACTCAGACGACCTTGCGCACCTGCAACAGGAAGTCGTCCACCTCAGTGCGCAACAGCCGGCCTTTCTCTGTCAGGTCCTCAGCGGCGATCCTGACACGAGAAGTACCATCAAGCGTTTCGTCGGCCATCGTGCTGATGGAGCCGATGTTCGAACTGACATCAGTTGCCCCCTGTGACGCCTGGGTGATGTTTCGCGAGATCTCCGATGTCGCGGCACCTTGCTCTTCCACAGCCGCAGATATCGCTGACGCTATTTCACTTACTTTCGAAATTGTCCCGCCAATGGAACGAATGAAGTCGACTGCCTGCCCGCTTGAAGACTGGATTTCTCTGATTTGAAGGCCAATCTCATCGGTTGCCTTGGCAGTCTGGCTGGCAAGTTCCTTCACCTCGGCAGCAACAACGGCAAATCCCTTGCCCATCTCTCCGGCCCGCGCAGCTTCAATCGTTGCGTTCAGCGCAAGGAGATTGGTTTGATTTGCAATTTCGTTGATCAACGAGACCACTTCGCCAATTTTTTCGGAAGCATCAGACAATCCGGTGATGCCCTGGTTTGCTTGCTCAACTTCGGTCACAGCTTCGGCGGCAATGCGTGCAGAATGACTGACCTGTTGATTGATTTCATTGACCGATTGCGTCATTTCTTCAGTCGCCGCTGCAACCGAACCGACATTGGACGAGGCCTCTTCAGCAGCGCCTGCCACCACACGCGCCTTTTCGCTCATTGACGACGTCGTCACGTTCATCGCGTCGGCGTCAGCTTCCATTTGGTGTGCCGCTGTATCCAGGGCACTCACAACATGATTCATCTGCCCTTCGAATGTGCCGATAACCTCGCGAAACGCCGTGACGCGGTTTTCCATAGAAACCATTGCGTTGTTGATTGTTTCGCTCGCTTCACCGAAGGCTCCGGTCATGCCCCTTGTCGATATTCTTCGGAAATATTTGTTCTGCTCGACATATTCGAGCGAAGCCTTGGTCTCTCTGACATAGGCATCACTGCGATCGATGAGTCGATTGATCGCGTGCAAAAGTTGCCCTGCTGGTCCGCTCTCGGTGATGTGCAATATTCGGGCTTCAAAGTCGCCTTCTGCTGCGCGCTCCACAATTTCAAGCGCTTTCCTTATGGCCAATCTGTCATTTCCAAACATGGTGCTTCCTATCAGGCGTTCGATACACGCGAATACGGGGTCTACTCAGGACGTCACAAACAGCAGATGAACTCGTCGTAGGCGACGCCTTTTCCTGCCAGGAATTCAGCAATCATCTGCTTGGAGGCTTTCAAACCCTCCTTGCGATTGCTGTGCTGTCTTTCTTCATGGAGCAGATCCGCGTAAAGCGGGAACACAACACCTTCGAGAATGTCTCGCTCCGGAACACGCCGGTTGGAATGATAGCCGAGAATTTGTCCTGCACGGTCCCTGCTCGGGGTCACGTGTGCCTGAACCCAATAGTGATCCCCGTTCTTGCAGCGGTTCTTTACATAAGCAAAAATCTCGTTCCCGCCCTGAATGTATTCCCAAAGCAAATCAAAAATGCAGCGTGGCATTTCCGGGTGGCGAATAAGATTATGCGGTTTCCCGAGACACTCATCCTCGGTATATCCGGCAATGTCCAAAAACACATCATTACAATATGTTATTTTCCCTTGCAGATCAGTTTTGCTTACGATTATTTCGTTTTCGCCGAAAAATCTTTCAACGCCAGTTATATTCACATCGTTTTTCACAATATCCCCCCATCTAATACATTGAGCAAAATGACGAAATCATCTCCTCCCAACTGCTCCGCCTAAACACTTCCAGACGAGCTACCAAAAGCCATTCGGCGCGAGAAAATTCACGTTCAAACTGAATTTTGTCTTGAGGAATAAATGTTTCTGATTTTTTAACGCGGCATCAAAAGTTAGCAAGCCGCGACAAGCTTTGCGCAATTCATCAATAAAAACCACCCAAGGCACGAACTGAAATTAGAAATCAATTCAAGGTAGTGTAAGTATTACTATGTACGTAATGTGCACTAAAGTAGAATAGAGGAGAGCGCTTTTGTCTCCGAGGGAAGACATTGAAGTGTAATTTATTGCCGCTTATCCCGTGATCGCCTTCAGTTCCAGAAAGTCCTCGAGGCCGAATTCGCCGTATTCGCGGCCGTTGCCGGATTGCTTGTAACCGCCGAAGGGAACGTCCCAGTCAGGGCTCGCGCCATTGATATAGACGCTGCCTGCCCTGAGCTTACGCGAAACGCGTTTGGCCCGTTCGGGGTTCCCCGTCTGGACATAGGCCGCCAGGCCGTAGGGCGTGTCGTTGGCCATCTGTATGGCCTCGTCTTCATTTTCGAACGGGATCATCACCAGAACAGGACCGAAAATCTCATTGCGGGCAATCGACATCTGGTTGGTGACACCGGCAAAGACCGTCGGCTTGACGAAATAACCTGTCTCGTAGCCTTCCGGTTTTCCCGGACCGCCCGCCACCAGCCGCGCACCGTCTGCGATACCCCGTTCGATATGGCCCTGAATGCGCTCATACTGAAGTTCGCTGATCACCGGCCCGATATGGCTGCCGGGCGCGGCTGGATCGCCAACCGTGGTTTCCGGCGCGATTTTCTCCGCCAGCGCGACAACCTTCTCATAAACGATGTCTTCAACGAGCAGCCGGGTCGGCGCATCGCACGACTGACCGGTGTTGGAAAAGCAACTTTCAAGGGAAAACCGGACAGCCGTTTCCAGGTCCGCATCGGCAAAGATGAGATTTGGCGACTTTCCGCCGAGTTCCAGCGCAACCCGCTTCACGGTGGGCGCCGCGCTCTGGGTCACCGCGACACCGGCCCGGGTCGACCCGGTAAAGGACATCATGTCGATATCCGGATGCGCGGACATGGCCGCTCCGACGCCGGGGCCGTCTCCATTGACGAGGTTGAACACGCCAGCCGGACAGCCGGCCTCCTCCAGGATCTCGGCAAACAGCAATCCGGAGAGCGGCGCAATTTCGCTCGGCTTCAGCAACATCGTGCAGCCCGCCGCCAGGGCCGGAGCAACTTTCGCGGCGATCTGGTTGATCGGCCAGTTCCAAGGCGTGATGAGGCCGCAAACGCCAATGGGCTCATGCCTGAGTAAGCTGCCGCCGCGCGGGCTTGGGCGCTCGAACTGGTGAGACTTCATGGCCTCCAGGGTCGCCTGCAGGTGACCGATACCGGCCGGGGTTTGCT
>JGI12316J15310_10000064_pt11 | contig 19951 bp, 15 predicted proteins | sample MarCyaLeptolynsp_FD_15310 | JGI IMG/M metagenome (IMG submission 15310)
AACGCCGGCATCCCGCTGGCCGACGAACCGGCGATCCTGGCCGCGTCGATCAAGCTGGTGCAGTCGATCACTGACGTGCCGCTGTCGATCGACAGCTCGATCGTCGAGGCGCTTGAGGCCGGGCTGGCGGTCTATCAAGGCAAGGCGCTGGTCAACTCGGTCACCGGCGAGGAGGAGCGGCTCGAGGTCGTGCTGCCGCTGGTCAAGAAATACGGCGCCGCCGTCGTCGCGATCTCCAACGATGAGACCGGGATCTCCGAGGACCCGGACGTGCGCTACGAGGTCGCGAAGAAGATCGTCGAGCGGGCCGAGGATTACGGCATTCCGCGCGCCGATGTGGTCGTCGACCCGCTGGTCATGCCGGTGGGCGCGCTGAACCTCGCCGGCCATTCGGCCATGCGCCTGATCCGGCGCCTGCGCGACGAGCTCGGCGTGAACACCACCTGCGGTGCGTCCAATATCTCGTTCGGTCTGCCGAACCGCCACGCCCTGAACGCAGCCTTCCTTTCCATGGCGATCGGCGCCGGCATGACGTCGGCGATCATGAACCCGCTGCACGCCGAGGAGATGGCCGGGGTCATGGGCGCCGACGTGATGATGGGCCACGACCCGGAATGCCGCCGATGGATCAAGCGCTTCCGCGAGCCGGCTGCCGAGGGTCAGGACATGGTCGGCGCGCGCGGCGGGCGCGAGCGCCGGCGCCGGCGGGCCTAACCGGACCCCGACGACAGTCGCCACGGGAGACGCCGCACCGGACATGGTCGACGCCAACGCCTCCGCCGGGACTCCCGGGCCCGCATCGAACGACGATGCCGGGGAGGCGTTCGTCGTCTTCACGCCGTCCGGCCGTCGCGGGACGTTCCCGCTCGGCACACCGGTGCTTCAGGCCGCCCGCGCGCTTGGTGTCGATATCGACTCCGTCTGCGGCGGGCGCGGCATCTGCGGTCGCTGTCAGATCACGCTGAGCGAGGGCAGCTTTTCCAAGTTCCAGGTCGAGAGCCGGGCCGCGCACCTGAGCGAGCCGGCGCGCAACGAGCTGCGCTATCGCGAGAAGCGCGGCCTCGCCCCCGGCCGACGCCTGTCCTGCTCGACGCAGCTGCTCGGCAACGTCGTCATCGACGTGCCGGAGACCAGCCAGGTCCACCGCCAGATTGTGCGCAAGCGCGCCGAGGCGCGGGCCATCGACGTCAAGCCGATCCACAAGTTGCACTATGTCGAGGTGCGCGAGCCGGACATGCACGAGCCGTCCGGCGATTTCCGCCGGCTGTGCGAGAGCCTGCGGGAACAGTGGCCGGACTGGGGCATCGCCGACGACGTGACCTGCGACCTGCCGGTGCTCGGCCACCTGCAGAAGGCGCTGCGCGCGGGCGGCTGGAAGGTCACGGTCTGCCTGCGTGAGGGACGGCGGGTCACCGGCGTGTGGCCGGGGTTCAAGGAGAGGATCTACGGCCTCGCGGTGGATATCGGCTCCACCACCATGTCGGCCCATCTCTGCGATCTCGGTACCGGTGAGGTGACGGCCTCCGGCGGGGTGATGAACCCGCAGATCCGCTTCGGCGAGGACCTGATGAGCCGGGTCTCCTACGTCATGATGAACCCGGGCGGCGAGGTCGAGTTGACCCGCGTGGTCCGCGAGGCGGTGAACCACCTGGCCGGGCAGGTGGCGCAGGAGGCCGGGATCGAGATCGACGACATCGTCGACCTGGTCTTCGTCGGCAACCCGATCATGCACCACCTGATGCTGGGCATCGATCCGACCGAACTCGGTGGCGCGCCGTTCGCGCTGGCGATCGACACCGCGGTGAACATCCACGCCAGCGAACTCGGCATTTTCCTGCACCCGGACGCCCGCGCCTACGGCCTGCCCTGCATCGCCGGCCATGTCGGCGCCGATACCGCCGCCGTGATTCTGTCCGAGGCGCCGCACCAGCAGGACGAGATGACGCTGATCGTCGATGTCGGCACCAACGCGGAGATCGTGCTTGGCAACCGCCAGCGCCTGCTCGCGGCGTCGTCGCCGACCGGCCCGGCCTTCGAGGGCGCGCAGATCACCTGCGGCCAGCGCGCGGCGCCCGGCGCCATCGAGCGGGTGCGCATCGATCCCGAGACCCTGGAGCCGCGGTTCAAGGTGATCGGCAGCGAACTCTGGTCGGACGAAGAGGGTTTCCACGCGGAGGTCTGGCGCACCGGCGTGACCGGGATCTGCGGCTCCGGCATCATCGAGGTCCTGGCCGAGATGGTGCTGACCGGGCTGATCAAGGTCGACGGCACGATCGACGGCGCCCTGGCGGCGCGCAGCGAGCGGGTCGAGTCCGACGGCCGCACCTTCGCCTACCGCCTCTCGCCGGAGGTGGTGATCACCCAGACCGATGTCCGCGCCATCCAGCTCGCCAAGGCCGCGCTCTACGCCGGCGCCGCCCTGCTGATGGACAAGCTCGGCGTCGAGACCGTCGATCGCGTCATCCTGGCGGGCGCCTTCGGCAGCCACATCGACACCAAATACGCCATGGTGCTGGGCATGATCCCGGATTGCCGGCTGGACAAGGTCTGGTCGGTCGGCAACGCCGCCGGCACCGGTGCACGGATGGCGCTGGTCAACGCCGAGGCACGGCGCGAGATCGAGCGGGTGGTGCGCCGGGTCGAGAAGGTCGAGACGGCGGTCGAGCCGCGGTTCCAGGAGCATTTCGTCGGCGCCATGGCGCTGCCGCACGCGACGGCGCCGTACCCCAACCTGTCGGCCGAGGTGACACTGCCGCCGCGCCCGGACCCGAGCGAGGCGGGTGGCGACGGCGAGGGCCGCCGGCGACGGAGACGGCGGGCTGAATAGTTCGTGGTCCCAAACTCCCTAGACTTCCCGGTCTTGTGCCGGGACCCAGGCGTCCGCGTGCTGGAGCTATTCAGATCAGGTTGGCAACGCCCCAGCGCGCCGCAGCCTGGGCCCCGGCACAAGGCCGGGGAGTGTGGATGCAGGCATCCGCTCGCTGAGGGATCGATGCAGAGCGGGCGCCTGAGAGAGTGCGGCGACCGCCAGATTTGCTCCATTTCCCGGTCTCGTGCCGGAATCCAGACTGCCGCGTGCTGGCGCGTTCCGGATTAGGTTGGCGCCACTCCCGCGCGTCGCAGCCTGGGCCCCGGCACAAGGCCGGGAAGTGGGCATGAGGGCCTAGAGACCGCTCAACGCCTTCTCCAGACGGACCGAGCCGCGGCCGACCTCGCCAGCGTCGACCCATCCCTGCGCCCGGTAAAAGCGTTCCGCCCGGGTGTCGCGGGCGGTGACCAGCGACGCGGTGCGATGGCCGGCGCGGATCAGGTCGTCGATGGCCCGCCGCATCAGCGCCCGCCCGATGGTTCGGCCTTCGAACTCCGGTTCGACATACAGCATCTCGACCGACCCGCGCCGGGCATCCACCGCGACGAAGCCGGCGGGCACTCCGCCCAGGGTCAGGACGCGGCAGAGCCTGGCCTGCAGGAAAGGCTGGATCGCCTCGGCGAAACTCTCCGCCCGCTCGAACTGTCGGTTCTCCCGCGCGGCCATCGCGATCCGGGCGAGACAGGGGACATCTTCCGTCGTCGCCCGCCGCGACCTCGCCTTCTGGGCGGGCCGCCCCGCGTATCGTCCTATCGATCCCATAGCCGGCGACGATAGCGAGGCGGCGGGTAGTGGCAAGACCGCCATCGCGTGACATCTTGCAGACGACGCATCGCCAAGGAGAGAGCCGCCATGCCCCCCCCGCCACCCCCCGCCCTGCCGATGCCGTCCATCGATCCCGGGCACGTCTTCTTTTTCGGTCTCGGCTATACCGGGCTGCGCCTGGCGCGACGGATGCGCGATGCCGGTTGGCGGGTTTCCGGAACGGTCCGGACGCCGGAGAAGGCTGCCGCGCTTGCCGATGCCGAGGGAATCACCGTCCACGCCTTCGACGGCACCGCCCCGATCGCCGCCACCGACCCGTTCGCTGACGTCACCCATGTGGTCGACACCGCCCCGCCCCGCGAGATCCTGGTGCCGGCGTTGGCGCAGCATGGCGACGATCTGCGGGCCTGCGATACGCTGCGCTGGGTCGGCTATCTCTCGACGCCGGCCGTCTACGGCGACCGTCAGGGGGCGCTGGTCAACGAGGACGACAAGCCGACGCCGGAGAGTCGGCGTGGCGAGATGCGCCTGGCGGCCGAGCGGGCCTGGATGGCGGCCTTCGCCGGGCGCGACGTGGCCGTGCAGGTGTTTCGCGTCGCCGGCATCTACGGTCCCGGCGATGGGCGCAACGCGCTCGCCCAGCTCAGGGACGGAAAGGCCCGGATCATCGAAAAGCCGGGGCAGGTCTTCAACAGGATCCACGTCGACGATATCGGCTCGGTCCTGCTCGCCTCCATGGCGCGGCCACGCGACGGCGGCATCTACAACGTGGCCGATACCGAGGCCTGCTCGCCCGGCGATCCGATCGTCTTCGCCGCCGGCCTGCTGGGGATCGATCCGCCGACGCCGATCCCCTTCGACAGCGCCGAGCTGTCCGACATGGCCCGCGGTTTCTACAGCGAGTGCAAGCGCCTGGACACGACCCGACTGACCGCGGAGCTGGGCGCGGAGCTGACCTACCCGACCTATCGGGATGGGTTGCGGGCGATCGCCGCCGACGCGGTGTCGTAGACGGAACAGTTTCGGTCGAACGGGCGCACAATTCCTTCTTGCCCTGATAAACACATAAAGATATCCTTATGTCGTTATCGGAGGTGACGGCATGGATGATGTGCTTGCGGGACTGAGGGCGATCGCCGAGCCGACCCGGCTGCGGATCCTGGTTCTGTGCGCGCGGGCCGAGCTGTCGGTCACCGAACTGGTGGACATCCTGGGGCAGAGCCAGCCGCGGGTGTCGCGCCATCTGAAGCTGATGGTCGAGGCCGGCGTGCTGGAGCGGAACCGCGAGGGGGCCCGGGCGTTCTACCGGTTGGCCGAGCGGACCCAGGGAGGCGACGTTGCCCGCGCGCTGTCGCCGCTGGTGCCGCTGGACGACGCCACCGTGGAGACCGATCTCGCCCGCCTGGAAACGATCCGGACGCGCCGGTCCGAGCGCGCCTCGGCATATTTCCGCGATAACGCCGTCCATTGGGAGGATCTTCGCGGCCTGCATGTCGATGACGGGCTGGTGGATGCCAGCCTGCTGGAAGCGGTCCGGGCCGAGCCGGTGGCGGAACTGCTCGACATCGGCACCGGCACCGGCCGGGTGCTGGAGCAGGTTGCGGATCACGTGACGACCGCCGTTGGCGTCGACAACGCCAAGCCGATGCTGGATATCGCCCGCGACAAGCTTGACCGGGCCGGGCTGAACCACTGCCAGGTCCGCCTCGCCGACATGTACCACCTGCCGTTTCCGGCGGATCGGTTCGACGCGGTGACCCTGAACATGGTCCTGCGCTACGCCGAGGCGCCGGCCGAGGTGCTGCGCGAGGCGGCCCGGGTGCTGAAGCCGGGCGGTCGGGTCATCCTAGTCGATTTCGCGCCGCACGAACTGGAGGAGCTGCGCGAACAGCACACCCACCGCTGGCTCGGCTTCTCCGAGGACGAGATCCGCCGGATGGCCGACGGGGCCGGCTTGGCCATGGAGCCCAAAGTGAGTCTGAGCGGGGACCCGCTGACCGTGTGCCTGTGGTGCGCCCGCAAGGCGGACAGCGACCATCGCGACACCGGCAATGCCAATACGTCCGTTCTGCGGGCGGCATCCTGAGGGGATGAGGATCATGTCACAGACACCGACCGTCAGCTTTGAGTTCTTCCCGCCCAAGGACGCGGATGGAGAGGCCAAGCTCTGGCACACCGTCTCGCGCCTGGCCCCCTACGGACCGTCCTTCGTTTCGGTGACCTACGGCGCCGGCGGCAGCACCCGCGAGCGGACCAGCCGCATCGTCAAGCGCCTGGCGCGGGAGAGCGCGATGACCCCGGCGGCGCACCTGACCTGCGTCGGCGCGACCCGCGACGAGGTCGATGCGATCGTCCGGGACTGGCGCGCGGCGGGCATCCATCACATCGTCGCCCTGCGTGGCGACCCGCCGGAGGGGGCGGAGACCTACACGCCGCATCCGGGCGGCTACGCCAACGCGGCCGAACTGACCGCCGGCCTGCGCCGGATCGGTGATTTCGAGATCTCGGTCGGCGCCTATCCGGAGGTGCATCCCGACAGCGCAAGCCGATCGGCCGATCTGGACAACCTGAAGCGCAAGATCGATGCCGGCGCGACCCGGGCGATCACCCAGTACTTCTTCGAGGCGGAGACCTTCCTGCGGTTCCGCGACCTGTGCGCCGACGCCGGGATCACCGTGCCGATCGTGCCGGGCATCCTGCCGGTGACCAACTTCAAGACCGTCGTGCGATTCTCCAAGGCCTGCGGCGCCAAGGTGCCGGACTGGATGGCGGAGCTGTTCGACGGCCTCGACGCGGATCCGGAGACCCGCCAGCTGGTCGCGGCCAGCACGGCGAGCGATCTGTGCCTCAAGCTGATGGAGGAGGGGGTCGGCGACTTCCACTTCTACACCCTCAACCGGCCGCAGCTGACCGGCGCGATCTGCCGCCGCCTGGGCCTGCGCCCGGAGATGGAGGCGGCGGCATGAGACGGCCTTCGACAGCGCCGGCGCTGGTGTCCGGCGGGTTCGCGGAGCTGTCCGCGATGGCCGGCGCTTCCTGCCTGGAAGAACTCAACATCACCGCCCCGCGCGCGGTGATCGACGTCCACCGCCGCCATATCGTGGCGGGTGCGCGGATCCTGCGCACCAATACCGGCGGTGCCTCGCCGGAACGCCTGGATCGCTACCGCATGCATGACGAGGCGTTCATCGTCTCCTACATGGCGGCCGAGCACGCCTCCAAGGCGGCGCGCACCCACGGGTCCGGACAGCGGGTGATGGGCGTGGCGCGGGTCGAGGCGTTGGCGCCGCTGATCGGGTTCCTGCCGCTCGACCGGGTGACGGCGGCTTCGCGGACCATGGCCTCGGGCCTGGTCGGTGGTGGCGCCGACATGCTGTTGCTGGAGACGGCGCAGTGCCCGGCGCGGATCGCCGCCGCCATGGACGGGGCCCGTCGCGGCATGGCCGATGCCGGGCGGTCGGTGCCGGTGATCGTCAAGCTGCGCTACGAGATGCGCCTTGGCGCGCTCGTCCGCGCCATGGTGACCGAGGACTTCAGCCGAGCCGCCGCGGCCGCCGCCGGGATCGGCGCCCAGGCGCTGGCCATCGCGCCGGGCAACCTGGACAAGCCGTTCGCCGAGACGCTCCGGCAGGTCGCCAAGGCTTTCGCCGGGCCGCTGTTCCTCGACCTGGCGCCGTCATCGCCGCATTGGGGTGCGATCGACGATTGTGCCGATCTGCGGGGCGCCATCGCCTTCGTGTCCGGTCGGGCGCTGGAGCCGGCGGTCGCCCCGATGGTCTGCCCGGCCAACGACACGAAGCGGCGGCCGGTGGCCCGTCGGCACTGACCGGCCCGGGCATCTGAGTGATTTGGAGACTGCAATGACTGACGCGGCACGCGAGCTCTCCCGCCTCGCCGAACAGCGGGTGGTGATCCTGGACGGGGCCATGGGCACCATGATCCAGGCGTTGGCGCTTGAGGAAGACGGCTTTCGCGGCGACCGGTTAGCCGGTCACAACCACGACCTCAAGGGCGACAACGACATCCTCAACCTGACCCAGCCGGCGATGATCGAGGACATCCACCATCAGTATTTCGACGCCGGCGCCGACATCGCCCAGACCAACACCTTCAACGCCACCTCGATCAGTCAGGCCGATTACGGGCTCGCCCACCTGGCGCGGGAGATCAATCTCGAGGGTGCGCGGATCGCCCGCCGGGCCGCCGATCAGGTGCGCGCGGACGAGGGACGGCCGACCTTCGTCGCCGGCGCATTGGGCCCGACCAACCGCACCGCGTCGATCTCGCCGGACGTGACCGATCCGGGCGCGCGCAACGTCACCTTCGACGAATTGCGCGAGGCCTATCTGGAGGCGACGCTCGGCCTGATCGAGGGCGGGGCGGACATCATCCTGGTCGAGACGATCTTCGATACCCTGAACGCCAAGGCGGCGCTGTTCGCGGTCGAGCAGGCGTTCGACCAGGCCGGCACGCGCCTGCCGATCATGATCAGCGGCACCATCACCGACCGCTCCGGCCGCACCCTCTCGGGCCAGACGCCGGAGGCGTTCTGGAACTCGGTGCGCCATGCCAATCCGTTCAGCGTCGGCTTCAACTGCGCGCTGGGGGCCAAGGAACTGCGTCCGCACGTGGCCGAGCTGTCGCGGGTCGCCGACTGCCGGGTGTCCGCCTATCCCAATGCCGGCCTGCCGAACGAGTTCGGCGGCTACGACGAGAAGCCGGAACAGACCGCCGACCATCTCGGCCACTGGGCCGAGGACGGCTTGGTCAACGTCGTCGGCGGCTGCTGCGGCACGACACCGGACCACATCCGCGTGATCGCCCGTCAGGTGAAGGCGTCGGCCCCGCGCGTGGTCCCGCAGCTGTCACGCCGCCTGCGCCTGTCCGGCCTCGAACCCTTCGACCTCAGGAGCGCGTTTTGACCGAGCGTCAGACCTCAGAGAGCCGCGGAACCTTCGTCAATATCGGCGAGCGGACCAACGTCACCGGCTCCGCCCGCTTCCGCAAGCTGATCGCCGAGAGCCAGTACGAGACCGCGCTGGAGGTCGCCCGCCAGCAGGTCGAGAACGGCGCCCAGATCCTCGACGTCAACATGGACGAGGGCCTGCTCGACAGCGAAGCGGCGATGACCACCTTCCTGAACCTGATCGCCAGCGAACCGGACATCAGCCGGGTGCCGATCATGGTCGACAGCTCCAAGTGGAGCGTGATCGAGGCCGGCCTGAAATGCCTGCAGGGCAAGGGAATCGTGAATTCGATCAGCCTGAAGGAGGGCGAGGCGGCGTTCCTCGCGCAGGCGCGGCTGGTGCGGCGTTACGGCGCCGCCGTCGTGGTCATGGCCTTCGACGAGAGCGGACAGGCGGAGACCGCTGAGCAGAAGTTTGAGATCTGCAAGCGCGCCTACGACCTGCTGGTCGGCACGCTCGACTTCCCTCCCGAGGACATCATCTTCGACCCGAACATTTTCGCCGTCGCCACCGGCATCGACGAGCACAACGACTACGCCCGCGCGTTCTTCGAGGGCACGCGGCTGATCAAGGAGAACCTGCCGCATGCCCATGTCTCGGGCGGGGTGTCCAACGTGTCCTTCTCGTTCCGCGGCAACAACGCGGTGCGCGAGGCGATGCACGCCTGTTTCCTGTACCACGCCATCGAGGCCGGGCTGGACATGGCGATCGTCAACGCCGGCGCCCTGCCGGTCTACCAGGACATCCCGGAGGACCTGCGCGAGCGGATCGAGGATGTGCTGCTGAACCGGCGCGAAGACGCGACCGACCGGCTGCTCGAGATCGCCGAGACCTATCGGGGATCGGGCGGCGGCGCCAAGGTGGTCGACGACACGTGGCGCGAGGCGCCGGTGCAGAAGCGCCTGGAACACGCGCTGGTCCATGGCATCGGCGACTACGTCGAGGCCGATGTCGAGGAGGCGCGGCGGAAGGCGGACCGGCCGATCCACGTGATCGAAGGGCCGCTGATGGACGGCATGAACGTGGTCGGCGACCTGTTCGGCGCGGGCAAGATGTTCCTGCCGCAGGTGGTCAAGTCGGCGCGGGTGATGAAGAAGGCGGTCGCCGTCCTGCTGCCCTTCATCGAGGCTGAGAAGGACGATACCCAGGGCGCCAAGGGCAAGATCCTGATGGCGACCGTGAAGGGCGACGTCCACGACATCGGCAAGAACATCGTCGGCGTCGTCCTGCAGTGTAACAACTACGAGGTCATCGACCTCGGCGTCATGGTGCCCTGCGCCCGGATCCTGGAGGTTGCGGCCGAGGAGAAGGTGGACGCCATCGGCCTGTCCGGACTGATCACCCCGTCCCTCGACGAGATGGTCTATGTCGCCTCCGAGATGCAGCGCGAGGGTCTGGACCTGCCGTTGCTGATCGGCGGGGCGACCACCTCGAAGATGCACACCGCGGTCAAGATCGATCCGGCGTATTCCGGGCCCGTGGTGCACGTGGTCGACGCCAGCCGGGCGGTCGGCGTGACCCAGGAACTCCTGTCGCGCGAGCGGCGGGAGGCCTTCGCCGCCGGCGTGCGCGCCGACTACCGGCGCATGGCCGAGGGCCGGCGCAAGGGCCGGGTCGACCGCGAGCGGATCACCCTCGCCGACGCCCGCGCCAACAAGGCAAGGATCGACTGGACCGGCTACCAGCCGCCGAAACCAGGGTTCGAGGGCGTGAAGGCCTTCGACGACTACCCGCTCGCCGAGATCGTGGATCGGATCGACTGGCAGCCGTTCTTCGCCACCTGGGAGCTTCGGGGCCGGTTCCCCGATGTCCTCGACGATCCGGTGGTCGGCGAGGCGGCGCGCCCGCTCTGGGCCGATGCCCAGGAGATGCTGGCGCGCATCGTCGACGAGGGCTGGGCCCGTCCGCGCGCGGTGGTCGGATTCTGGCCGGCGGAGTCGATCGGCGACGACATTCGCCTGCGGACGCAGGCGGGGGAACGGATCGTTCACACCCTGCGCCAGCAGATGCCGCGCGGCGCCGACAAGGCCAACCTGGCCCTCGCGGACTACATCGCGCCCGAAGGCACGGTCGATGACTGGCTCGGCGGCTTCGTCGTCACCGCCGGCCCGGAGATCGAGGCCCGGGCCAAGGCGTTCGAGGATGCCGGCGACATGTACGGCTCGATCCTGGTGAAGGCGCTGGCCGACCGGCTCGCCGAGGCCTTCGCCGAGCGCATGCACGAGCGGGTGCGCCGCGAGTTCTGGGCCTACGCGCCGCACGAGAACCTCACCAACGAGCAGCTCATCGCCGAGGCCTATCGCGGTATCCGCCCGGCCCCAGGCTATCCGGCCTGCCCGGACCACACGGTGAAGGGCACGCTGTTCGATCTGCTGCGGCCGGCCGGCGCGGCGGGGGTCGGGCTGACCGAGTCGTTTGCCATGACGCCGGCGGCCTCGGTCTCCGGCTGGTATTTCTCGCATCCCGAGACCCGGTATTTCGGGCTCGGCCGGATCGAGCGCGACCAGGTCGAGGACTATGCCCGACGCACCGGCATGAGCCTCGAGGAGGCGGAGCGCTGGCTCGCCCCGTCGCTCGCCTACGACCCGGAGGACGAGCGCGCGAAGCGCGAGGCGGCCTGAACGCCGCCAACGGATCTGGGTCCCGGATACCCGTCAGGGTTCCGGCACGTCGCAGGAAAGGCCTCACCTTCGCGGCGCGCCGGTCGTGCAACAGCGCGGTCCGGGACCCGGTGCCCCTCCGCATCGCGGACGTTATCGGCGGCAAGCGGCGCTTGCGGGCGCCGGCCCACCATGGTTGAACGCGCGGGCCACCGAGGAATGCCCGCCGCATGACCGCCCCGCTCGCCCGCCTGGACCGTTTCGCCGCCGCGCTGCTGGCGCTCGAACGGGTACGGGTCTTTCTCACGGTCATCGCGCTCTATTACACCGTCGCCTGGATCGTCCGGATGGGCCTGCTGACCGGCTCGTCCGGTGACGAGGCGCAGCTCATGCTCTACGGCCAGGGCTTCGCGCTGGGCTACGATTTCGGCAATCCGCCGCTGGCCGGGTGGCTGTCGGCGCTGGCGGAGCGGATCGCCGGGCCCACGCTCGGGGCCACGGTCGCCATTCGCTACGGCCTGCTGGCGCTGTTCTTCGCGGCGATGCTGGCCGCCGCCCGCGAGGCGATCTCCGACCGCCGCCTCGCCGCCGCCGCCGCCCTGTCGCCGGTCGCCTTCTGGTTCCTCGGCTGGGCGTCGCTGACGGTCTACATGGACAGTCTCGGGCTGGTCGCCGCGCTGGCGGCGACGGTGTGGCTGATGCTGCGCCTGGTCCGCGTACCGTCCACCGGCGGCTACCTGGCGCTTGCCCTGGTGCTCTCGGCCGGTCTGCTGTCCAAGTACTCCTTCGCGCCGGCGGTCATTCTCCTGACCCTGTCCGCCCTGGCTGTGCCGATGATGCGGCCGGTGGTGACCGATCGCCGGTTCTGGCTGGCGGTGGTCGCCAGCGCCGTCCTCGCCGCGCCGGCCTACGGCCATGTCGCTCTCCAGATGGAGACATGGATGGCGGTGGCTGAGGAGCGGATCCTGGAGGGCGCGGTCGCCGACACCCCGCCCGGCGGTCCGTTCCAGCGTGGCCTGCTCGCGTTCAAGGCCGCGCTCGACTTCTCCTTGCCGCTGCTGCCGCTGTTCCTCGTGCTGTTCGCGCCGGCGCTCTGGCGCCTCCGCGCGCGGTCCCTGCCCCGCGAGAGATGGGCTGTCGTGCAGTGGCTCGGCCTCTGGGTCGTCCTGATGCTCCTGGCCTTCGCGACGGCGATGGCGCTCGCCGAGGTGGACAAGCTGCGCGAGCACTACCTGTTCGTACTGGTGCCGCTGCCGATCCTGCTCTTCGCGGTTCTGCCGGGCGACGCGGTCACCCCGCGCATGATCGGCGCCTATCTTGGAGCCTTGTGCGTGCTGGCGCTGGCCGCGCTCGGCGCGCTAGCGGCGCAGGCGGTTGTGCAGCCGCTCGACTGCTCGAAATGCCGTCTCGTCATGCCGTGGCCGGAGTATGCGGAGAGACTGCGCGCCAACGGGTTCACGCGCGGCACCATCGTCAGCTTCGACTCGCCATCGACCGATGCGGGGCCGAACCTGCGCCGCCATCTGGACGATGTCCGGGTCTGGACGAACAAGCGGCCGTTCTATTCGCCGCCGGGCCTGGCCGAGCCGGGCGGCTGCGTCGTGGTGTGGAACGACACCCGCTATCCCGACACCATCGGTTACCTGCGGGCCGCGCCGCTGGCGGAGATCGGGGCACCGATCCCCGCGGACGCGGTGATCGGCACGCTCGAGGCGGTGTTGCCGTTGACCGGCCGTCCGGCGCCGGTGCTGGGCTACGCGCTGATCGCCGACGGCATCGGTGACTGCCGGTAGGGGGTGCCGCGGGCGGCGTCGATCAGGGACGAGAACAGCGCGCGATGACGGCGGCGCCACGGCATCAGCTCCGGATGCCATTGCACACCAAGGCGCAGCGGCCCGTCCTCCGCCTCGATCGCCTGGACGAAGCCGGCGGGTTCCCGGGCGGAGATCCGCAGGCCGTGACCGATCCGGTCGACCGCCTGGTGGTGCAGGGCGTTGATCCGCAGATCACCCGGCTCGGCGATGCGGGCGAGCTGCGTGCCCTCCTCCACGTGCGCCGTCTTGCACGCCAGGACCGAGCGACGGTTGCGGTAGCCGGGCTGATGGGCGCTCACGTCGCGCAGCAGGGTGCCGCCGCGATGGACGTTCAGGAGCTGCATCCCGCGGCAGATGCCGAGCACCGGCACGCCCGCGGCATCGGCCCAGTCGAGGCCGGCCAGCTCGAGGGCGTCGCGGTCCGGGTCGTAGGGCCACTCGTCGCTGGTATCGACGCCGTACAGCCGGGCCTCGATATCGACGCCACCGCCGATGATCAGCCCGTCCAGGCCATCGAAGCTCTCGCGGATCCGGGGGCCGATGGTCACCGGACGACCGCCGGCGCGCAGCACCCCGAACGCGTTGGCGAGGCGCATCGCCCGGCCCTTGCGGCGGCCGGTGGTGATACCGATACGTGGGCGCATCAGAGCCGCTCCAGCCAGGGCTTGGCCCGTTCCGCGGCCCAGGCGTCGATGCGGCGCGTCAGCCGGTCGGTATCGACGGCCAGCGCCTCGACGGAAAGCCAGCGCTCCCACTCGTGGCCGATCGACCAGGCCGGATTCTCCAAGTCGGCGTTGGGCAGCCGCCAGTGAAACGTCGGCCGGCTCGAGATCTTCGGGTCGTTCAGGCTCCGTCGGACCCGGGCGTCATCGAGATGCGCGAGGACCGGCAGCATGTCGAGTTCCCGGTTCCGTGTCGGATTGAACGCGATGTAGTCGTCAATCAGTGTCGCCAGATCGGAGGCGTAGTCGGGCCGCAGGACATGGTGCTGGTAGTGGTCGCCGAACGCCGCCACGAAGGGCAGGATCGTGCGGGTGACATCGACCTGGATCGCCCGGCGCAGATCCGGAGAGAGCAGGAGATAGGCCTGCAGGACCCGGCGCAGACTGTTGGCGTTGAGGTCGTCCTCCCACAGTTCCGGGTTCAGGTGCAGGCCGAAGCCGTTGAGAAACCCGGCGCGCGTTCCCTTGCCGCCGGCGGTCGCGAGCGCGCGGACCAGCGCGTCCAACTCGCCGATGCGGTCGCCGTCCAATGGCGGCGTGACGATCTCCGTCGGCACCACCTCGCGGCCGAGCCCGGCCAACAGATCCTTGGTCTGGTCGATTAGCCCGCCGTCATCCTCGCTTTTGCGCACCCAGGACCAGTCGAGCTCGACCTTGATGTCCCCGATCGCGGTATCCCGAACCACCGTGTCATGGGCGGCGGTCTGGTCGATGGTGCCGCCGAGCCGCGCGCGGATGATGCGTGCGGTGGCCGGCGTGTCGAGACCGCCGAATTCGATCTCGACGCCGACGCGCCGACCCGAGCGGCGGCCGAGGGCGGAGGATGGGGATTGAGCCATGCCTACGGACATGAGGTCCGGCCCGGTGGAGTCAACCGGAATGGCCGTCGGTCCAGTGGTCGAGAAGCCGGGTTTGACAGCGTCCCGGCCCCGCGCTACCGCAACGCCGATGACCGAGATCGTCGCGTCCCCCGAAGCCGCCGCGCCGGCGCCGACCGACATCGCCCCCGGTGCGGACCGGCGGGCGGAACGGCGCCGTTTGGCCTGGCTGAAGGGGTTGTTCGCCGGCGAGGGTGGCGCGCTCGCCGGCATGGCAGCGGCCGGTGTCGCCGGCGCCGCCGTGGCGGTCGCCCAGGCTTGGATCCTGGCCGGGATCATCGCCAATGCGATCGCCGGGGCGGCGGCCTCCGAGCTCTGGCGACCCGCGCTTCTGGCCCTGGGACTGATCGCGCTGCGGGCCGGGATGTCGGTGGTCTCCGACGGGTTGGGGGCCGGCGCGGCGCAGCGGATCAAGCGCACGATCCGCCGGCGCGCCCTGAACGCCCTGACCCAGTTGGGCCCGGCCTGGCTGGATCACCGGCAGAGCGGATCGGTTGCCGCCACGATCGTCGATCAGATCGAGGCGCTGGACGGGTTCGTCTCCCGCTTCTATCCGGCGCAGATCATGGCCGCCGTGGTCCCGCTGGCCCTGTTGGTACCGGTCTTCGCCGTCGACCCGCCCTCTGGCTGGATGCTGCTGGCGGCGGGCGCCGCGACGCCGGTGGTGATGGCGGTCATCGGGTGGCGGACCGGCCTGCGGGCGCGCGCGCAGATGACCGCGCTGAAACGCGCCAACGGCTATTTCCTGGACCGCCTGCAGGGTCTGGCGATGCTGAAGGTGTTCGGCGAGATCGGGCGCGAGCGGGCGCGAATGACGGCGGTGTCGGACGATCTGCGGCGGCGGACCATGGGGGTGCTGCGCCTGGCGTTCCTGTCGGCGACAGGCCTGGAGCTGCTGTCCTCCGTGGCGCTGGCCCTGGTCGCCGTGCATCTGGCGGGACAGCTCCTGCAGGATGGCGGCCTGCCGCTGGCCCACGGCCTGTTCCTGCTGATCCTGGTGCCGGAGGTCTTCCAGCCCTTGCGCCGGCTCGGCATCCATTATCACGACAGGGCGGCGGCCGTGAGCGCGGCGGAGGCGATCCTAGAGCTTTTGGATGCCGCCGACGGGGCAACGGCGGAGGGGCCGGCGCTGACGGTCACGGCGCCGCCGCGCGTGTCGTTCGAGGCCGTCTCACTGGCCTATCCGGGCGGCCGCCGCCCGGCGCTCGACGCCGTGTCATTCGACGTGGCACCAGGCGAGGTGGTCGCCCTTGTCGGCGGGAGCGGATCCGGCAAGTCCTCGCTGCTCGCGCTGTTGCTCGGCCTGCGCCGCCCTGAGTCAGGCACGATCCGGATCGACGGCGCGCCGCTTGTCGGACGGGCGCTGCTGCCGGCGACGGCCTGGGCCGGGCAAAGCGTGCGGATCCTGAGCGCCAGCCTGCGCGAGAACCTGATCCTGGCTCGCCCGGCGGCCGACGATCGCGCGGTCGAGGCGGCCCTGGACGCCTGCCGACTCGGCGACGTTGTCGCGGGATTGCCGGACGGGCTCGACACGCAGGTCGGAGAAGGGGGGCGCGCCCTGTCCGGTGGCGAGGCGCGACGGGTAGCGCTCGCGCGCGCCATGGTCCGGGATGCGCCGCTGGTGCTTCTGGACGAGCCGACGGCGAACCTGGACGGCGAGTCCGAGGCGGCGGTTTTGAGTGCCCTCAGGACCCTGACGGAGGGCCGGACGGTGATCGTGGCGACCCATTCGCCGGCCGTGATGGCCATGGCCGACCGCGTCGTGCGGCTGGACCGCGGCCGGATCGCGGAAACGGGCGACCGGAGCGACCATGGCTGACTTGGGGTATTTCGTTCGGCTGGTCGGAAAGCGCGCCGGGTGGATGCTGCTTGGCACGGTGGCGTCGGCGCTGGCGGTCGCGTTCGGTCTGCTTCTGCTCGGGCTCGCCGGGGCGGTGGCGGTCGGCGTTCTCGCCGCCGGTGCCTGGTTGCTGCGGCCGGTCGCGCTCGGTCGCGCGGTATTCCGCTATCTCGAGAAACTGACGACACACGAGGCCACGTTCCGCATTCTTGCCGACATCCGGCTGTGGTTCTTCGATCGACTGACGCCCTTGGTGCCTGGCCGGATCGGCGGTGCGCGGGCGGGGGGGCTGCGCGCCGGCGACCTGCTGGCGCGGCTGGTTGGCGATGTCGACGCCTTGGACGGGCTGTACATTCAGATCCTGACGCCGACCGTGGTCGCGGTCCTGGCGGCCCTGGCGCTCGCGGCGATCCTCGGGACCGTGGCACCGTCCGTGGCGGGCACCGTGCTCGTGCTGCTGGCGCTGGCCGGAATCGGCGTGCCGGCGATCGCCGAATGCGCCGGGCGCGAGGCGGGTCGGGCTCAGGTCGAGAGCGTGGCGCGGCTCCGTCAGCAAGTCATCGACGTGACCCAGGGCCTGACGGATCTGATCGCCAACGGCGCGGTCGACCGGGTCCTCGAGGCGGCGGACCGCGAGGGCGAGCGGCACGGCGAGGCGGTGCGCCGCCAGTCGATGGTCGCCGCGTTCGGTGCCGCGGCCACTCTCGTCCTGACGCAAGCGGCGCTCGTCGCCGTGTTGCTGGTCGGCGTGGCGGCGGTCGGATCGGCGGACGGCCGGCTCGGCCCGGAGCTGGCGGTCGCCGCCTTCGTGACCCTGGCGGCGTTCGAGGCGGTGGCGCCGCTGCCGCTCGCCTACCAGATGCTCGGCCGCACGCGGACGGCGGCGCGGCGGCTGCGCGAGGTGGCGGAGGCGCCGCCCGCCGTCTCGGACCCGCTGTCGCCGCGCGCGGTTGCCGCCGCCTCCGATATCCGGATTGAGGACGTGCGGTTCGCCTATCCCGGTGCCGATGCGCCGGCGCTGGCGGGGATCGACCTCGAGATCGGAGACGGCGAGAAGGTCGCCATCGTCGGACCGTCGGGGTCGGGCAAGTCCACGCTGTTCGCGCTGCTGCAGCGCTTCCACGATCCGGATTCCGGTGCCGTCCGGATCGGCGGGATCGATCTCCGCGACGTTGCCCAGGGCGCCCATCACGCCCGGCTCGGCGTGCTGTCCCAGGGCTCGGCGATCCTGGCGGGCTCGCTGCGCGACAACCTGCTGATCGGCACACCCCAGGCTGGTGCCGAGGCCCTGGACCAGGCCCTCCGCTCCGCCGGTCTGGAGCGTTTCGCCGCCGAGCTGCCGGACGGTCTCGACACCTGGCTCGGCGAGGCCGGCGTGGCGGTCTCCGGTGGCGAGGCGCGGCGCATCGCGCTCGCCCGGGTGATTCTGCGCGACGCCCCGATCCTTCTGCTGGACGAGCCGACCGAAGGCCTTGACGCGGACACTGAACGCGCGGTCCTGGCGGCGCTGGACCCGGTGATGGCGGGGAAGACCGTGCTGATGATCACCCACCGTCCGGCGGTCGCCGAGGCGATGGATCGGGTGGTTCGGATCGCGGGCGGGCGGCTGGTCGGGTGAGGGGCCGGCCTACTCCCACCCCTTGAAGCCGGCGACTCGCCAGACTTCGAGGCGCCGGGTGCGCCCGAAGCTGGTGACGGAGATCACCCGGACCTGCTCGAACACCTCGAACCGTTCCAGGATGACGGCTGGGCTCTCCCACTCGGTGATCATCAGGGCCGGATCGCTGACCGCCGGATCGAACGGCACGGCGAGTTCGTAGTGATGCTCGGGCCGGCGGTTCCAGTCCCACATGTACACGGGGCGCTTGCCGGGCAGCTGGGTTCCGGGTCCGAGCTGATCGCGCATGTAGTACAGCATCGAGGCCATGGCGATGCGGTCGGTCATCAGCACCGGCAGGTCGGGATGGGTCAGCACGTCGGCGCGCGCGGTCTCGGCGACCTCCCCCCAGCCGCTCATCCGCGAGAACCCGCGATCGGTCTGGGCGATCCGCCAGGCCGGCCAGACCGCGATGATCACCGCGAAGGCGAGGCTGGCGACGAGGTGCGGGCCGACCGTCACGTAGCGCATCCAGCGGGGCGCCGCGCTCACCAGCCACAGGGCCACGAGCACCGTCGCCGTCGGGTAGGCGGTGGCCGCCCAGTTGGCGTTGGCCCGCGACAGGAAGGCCTGAACGGTAATGACGGCGAGCGGTGGCAGGGCGATGGCCAGGAGGAACTTCTCCGCCTCGCTCGCCCGGCCGCGAACCCAGGCGACAACCCGCCAGGCGAGGATGGCGAACGGCACCGGTCCGAACACGCCGGCCTGTTCGCCGAGGAACTGCAGCGCCTTGGACACCCTGAACTTCTTCGACGGATCGGCGCCGAGATTGGTGTTGTCCCCGAGATGGGCGACCGTGGCGAAGTCGTTGGCGATGTTCCAGAGCAGGTTCGGTGACAGCACGAGGACGGCCAGAGCCAGGATCGCCGCACCCCGCAAATCGCGCAGGATCCAGCGATCGCGCGGGCTCAGGACGAGATGCAGCGCGACGCCGAGGAAAGCATAGGCCATGGCGTACTTGGCCAGCAGCCCGAACCCGATGGCGATGCCGGCCACCGCCGCCCAGGCCCAGGAGCGGGTGTCGAGGGTGCGCCGGTAGGCGGCGATCGCCAGCGCCCAGCAGAACAGCAGCGGCACGTCGGTCGAGACGATCAGGCTGGAGAACGCGATCGAGGGCAGGGTGATCCAGACCAGGGCCGACCACATCGCGACCCGGCTGTCCGCCACCGCCCGGCCGAGCGCGTAAAGCGCCAGCGCCGTGCCGGCATGCAGCAGCGGCGAGGATGCCCGCACGCAGGCCTCGCCATCGCCGCAGACGGCGGTCGTTGCGGCGATGATCCAGGCCAGCAGCGGTGGCTTGGTGAAGTAGCCGAGATCCAGCACCTGCGCCCAGGACCAGTACTGTGCCTCGTCGCCGTAGAGTTCGAGCCCGGTGAGCGCGTTGGCGAACAGCCGCAGCATCGTGAGACCGATCACCCAGGCGGCGGCGATGCGCAGGTGCGTAAGGTCGTCTGCCGGGGCGGGGGTCTCGGGGGAGGTCATGCGGCCTCGGATCCGGTGGGGCTCGTGTATCACCTGTCGCGGGTGGCGCGCAGCACCGCCTGGAAGCCGAACAGAAGCAGGATGATCCCGGCGACGATCTGCACCGCCACCACGGCGCGCACCGCGTAGCTCAACGGCACGATGTCTCCATACCCCACCGTCGACAGCGTGACGATGGAGAAGTAAAGGCTTTCGGCGAAACCGATGTCGCGCGCCCTGCCGGCGAATGTGAAGGTCGCCTCGCCGTCGAACCGGTCGATCAGGCGGTACAGGGCCGCGAACACGACGATGATCAGCGAGTAGAAGGTGAGGAACGCAAAGGCCGGTTTGATCAGTCGGGCGGCGGTCGAATAGAAG
>JGI12316J15310_10000105_pt36 | contig 19919 bp, 17 predicted proteins | sample MarCyaLeptolynsp_FD_15310 | JGI IMG/M metagenome (IMG submission 15310)
CACTCGTAGTAGCCGCCCGCGACGTTGTCGGGGTCGTACCACTCGACGTCGAGGCTGTTGCCGTCCACCAGCGGGAAGCCGACCATGCCACCGGGGTCGTTGGCGATGGTGGTGCCCTCGGTCCCCGGCATGCCCTCGACGTTGGGCTGCGGGTCGTGACCGAAGCGCATCAACGCGATGTGCATCGACTCGTTGAAGAAGCCGTTGTCGGTCGTGATGATGTTGTTGATCGCCTCGACCGCGGCCTCCCACCGGGTGAGCCCCGGCTCGAAGGTCTCCGCCATCGACGACGAGTAGTCGACGATGATCAAGAAGTTGGGCTTCTTGAACGTGCACTCCGCCTCGAGGGGGCATTCGCCGCCCGCCTCGGCCGGCTTTTCGGTGCCACCGACGAACGCGAGTCCGAGTCCTGCAAGAAGCCCGGCCTGAATACCGAGCCGACGCCACGAACCGATCAAAGCCAGCTTGTTCATGTCGAAACCTGTAGTTTTTTCCCCGAGCCTGCCCGGACAGGCATCGGAAATGTTCGCCAATTGAGGGTGTAGGTCGCCCCCTGACCGCCCTTCGGATCGCACGTTACGCCGGTTGGTAGGCGCGGTCAACAAGCGGTGGATGGTCGAAGCCCGCGTTTTCCATCGGAAAAATCGAGTTTGCGACGGTGTCGACCTCGTCCCGAGACACGGCGGCGACGGCGTCGCAACGCCGATCCCAGGGAGTTGGAGGACGGACCCGAGAGGCCGGTGAGCGATCGCACCTGTTGCCCCCCGACACCGAGTCGCACCGCGTGGGTCGAAGGCGACACCCTTGTCTGCCATGAGTACGTCCCAACCGAGCGTTCGACACCATGGGCTCGCAGCGCTGGCGGCGGCGCTGCTCGGGCTGTCGAGCTGCAATAAGCAGCAGCCGACGACCCCGCCGTCGAACACCGGCGAGGCAACGGAAGCCGCCGTTGAGCCCGCGCTCGACAGCGAGCGCATGCTGGGACTGCTCGAGACCCTCTCCAGCGACGACCTCGGCGGGCGCTTCACCCTTTCCGACGACATCGTCAGCTCGGCCAAGCTCGTGTCGGAGCAGTGGGCGGCATCGGGGGTGCAACCGATCGGCGATGGCTACACGGTGCCGTTTTCGCTCGTCACCGGCGTGACGGACAACAATCCGCCGAAGATTGCGGTGACCCATGCCAAGGGCAAGGCGACCGCGGCGAACGAGGGAACCTTCGTTGCGCTGCCGTCGAGCGGCTCGGGCAAGGTCGAAGCCGAAGCCGTGTTCGTCGGCTACGCGGCGCGGGCGGAGGACGAAGACGGCAACGTCGTCTACGACGACCTGGCTGGCATCGACGTCAAAGGCAAGGTCGCTGTCGTGCTGCTCGAGACCCCGGCGAGTCCCGGCTTTCGGGATTTCTTCTCCGAGATCGGCAATCAGATCGAGTGGTTCGAGGAGGGCGCGGCCGCCCTGCGGGACAAAGGCGACGCCGCGGCGATGAGCAAGCGCCACGTCGCGCTGCGCAAGAGGATCGCCAAGATGGCCGAGCCGTTCCTGCGCGGAAAGCCGATGCCCAAGGAGTACCTCACCCCGCCCCAGGACCCGATGGAGTCGCCGCGCAGCAGCATGCTGACCGCGCCGATCATGTTCCACTCGCGAAGCCTGCCCGGCCCCGATTTTCGCCGCCGCGAGTCCCGAACGAGCACCAAGATCGAACGGCTCGTCGAGGCTGGTGCGGCCGGCATCATTCTGGTCAAAGGCAAGCGAACCTACGTGACCGACGAGGCGCGCAAGGAAGATGCCCTGCCGGGTTCCGACGGCGGCGGACGTCCGGTCCGTACGACCTTCGACCTGCCGGTGGTGCAGATGCGCTGGAAGGAAGCCGATCGCGTCCTGCGAGCGGGCAAGAAGCTGTCCGCGCGTCAAAAAGCGATCGACACCAAGCTCGAGCCCAAGTCCGAGTCGCTCGGCTTCACCGTCGCGCTGTCCACCGATCTGAAGCGCGAGACCGCCGAGATTCCGAACGTGGTCGGCGTGATTCCGGGCGGCGAAAAGGCGGACGAGATCGTGCTGCTGGGCGCGCACTACGATCACATTGGTCGGGGAGACACCGGCGCGGGTCACTGTCGCGGCGAGGACGAGGACGACATCTGCAACGGGGCGGACGACAACGGCAGCGGCACGGTGATCGTCGTGGAGCTCGCGCGGGCGCTGGCCGAGGCGGGCATCACCCCCAAGCGCACGCTGGTCTTCGCTCTGTTTGCGGGCGAGGAGCTCGGGCTGCTCGGTTCGTCGGCGATGGCGGCCAATCTACCCAAGGCCGCGCCGTTCGACACCGGCAAGATCGTGGCGATGATCAACATCGACATGGTCGGCCGGCTGCGTCCGGAGCTCGGACTGGCCGTCGGCGGCGTCGGCAGCAGCTCTGGCTGGATGCCGCTGCTCGAGGGCATCGACGCCCAGGGCATGCCGATCATGTTCGACAAGGCCGTGACCACCCGCAGCGATCACGCCGCCTTCTACAAACAGGGCATCCCGGTCCTGTTCTTCTTCACCCACGTGCACGACGACTATCACGGCCCGGGTGACGAGATGGCGCAGATCAACCGCGACGGCATGGGCACGATCGCCCAGTACGTCATGGACATCACCCGCCAGGTCGCGGACGGCTACGCGCTTCCGTTCACGCCCCCCGGTCACCCGGACGAAGGCCTGGTCGGTGCCCTGCCCGGCGACAACCCCAAGACGATCGTCAAGCGGGTGGGCTTCGCCGAGCCGGCACCCGCCAGCGCCAAGACCGAGGATGAACCAGCCGAGCCCGTCAGCGGCACGGTGACCCCGGTCAAACCAACCGGCAGCTGACCCGAGTCGATCGACTGGCGACTAGTCGCTGAGCTCAAAGACGGTGATTCCGCCGGGGTCGTCGGTGGGAAGCGATTCGAGGTCTCGTCGAACCTCGATACGCCATGGACCCGCCGGACGGAGCGCCAGGTTCCATTGCTCACTGTCGGGGCCGAAGACCGCCCGTCCTTGGCCATAGCGATAGCACTCGAGGAAGCAGGGAGACGGCGCGGCAAAAAGGTTGCCGGACGGCTCCGCATCGGCCCAGCGCACCATCGGAACCACGACGGTTTCGCGCCAGACTGGGGGACCGTCGAGAGCCTCGGAGCGTGAATGCGGCCCGATCGCGTGGGGGTCCCCCTCGCAGCCGGCTGGACCCGGCGCAACGACTGAACCGCCTTCGAGCGGCTGGGCCTCTTGCGGGCACAAGGCAAACCGACACGGGACGCGAGGTCCCCCGACGCTGCTTTCATCGGCTGGCAGGGGCTCGAGCAGCGCCTCCATCGGACGTCCGAAGAGCGACTCATAGGCCTTTCGGACCTCCGCCGCATCGGCATCTGCTTCGACCTCGAACCAGAGCGACTTGAGGCCGTCGACTCCATGGTCCCGCACGATCTGCGATACGAGAAACCAGGACTCCCAGTAGTTTCGACCGCCAGCGAAGTCGCCGTCGATGACTTCGTCGATCGTCTTCGAGCTCGGCCACAGATCCTGATCGAAGTACCGTCGACCATCGAGCAGGACAGCCAGCCCCTCTCGAAGAAACCGAGGCGCAGTGGGCCACGACAGCGCCGGCACAACATGCCCGATCTCGTGTTCGTGTACGAGCTGGTCGCTGCGGATGATGACCATCTCCGTCGTATGGGTCGTCTGCCCGTGACCAACGAGCGACGACGATTCGATGCGCTCGTCGAGCCACTCGTACCTCACGAAGACTCGCTCCGGTGGTGTTTCACCGAGGTAGGCAAACGCTGCCCCGACCAACCCGTCGAGCAGCGCCAGGGTGCCGCCGCAGATTGGCTCATCGCGATCGGTCGCCAGCTCCACCCAACGCCCGGTTGCGACGACGGGCAACTCTTCGGGCGGAGCACAGCCGCAGATCAGAGGGATGACGACCGCGAGACGCAGGTGACCGCGTTGCCGCCGCCGAGCGCGTCTGGTTTTGCGACGGGACATCTCCATCTCCGAGCGAAAATCTAGCAGCACCCACGGACAGCGAACGTTTGTTTTTGCCCTCGTTTCGGCTGCAACCCTTTTCGTTCGCCCGGTGAACGACAAGGTGATGAAGACATCGTCGATTCGATTGGGTACGGGATTGTTGGTCACGGCGGGGACGCTGATGCTGGGTGCAGGGATGGGCTGCGGCACGGACACCGCGTCCCACGACAAGCTGCGCAACGGCGGGAGCACGGGCTACTACGACGACTACGACGAGCCGGACCAGCCCGAGGGCAGCACCAGCTCGGGCGAGTGCGTGGGCTCGGAATGCCAAGAAGGCGGCGAGGAGAGCAGCGGCTCGACCGGGGGGGAGGAGTGCCTGGTCGAAGACGACGTCGAGTGCTGCATCGAGCTGTGCGCCCAGGCGCCGGCGGGCATTCCCCCAGGCGGCTCGTTCGACTGTCCCGTCGAGCAGATGCCCTACAACTGCGGCTGCGCCGGGACCGACCTGTTCGACTGCGACGACTATGCGTACGCGTGCGAGAACTGGGCCGCGGCGCAGGGCATTGTCGCCTGCTCGTACGGCTTTTACTTCGAGCTTCCCGACGGGACGACGGGCGGTCACGCGATCAACATCTACGAAGAGGACTACCCGGGCCCCAACGCCAAATACTGCTTCTACGAGCCGCAGCCGGGTGGCGGCACCATTACGTGCTGGATTCAGGAAGAGGGCGATCCAGACCCACCGGACTGGGCCCAGGACATCGTGTGCGCCCAGTGGGGGGGCGAGTGCACGGGCTCACCGACCATCTCGTGCGATGGCGATCACCTGCCCGGATCGGGAGAGGCCTGCTTCACCACCAACGCCCAGGTCTGCGACCGCTTTCAAGCGGAGACCGGCATCTGCCCCGAGACCTGGGAGCCAGACTACGACTGCACCTTCACCCATCCCGATGGCGATGTCGTGCACTGGAGCTGCGACGACGACGAGACCTGCGGCACGATGCCCAACGAGTGCGTGCCGGTCGAACCGCCGGAAGAGCCCGACTACGACTACGAGAGCTGCGCGTCGATCAACGGCAACAACGAGAGCTGCTACTGGGAGTGCTACGACGGCGAGAGCTGCGGCGAGGCCTGCTACAGCTGCAACTGAGCGCCTCGGTCTGCGCTCATGAGCTCGTCGACGGAGCCTTCGTCGGCGAGCTTGCCCTCCGCGAGGATCTCCCGCAGCCGCGCACGGGCGCGGGAGAGCCGGGCCTTGATCGTGCCCTCGGCGGCATCGACGACCCGGGCAATCTCGGCCACCGTCATGCCCTCCCAGTAGTGCAGCTCGAGTGCGACCTGGGCATCGACCGGCAGTCGCCGCAACGCTCGTCGCAGGCGTCGCTCCTCTTCGCGACGAGCCACGACCTCGCTGACCCCGGGGTCGACGTCCGCGACGGAGTGTGCGAGCGGGTCCAGCTTTGCGCTCTTGCGCTCCCAGGCTCGATAGTGATTGATGAGACGGCGCCGGGCGACGGTGAACAGAAATGCCCGAAAGCTGCGCTTGCCACCATCGGCCTCGATCTTCTCGCGGGCGGCGGCACAGTCGGCAAACGTCTGCTGCACGAGCTCTTCGGCGCCGTGCGAGACCTTCGTGCCGAAGAACTCGTACAGGCGCGGGGTGTAGCGAGCGACGAGGACTCGCGCCGCGGTCGCATCGCCGGCCTGCCAAGCGTGGAGCAGCTCGGCATCACTGCGTCGGGTTTCAATCATGGCCATGTCTCCAGTTGCTGGGTGAAGGAAGCGACGTAGTGCGCATCGACGCCGTGGGCGCGAAACCCACCGAGCGCCTCGTGCATCAGTGGCACCGCTCGGTCGTAGGCCGCTTCAGTTGCCAGCGCGACCGCGAGGTGGGCCCGCGACTGATCGATGTCGACGTGCCCGGCGGGCAGGACCTCGAGTCGGCTGGCCCAAACCGCTTCGTGCAGCTCACGAGCGACTCGGTCTCGTCCCGCGCGCGCGTGCTCATTGGCGAGCATGAAGCGAGCGTCGAGTACGAGGTAGTGCTGCGCGCCCAGGGCCGCCTCCAGGCGCTCCACCGCGCGCAGCATCGCCGGCACGCCCTCGGGGCGCCCGGTCACGGATTCGATCCGTCCGAGGACCACGTCGGCCACCGCGGTGTATGGATGGTCTTCGCCCATCGTTTGCACGAGGGACTGCCGCGCAGGCTCGAGCACCTCGGCCGCCGCGTCAGCATCTCCACCCTCCAGTCGGCAGATGCTCAGGTTGATCGCCGCGGTGGCGGACACTGGATGGTCCGGTCCGAATACCGAGCCGGCGCGCGTATGGGCGTCGCCGAGCACCTCGCAGGCCGCTTCGTGATCCTGCTGCGCCATCAGAGCGCTGCCGAGACTGAGGATGGTGACGACCTCGTCGTCGAGCGGGCGGCGCCCCTCGTCGAGCGCCAGCGAGCGGCGATGCACCGCGATGGCCTCGCGCGGCCGACCGTTTTGCAGCAGCACCTCCGCGTAGAGCTGATGCGTCGCGCGCGTCTGCGCAGTGGGCAGCTCGAGCTCGGCGGCGTGGTCGAGCGCATGCTCCAGGGTCACGCGAGCGCGCGCGAGCTTTCCGATCGCGAGATCCGCAAGCGCCACGTTGTGGGCGAGGTTGAGCTCCTGGGCGGGATCGGGAGGATGGGTGCGGTCGAGCTGAGCCCGTGCTGCACGCTGCCACTTCGCAGCCGGCTCAGCGTGCCCCTGGCGAGCGTGCGCCGCCACGAGGGTGATCGCGACTGTGGCTGCTGCATGGGCGTCGCCGGCCGCGTCGCTTGCAAAGTAGACGGACTCGTAGCGCTCGACCGCATCCGCGCCGCCCTCGGCGAAAGACACGCGCGCCAAGCCGAGTTCGACATGGCGCAGCTCCTGCTCGCTCCGCGCATCCTCACGGAGCTCGAGCCACAGCGCGCGTGCTCGCTCTGGCTCTCCGAGCGAGGTGTACAGCTCGGCGCGCTCCTTGGCACTCCCCCAGCGGCGAGCTCGAGCTTCGGTCGTCGGGTCTTCGCAGCCCGAGACGTCGGGCAGCTGCTCGATGGTGCGCCAGCCCGCGACCACCGCGGACCGATCACGCGCGACCGTGGTTCGAAGCTGGGACGCCAGAAGACTCGCGTCCGTCAGGCACACCTGCGCCCGACTCCGCGCGCGCTCGGGACCCGCACACACGCCGCGCCAGCGGTCTTCGATCTCGTCGTGGTAGGCGACGAGCTCACGATCGAGCTCGTCCTGCCTCGAGCGGAGCGACGCATCCAAGTCCCCCGACGGCGCAACCGAGGCGAGCGCCGGTGGCTCGGCACATCCCTGCGGCCCGGTATCGGGTTGCGCCAGCACGAGCGCCGAGACGACCGTGGCAAGGCCGAAGACGACGCGTGCGGGCCCCTTGCGGCCCGGATGACTCCGCTCGATCGCGACGCGGGCTCGAGCCATCGACGCAAAGCGATCGTCCGGGCTCGGCGACAGACCCCGTCGGATCGCAGCGACCAGCGCCGCGGGCAGGCCCACATCGAAGGCAAGCGTGACGGGTCCCGCAAGCTTGGCGTCGAGCAGCGTGCCCTCCCCTTCGACGAATGGAGGTCGGCCGTGCAGCGCCTCGTACAGCGAGACGAAGAACGCGTACTGATCCGAGGCCGGCGACAACGCGGCGCGCTGGTGCTGCTCCGGCGGCATGTAGCGAGCGGTGCCGGCGGCCGGCGGAAGGGTCTGCCCAGACGCCGAACCCGGCAGGGTCTGTGAACCGTCGTCCATCGCGGCAAGTCCGAAGTCCGCCACGCGAACCGAGCCGTCGTCGGATACCAGGACGTTGCTCGGCTTGAAGTCGCGGTGCAGCACCCCGCACTCGTGCGCGGCGTGCAGACCTCGGGCGGCGGCGGCGAAGACCGTGACGATCTCCGGCACGCTGGGCTTGTTGCCCAGCCACCGAGCAAGGTCCCCGGACAACAACAGCTCCATCGCGACGTAACCGCGCTCGATGCCGTGATCGTCGAACGAGCCGGCGTCGAAGACCTGCAAGACGTTGGGATGCACGACGCTCGCGAGCGCGCGGGCTTCGTCGAGCAGCAGCCGCGAGCTTCCGTTCGCATCCTTGAGGATCTTGATCGCGACGTCGCGCCCGAGCCGGGGATCCGAGGCCCGATATACGATGCCGAACCCGCCGGCCCCAATGCGCTCGCCGAGGAGGTAGCGACCAACATGCGGGTGACGGGGTCCGCCGACCCCGAGGGCATGGGTGACGTTGCCAATGAGGCGATCGACCTCGATGCACTGCCTCCCGCGCTCCTCGCGGCGGAACAGCCCACCCACCGTCGAACCGGCCGTACCCGTCGGCACCGCTGCAGACCCACCATCCACCGGGCGAGTAGGACGTCCGTGTCTGGCCGAAAATCACTCCATCCAAGACCAATCTCGCAACCGTTCGAGCACAGCTCGCGCAGGCCCATTGCGCCCGCCGGTTGTGCTCACCTGTTGGGCAAGTTGCACAGCGGCTTGGCAACACAGCGCTCGCGGACGGTCATCCATCGCAGCCACCGGTGGTGACTTCGCAGCACGTGCCGGTGGACGCCCCGCACGTCAGCGCGCTCGGCGTCTCGTCCATGCCACATGCCCCCGTGTAGCCCACCGGCGCCGGGCCGTTCTGGAACAACCAGTTGAGTACGTAGGTCCCGTCGGTGATGTTGAGCTGGCCATCGTCGTTGACGTCCGCGGCGTCCTGGCACGCCGGTTCGGGGCCGCTCGTGAACAAGTAGTTGAGGATGAAAACCCCGTCGGTGAGATTGACGGCCCCGTCGCCATTGGCGTCACCGCGTACGAACGCGACGGTCGGCTCGATGTCGATGTGCCGGCACATCAGGGCCTCGCGCTCCGGGCCCGGCGGGACCACTTCGCAGTGCTCGGTTCCCGGGGCACAGGTGCAGTGGCAGCCCTCCTTGCCGGGGTCACACAACACCTCCTCCTCGACATCGATGAACGCGTCCGCGACGGGGTCGTACTGGCGAAAGTGAACCGTGGCGGTGTTGCCGTAGTCCAGATGCTCCGGAGTGCAGCGTGAGGTCTGGGCCGTGCACTCGTCGATCGTGAACGGGTCCCCGTCGTCGCACAGAAACGCCGCGTCGTCGTCGGGCTCGCACGCCTCGTCGGTCCAGTGCGCCGGGCCGTCGTAGCAAGGGTGCTCGCACGGCTCGCCCACGCGCTGCTCACACATGCACGACCGGCCCTGCCCCGCCTCGACCCAGCCCGTTCCCAGGTGCCACTCGTAGGCCGCGCAGCCCGGCGGCTCTCCTTGCGGGTCGAAGCCGCCTTCGGGAATGCCGATTGGATTCTCGGCGCCCATGACCAGCACCTCGAAGGCACCGTCGGTCGGGCAGATGCCGCGAAGGAACGAGTGCGGCGCGCCCGGGAATGCAATCGGATCGACGATCGCGCCCCCGGTTGCGACCGCACACTCCATCAGGACCTCCTCGAACAGCGGAAACGCGTCGGGCACCTGCGCGCAAACGAGGTCCACGCCGTCGCCCACCGTCTCGGCGTACATGTCCAGCGGCATCTCGCCGTCGAGAAAAGGGATCCAGGACGTCCCGTCGAAGTACGACAGGTCACGCCCCGCATCAGATCGTCGCGTGCCTCTGATCTTGCGCTGCGGCGCGCCGACGACATCGCGAATCGTCACCGCTTCGGCGTCGATCTCTTCGATCGTGCCGCCCGGCGCCTCGGTGAACTCCACCGTTGGTTGGGGGTCGTCTGCGTGCGCTTGGCTCGCCCCGCCGAGTCCCACGGCCATCAACACCATCGTCTGCATCTTCATCTTCATGTCGCGACCTTTCCTCAGCACGAGCTCGGATCCCCTACGTTCCACAGGCAGTTGCCGTCCGGCGGCGTCCACTTCCAGCAGGTCTTGAACCATCCGAAGCCCACACAGACCCCTTGGTCGACGTCCGATGCGCCGTTGCTGCCCCCGAAGCGGATCTCGCAGATCATCCCGAGGTACGCGTCGAGCTCGTCCTCCTCCAGCGTCGACCCGTCACACCGCGGGATCAGGTTGTCGGTCCAGTCCACGCATCCCTTGAACATGTCCGCCTCGGCGGTCAACGTGAAGAGCTTGAGGTCGAGCTCCGCCACGGCAGTTCCGGTCAGGTTGGCGTTGAAGCCGGTCTCGCGCCCCTCCGGATTGTCGCCGCTCTCGCAGCAGCCCGCGCAGGTGTTCTTGCCTTCACGGGTCGTCGTCACCTTGCGGGCCCCTCCCGAGAGCTGTCCGCGCCCTTGAATCTCGAAGATGCCCCAGTTGATCAGCGGCACCGGAATCGACACCGCATCCGCCTGCACCTTCGAGGTGAACTTGTCGCTCGAGCAATACTCGTGCTCGACGTCGCTGAGGCCCGCGTGCTCGTGCGGCTCGTCGAGGCCGTCGCACAGCCACTTGCCCTCGCCTCCGCAGACGGCCTCCTTGCAGTAGGTGCCGTCCTTTTTGAGGTCGATGCCGAGGCCGAATCGAATCGGCGGGATCACCGGAGGACTGAGCTTGACGTTGAGATTGCCCGTGAAGCCGCCGGTGCTCTCGGTGCAGCAGGGGTAGTCCTGCGGATCGGGCTTGTTGGGGTTCTCCTCATCCGGCCCCGGGCAGCGTTTGCGCGACCCGGCGACCTTCCAGCTCCCCTTCGCGCTCATGAACTCGCCGTTCTTGAACTCGAAGCTCTGCCCGAGCTCTTGATCGAAGAGATTGAGGTCTGGCTCCTCCGTGCACGCCTCGACCTGCACCGGCGTGAAGTCGTTCTCGAAGTAGTCGGGTTTGCGATCCCAGCAGTGCGCATCGGCGGGAAACGGGTCGCCCGGCAACACGTCCGTTCGCGCTTCATCGGCGTTGGTCTGGGCTCCTGCCGGCCACGCCCGCTCGCACGCATCGTCGACAATCGCCTCGTCGACGTCGCACAGCGGCGTGTTCGCCACCTCGACGCAAGTCCACTTCCACTCGCTGGTGGTCAGGTTCTCGCAGACGATGTGACACGCCGTCGTCTCGAACTTGCCCTCGTCGGCTGCCGCTTCCCCCGAACCGAGCGAAGACGCCAGCAACGCGGCCATCGCCGCCAGTCCACCCAGACAACCCAATCGTCGCTCGACCATGCACCATCACTGTCAGTCGGGGCGCCCGATTGGATTGCACAAAATCGCCGCAATCCAATCGGGCGCGTCCGCGGACAGTTGTTGCGTGATGGGAAAACGGTATCTGGGTCGTTCGGCAGGGTTTTGGGCGGTTGTGGCGACGGCGGTGGCGGCCGCGAGCCCCGGGCAAGCGCGCGCGGACCCGCTCTATCGCTTCGTGCGCGGCGACATCAACGGCGACGGCGGGGTCAACCTCACCGACTCGATCTTTCTGCTCAACCACCTCTTTCAGGGCGGCCCGGCCCCGTCCTGCATGAAGGCGGCCGACGTCAACAACGACGGCAACGTCAATCTCACCGACTCGATCTTTCTGCTCAACTTCCTGTTTCAGGGAGGAACCATCCCGGACGCCCCGAATCTGGACACCGGTCCGGGTTTCGAGGTGGGCGGGCTCGCCTGCATCACCGACGACCCGGTGCTCGTCGAGACCCGCCCCAACGACGGCGGCGACCTGGCCATGGGACTCGGCTTTTCGTGCGCCATCGTGACCGCGATGCCGCCCGCCGCCGGTGCGGCCGTCATCGGGCCCGTCGCGTGCTGGGGTGCGAACGATCAAGGTCAGCTCGGCGTCGGTGATCTCATCGGACGCGAGATCCCAACGCTCGTCGCAGAAGGTTTCGTTGCTCGGCAGGTCGTCGCCGGTGACGCGTTCGCGTGCGCCTTGGTCGACGACGGCGAGGACGCGGGCGGCATTCGCTGTTGGGGCGACGGCAACGACGGCGCGCTCGGCTTTGGCCAGGGCAACGACAAGGTGAGGCCCTTCGATCCCGTATTCGGCTTCGATGTCAGCACGCCTGCGATCGACATCGCCGCCGGGGCTCGCCACGCGTGTGCGATTCGCGAGACCGCCGGCGGCAACCAGCTGCGCTGCTGGGGATACGGCGAGCACGGTCGACTCGGGTTTTCGGCCGATGGCGCGGCGCTGCCCGGCCTCGTCGACCTGGGCGACCTCCAGCCGGTCGACGTCACCGCGGGCGATCAGCACACCTGCGTCGCGATGGACAACGGCGACGTCTACTGCTTCGGCAACAACGACTTCTTTCAGCTCGACAACGACGTGGCCGGAGGCCCAACCCCGCGCCGCATCGATTTTCTCGACGGCGGCGTCGACGAGCCGGTCGTGCTCGACGCCGGCGCCTACCACACCTGCGCACTCGGCCGCACCGGAACCCGCGAGTGCTGGGGCGACTTTCTCGACGACACGGAGGACCTGGTGGCGAGCATCTCCAATGGAGGCGTCGAGTTCGACGGCTACGCCTGCTTCACCACGTTCGACGACGAGATCCTCTGCGACAACAACACCGCGTTTGCCCCGTTCGACGCGACCACGCTACCGCCGCGCCCTCGCACGATGGCACTCGGGCCGACCCACGGGTGCGCCATCTACGACGCGCCGGTGACGTGTCCCGGCGATGACGAAGATTCGACGTTGTGCTGCTTCGGGACCAACGACGACGGCGAGTTGGGCAACGAGCGCCGCCCCCAGCCGTCCCTGCAGGGGGTTGCCGTGCATCTGCCGGTGCTGTGAATCCCGTACGGCCGCGTCGACTTACGCCATCCAACGTGACAAAATCGAGGGGCTGCCACGGACGGTCGCCCCATGAAAAGCCTGCAGTACGAACGGCACGAGTCGCTGTTCCTCCTCGTGCATGCCACGATCGCGCCCCTCGACGAGGAGTGGTACCCGTACGCCGAGACGCTGATCAAAGCGGCCGAGGCCGGCGAGTCGGATCGGCTCTTGGTGCTCACCGACGGCGCGGGCCCCAACGCGGTCCAGCGCGAGGTGCTGCAGGTGGCCAACTCGCAGTACCGCGTGGCCGTCGTCACCGGCTCTCGCATCGGCCGCGGGATCGCAACGGCGCTGCGATGGTTCGGCACCGACATTCGCGCCTTTCCCCCGAGCAACGTCGAAGGTGCGCTCTCGTTCTTGGCCGTGGAGCCCGAGTCCCGAACACCGATCTTGCGCAAGCTCGGACGCATGCGCCTCGAGCTGGCCGGCGACTCGTCCGCCGACGTCGCGGCGATGAGCCAGTCCGAGCTGATGCGGATCGCCAGTACCCCGCAGGCTACGCTCACCCGGCGACTGGGCTGACGAGTCGGGCGAGGCGCTGGCGCATGCTCAGGCCGCGTCGGGTCACGGACGCGAGCAGGCTCCCCCATCCGTGCAGAGCAATCACGACGGGGTGGTGACTGTCGACCGGCTCGAGCGTGCCGTAGGTCGGCCGGCGCTCTTCGGCCGCGAAGGTGCCGAACAGTCGATCCCACACGATCAGGATCCCGCCGAAGTTGCGGTCGAGATAGTGGTCGTCGCGGGCGTGGTGCACCCGGTGATGCGACGGAGTGTTGAACAACCACTCGAGCGGTCCGAGACGCCCGACCAGCTCGGTGTGCATGAAGAACTGGTAGCCGAGGCTGATCCCGTGGGCGGCGGCGATCCACAGCGGGTGAAAGCCGAGCAGCGGAAGCGGAAGCCAGAAGACGATGCCCGTGAACGGGGTCGTCCACGAGGCCCGCAGCGCGGTGCTGAGGTTGAAGCGATGGCTCGAGTGGTGGGTGACGTGCGCCGCCCACAGCATCGGAATCGTGTGGCTCGCCCGGTGAAATCCGTAGTAGCAGAGATCCTCGGCGACGATGAGCAGCACCCAGACCCACGCGGCGTTGGGCAGGTCGAACAGGCGAAACTCGTACAGCGCGAACGAGGCAGCGACCGCCGCGGCCCGGCCGGGCATGCCCGCCACGAGCGCGCCGGAGCCCACGGCGATGTTGGCCAGCGTATCCATGAGGTCGTAGCCGCCGCGCCGCAGAACACGGCACACGGCGGCCTCGAGGGTGACGAGCCCGAGCGCGAGCGCAATGAGGACAACCGGAGACATCGTCTGCCTCCAGGGAAACGCCAGACCTGCGCGAGCGGATCAGCGCACCTGGGTTAGGCTGCGCGCGTGCGACCCCAAATGGCCCTCGCCCTGCTCCTGACCACCGCCTGCGCGCCCAAGTCGGACGCGTCGACCAACGGCGGCAGCTCCTCCCCCGAGCCGATGGCGTGCACCGAGATCGGTTGCCAGGACGGGCTGCTGGTCCAGGTCAGCCCCAGCGCGTCATGGCCGGCGGGCGAGTACGCCTACGCGATCGAGATCGACGACCAGACCATCACCTGCACGGGCACCATCCCCCTGCCCGACTGCGACAGTCAGGGCATCACGTGCGACGCGGAGGGCGTGATCGTCACCGTATCCGGCTGCGCCCTGCCCCCCGAGGAGCACGCCTTTGGCGACGTCATGATTCCCGAGCCCGCCACCTCGGTCAGCGTCACGATCACCAAGGACGGCACCGAGGTCGCCAACGGATCGTGGACACCCGAGTACCAGACCTCGCAGCCCAACGGTCCCGGTTGCGAGCCGACCTGCACCTCGGCCACGGTCGAGCTGGCGGCTTCGCTCGAATAGCGGAGCTACTCCGCCGGCTCGAGCATGTCGCGGTCGCGCTCGGCTTGCTCGCGGTCGGCGAACACGGCCAGCAGCCACATCGCCGCGATCCCGATTCCCGGGATCAGCATCCACCACGCCATCAGCAAGCCACGCGAAAGCAGGACGTCCATGTCCTCAGGGTTCCGCAGCCGCCCACACTCCACCAGCGAAGCGTTGGCGGCAGCGGAAGGCCCATGGCGCAGATTTTTCGCTGCTGAGCTTCCGTGACGTCAGGTCAGCTCTCGTCTTCGACGAGGGGTCGGAGCGCACGCAAGATGTCGACATAGCTGACGATCCCGATGAGCTCCTCGCTGTGCCGCTCGATCACGGGCACCGCGCCGATGCCATATTCGAGCATCAGGTCGATCGCCTGCGCGACCGACTCGCCGGCGTCCAGCGCCAGCACGGCTCCCTGCACGAGCGACGACAGCGGGGCGTCGAGCAGGTCGTCGGCATGCTTGGGGTCGTCCAGCTCGTCCATCAGCGGCAGCCGGTACTCCTTGAGATCCCGGTCGCTCACCATGCCGACGAGGCGATTGTCGTCGACGATCGGCAGGTGCCGGATCGACTGGTCTTCGAGCACCCGCAGGGCGTGGCCCACCGTGTCGTTCGGTGACGCGGTGACGACCTCCTTGGTCATAATCGTGCGTGCATCCATGGTCGTTTCCTTTCCTCCAGCGGCTAACGGCGAGCGGTTGCGTCGCGATGGCGGTGGCGATCGTTGACCCGGTCGTGGTGATCGTCGAGCTGCCGCTTGGCGGCCTCCATGGCGTCGCGGATCGCAACCCAGGGGTTTTTGTGGGCGTGCTCGGGGTCGGCGTCTTTGGACGCGATGATCTCGCGACCGCCCACGTCGAGCTGCACGTGCACATTGAACGTGGGGTGCTCCTTGTGGGTCGCCTCCACGGTGACGTGTGCCGCGTCGAGCGTCCAGTGCCCGCTCAGCTTGTCGAGCCACTCGTCGACGCGCTGCTTGACGGACTCCGACGCATCCATGCCACGAAACGTGAGCTGCCTGTTGGTCACGATTGCAGCTTAAGCACGTCCGGTTGGGATGCACCGGCAATCGGTGCGTCCGCGATCGCCTGAGCCGTGCGGATCCCATCGAGGGCCGCCGACATGATCCCGCCGGCGAACCCCGCCCCCTCCCCCACCGGATACAGGCCCGGGAGGGTCGGCGACTGTCGCGTCTGCTTGTCGCGATCGACGCGAACGGGCGAGCTGGTACGGCTCTCGACCCCGACCGCGACGCCCTCCGGACCCGCGAAGCCCGGCATGCGCCCGTCGATGGCCCGCAGCGCGGCGCGCATCGGGGGCGCAAGGTCTCCCAGGACGTCGGCGAGGTCGACCGGCGTCACGCCACGCGGATAGCTGCAGCGCGGTAGGTCCAACGAGCCACGTCCGGCGACGAAGTCCGCGATCCGCTGCGCCGGCGCCACGAACGCCCCGCCCCCGGCCGCATATGCACGCGCCTCGATGCGACGCTGCAGCTCGGTCCCGGCCAGCGGATCGTCGGGGTCGAGTCCCGCCGCCTCGAGGTGCGACGGCCCAACCTCCACCACGAAGCCGCTGTTGGCGAAACGACCGCCGCGCGAGGACGGGCTCCAGCCGTTGACGACGAGCTCGCCCGCGGAGGTGGCCGCCGGCGCAATGAAGCCGCCCGGGCACATGCAGAACGAAAACACGCCAGTCCCGTCGACCTGCTCGACGAGGCGGTAGGCCGCGGCGCCCAGCGCCGGGTGGCCCGCGAGGTCGCCGAACTGGCAGCGGTCGATCCACGACTGCGCGTGCTCGACCCGCACCCCCATGGCGAACGGCTTGCCCGACAGCGTTGCCCCCGCGGACGCGAGCCACCGGTGCACGTCACGAGCCGAATGACCCGGCGCGACGACCACCGCCGGCACCTCGATCCGCGTCCCGTCGGCGAGCACGACGCCGGCGACTCTCCCGTCGCGAACGTGCAACCCATCGACCCGCGCCTCGAAGCGGACGTCGACCCCGGCACTGGCCAGATGCTCGCGCATGCGAGTGACGACGCCCGGCAGCTTGTTGGTCCCGATGTGCGGACGAGCATCGACGACGATGTCGGAGGACGCCCCGTAGGCCACGAACGCCTCGAGCACGGCCTTCGCATCACCGCGCTTGGACGAGCGCGTGTAGAGCTTGCCGTCGCTGAAGGTCCCCGCCCCGCCCTCGCCGAAGCAGTAGTTGCTGTCGGGGTGCAGCTCGCCCCGTCGCACCAGCGCCGCGAGATCGAGCCGGCGCGGCCGGACCGCCTTGCCGCGCTCGAGCACCACCGAGCGCACCCCAGCACGAGCCAGCGCCCACGCACAGAACATGCCCGCTGGACCCGCGCCCACGATTGCCACCCGTGGCTCGCCGGTGAGAGAGGCCAGCACCGCGGGCTGTACCAGCGCGTCCGCCTGAGCCTCGCCGACCCGGCGCACCTCGACCAAGAGCCGCACCCGCACCTTGCCTCGGCGCGCATCGATCGAGCGCCGTCGCACCACGATGCGGTCGACGTCCGCGAGCCGCACGCCCGCGACCTTGGCCGCGCGCTCTCGCAGCGCCTGTGCATCCGCGACGACGTCGGGATGAACGACGAGCTCGACCGGCTTGGCCAACGACCTACTTCTGACGAAGGATCCGCATGGCGACGTTGCCGAGCATGGGTCCGAGCCCCGGCAGCCAGCGGAACGGACGGAACAGCCACAGACCCGGGAAGATCTTGATGAGCGCGCGGCCGGCTTCGGACCCGGTAAGCACCTTCTTGGCTCCCTCGATCCGGAGCTTGAGCGGCCCTTGGCCCTCGCCGTCGTCGTCCTCGTCGACCTCGAATGCGAGGCGGTTGCCGAGGTCCCAGCAGCGCAACAGCGCCGCGTGGCGAATCGCGGCGTCGTTGGACCGATGCACGATCGTGTACCGCTGACCCGGCTGGCGATAGACCAGACGATCGACCCCAAAGCGCCGCGACGCCCAGAACATCGCGCCGCGAATCTTTGCCGGCAGGCGGCGGAACCACTTGTGCATCGCCTCTTCGCGATCGACTTGCGAAGGCCGGTCCTTGGGGTCCATCGGCCGCGAGAAGGCGTACTTCCAGAACGCGTCGACCTCCGGCCCGGTGAGCCAGACCGCGTAGACCGACATCATCACGTTCGCGAACACGCCGACGTTCATCGACAGGTCGATGCCGACGTGCATGTTGAAGCCGATCACCAGCCACAGCCGACGACCGAGCAGCCACTTGCGAATGAAGTCGAAGACCGGCGGCGCAAAGCGGCGGAGCAGCAGGTACAGGGCGACGATCACCGCGGGGACCGCTGCCACGGCCATGCGCACCTGTGGGATCAGCTGCTCACGGGGAATGCCCCAGGGCGCCGGGTTCTCCGGGAACAGATAGTAGTGCGCCCCGATCCCGGCGATGTGGGCTCCGATGCCCCAGGCGGCCAAAATCGCGGCCCAGCTCAGGACCCGACGCCAGATCGCAGCCTTGGGCCAGCTGCCGTCCTTGCGCTCGCGCTCGTAGGTGTTGACCGCGACGCCGACGATGACCAGCGGGAACAGAATCTCCCACCAGTGCACCACGATCGAGGTGATCGGCAGGATGCCCGAGAAGTGGGCCGCTCCGACGAGGCCGGTCTGCGGCCAGCGATAGAAGTGATCGAGGTTGAGTGCGTAGTACAGCGCGCTGCCGTTGGCCCACGTGGAGCCGCTCTTGAGCAGGCCGGTGGCGCAGTAGATGATCGACAGCTGCAGCCACATCAGCCGCATCGGCCAGGCGGCGATCTTGCGCAGCGGCGGAATCGTGCGCTCGCCGGACAGGATCGCCTTGCGCCGCCGCCACCACGAATCGATCGAGTAGGCCTGCCCCCAGTTGACGAACACGCCCAGGAACAAGAAGACGCGGGTGACGGTGTCGCCGCCCGTGTAAAACACCGGGCTGTAGCGATAGATCTGCTCGACGAGGATCCACGCGACGAGCGTGGCGATCCGCGTCTTGAAGCCGAGGATCATGCACAGGATCGCCGCCATCATCACGGCGTAGATGCTCCCCACGAACGTCGGGTCGCTCCTGAAGTGCAGGATCGACATCCGACTCCAGAGCGCCTTGAAGAAGTCGTACCAGTGCTCGAAGCCTTGCTCGGGGTCCCACAGCTTCTTGAGCTCGCCGCCGTAGTTGCGACGCGCCATGTCCGTGAGCCACAGGCCCTCGTCCGTGAACAGGAACCTGAAGTTGGCGAGCAGATCGAGGAACGTCCAGAAGACGACGAACCCGAAGAAGATCCGCATCAGCGCGGCCGGGCGTGGGTCGACGCGCACCAAGAAGATGCGGCGCCACAGCTCGGGCCGGACGACGAAGAAACCGATGAGCAGCGCAATCGCGTAGAGGATCAGCGTCGTGACCTCGTCCGCGTGTGCGGAGACGTCGATCGTCTCCTCCTTCTTGAACGCGAGCAAAAGGCCGATCACTTTCGCTTCTTCCTCCTACGCTTGCCGCCCTTGTCCCCGTTTTCCTCCTGATCCTCTTTCATGTCCACCCACGTGCGGATGTGGAGACCACGAAAGTGACCTTCGGGCATGGGTTCCATGCCGTGACGGGCGCGAATCGAGTTCGGGAGCTGCGCGTGGCGGGTGCTCTTGCACCGAACAGCATCCTCCTCGCGCTGGCTGAGGTGCAGCTCCATCGGGTCGTAGCCCATCCAAGGGCGTCCCTTGGTGGCCTTCCAGAGCTGCTCGGGCGTGGGAATCTTGGTCCACAGCTTGGTGAACTGGACCTCTTCGGGCAGCACCCCGTGCTCGCGCTCCCACGTCCGGCACACCCAGGCGGCGTAGTGGCGACGGTAGCCCTTCTGGTCGACGATGCGCCGATTGACCTTCCCCATGCGGCTGTACCAAAGGTACGGGTAGGTCCGCTTGCCGTAGATGTCGTGCTTGAGGTCCCACAGCTCGCCCTTCTCGTCGAGGACCTCGACTCTCATGAAGATGTTCGAGCGGTGCGGGTTGGGGGCGAACATCGCCCAGCTTTGGGTGTTGCCCGTGGCGCGCAGGTAGTTGCCCATGTCGAAGTGCTTGCCGAACCAGGCGTGGGTCTCTTTGGAGATCCCCTTGTTGGGCAGGTTGTGCACGAACAACATCGTCGCGTGATAGAGGATGAACGCGGACACCGCGACCATGCCCCATAGCGGGTAGGCCCACCGACGACCCGGCTTGTCGTCCGTCGCGATCTCGGAGGCGAGCAGCGTCTGCGCGAGGTCGGGGAGCTCGGTGCCGGACGGGGTGTCCTCGTCTT
>JGI12316J15310_10000497_pt6 | contig 19889 bp, 16 predicted proteins | sample MarCyaLeptolynsp_FD_15310 | JGI IMG/M metagenome (IMG submission 15310)
CGGAAGCCACGACGCGCAACACCCATCCGGTGCCTCCGACTCCCCAGATCGCAATACCGGCGTCGACCCCCGCGAGCAACGCGGTCACGATCACCACCGGAAGCAGCCCGGTGAACAGCACGGCGAAGGTCACTGCAACCCGAAGCTGCCCGAGGTACCAGTGTCCGAGCCCGGGGACGAGCACGCTCAGGCCGAACGCAACCATTGCTGCGCGGGGGGCTGGGGTTGAGTCTTCGTTCACCGCCGCTCTCGTTCACTCTGGCACGCGATGCAGATCGTCGAGAACGGTCGCGCCTGCAGTCGGCGAAACCCGATCGGTCCGTCGCATGCCTTGCACAGGCCGTACTCGTCCGCCTCGATCGCCTCGAGGGCGAGCTTGACCTGCGCGAGCTCCTGTCGCTGCGCCCGGCGTCCCGCCTCGTTCATCTCGCGTTGCGCGAGCGCATCGATCCGTGAGAGGCGGCCGATTGGCTCATCGAGGTCGACCGGCTTGGTCCCGTCGGCGCCCTGACGCAGGCTTTCCTCCAGGCGCTTGCCGTGCTCGACGAGCTGCGCCTGCAGCTTGGCGACCTCGGCGTCGGTCAGCTCGTCGGGCTCATTGGCCAAGCCGAGAGCATACCGGTCTGGCTGGATCGGGCGTTGGGTTGGGGTGCGGCAGCACACGCAACCAGTTCCGCCACTCGAATGGATCGGCACCCAGGCCCACTTCGCGTGGGCTATTGCCGCGTTTTGCAAGTCTTGCTGCGGCGCGGGACCCGCCAGGAACGCAGCGCTTGGGGGTTTTATCAGCAATGCGTCACAGCTAGGTTGGCCCCGTGCCGCGCCTGCCAGTGTCCCTGCCCGTTGCCGCCGTCCTGGGTCTGACCACCCTCGTCGGCTGCCAAGAAACCGATCTCGATCCTCTCACCACCGCTCGCCGCAGCAGCGTGGGTGAGTTCGTCACCGACAACAGTGCCGAGGGTGAGCTCGACATTCGCATCTGGTCGATGGACGACGGGTCGTCGAAGACCACGGCTCACCTGCGTTACCCACGACCCGACTTTCCGCGCGACGGCGAGGTCGAGGTGGTGCTCCCCGAAGGGATGGAGATCGAGCGCGGCAGTTACCTGCGTGCCTACGGTGAGTTCGATGCCGACGGTCGCCTGCTCGCCGACTCGGTCGACCTGATCAACGGCCCCAACGAGCCGGTCATCGATCCCGAGTGGTACCCGCTGCGCCGCATCGCGACCATCCTCGTGTTCTGGGACTCGCCGGGGCTGCCCAACGGCGAGGCTCGCAGCTCGATGTACCTCAGCGATCGCTCGACGCACGTCTTTTACGGCGAGAACTCCTACGGCAAGGAGAACGTCATCGGCGAGGTCTTCGGTCCGTACCAGATTCCCGACCCCGGTGGCTGCAGCGTCGGCTTCATCGCCGATGCGGCACAGCAGGCGATGATCGAAAAGGGGCACGACCCCGACGACTACATCCAGTACATGTACCACTTCCCGTTCATCTCGGGCTGCGGCTTCGGTGGGCTGGCAAGCGTCGGCTCGCCGCTCTCCCCGGCTGCGGACAGTTGGTACAACGGATCGTTCGGCTGCGTCGTTCGCAACCAGGAGATCGGCCACAACTACGGAATGGGCCACTCGCACGCGTACGACTGCCAGGACGAAGAAGGCAACGATGTCCCGTGGTCCGACAACTGCGAGCACATCGAGTACGGCCACCCCTACGATCCGATGGGGGCCGGCTGCGGCCACATCAACGTGGTCCAGAAGGACTACATGGGCTGGATCGAGGAGTGCAACATCGTCACCGCGCCCATCGACGGTACCTACAACCTGTTGCCCACCGAGCTGCCCTGCAACGGAACCCAGGCGCTCAAGATTCCGGCCTCTGACGGCCGCGCCTACTACCTCGAGTACCGGCGCGCGCTCGGCAAGTTCAACACCGTGCCCGGCGTGCTCGTCCACCTCGCGCCGGAGCAGTTCGGCGGCGGCCCGGCCAACTACATCCTCGATGTGGGCGATGCAGGCTTCCTGCACGCCGGCGACAGCTACACCGACCCCGAAGGCACGGTGACCTTCGAGATCGTCGAAGAAGGGGACCACGCCGTCATTCGAGTCACCCACGCCGACGGCGGATCTGGTTCACCCGAGTGCGAGGGCGGGGGCACCCCCGAGATGGTCGACGGCAACGTCGGCTCGCTCGAGTGCAACGCAGACACGCACCCCGGCGACGTCACGGCGCCGGAGGTCACGCTCGTCTATCCGGAGGACGGCGCGTACTTCAAGCCGGGCTCGGACTTCACCATTCTCGCCGAAGCGAGTGACGATCGGGTCGTCGCGGAGATCGAGCTGTACGTCAACAGCGAGCCGCTGTTCAAAGTGCTCGAGGAGCCCTGGGAGTACGAGGTCACCAACATTCCCGAGGGTGAGTACGAGTTCGGCATCGTCGCGCGCGACGGAGTGAACTGGACCCCGAGCAACGCCGTGCGCGTGTACGTCACCAACGACATCCCGCCGGAGGCCGAGGACGACAGCGGCGGCGAAGATGGTGGGACCGGCGAAGGCCCGATTCACGACTCCACGATGGGCAACGAGCCCTGGATGGGCGAGTCCGGGGACGACGCGGGCATCGACGATCCCGCTGCGGACAGCTGCGCGTGCACCTCGAGCGGTGGTCGGGGCGCTCCCGCGGCCGCGCTGTTTGGCCTGATGCTGCTCGGCCTGCGCCGTCGCTGGCGCTGATCGGGTCCGAGACCGACCGCGGCGAGGCCCGCCGCGGTAGTCTCCCGGCCGACATGATCGTCGCCGTCGTCAACTGCGGAAGCTCTTCGATCAAAGCCGACGTCGTGCAAACGGCGGACGGCAAGCACCTCGCGCAGCTGCGAGTGGAGCGGCTCGGCACCGGCGATGGTCGGGCGCGCTTCGACGACGACGAAGCCATCTCGCTCGGCGATGCATCGGTTGGTGATGCGCTGCGGCAGCTCGTTCCTCAGCTGCTCGAGCGCGTCGACGGGATCGAGGCGCTCGGACACCGGGTCGTGCACGGGGGGCAGCGCTTTGTCGCGCCCGTGCTGATCGACGACGAGGTCGCCGAGGCCATCGACGAGCTGTCCGAGCTCGCACCGCTCCACAATCCGGCCAACCACGCGGGGATCGTGGTCTGCCGGGATCTACTGCCCGACCTTCCGCAGGTCGCCGTGTTCGACACGGCCTTTCACGCCACGCTCCCGGCGCGTGCCCGCAACTACGGGCTCGACCCCGAGATCGCGGGGCCGGCCGGGATCCGGCGCTACGGCTTTCATGGGACCAGCCATCGCTGGGTGGCCCACCGAGCGGCCGAGTATCTCGGCGAATCGCTCGAGGCGCTTCGCATCGTGACCTGCCACCTCGGTAACGGCTCGAGCTGTGCTGCGGTCGAGTACGGGCGCAGCGTCGAGACGAGCATGGGCATGACCCCGCTCGAGGGGCTCGTCATGGGCACCCGCGTCGGCGACATCGATGCCGGGGCGGTCCTGCAGCTGCTTCGCCAAGACGGGATGGACGTCGATCGCGTCGACGAGCTGCTCAACCGCAAGTCGGGCCTCGCGGGGCTGTCCGGGGTGGGGCAGGACGTGCGCGACATCGTCGAGCGGGCGGCCGAAGGCGACGATCGCTGCCGCCTGGCGCTGCGCGTGTATTGCCATCGGCTGCGCAAGTACATCGGGGGGTACGCGGCGGTGATGGGCGGCGCGGAGGCTATCGTCTTCACGGCGGGCATCGGAGAAAACAGCGCCGAGGTTCGCCACATGGCAGCGCAGCGGCTGGACTTTCTCGGGGCACGGCTCGACGAGGACAAGAATCGCGAGGCGAAGGTCGACCTCGACAACCCCGTGGTCGAGATCTCGACGCCACACAGCCGCGTGCGGATCTTGGTGGTCGCGACCGACGAGTCGCGAGCGATCGCCGAGCAGACCGCCAAAGTCGTCCGCGGCCGACACAAGGTCGACGAGCTGCGCGCGGTCCCCATCGCCGTGTCCGCACGTCACATCCATCTCACCGTCGAGGCCGTCCACGCCTTGTTTGGGCCAGGGCACGAGCTCACGCCGATCAAGGACCTGTCGCAGCCGGGCCAGTTTGCTTGCGAGGAAACGCTGACGGTGGTGGGACCCAAGCGCCGGCTCGAGAAGGTCCGCGTGCTCGGTCCGACGCGCCCGAAGAATCAGGTCGAGATTTCACGGACCGACGAGTTCTGGCTCGGGGTGGATGCGCCCGTCCGGCGTTCGGGCGACGTGGCCAACTCCCCCGGGATCACCCTCGAGGGTCCGGCGGGAACACTGACGATCCCCGAGGGCCTGATCTGCGCCGCGCGACACATTCACATGACGCCCGAGGACGCAGAGGCGTTCGGGGTGTCCAACGGCGACATCGTCGAGGTCGCCGTCGACACGGCAGGGCGCGATCTGGTCTTCGGGGACGTGCTGATCCGCGTCTCGCCCAAGTACGCGCTCGAGATGCACATCGACACCGACGAGGCCAACGCCGCCGAGCTCCCGCGCAAGGGCGAAGGGCTGCTGGTGGCTACGGACGGTCAGGCCCGTCTACGCCGCCGCAAGCTTCAGCGCAGCCCGACGTCCTGAGTCGCGTCAGCTCGACAGCACGCGCTCGACCGCGCGCCCGATCTCTTTGCTCGAGACCGGCTTGAGCAGGACCTCGCGTGCGTGGGCGATCGCATCGCGATCCTCGACGAAGCCGGTGAGCACGACGACGGGCAGGTCGGGCTGTTCGATACCCAAGGTGCCGAGCACGCTCTCGCCCGACAGCCCCGGCATCGACAGGTCGAGCAGCATCAGGTCGTAGGCCACCTGTGCGTTGCGAATCCGCTGGAGCGCCTCCGCGCCGCTGCTGCACTGCTCGACAACGTGGCCTGCCTTGCTCAGCGAACGGGCGATCGCGCTGCGCACCAACGCCTCGTCGTCCACGACGAGGATGCGCGCTACCGCGGCAAACTCCCCCGAAGGCTGCTTGACCGGCGGCTTCTCGGGCTTGGGCTGCACGTCGCACATCGGCAGTCGGATGATGAACTCGCACCCATCGCCGGCGACCGAGTCGCACTCGATGCTGCCACCGAGCTCCTGCACGGTGGCGTAGACGGTGGCCAGACCGAGTCCGGTGCCTGCCCCTGGCGCTTTAGTGGTGAAGAACGGCTCGCCGACCCGGCGCAGCGTTTCTCCGTCCATCCCGCAGCCGTTGTCTCGCACCGAGAGGATGGCCTGCCGGGTCTCCTCGTCGGTCCGCAACGTCACGTCGACCGCGCCGTCCTCGATTCCCCGTAGGGCATCCTGCGCGTTGATGCACAGGTTGAGCAGAATCTGCTGCAGCGCGCCCGCTGAGCTCTCGATGTGAACGCTCGAGGGGACAAGAAGTCCCCGAATGTCGACGCGGCCGCGCACCAACCGTCGAACCATGCGCAGGGTCTCGCGGACGACAGGGACGATGTCGAGCGGCGCTCGATCGCCCACCAGGCCGCTCGACGCGACGAGCATCAGCTGGCGCACGAGGTCCGCGGCCGCGCGGGCGGTCTGCAGCGACTCCAGCAGGAGCTCTTCCTGGCCCTTGTGTGCCTCCGCGAGACTGTGCTCGAGATTGGGGATCAAGACAGCGAGCGCGTTGTTGAAGTTGTGAGCGATGCCGGCGGTCACGGACCCGACAGCCTCACGCCGTTGCGCCACGCGGACCTGCTCCGCGAGGCGTCGTTCGTCGGTGACGTCGAACGCAACGCCGCTCCAGATGACGTCCTCGCCCACGGTCTGGGGAACGGCGCGGTTTCTGATCCAGCGCGGCCGTTGGCCCGGAGGCTCGATCAGCACCTCGGCTTCGAAAACCCTGCCCTCGGTGCACGCTTCGTGGGCGGTGAGCGCGAGTCGTTGGCGGGTGACGTCGTCGATGCAGTCCAGCAATCGCTCGGGGCGCGCGACGATCTCTGCGGCGCCAATTCCGATCACGTCCTGGGCCGCGGCACTCACGAACGGCATGTACAGCGAGCCGTCCTTGCCCTGGATCGCCTGGTAGAGCACCCCCGGGACGGTCCGCGTGACCCGCTCGAACCGCTCGCGACTTCGCTCGAGCGCGATGTTTGCCTCGCGCAACCGCGTCACGTCGCTGAACGTCGCAACCACCGAGCCCTGAACCCCGAGGTGCTTGGTGTTGACGATCAGCCAGGCCCGCGATCGATCGCCCCGACGCACCCCGAGCAGCACTCCATGACACGCCTGCCCCGTTCGTCGCGTGAATGCGATCGGCATTCGGTCCGGCGGGAGCGGGTTGCCGTTGAAGTCGACGAGGTCCCACTCCAGGCTGACGGTTCCGCGTTCGGCGAGTTGTTCTCGCGTCAGGCTGAGGATCTGCTCCGCGGCCTCGTTGACGTACTGCAGCGACCCGTCCGCACCGCGAATGAGCACGCCCTCCGATGCCGTGCTGAGGATCTCGCGATACATCGCCTCGCGCCGCGCCAGCGCGACCTCGGCGATCTGTCGCTGTTCGACCTCGCGTCGCAGCCGGGCCACGCTCTCGGCGAGCTCCCCGGTGCGTTCGGAGACCGCATCGCCGGGTGGTTCCTCCGGATTGCGCCCGGGTGAGACCTCGCTGACCGTCAGGACGACGGACTCGGAGTTGCCCGACGCGCCGAGCCGAGGAATGGCGCTGATCCGCACCCAGACCCAGCGGTCCGTCGTGGCGAGGCGAACCCCGAGCACCACGTTGCGCTGCGGCTCTCCGGTCGAGATGGCGAGGGGAGCGGGGGCCTCCTGGATCGGGACCGGGTCGCCCTTGGCGTCGATGAGCTCCCACGTCGCGTCGAAACCGCTCGACCCCACCAGGCTCGCGCCGATGAGTTGCTCGGCGTAGCGATTGGCGTAGGTGATCTGCAGGGTGCGATCGAGCACCACGACGCCGACGTCCACCGCGTCCAAGACCGTGGTCGGCAAGCGCGAGACTTCGTCGGCAAACTCGCCCGAGGCGGCAGCCTGACTGGACCGAGACAACTGAAGCCCAGTCTGACTGCATCAACCGTGTGTTCTCAACCGGATGGCCCGAATCGGTGCACCCGCGCGCGAACGGCGTCGACAGCGGGCCCACGTCGTTCTCGCCACGTGGGGCGGACGGGGGAACTCAGCGCCCCTGTAGGTACTGCTGCAGCAGCTGCTTGTCCGGGGCGCGATCCACGACCGTGGGCACATCGACCAGCCCACGTCGCACCAGCGACGCGAGGCTGGCCTCGAGCGGCACCATGCCCTCGCCGCGACCCTTTTGAATCTCGCTCTGAAGCTGGTGGCCTCGGCCCTCGCGGATCTTGGTGGCCACCGCGGTGTTGATGCGCATGAGCTCGATCGCCGGCGCCCGCGAGGGGGGTCGCGTCGTGGGCAGCAGGATCTGGGTCACGATCGCCCGCAGGACGCCGGCGAGCTGGTGGCGAACCTGCGCCTGTTGGTGCTCGGGGAACACGTCGATCATCCGGTCGATCGCCATGACGGCGCTGCTCGCGTGCAGGGTCGAGAGCACGAGGTGCCCGGTTTCCGCTGCGGTGAGAGCGGCCGAGATCGTCGCGTGGTCGCGCATCTCGCCGAGCAGGATGATGTCCGGGCTCTCGCGCAGCGCGGCACGCAGCCCCGTCGCAAAGGTGTCGACGTGCGTACCGATCTGTCGCTGGTGGATCAGCGAGCGCTGCTGCCGGTACTCGTACTCGATCGGATCTTCGAGCGTGATGACATGCTTGGAGGACGTACGATTGACCTGCTCGATCAGCGAGACCAACGTCGTGGACTTGCCCGAGCCCGCGGTCCCAGTCATGAGGACCAAGCCGCTGTGGTGCGACACGAGCTGCAGCAGCTCTTCGGGGAGGTTGAGGTCGCGCACCGTGGGGGGCTGGCGGCGGATCGGGCGGAGGGCCGCGGCGAGGCCGAAGTGCTGGCGGAAGATGTTGCCGCGATATCGCAGCAGGCTGCTTCCGTCCTGCACGATCACGGCCACGTCCGCACTGCCGGTCGCGTCGAGCTCGGCGCGTGCGCGCGGTGTGAGGGTGGGGCCGAGAAAAGCGAGCAGCGCGTCGGTGGTGACCGCGTCCTCGGTCAGCGCCACGATGTCCCCGCCCACGCGAAGGTGCGGTGGTTTGCCCACCGACAGCAGGATGTCCGACGCATGCTCGGCCACGGCGCGCTCCAGGGCGCCTCTCAGCACACCGGGTTCACAAGACACCGCGGACCCGTCGTCGAGGGTCGAGGACGCGACCTCGACTGCCTTCGGCGGTGGCTCGACGTTGGCCGCCGGGGCGGAGAACGCCTGCGGCGGCCCGGAGTCTTGGGGCGCGGGGGCCGGGGCGACCACGGCGTTCGCCGCTGCGTCACCATCGGGGCCGGTGCCCGGTCGACGAAAGACGAGCCTGACGCGACCCGCTCGGGGCTCGATGCGAACCAGATACTCCTGCCCGTCCTCGGCGGTGTACTGCGTCTCGACGACCTTGCCCGTCTCGAGGCTCTCGCGCTCCTGCGGCGTTGCGACCTCCTCGACCATCGTCATGACGATCTCGTCACCGGGGTAGGGCATCGAAAGCGCGCGGGGCTCCCCGTCGCGCTCGAGTCGAGGGGGTTCTCCCGGCGGAATCACGAGTGCATCGGCACCCTGCGAGACGAGCAGCTGCAGAAGCGAGTCGACGACGGCCATCGCGCTGAGAAGGTTTGCACGACTCGTGCCGCCAGGTCCGCGAAAACGCAAGGCGCTCCGGCGGACCTCCGCGCCCATCTCCGGCCTCGACCGCGCTCGAGAGCCCCCAACGCAGTGCCACTGTGTCCATCTCCCCGCTCCCAAGTGCCTTTAAGTCTGCTTTAAGCGGCAGTGTGGCCCCCTCCTCCTACCTTGAGCTCGTGGCCGGGCAGCCCCCAGCCACGGAAAGGTCAGGATGGAGATGAACGGATCGTTGGCGACGCGGTCGCGAACCCGAGCGTGGATTGCCGCGGGCGCCATGTTCGCCGCGGGGTTGGGTCTGTCGTTGGGCACCGGGGCACACGCCGGCGAGGACGACCCCTGCACGGCAAAGAGCTTCTCGATCGCGAAGGTCGAGAAGGCGTGCAAGTCCGGTGGGCGCAAGGCCGCCAAGACGATGATGAAGCAAGCGGTGAAGAAGGCGAAGGCGGCCGGTGAGTCGATGACGTGCAAGACGTGCCACGGCGACCTCAAGACCTTCTCGCTGACCGACAACGCGGTCACGGACCTGAAGAAATGGCTTTGAGAGAGGACGACGATGCACAGATGGATGTTGACGATGACGTGCGCGCTCGCACTGGCGGGCTGCGACGGCGACGATGGGAACGATGGCCCGGCCGGCGGCGATACGGATGCCGCCGATGGCTCGGATCCCGACGTGCCGAGTGACGAGGGCGAAGACGAAAACGAGGACGGAGGCGAAGACGAGGGCGAAGGCGAGGACGAAGGCGAAGACGAGGGCGAGGACGGCGGCGACGATGGCAATCCCGCCGATGACGGCAGCAATGGTGATGGTGAAGATGGTGGATCCGAAGCACTCAGCTTCGCGACCGACATCGCCCCGATCCTCGCCCAGCGCTGCGGTTGCCACTCCGGAGGGGCTCCCTCCGCGGGACTCGATCTGTCCCCCGAAGGCGCCTACGCGGCTCTCGTCGGGGTGATGTCGGGCGCGGGCATTGCGTTCGTGACGGCCGGTGATGCGAGCCAGTCCTACCTGGTCAACAAGCTCGACGGCAGTCAGGCCGATGTCGGAGGTTCGGGCTCACGCATGCCGGTGGGCGGCGAGCTGCCGGCGGACGAGGTCGATACGATCGTCGAGTGGATCGACGCGGGAGCCCCCGAGTAGCGCCCGGCTACCGAACGAGTACGGCGACCCCACGACGCTGGTATCGTGGGGTGGATGCCGGAGCTCGATGCGGTCGAAGCGAAGGTCGTGCGCATCGCGGTGGAGCGCTTTCGTGCGGCCGTGGACGAGGAGCTCGGTGCGCCGCTGCGGGCCGAGCTCCGCGATTTTCGGCCCCCCGAGCTGGTCGAGCTGCTCCAAGAGCTCGACATCGTGCGTTCGCAGCTGTCGGTGGGCGAGCCCCCGTTTGCGGTGCACGAGATTCACACGCGGCTGCTCAAGTCGGTCGTCGTGCACCAGCGCCGCGCGCTTGCAACGGAGATCGACGGACCTCGGCAGCGCACCGGCAATCGCGAAGCGATCCGTTTCCTCGAAAAGGAGCTGCGCGTCCTGGACAGGATCGTCCAGGCTTCGTGGTTTTCGCCCGCCCAGCCGGCTCGACTGCCACGCCTGACGGATTTTCTCTCGGTCCGTTTCGCGGAGCAGGCACTGGGCGACACCACGGAGCTCGCCCCGCGGATCTACGACGAGAAGTTCGGCATTCTCGAGGCGCCGGCGCTCTTTTTGCCGGACTTGTCGTGTTACCGCCGGCGCTGCCGACTCCGGCGCGTTCCGATCTGCGTAGGCTACCTCGACATCGACGACTTCAAGGCATTCAACAGCAAGTACGGCGAGACGAGAGTCGACCGCGATCTGCTCCCGGCCTTCATGGAGCTGCTCGAGGCCCATACGTTCGGGCACGGGCACGCGTATCGATTCGGCGGGGACGAGTACATCGTGCTGCTGCCCAACATGGATCGGACGTGGGCGTCCGATTTCGTGCGGCGCTTTCAGGCCAAGCTCACCGAGCTCAACCTGCCCGGCATCGATGCACCCCCAACCGTCTCGGCCGGCCTTTGCCCCGTGGGGCCGGACTGCTTTCTCACCGACCGAGAGGTCCAGGAGCGGGCCAATCGGGCGAAAAACCACGCCAAGGCGGCGGGCAAAAACACGGTGTCCGCCTACCGAGGCGACCTCTATCGAGACTCGGACATCGAGTCCTGAGCCGCTACATTCCAAACACCGGCTCGCCGCTCCATCCGCAGATCGGATCGGGAACCTCGGACATCCGCTGCGTCGCCGTCCGCTCGGGGCCGACTGCCGTGAACCGCCCCAGGTCGAGGTCGTCGACGTTGTGCATGCCACCGGCGAGCTCCCAGTAGCTCGTCGCCGTGTGTGTATCGTCGACGCAAGGCATCTGCGCGAGCTCGCCGTTCGCGTTCGTTCCCGGCACGCCACACACCGAGCACGCGCTGGCGTTGACGTGCTGCAGACTCGCGGCCGCGACGGGGTCACTCGCACAGTCCTGAAACTGCCGCCAGGCTGCTTCGGCGTCCGTATTGGAGTTGTGTCCCCAGCGACCGCTGATGAACCGGGGCAGACTCGCCGGAATCTGCGAGCCGTCCCCCGCCGACGGATCGAGGCAGTGCGTGAACGGATCGGTCCACTCGTCGGGCACCGCATCACCGCCGGCGAGGTCACCCCCGGCGACGGACATGAACGCCCCGGGATCGATGACGACCCCGTCGGGGTCGGGCCAGTTGCCAGGCGTGTATTCGGAGACCTCCTCCGGTCGGCCCCAGGAGCTGCCGCCGACGTAGTAGACCGCATGTCCCGACTCGGTCGCGCCGTAGTTGACCCGTGCCGCGATGCTCGCGCCGACGCCATCGACCTGATGCGGGCCCGTCGAGCCCGCCGGAACCCCCGCGATCTGGTTTTGGGGATCCGTTCCGGGGAAGGGCGTGCCCGAAAACCCCGCGGGCATGACGTAGCTGCAGTTGCCACACACCTGCTCGCAAAATCCGTCGTCCAGGATTGCAAGACACGACGCGACTACATCCGCCTCGGCTTCGCCAGCCTCGATCACGCCGAGCTGACGGATCGGGATCAGGTCGCGACGAGCAAAGAAGCTATCCCACTCGTGGTTGGGGACGCGCTCGGCGAGCGTGCGTCCGTGGTTGTAGTAGCGATCGTCGGTGACGATTTCGGGGGACTCGCACAGCGCGACCTGGTCGAGCACCGGATGCGCCTCGATCGTCGGCACCTCCGGGTGCTGCTCGCCCGCCCACAGGTCGTCCTCGTCGCCATCCTGGATCTCGTCGGGCGCGTAGAGCTCACCACCGGGCGCCACCGTACGCATCGCAAACTGCTCCGCGGCGGAGACCGGGGCGCCCATCACCCACGGGGTTCCGTCGGGCTGCTCCCACGGACGCTCGATTCCATCGGCGCCCGGCAAGCGCGGGTCGAATACGTACCGAACTCCGATGAGGCCCAGTCCCTGGTGCTCGCCGTAGCCGAGCGTGCCCGCCACGTTGTAGACGGTGGCCCACAGACTCCAGCGATAGGTCATCTCCACGCAACCGGCCGCGCATGGGCCCAGCACGTAGCTGCCGTCAGGGTTGGTCGCCGAGCAGTCGCAGTCAGGATGCTCCGGAGACGCGTCGCAGTCGACTTCCGGCGCCGCCCCTTCGCCCCCACCGCCGCTCGAGTCCGCCTCTTGCGATCCGTCGCTCTCGGTTTCGATCGAGTCCCAGACCCCGTCGGCTCCCCCGGTCTCGGTCGCACTCCCGAAGCCAGCCGACGAAAACCCCGAACCGTCCGATCGCCCGCCCGCACAGCCGACCGATACGACCGCTACGAACAACCATCTCCCGCGCTCCATACCCGCCCGTAGGACGGCGTCCGCACCCATTTCATCCGGTCGACGTTCGATTTTGTGCAGTTCGCCCCGTCGATTTCGCGAACCGCGTGGGCTCATCAGACAACGCGAAGGCAACCCGAAGGAAGCGATCATCCTGGTAGGGTCGGCCACAGTGACGCGCATCCCGCTTCCCGTGCTCGTGTGTCTCGCGCTCGCCTCGACCTCGTGCAAGGACGATCCGCCGGCCGGCGGCGAAGAGGGCGGGGGCACGACCACGACCGGGGCCCCGCCGGTCACGACGACCGTCGATCCCCCGGGAACGACCTCGAGCAGCGGCGGGGCCGACGACGAGTCCTCGGACGAGGGCAGCGGCACCGACACCGGCGGCGATCCGTGTGCCGTGCGCCCGAAACCCGGCCGCTCGGTGAACTGGAACCGCTACGGCCTCGACGATGCCAACAGCCGCTACAACCCCGACGAGACGGTGGTCACCGCGAGCAACGTTCAGTGCCTGGAGCCGGTGTGGTCACTCGACGATCTCGTGGGGGTCACGAGCACGCCCTCGGTGGTGGACGACGTCGTGTACTTCGGCGAGTGGGACGGGGACGTGCATGCACGGTCGGCAGCGGACGGTGCCGAGGTCTGGGTGGTCAACGTGGGCGGGCAGGTCAACGACTCCCCGCTGGTGATCGACGACCGGGTCTACGTGGGCGACAACGACGGCCTGGTGCACGCGCTGGACCGCAGCAACGGCGCGGTCGTGTGGAGCATGGAGCTCGACCCGCATCCGGCCGCGGGGATCTATTCGTCGCCGGTCATCATCGACGGCATGCTCGTCATCGGCGTGTCGTCGGTCGAACTCGCCAGCGCGCTGGACGACTACACCTTTCGCGGCAGCGTCGTCGGTCTCGACCCCGCGACCGGCGAGGAACAGTGGCGCTTTTACACCACCGAGAACGACGAGACCGCGGGGGCGGGCGTCTCGGTGTGGTCGAGTGCCGCCGTCGATCTCGAGCGCGGCTGGATCTACATCGGCACCGGCAACGCCTACGAAGAGCCGGGCGGACCGCTGTCGGACTCGCTGCTCGCGCTCGATGCCAGCGACGGCACGCTGCAGTGGAGTGTGCAGTTCACCGAGGACGACGTCTTCACGATCTTCGGGCCCGCCTCGACCGGGATCGACGCCGATGTCGGCGCCGCGCCCAACCTGTTCACGACGCGCACGGGTCAGGACCTCGTCGGGGTGGGGGACAAGGGCGGTTACTACCGGGCGCTCGATCGCGACACCGGCGACATCGTGTGGATGACGCAGGTCGGCGGCGGCACGCCGCTCGGCGGGATCATGACGACTGCTGCGGTCGCCGACGGTGTCATCTACGTCGGCAACAACACCTGGAAGGTCCTGTACCAGTTCGGTGACTCCAACAACAGCGGCGTCTCGGTGGCCCTGTCGGTCGAAGACGGGTCGGTGCTGTGGGAGACGCCCACCGAGGCGCCGATCTTCGGGGCGATGACCGTCGCCGGCGGCGTCGTGTACCACGGGCTCGTGCGCGGCGACGTGCTCGCCCTCGACGCGGCGGACGGCACCGAGCTGTGGCGAACCGAGCCCGGCCATGACATTGGAGGCGGCTTTTCGGTCGTCAACGGGCAGCTCTACGTCGGCCACGGGTTTTGGTTTCTCATCGAGCCCGCCAATCCCTTCGGGGGCTTCGTCGCCTACGGCCTGCCGTGATATGAGCCCCGCTTGATGGACATGCTCCGAGAGCTGTTCAGCGATCCGCAGATCCGCCGCATTGCGGTCGCGTTGGGCTACGTCCTCGCCGTGATCCTCGTCCGTGCGATCGCCGTGCGCGGCGTCTTTCGCACAAAGCTCTCTGCCGAGACCAAGCTGCGGTGGCGGGCGCAGATTCGCAACGCGACGGTCATCGCGATCTTGCTGGGCTTGACGCTGATCTGGGCCGAGCAGCTGCGGACGCTCGCGCTGTCGGTGGTCGCCATCGCGGCCGCCATCGCGATCACGACCAAAGAGATCAGCGCGTGCTTTCTCGGCTCCTTCATCCGAGCCTCCGGGCGCGCGTTCGAGATCGGCGACCGCGTGCAGATCGGAGAGGTCCGCGGGGACGTCGTCGACATCGGGCCGATGACCACGTCGCTGCTCGAGGTCGGGGTGCCAGGGTCGATCCACGCGCGAACCGGCCGCACCGTCACGATTCCCAACAGCGTCTTTCTCAACACGAGCGTGTTCAACGAGACGCGAACGCACGCCTTCGTACTTCACGTCGTTCGCATTCCCATGAAGGCGGACGAAGACTGGACCGCGGCGGAGGCTCGCCTCGGGCGCATCGGTCGCGAGGCGTGCCAGGAGTACTTCGAGCAGGCGGCGACTTCGATGACGCGCTTGGCGGTCGAGCGCGGCGTTCCGGCGCCCAAGATCGAGCCCTCGGTCTACGTCGAGCCGGTCGAGCCCGGTCGCGTGGACTTGCTCCTGCGCATTCCCGTTCCGGCCCGCGAGCGCGACGGGATCGGTCAGGCGATCACGCGGAAGTTTCTGGTCGGAGCGGACGCGCTCGAGGCTTCGCCGCCCGCCGGTACAAAATGAAGGTCATGTCGTCCGGTTTGGACGGCGCGCCAGGCTCGGGACGCAGCATGCGTTGACGGCCCTTGCGGGCGAGCGTCTTGGCCGCCTCCTCGAGCGGACCCTTGCGAATGATCTCGATGATCTCCGAGGTCCGCACATTGTCGAACAGACCGTCGGTCCCGAGGATGAGCGTGTCGCGTGGAGCCAGGCCGACGGTGGGCCCGACCTCCACCTGCATCGCGAGGTCGCCCACCGCGTTGGATACGAAGTGACGGTCCGAGTGGAGGATCGCCTCCTCCTCCGTGATGTCCCCTGCGGCGAGGAGGTACCCGACCGGGGAGTGATCGACCGTGCGGACCTTGATGCGTCCGCGTTGCCCCGAGACGAGTGTGGTGGAGTCACCCACGTGGTACGAGCGCATCGCGTCGCCCGCGAGCTCGACCACGGCGACCGTGGTCGCGCCGGCGTCCGGGTCGCGGGTCAGCTCGAGGTTGGCCCGGTGAATCGCGTCGATGACTCGGCGCTTGGGGTCGTCGGTCGGGTACTCGAGCGCATGCGCGACTGCGTTGACGACGACCGACGAGGCACGATGACCTCCCCGCCGCCCGCCGACGCCGTCCGCGACCGCAAGGAGAATCCCGTCGCCATCTCCGGCGACCGCCAGGGCGTCCTCATTCGGGGCTGCGAGTCGCTCCGGCGACGCGACCGTGTACACCCAAGCCTCACCCGACGGCAGCGACAGGGCACGCGGCACGTCCAGCGATTCGCCGGCGATGCGGAGTACCGACTCCTCCTCCGCATCGTCACGCCGAGCCGAGCGCACACCCGATCGTGGCGCGTCGCTGCCGCATTCGTCAACCGCCCCCTTGCGACCGTTGTGCGACGTCCTGCGCCGGGTCTGTTCGGCGCGCTACGATGACCGCGTGCACCGGGCTCGCGTGACCATCGACCTGCCGAGCGAGGAACTTCCGCCAGATCCGGCAATCCTCCGGGTCCTCCGCTGGATCTTCACAACCGACGAGACCAAAAGCGACCGCCACGAGCTGGTCGGAAGCGGGCTCGAGTGGTGCCGTCGGCTGATGGCGGCGTCCGAGGCCGGGGGCTTGGACGACCTGATCGCGCTGGCGGCCGACGGCGAAGACCACTACCTCGACCAGGAGCAACAGGAGGAGGACTTCACCGAGGTCCTCGACGCAATCGCGCAGCGGGGGGATCTCGAGGGTGGCTTCGAGCTGCTCACCGTCGTTCTGTCCGGGCATCACGAGGATTGGCATGCGCTGGCCTCGATCGACCTGTGCACCCACGCAGACTCGACCACGTCCGAGATCAGCGTCGAGTGGTCGGCCCGGAGCTTGGGGCTTCGGGTGCAGGAGGGAGAGACGGCACCCGAGTACATCGACCGGATCGAGCAGACGTGCCGCGACCCGGAGAAGGCGGCAGCGGCATTCGCCCCTCCCGAAGCGATGCTCGACCGGGCGCTCGAGCGCTGGCGGGCCGACCTCGCGCCGGGGGTCGTGCAGACCAGCTCGCGAACCCTCCGCGTGGTCGTCCCCGGCCCGACGCAGGTTGGCCGCTTTCGCAATCTCGGCTTCGGTCGCGCGCTGCGTCCCCGGACCTACCGACCCAAGGCCAAGGAGAAACGGATCGGGTCCTACGACGAGCCGCAGGTCTACTACTTCTTCGACCCGTACCACGACCTGCTTTCGTGGGTGGTCGCCAAGGAAGTCGTGGCGGGCCGCTTCCGAGGACCGGCGATGGCGGTGGTCGACCGGCACGGTGAGACTCTGCCCCTCGGTCCGGGCGCCGAGACCAAGTGGGAGGTCCCGGTCGACGCGGTGACGATCACCGACGGCAAGCTCACCGTCGACGAGCGCGTCCCTCAGGTGTCGAATCTCGACCTGGCCGAGGTCGGAAACCCCAACGCTCCCGGCTTCGCCGGAAGCGGCGACGACGGCTGAGCCCGCCGGATTCTCAACGCGCGGGGAGCTCGAGGCCGACGACCCACAGCGGTCCGCCGCCGACCATGACGCTGTTGGCCGCAGTCAGCGTGCCCCCGGCATCGATCGAGTACGCGGCCATCATCCCGTTGTCCTGGCCGAGCGCGTAGACCCAGCGGCCAGTGGGATCCACGGCGAACTCGCGGGGACGCTGCTCGGTCGACGCCTGGCCGAGCGCGGTCAGCGAGCCGTCGGCGCCGATCTCGAACATCGCCAGCGAGTCGTGACCGCGGTTGGAGACGTAGACGAAGTTCCCGTCGGGGGTCACGTGCACGTCGGCGCACGTGTTGTTGTTGCCGTCGAAGCGCCCGGGGATCGTCGGCAACGTGTCGCCGATCGTCAGTGCTCCGCTGGCGGCATCGACGGTGAAGTGGGTCACCGAGTCGCTGAACTCGTCCGAGAGGTAGGCGTGCGCGCCGTCCGGGGTGAAGTCGAGGTGGCGAGCACCGGCGCCCGGGGCCGCTCCGACCATGCCCACGAGGGTCAACATGCCGTTCATGGGGTCGACCGCGTACTGGCGGATCTCGTTTTCTGTCCGCTGCGGCACGTAGACCCAGCCACCGGCCGGGTAGGGGACGATGGCGTGCGGCTCTTCCCCAGTACCCAGCACCTGAATCGCTGTCGGCTCGACCACGAAGTCGTCGCCGATGCCCCACACTGCGATCTCGTCCCCTCCGAACGACGCCGAGAAGCCGAAGTCGCCGGACGGATCGATCGACCAGTAGACCGGGTCGATCTCCAGCGGCGTCACCCCGAGCTCGGTGAGCGAGCCGTCGGTCGTGTCGATTTCGTAGGCGATGACCCGATTACCCATGCCGCCGCCGCGAGCGGTGGCGTACAGGTGCATCCCATCGGGGTGCAGACCCAGCTGCGAGGCGCCGGGACCGGTGTCGTAGGTCGCGGTCATCGAGACGTTGCCGGCCTCGTCGTCCACCGTCCACAGCTGCACCGAGTTGTTGCCGTCCGCGACGTAGATTACGACCGGGCCGGGCTCCACGGGGGGCCCTTCGGTGGTCTCGTCCTCGCCGTCGGTGGTGTCCATCCCGGAGGTCGTGCCCCCGTCGGTGGTCGACGAGTCGTCATCGTCGTTGTCGTCGTCGTCGTCGTCGTCGTCGTCATCGTCGTCGTCGTCGTCGTCGTCGTCGTCGCTGGCGGCCGTCGAGTCACTCGAGCCCGCGGCACCATCGTCGCCGTCGTCGCCGTTGCACGAGAGGCCCGTCAAGGCCGCGATCATGATCACCTGCACCCGCATCGCTTCGCGACTGTACCCCACGCGGCTGGTCGCCCGTAGGCGGGGATGAACGAAGAGGCCAGCTGTCGTAACGTCTCGCCGCGTGAGCCCCGACAGATGGCGAGGATGGGCCGGCGCGGTCGTATTGGCTGCGGCGTGCATCACCCCCGTTACGGCACTCGCCGCCCCGGACGACGATCGAACCGAGGTCGAAGACGATCGCCCGACGGTCGTGCCCACGCTGCGAATCCTGATCCGCCCCGAGGCCCGGACCAACGCCGGGACGGGAATCGATCCCACCGCGGACTCGTGGGTCGTGCAGCAGAACGTTCGCGCGGGGGTCACCGCGGGCTACCGCGCGCTCACGGCCGTGGGCCAGCTGCAGGACGTTCGCGCCTGGGGGCAGGGCAATGGCACGGCGATTTCCAACAACCCCTTCACCGGGCTGCACCAGGGCTACATCGAGGTCGGGGGCGAGGTCAGCGATCGTGTCGGCGGATGGGTTCGCGTCGGTCGGCAGGAGATCCTCTACGGCAGTCTGCGACACTTTCATCGTTCGCCCTGGCTTCCCGAGTCGCGCGCCTTCGATGCCTTTCGAGGACATCTGGACGTAGCCCGGGCTTCGCTGGAGGCGTCGTACATGCTGCTCGATGCGCCGGGCACGTTCACGGTGACGCAAGCAGACGACAGCGTCACGGAGGTTCGCGGCGGGGGCGACCACATCGCGTACGGCGACGTCGGCTACGACTTTCACGATGCGGTTCAGCTCCACGTCGCTGCGATCCTTCAGTGGCTGGGCGCGACCGAGGCCGATCCGAGTCGTGATCGATTCTTCGTGATGCCCGGCACACGGCTCACGGGAGCGCCGGCACCGGGGTTGAGCTACGAGGCCGAAGGATGGCTACAGCGCGGCACGGAGCGCACCGTCGAGATGCGCGCCTGGATGGCGGCAGCGTCGGTCACCTACGCGGTCCCCATCGACGCCAAGCCGGGAGCCAAGCTGCACTACGAGATCCACAGCGGCTCGCCGTGCACGGGCGATCCGGTCGCGGGCGAGGCCTGCGGCAACTCGGTCCATCGCGACTTCGACCAGCTCGACGGTGCGCGGCACTTGTACCGCGGCTGGATGGACCTCATGGCCGGGTCGAACCTACGCGACCTCGCCGTGAGCGCCTTCGTCTCGCCATCCTCGCAGATCGAGCTCACCGGGACGTATCACTTCTTTCAGCTGCACGAAGCTTCCGGGCGTTGGTTCGACCTCAGCGGTGAGTCGACATGGGGGCTCGGTTGGGATCCGACCAACACCAACAACACGCTCGGCCACGAGATCGATCTGCAGCTCGACTACCGCCCGTGGAAGTACCTCCGGCTCCGGCCGGGCTACGGTGTGTTCCTCAAGGGACCGGCCGCGCGCAATCTGCTCCCGCCGCAGGCGTCCCACTTCGTCTACGTCTGGGGCATCGTCAATTTCTGACGATCAGCGCCGACGCGGTCGGTAGCCGAGCAGTCGCGCCGGCAGCGTGACCACCGCCCAGACCGTCTCGAGCACGCCGTCCA